>Ga0335083_10001482_pt1 | contig 32169 bp, 33 predicted proteins | sample Lox_Sample_42_FD_206716 | JGI IMG/M metagenome (GOLD analysis project Ga0335083, IMG submission 206716) | Soil microbial communities from Loxahatchee National Wildlife Refuge, Florida, United States - Lox_Sample_4.2 | ecosystem: Environmental > Terrestrial > Soil > Wetlands | place: USA...
GTCCGGCGGCGGCTACCGGGCGATGCTGTTCCATACGGGCGCGCTCATCCGGCTGAACGAGATGGGCCTGTTGAGCGAGGTCACGCGGGTTTCGAGCGTATCCGGCGGTTCGCTCACCGCGGCGCGGCTGGGCCTCGTGTGGCGCCAGCTGTCCTGGAAAGACGGCGTCGCCACCAATCTCGACGAGCTCTGCATCCAGCCGATCCTCGCCTTCTCGCGCCAGACCATCGACATCGTCTGCGGCATCGTCGGCGCCTTCACCCAGGGCTATGCGGTCTGGCCGGTCCTGGCGCACTACTACGATCGAGGGCTTTTCGGCGGCGCGACGCTGCAGGCCCTGCCGGCCGACGACGAGGGGCCGCGCTTCATCATCTGCGCGGCCAATCTCACGACCGGCTCGCTGTGGCGGTTCTCGCGGCCCTACATGGCGGACTATCGCGTCGGCAAGGTAGACTGTCCGACAGTGTCGCTGGCGCGCGCCGTGGCGGCTTCGTCGGCGTTTCCGCCGCTGCTCTCGCCTGCGCGGCTCGATCTCACCAAGTACGCGCTGACACAGTGGCCGGTGACGGAAGACAGGAGCGTCGTGCCGCCCCCGTTGCCGGACTATGTCCGCAAGCGCGCCGTTCTGACCGACGGCGGCGTCTACGACAATCACGGGCTCGAGCCGGTCGACAAGTGGCCGGTCCTGCTGGTCAGCGACGGCGGAGCGCCGCATGCGATGGCGGGGTCCAGCTACTGGAACTGGTATCTGCAGGTGCGGCGCGTGCTGGATGTCGAAGACAATCAGGTGCGTTCGCTCCGTCGCCGGCATCTGATCGAGAGCTTCAACAGCAAGCAGAAGCAGGGGACGTACTGGTCGATTGCGACCAATCCCGAGATCTATGCCGACATGGGCGGGCTCGATTGCCCGATGACGGCCACGCAGCAGCTCGCCGCCGTGCCGACACGGCTCAAGGACTTCGGCGATCCGGTACGCAACGCGCTGGTCAATTGGGGCTACGCGCTCTGCGACAAGTCCATCCGCCGCTGGTACCGCCCCGGCCTGCCCGCGGCGTCGAGCTGGCCGATGTCCGGAGGGCTCGGGATCTAGCTCCGCGCCAGGGCGCGGACTTCGCGGCTGGCGACGATCTTGCCGGCGGCATAGGCCTCGTGGTTGGCGTCGACGTCGGAGAGCTTGTAGCGATAGTTCACCATCATGGCGTAGGACTGCTTGAACCCGTTGGCGCTGGTATCGGCCAGCCAGTTGATGCGCTCGACGATGGCGCCGTTGCTGAGATGGAAGTGTGCGACGCGATCGAGCGCGCGGCCGCGCTCGTCGGTCGAGGTGAGATAGCGCGCGGCCATGCGTGACAGGATGGGCTTCAGCGCCTTGTCGATCGCGGGCACTTCCCACCAGACCGGCCTGTCGAGCAGGCGGCGCACGGCGGCCGCGCCCGCGGCCTCGTTGGTGACCGGCATCAGGGAGGCGATCTCGGCCTGGTTGAGTGCTGCATCGCCCTCGCTCTTCAGCCGCTCGTCGATGTGACGGCGCAGACCCGGGATGGGCGAGAGCGTGGCGAAGTCCTTGATGTTGGGCAGCTCGCGGGCGAGCTGCTCGGCCACGCGCTTGATCAGGAAGTTGCCGAAGCTGATGCCGGCCAGGCCCTGCTGGCAATTGGAGATCGAGTAGAAGATCGCCGTGTTGGCGCCCTCGGGATCGCGCGTCTCGGCCTTGGCGTCGAGCAGGCGCTGCACGTTGCCGGCGAGCCCGTTCACCAGCGCCACTTCGACGAAGATCAGCGGCTCGTCGGGCATGCGGGGATGGAAGAAAGCAAAGCAGCGGCGGTCGGAGTCGAGGCGGTTCTTGAGGTCACGCCAGGAGCGGATGGCATGCACCGCCTCGTAGCCCACGAGCTTCTCGAGCAGCGACGCCGACGAGGCCCAATCGATGCGCACCAGGTCGAGAAAGGCCACGTCGAACCAGGCCCCGAGCAGCGGCCGCAGATCCTCGCTCAGGGTGCGGGCGGCCGCATCGCTCTTGCCGAGCGTCAGGAGCTCCGCCCTGAGGTCGACGACGAACTTCACGCCCTCGGGCACCGCCACGAAATCGCGCATCAGCCGCACCGCCGGCGCTTCCAGCGCCCGCGCGAGCGCCCGCGGCGGCTCCTTGGAGGCGCGCCAGCGCTCGACCTCGGCCATCGCGGCCTCGCGCGGCAGGCCGTAATCGTGCGCCAGCATCAGCAGGAATTTCCTGCGGCCTGCCGCCGAGAGCGAGAGATAGGACTGCCCCAGCTCGGCCGCGCGCGCGCGCCGCGCCGTCTCGCCGCCCTTGCCCTCGAGGCAGGCTTCGATGCGCGTCCTGAGGCGCGGCAGGTCGTCGTCGGGCAGGTCGGGACGCAAGGGCGCTCCCAGCACCTCGCGCGTGCCGCGCGCGGTTTCGACAAAGGCGTTGCGCAGCCGCTCGATCGTGCGGCTCGCGGTGTTCGAGAAGGGAAGGGCCATGCCGGCGATTATGTCATGCCCGGCGTGGCATCACAGTGGCGGCCGGCTGCTCCAGGACACGCCAGAGATACCACGACGCCACCGTGCGATAGGGCCGCCATTTCTCTCCGTGCCTCTCCAGGGCTCGCGGCGATGGCAGCGAGCGCTTGTTGAAGGCCTTGGCGTAGGCCTTGCGCAGACTGTAGTCGTCGAGCGGCAGCACGTCGGGCCGGCCGAGGCGGAACATCAAGAACATCTCCGCACTCCAGCGCCCGATGCCGCGCACCTGCACGAGCCGCTCGACCAGCGCGGCGTCTTCCAGGGCATGCGCTTCCTCGAGTGTCGGCAACTCGCCGGCATGGACACGCCGCGCGAGGTCCTGCACGGCCAGCACCTTGGCGCGCGAGAGGCCGCAGCCGCGCAGCTGTTCGTCGGGAGTAGTCAGTATGTGCCGCGGCATGAAGCCGTCCCTGGTACGCGGATAGAGCGCCTCGACCCTGCCGTAGATCGTGGCGGCGGCCTTGTTGGAGAGTTGCTGATAGACGATCGCCTCGGCGAGTGCGCGAAACAGGCTGCGCGAATGCTTGAGCTCGAGGGCGAAAGGCCCAACACGCGCGATGATCTCGCCCAGCGCAGGATCGGCGGCGCGCAGATGCCGGACCGCCTTGCGCGGATCGAAGCCGAACCCCTTCGCCATTGGGGCCATCAGCGGTCGAAGAGGGGACCCGCGCCCACGGCCTTGGCGCCCTCGATCTCCAGGATGCGCCGCTTGGTAGCGACGCCTCCGTTGGCCGAGAAGCCGCCCATCTTGCCGTCGGCGCCGAGCACGCGATGGCACGGCATGATGATGGCGATCGGGTTCTTGCCCATGGCCTGGCCGACTTCGCGCGACTCCTGCGGTTGACCGAGACGCTTGGCGATCTCGCCGTAGGTCATGGTGTGACCGGGCGGAATCGTGCGCGCGATGGCATAGGCGCGCTGGTGGAAGTCGGGCGAGTCGCCGAAATCGAGCGGCACGTCTGCAAGGTCGACCTTCTCGCCGGCCAGCAGCTTCAGCACGCGATCGATCACCGCCTGCATCGCGGGCGGCGGTGCCTGCTCCTCGGCACCCTGCCAGCGGCGCTCGATGCGCGCGCGTGTGGCGGCGGCACTCGCTTCGGGCAGGCGCAGACCGACGATGGTCTCGCCCTTCCAGACGAGGCTGCAGGTGCCGATGGGCGTGTCGAACAGGGCGTAGGCCGGCGTCATGGCGGCGAAGATGGGTCTAACCTGTAAAGGGGTCAAGTGAAACAAAACTATCCCACTGCTTGTCATAAAATCGGCACTCACCCTAGCTATTGTGGTCGGATTGGTTCGCTGCGGAGTTGGTGCGTCCGCCAATGGATAGTCGTGTTCGCCTGAAAGAGGCCGTGCGGCGGCATCGTCCGCTGAGCCGCGAAGGGCTCCTCGAGCGCCTGTTCGAAAAGCTCTTCAACGGCCTCGTCTACTTCCAGATCTGGGAAGATCCCGAGATCGATCTTGAAGCTCTGCAGCTTGCGCCCGACAGCCATGTCGTGGCGATCGCTTCGGGCGGCTGCAACGTGCTCTCCTACCTGATCGACGATCCCGCGCGCATCACCGCGGTCGATCTCAGCCAGGCGCATGTCGCGCTCAACCGTCTCAAGCTCACGGCCGCGAGCCGGCTCTCGACCTGGGAAGCCTTCTATCGCTTCTGCGGTGCCGCCGACGACAAGGCCAACATGGCCGTCTACCGCGAGCAGATCGCGCCCCATCTCGACGAGCAGAGCCGCGCCTATTGGGACAAGCGCAGCCTCCAGCAGCTCGGCCGCCGCCGCATCTCGATCTTCGCGCGCAACGGCTATCGCCATGGCGTGCTCGGCCGCTTCATCGGCTTCAGCCACGCCGTCGCCCGTGCCTATGGCGTCGACCTGCACGAGCTCCTGAGCGCGCGCACGCTGGATGAGCAGCGCCGCTTCTTCGAGACGGCGCTGGCGCCGCTGTTCGACAAGCGCGCGGTGCGCTGGGCCACCGGCAACCGGCTCTCGCTCTACGGCCTCGGCATCCCGCCCGCGCAGTACGAGGCGCTGGCCGGCGGCAGTGACATGCGCCACGTGCTGCGCGCCCGGCTCGAGCGGCTGGCCTGCGGCTTCCCGCTCAACGACAACTACTTCGCCTGGCAGGCCTTCGGCCGCTCCTACGCCGCCAACGCCAATGGCCCGCTGCCGCCCTATCTCCGGCGCGAGCATTTCGACGCCGTGCGCGGGCGCGCCGGGCGGGTCGAGGTGATGAACCGTTCGGTCACCGAATATCTCGCGAGCTGCCCCGACGCCTCGCGCGACCGCTACGTGCTGCTCGACGCGCAGGACTGGATGACCGACCAGCAGCTCAATGCGCTGTGGACCGAGATCACGCGCACCGCGCGTCCCGGTGCGCGCGTGATCTTCCGCACCGCCGCCGAGCCCTCGTTGCTGCCCGGCCGGCTCGACGACGCGATCCTGTCGCGCTGGCGCTACGAGGCCGATCGCTCCAAGTCGCTCGGCGACCGTGATCGCTCGGCGATCTATGGCGGGTTCCATCTCTACGTGCTGGAGGACTGACGCATGACCGATTTTGCGGCTCCCGACGAGCTGATGGACCGCATCTATCGACGTCAGCGCCATGTCTACGACTTCACCCGCAAATACTACCTGCTCGGCCGCGACCGGCTGATCCATCGCCTGTCGCCGCCCTCGGGCAGCCGCGTGCTCGAGATCGGCTGTGGCACGGCGCGCAATCTCGTGGTCGCGGCCCGCGCCTATCCCGACGTCCACTTCTTCGGCATCGATATTTCCTCCGAGATGCTCGAGACGGCGCGCCGCATCGTCGAGCGCGAGGGCATGGGCCTCGACATCCGCCTCGCCCGTGCCGACGCCACGACCTTCGATCCGGCGCTGCTGTTCGGCGTGCCGGGCTTCTCGCGCATATTCGTCTCCTACAGCCTGTCGATGATCCCGGGCTGGCAGGACGTGCTCTCCCGCGCGCTCACCTGGCTGGCGCCGGGCGGCGAGCTGCATGTCGTCGATTTCGGCGGTCAGGAGCGCCTGCCCGGCTGGTTCCGCGTCGGGCTGCGCCAGTGGCTGCGGCTGTTCCATGTCACGCCCCGCGACGATCTCGAATCGGAGCTGACCCTGATCGCGCTGAAAGCCGGCGCGCTCACCGCGATCGAGCGACCCTATCGCGGCTACGCCCAGTACGCCGTCTGCCGGCGTCTGCTTCACTGACCCAAATCCTGTTCCGCTGGATGGGCCTGCCGTACGCCCACGGGTATTAGGGGCATTGGCAGCGCCGGTCGCCGGTGCTACCCGGTCAGGCTCGTTATTCGAGTCTGGAGCCGCCCAGCATGACCGAAGCCTTCCTCTGCGACGCCATTCGCACCCCCGTCGGCCGCTATAACGGCGGCCTCGCCGCCATGCGAGTCGACGATCTCGCCGCCCATCCCATCAAGGCCCTGATGCAGCGCAACGCCAACGTCGATTGGGGCGCGGTGGACGACGTGATCTACGGCTGCGTCAATCAGGCGGGCGAGGACAATCGCAACGTGGCGCGCATGGCGGGCCTCTTGTCCGGCCTGCCGGTCGAGGTGGCGGGCGCCACCGTCAATCGCCTGTGCGGCTCGGGCCTCGAGGCCGCGGGTCATGCCGCACGCGCCGTGAAGCTCGGCGAGGCCGATATGATGATCGCGGGCGGCGTCGAGGGCATGACGCGCTCGCCCTATGTGATGGGCAAGCCCGAGGGCCCGTTCGACCGCTCGATGAAGCTCGAGGACACCGTCCTCGGCTGGCGCTTCGTGAACCCCAAGATGAAGGCTGCGTACGGTATCGATCCGATGGGCCAGACGGCCGAGAACGTCGCGACCGAGCACCAGATCAGCCGCACCGACCAGGACGCCTTCGCCTACCGCAGCCAGCGCCGCTGCAAGGCGGCCCAGGATCGCGGCTTCTTCGACAAGGAGATCGTCAAGGTCTGCGTCAAGAAGGGCAAGACCGAGGTCATCGTCGAGCGCGACGAGCATCCGCGCGGCGACACCACGATGGAGACGTTGGCCAAGCTGCCGGCCGCCTTCCGCGACGGCGGGTCGGTGACGGCCGGCAACTCCTCGGGCATCAACGACGGCGCCTGCGCCATGATCATCGCCTCGGAGGCCGCGGCCAAAGCCAATGGCCTGACGCCGCGCGCCCGCATCCTGGGCACGGTGTCGGCCGGCGTGCCGCCCCGGGTCATGGGCATCGGCCCCGCGCCCGCGACGCAGAAGCTGCTGCGCAAGCTCGGCATGAGCATCAAGGACTTCGACACGATCGAGCTCAACGAGGCCTTTGCCGCGCAGGCGCTCGCGGTGCTGCGCCAGCTCGGCCTCGCCGACGATGCGGAGAACGTGAACCCCAATGGCGGCGCGATCGCGCTCGGCCATCCGCTGGGCGCCTCGGGCGGCCGGCTGATGATCACGGCGCTCAACCAGCTCGAGGTCACGGGCGGCAAGCGCGCCCTCTGCACCATGTGCATCGGCGTCGGCCAGGGCATCGCGCTGGCGCTGGAGCGCGTCTAGCCCGGCGCCATGGGGCTCGTCGCCGTCGACTGGGGCACCAGCTCGCTGCGCGGTGCCCGGCTCGACGATGCGGGCCGCGTGCTCGAGGAGAAGTCCGCGCCGCAGGGCATCCTGGCGGTGCCGGCCGGGCAGTTTCCCGCTGTCTTCGATTCGGTTTTCGGCGACTGGATGCGTCCCGCCGACAGCTTCTGCCTGATCTCGGGCATGGCCGGCAGCCAGCAGGGCTGGGCCGAGGCGCCCTACGAAACGTGTCCCGCCGACCTGCCGCAGCTCGTGAGACGGCTGCACTGGATCGAAAAGGATCGCATCGCCATCGTGCCCGGCCTCACCGACGATCACGGCGGCGTGCCGGACGTGATGCGCGGCGAAGAGGTGCAGATCTTCGGCGCCGTGAAGCTCACCGGCATCGCCTCGGGCCTGTTCGTGCTCCCCGGCACGCACAACAAGTGGGCCACCGTCGAGAACGGCCGCGTGACCGGCTTCCGCACCTGCATGACCGGCGAATTCTACGCCGTGCTCAGCCAGCACTCGATCCTGGGGCGCACGATGCAGGCCGATGCACCGCTGGACGAGGAAGCTTTCCTGCGCGGCGTGGCCGCTGCCGACAATGGCGAGGGTCTGCTGCACAACGCGTTCGGGGCGCGCACCTTGGCGCTCTTCAAGCGTCTGTCGGCCCCGGCGCTGGCGAGCTACCTGTCGGGCGTGCTGATCGGCGAGGAACTGCGCGCCCAGCCGCTCAAGGGTGCAGAGCAAATCGTGCTGATCGGCGCGCCCGCGCTCACAACGCGCTACGCCCTCGCGCTCCAAACGTTCGGCGTCGGCACGCGCACACTCGGCGCCGAGGCGACCTGGGCCGGCGCTCATGCTCTTCGGACCGCGTGCCTCCAGGCCCGCTCATGAGCTTGAGCGGGCCTGGAGCCTTCGGCTCCGCTCAGGCCAGGGGCCTGCGGTCCGGAAGAACAAAAAATTTGAGTCCGACGCAGCGTCGCTAACTGCGCCAACCGGCGTCCTCCCGTTAAACAAACGGAAAAATAACGGGACGGGGTGTTGCGAGGTCTGTTTTGCTGGGTCGGAGGCGACCGATAAACGGTCGATTAACGGCCTACCGCGCTTGATCCGCCCCACAGTGCGGCGTCTCCCGCGGTCCCCGCGCTTCTCGAGCGCGCATTCGGCTGCTTCGCGGCCAAATCGCTCAAGGGTCCGGGGCCCTTCCTCAGTATGCATAAATCCAGGCGGAAGTAAATTATAACTTTACGCCGTCATCGTGAGGTTGATGCCGGCCTGGCGCATGTCGGTCAGCATGCGCCGTTTGCTGCCCTCGAGGTCGATCGCGGCGGTCGCCTCGGTCACCACGGCGACGTCGAAGCCCGCCTGGCGCGCGTCGATCGCCGACCACGCGACGCAGTAGTCGAGCGCGAGGCCGCAGAAGACCAGCTTCACCAGGCCGCGCGCCTTCAGGTAGCCGTCGAGGCCGGTGCGGGTCATGCGGTCGTTCTCGCGGAAGGCCGAGTAGGAATCGATGCCGGGATGGAAGCCCTTGCGCACGATCATCTCGGCCTTGTCGGTGACCAGCTCGGGATGGAACTCCGCACCCGGCGTGCCCTGCACGCAATGGTCCGGCCACAGGGTCTGCGGGCCGTAGAAGAATTGCTGACTGGAGAAGGGCGCGGCACCTTGCCAGCTGCTGGCGAAGGAAGCGTGCCGGGGCGGATGCCAGTCCTGGGTGAGCACGACATGGTCGAAACGCTGGATCAGCCGGTTGACCAGCGGCACGACCGCCATCGCACCCGGCACGGCGAGCGAGCCGCCCTCGCAGAAATCGTTTTGCATGTCGATGACGATCAGTGCCTCGTTCGGCATCGTGCCCCGCTCCCCTAGACTGGCTTTATGTCTCCCTTGCCTTGTTCTTCCTCGAATGCGGCGATGTAGTGGCCGAGTGTCTTCGACTCGATCGCGCTACGCAATCCGCGCATCACGTCCTGATAGTAGTGGAGATTGTGCCAGGTGAGCAGCATCGCTCCCAGGATCTCCTCGCTGCGAATGAGGTGATGGAGATAGGCGCGGCTGTGATGGACGCACGCCGGGCAGCCGCATTGCTCGTCGATCGGGCGGGGATCGTCGCGATGACGCGCATTGCGCAGATTCAATTCGCCGCGCCGCGTGAAGGCCTGCGCGGTGCGGCCTGCGCGCGTCGGCATCACGCAGTCGAACATGTCGATGCCGCGCCTCACCGAGCCCACCAGATCGGCCGGACGGCCAACACCCATCAGGTAGCGCGGCCTGTCGGCCGGCAGCTGTGGCAAAGTTGTGTCGAGAACCGAGAACATCGTCTCCTGGCCTTCGCCCACGGCAAGCCCGCCGACCGCGTAGCCGTCGAAGCCGATATCGGCGAGCGTTCTTGCGCTCTCTGCCCGGAGCGCCGGAAAGACGCTGCCCTGCACGATGCCGAACAGACCGTAACCCGGCCGCTCCTGGAAGGCGCGCCGGCCGCCCTCGGCCCATTTCATGGAAAGACGCATGGACGATGCGGCCTCCGCCTCCTCGACCGGCCATGTCGTGCATTCGTCGAATGACATGGTGATGTCGGCATCGAGAAGGTTCTGGATCTCGATCGAGCGTTCGGGCGTCAGGCGATGCTGTGAGCCGTCGATCGGCGAGCGGAAGGTGACGCCGTCGGGATCGATCTTGCGCAGCTCCTTCAGCGACATGACCTGGAAGCCGCCCGAGTCGGTCAGGATGGACTTCGGCCAGTTCATGAACTTGTGCAAGCCGCCCAACGCTGCGACCCGCTCCGCTCCCGGCTTCAGCATGAGGTGGAAGGTGTTGCCCAGCACGATCTCCGCGCCGGTCTCGGCGACCGACTGCGGCAGCATCGCCTTCACCGTGCCCGACGTGCCGACCGGCATGAAAGCCGGCGTCTCGATGGTGCCATGCGCCGTCGTGATGCGCCCGCGCCGCGCCGTGCCGTCAGTGCCGAGGAGATCGAAGGCCAGGCTCATCGGTGCAACAGACAACAATCGCCGTAGGAATAGAAGCGATATCGCGCCTTCACGGCATGGGCGTAGGCCGCCTGCATGCGCTCGAGCCCGGCAAAGGCCGAGACCAGCATGAACAGCGTCGAGCGCGGCAGGTGGAAATTGGTCAGCAGCACGTCGACCACGCGGAAGTCGAAGCCCGGCGTGATGAAGATGTCGGTCTCGCCGGTCCAGGCCCGAACGGGGCCGCTGCGCGCCACGCTTTCCAGCAGGCGTAGCGCCGTCGTGCCGATGCAGACGATCCGCTTGGCCGCGGCGATGGCGTCGGCCGTCGCCTGTGGGATCTCCCCCCATTCGGCATGCATGGCGTGCTGGTCGGTATCGTCGACCCGCACCGGCTGGAAGGTGCCCGCACCGACATGCAAAGTGACGCTCGCCGTCTTCACGCCGGCCGCCGCCAGCGCCTCCATCAGCGCCAGCGTGAAGTGCAGGCCAGCCGTGGGGGCCGCGACGGAGCCGTCGATCTTGGCAAACAGAGTCTGATAGTCCGCCCGGTCCTGCGCATCGGCAATGCCGCCCCGGATGTATGGTGGCAGTGGCACGGCGCCGGCCGTCTCGATTGCGTCCATCAGTTCGGGTCCGCGGCGATCGAAGGCGATGTCGATCGCGCCATCGTCGTGCTTGGCGGCAACGGTGCCGTTGAGTGGGCCGAAGGCGAGCGCATCGCCGACCCTGAGACGCTTGCCGGGTTTTGCGAAGGCGAGCCAGCGGTCGGCGGCCTGCTGACGGATCAGCAGCGCCTCGACCTTGCCGCCGCTCGAGCGCGTGCCGATCAGGCGGGCAGGGATCACCTTGGTGTCGTTGAAGATCAGCAGGTCGCCCGGCCGCAGCAGCGACGGCAGATCGCGCACGCTGCGGTCATGAAGGCCGTCGGTTTCCACATCGAGAAGACGCGCCGCATCGCGCGGAACGACGGGCCGCTGCGCGATCAGCTCTTCCGGGAGATCGAAGTCGAAAAGATCGACGCGCACTCTAGGTCGGGCCGATATCCATCACGTCGCTGTCGGAATCGTCGGCCGGCGGCTGGGCCAGCGGATCGACCAGGGCGACGAAGCGGTGCACGTCCCGGTCGACGACGCGCTTCACGCGGGCGCGTGTCTCCAGGCAATGGAGATGCGCCAAGGTCTCGCCGAAGGCGAACACGACCTGGTTGTTGTCGAGATGGCGCGGGAAGAGGACGGGCACCATGTCCCAGCCCGTCGCGCCCTTCGTGCCGGTGCGGGCGATTGCCGTGGTGATGTCGTTCAGCCGCGCATCGTGGTGGGCGACGAGCTGGTCGAGGCGCGTGTGCAGGCCGATGAAGGGAAAGCCGTGGCTCGGCAGCACCAGCGCGTCGGCCGGCAGGCGGCGGAAGCGCGAGAAGCCGTCGAGGAACCAGGTCAGCGCATCGGCCAGAGGCTCGTTGGGCCACACGCCGACATTCGTGCTGATCTTGGGCAGCACCTGGTCGCCCGCGATCAGCACGTTGAGCTCGGGGCACCACAGCGAAGCATGCTCCGGCGCGTGGCCGCGGCCCACGATCACGTCCCAGCGATGGCCGCCCAAGGTGATGGGGTGGGCATGAATGAGCCGCTGGAAGGAAACAGGCAGCGGCGCCACGCCCTTGGCGTAGCCGCCCTTGTGACGATGGAACAGCGGCACCTTGTCGGCCGGCACGCCGTTGCGCAGGACATGCTTCGCGCGCGTATCCTCGGCGTCGATGAAGTCGTTGCGCGCGGCGACGGCGCTCATGTACTCGCCGAGAGTCATGTAGAGCGGCGCCTGCCAGCGCTCGCACAGCCAGCCGGCGAGACCGACATGGTCGGGATGCAGGTGCGTGGCGATCACGCGCGTGACCGGCTTGCCGGCGAGATGCCTGCCGAAGATCTGCTCCCAGAGTTCGCGCGTCGCCTCGGTGTTGATGCCCGTGTCGACGATCGTCCAGCCGCCGGTTTCCTCGACCAGCCACAGGTTGATGTGGTTGAGCTGGAAGGGCAGCGGCATGCGCAGCCAGTAGATGCCGGGCGCGACGTTCTTGATCGTGCCGGGCTCTGGAACGTCGCCGCAGGGAAAGCGAAGCTGCGCCAGAAGGCGCTGCGAAAGATCGGGTGAATCGGGCATGGGCGGAGTCTAGCGCCCGCGCAGCGCTCGTGTCACCGCTTCGGAACGACTGCCCGCCATGCGATATCGCGACGATAGAAGCCTTCGGGCCAGTCGATCAGCTCGATGGCCTTGTAGGCCTGCGTTCGCGCCGCTTCGATGGTGGGCGCGAGCGCCGTGACGTTCAGCACGCGTCCGCCGTTGGCGGTGATGGTCTGGCCGTCCGTACCGAGCTTGGTGCCGGCGTGGAAGATCTCGACGCCCGGCACCCTGGCTGCGGCCTCGAGGCCCCGGATCGCACTGCCCTTGGGGTAGCTGTCGGGATAGCCCTTGGTCGCCATGATCACGGTGAGCGCGGCTTGATCGGACCAGCGCAGGTCGAAGTGTTTCAGGCCGCCCTCCGAGGAGGCGATCAGCGCCGGCAAAATGTCGGATTTGAGCCGCATCATGATCACCTGGCATTCGGGATCGCCGAAGCGGCAGTTGTATTCGACGAGGCGCGGCGCGCCCTTGTCGACCATCAGGCCGGCGTAGAAGACGCCTTTGAACGGCGCGCCGAGCTCCTTCATGCCGCGCACCGTCGGCAGGATGATCTCCTCCATGGTGCGCTTGTGCAGCGCCTCGTCGAACAGAGGCACCGGCGAATAGGCGCCCATGCCGCCGGTGTTGGGTCCCTTGTCGCCGTCGAAGGCGCGCTTGTGATCCTGCGCGGCGATCAGCGGCAGCACGTCGGTGCCGTCGCAGAGCGCGAAGAAGCTCACTTCCTCGCCCTGCATGAACTCCTCGATCACGACGGAGGACCCTGCAGCGCCGAACTTGTTGCCGCTCAGCATGTCGCGCACGGCCTCGACCGCCTGGTCCACCGTCTCGGCGATGATCACGCCCTTGCCGGCGGCGAGGCCGTCCGCCTTCACGACGATCGGCGGCACTTGCGTCTTCACATAGGCCTCGGCCTTGGCGACATCGTCGAAGCGCTCGTAGGCAGCGGTCGGGATGTTGTGCCGCTTGCACAGCTCCTTGGTGAAGCTCTTCGAGCCCTCGAGCTGGGCCGCCTTCTTCGAAGGGCCGAAATGCCTGATGCCGGCCGCGGCCATGGCGTCGGCCATACCGGCCACCAGCGGCGCGTCGGGCGCGATCACGACGAAATCGATCTTGAGCTTCTGCGCCAGAGCCACTTGGCCGGGGATATCCTCGGCGCCCACCTCGTGGCATTCGGCGACCTGGGCGATGCCGGCATTGCCGGGGGCGCAGAACAATTTTGTGCACAAGGGCGAGGCCGAAATGGCCCAGCAGAGCGCATGTTCGCGGCCGCCGCCGCCCACCACCAAGATTCGCATTCTTCTAAGCCCTTGAGAATGGCTTTCTTTTACACTATATGACCATAGTCAATGACCATGGTCATATTCACGGTGTCTTCATGACAAAAACCATGAAAGCCTCGGAGTGCAAAGCGAAGTTTTTGGGCGTGCTGGATGAAGTGGCCTCTACGCGCGAGCGCGTCATCGTGACCAAGAACGGCAAGCCGGTCGCCGAGATCGTGCCCTTCGTGGACAAGCCAAAGTCAATCATCGGCGCGCTCAAGGGCTCAGTCCTTTATATGGGCGATCTGGATGAGCCGACGGACGAGGATTGGGAGGCGCTCAAGGAATGAGCGTCGTTCTCGATACCAATGCGCTGGTCTGGTCGGTGGAGAATGCCGCGACCTTGGGCAAGCAGGCGGCCGTCACCATCGACGCGGCAGTGACAGGCGGAGAGGCCTATGTGTCGGCAATCTCGTTCTGGGAGCTGGCATTGAAGATCAGCCAAGGCAGATTTCGATTGGGCATGGCGATCAAGGATTGGCGCACCGATGTCCTGCGCATGGGCGTGCATGAAGTCCCCGTGGATGGTGCGATCGGTATCGCCGCCAACGATCTCGTGAATTTGCACAGGGACCCCGCCGATCGACTGATCGTTGCAACGGCGCTGGGCCTTGGTGCTGCGCTCGTCACATCCGACGCCAAGTTGCTTGCTTGGAAGGGTCCGCTCGCCTGCATCAATGCTCGGGTGTAGCGTCGCGCGATGGAATCTGCTGCGCCCGAAACTGTCGCGAGCAACGTCCCGGAATTCTCGGTCTCCGAGCTCTCCTTCGCCCTGAAGCGCGAGATCGAGACGGCCTTCCCGCGCGTGCGCGTGCGCGGCGAGATCAGCCAGCCGAGCTTCCCGCGCTCGGGCCACTGCTATTTCCGGCTGAAGGACGAGAACGCCGTGATCGACGGCGTCGCCTGGAAGGGCACGATCCCGCGGCTCGGCATCAAGATCGAGGAGGGGCTGGAAGTCATCGCCACCGGCAAGCTCACGACCTATGCCGGCTCCTCGCGCTACCAGATCATCGTCGACCGGCTCGAGCTCGCGGGCGAAGGTGCGCTGCTGAAGCTGCTGGAAGACCGGCGCAAGAAGCTCGCGGCCGAAGGCCTGTTCGACCAGGACCGCAAACGCGAGCTGCCCTTCCTGCCCGAGACGATCGGCGTCGTGACCTCGCCCTCGGGCGCGGTGATCCGCGACATCCTGCATCGCCTGTCCGACCGCTTCCCCTGCCATGTGCTGGTCTGGCCGGTCGCGGTGCAGGGCGAGAAGGCGGCGGGCGAAGTCGCCAAGGCGATCGCGGGCTTCAACAAGCTGCCGGAGAAAGGTGCCGTGCCGCGGCCCGACGTGCTGATCGTGGCGCGCGGCGGCGGCAGCCTGGAGGATCTCTGGGCCTTCAACGAGGAGATCGTGGTGCGTGCCGCCGCAGCCTCGACCATTCCGCTCATTTCGGCGGTGGGCCACGAGACCGACACGACCCTGATCGACTTCGCCTCGGATCGCCGAGCGCCGACGCCGACGGCGGCGGCCGAGATGGCGGTGCCGGTGCGCGCCGACCTGGTGGCAGAGGTGCTCGACTACGGCAAGCGCACGGTCGGCTCGGTGAACAGGATGTTGCGCGAGGCCGGCACCGAGCTGGCGGGTCTCGCACGCGGGCTGGGCGATCCGCGCCAGATGATCGAGGAACGCCAGCAGCGGCTCGACGTGGCGGGCGAGCGGCTGCTGCTGGGGCCGCGACGCGTCATCGAAGTCAAGCAGCAGCTCATCGCGGGCGAAGGCCGTGCGCTTCGCAGTGCCGGTGAGCGCTTCAAGAGCGACGCGCTACAGAAGTACGCCCGCGCCTTCGACCGGCTGGAGCAGTTCGGCGATCGGCTGAAGCGTCATTCGGACGATCTGCTGCGGCACGGGCTGCGGCAGGTCGATCAGCTCGGCAAGCTGCTCGAGAGCTACTCGTTCCACTCCGTGCTCAATCGCGGCTTCGCGCTGGTGCGCGATCAGGACGGCCATCCCGTGCTGGCAGCCGCAGGGGTCGCTGCGGGCGACACGATCGGCATCGAATTCGCCGATGGCCGCATCGGCGCCAAGGTGACGGACGGCGCGACAGGGGCGCGTCCGTCGCCGAAACCCACCGCGCCTCGCAAGCGAGAAGGCGGCGGCAATCAGGGCTCGCTGCTCTAACGCGAAGCGTGCGCTTCCAGCACCTGGACCAGCGGCTCGACCGTGCCGCCGTGGCTCCTGATGTAGGAGTCGTAGGCGGTGCGCTTGGTCGTGAACAGGCTCACGCCCTCGACCTTCACGTCGGCGACACGCAGTCCCTGCGGCGCCACATGGACCTCCCAGGCGAGACGGACTGACTGGCCGCTCGGCAGGTTGAGGCTGCTGGCGACGATCCAGGAGCCGTTGGCGCCGACCGTCGCCGTGCCGACCGTGATGGTGGCGCCCGGATAGGTGCCGAGACGCTGGGCGTAGGAACGGGCTTCGGTGGTCTCGACGGCGGCCAGGATGCGCGCCTGCTGGTCGAGACTGGCCTCGTTCCAATGTGTCCCCATCGTGGCGCTGGCGATATAGGGCAGGTCGAACTCGCGCTGGAGCACGCTGCGCATGGCAGCCTCGCGCGGAGCGCCGGGAGCAGCCTTCACCGCCTCGGTGAGGTCGACCGCCACGGTGCGGACCAGATCGACCGGATCGGTCTTGGGCGCCGCGGAGACGGCGGGCATCACGAACGCGGCGATCATCGCGCCGAAGGAGACAACGCCGAACAACAAACTACGCATCGATTTTCCTGTCTTCGATTGAAGGGTCGTGATGGATACGGGAGGTGCGGCAGTGGCGTCCCTCTCGATTCGTGGGGCGTGGGGACGCAGTGCTGTCTTGGGTGTGATTTGTGACGACAAAATGGTGCCGCTAAGGTGCCTTCGGGAAATGGGAGGAAAATCGTGACCAGCGCCCTGTCCGCCGAGACGATCAGGAATTTTCTGTATGCGAGCACCGCCACGGTCTCGATGCAGATGATGAAGCGGGGCTTCCGCAACTGCGCCATCGGCGGCGTGAAGCCGCTCAACCCGAAGGCCGCCCGGCTGGTCGGTCCGGCCTACACGCTGCGCTACATCCCGGGCCGCGAGGATCTCGACAAGCCGCCGACACCGGCCGATCCGCCTTCGGCACAGCGCGCGGCGATCGAGGAGACGCCGGCGGGCCACGTGCTGGTGATCGGCACCGAGGGCAACACGCGTTCGGGCACCCTGGGCGATATTCTCGCGCTGCGCCTCAGGGTGCGCGGCGTCGCGGGCGTGCTCTCCGACGGCGCCATGCGCGACACGCCGGTGATCGGCAAGATGGACTGGCCGGTCTACTGCACCGCCGCCGCGGCGCCGCCCAGCATGGCGAACCTGCATCCGGTGGAGGTGCAGACGCCGGTCGGCATCTGCGGCGTGCCGGTCTATCCGGGCGACGTGATCGTGGCCGACGAGGACGGCGCCATCGTGGTGCCGCGGCACCTCGCCGACGAGGTCGCGCGCGATTCCTTCGAGCAGGAGCGGCTGGAGAAGTTCGTCGCCAACCGCATCGGCCAGGGCCGCGAGATCCCGGGCGTCTATCCGCCCAACGACCAGACCAAGAAGGACTATGCCGCCTGGATCGAGGCCGGCGAACCGGCCGATTGGCCGAAGTAGGAGAGGACAGAGAATGCGTTACGCGACCGTCGAGCATCAGGGCAGGACCTTCGTCGCCTCCGTCGACAAGGCGGGAGAGAAGGCGACACCGCTCTCGGTGACCGACATGAATGCGCTGTTCCGCGGCGAGCGCGCCGAGCCGAACGGCGCGCCGATCGCGCTGTCGGCCGTGAAGCTCAAGGCGCCCGTGCCCTTGCCGCTGCGCAACATCATGTGCGTCGGCAAGAACTATCACGAGCATGCCAAGGAATTCAGCGCCTCGGGCTTCGATTCGAGCTCGACGAGCGCCGTCGATGCGATCCCGACCGCGCCCATTATCTTCACCAAGGTGCCGCAGTCGGTGATCGGGCCGGACGAGACGGTGCGCTATCCCGCGGGCGTCAGCGACCAGCTCGACTACGAGGCCGAGCTCACGGTGATCATCGGCACGGGTGGGCGCGGCATTTCGAAGGCCGACGCGCTGAAGCACGTCTGGGGCTACACGATCGTGAACGATGTGACCGCGCGCGACATCCAGGGCCGCCACAAGCAGTGGTTCCTCGGCAAGTCGATGGACACGTTCGCGCCCATGGGGCCGTGGGCGGTGACGGCCGACGAGGTCGATCTCGCGACGGCCGGCATCCGCTGCTGGGTGAACGGCGAGCTGCGTCAGAATGCGAAGATCGCCGATCTCATTTTCGACATCCCGACCCTGATCGAGACGATTTCGGCCGGCATCACCCTGATGCCGGGCGACATCATCGCGACCGGCACGCCGGCGGGTGTCGGCATCGGCTTCAAGCCGCCCAAGTTCCTGAAGAAGGGCGATGTCGTCGCCATGGAGGTCGACGGGATCGGCCGCCTCAGCAATCCGATCGGCTAAGCGGCAAGCAGGGGCAGCACCACGGCGACCAGGATCGTGAACACGGTACGGCCCTGCTCGGGGCCCGGCTTGGCGTAGTTGCCGCAGTTGATGGCGACCGCCGCCTGGTGATCGGGCAGCACGAAGATCCATTGGCCGCCCCAGCCGATGCCGGCGATCCAGGGATGCGTTTGGCTCTGGCCCGGCGCCTTCAGCTCGCCCAGGTACCACTGGTAGCCGTAGCTCCGGCGCTCATCGATCCTGATCTTGGCCGCCGTGATCGTCTTGACCCAGTCGGCCGGCACGAGCTGCTTGTCCTGCCATTTGCCGCCGGCCAGCGTCAGCTCGGCGATCTTCAGCAAATCGCGCGGCCGGAGGCGCAGGCCCGACGCCGCGATCAGCTCGCCCTTCAGGTCGAGCGCCCATTCGGTGTGGCCGAAGCCCATCGGCGTGAAGAGCTTCTCGCGCGCATAGTCGATCATCTTCATGCCCGTGCCGCGCTCGATCAGGTGGCCGAGGATCGCCGTCGCGGCGCCGCAATAGACCCACTTCGTCCCCGGTTCCATCACGATGGGCAGCGAGAGGATGTAGCGGAAGCGATCCGGCGCATCGTCCATGGCGTTTTCGCTGTTGCCCGCCGTGCCGTAGGGGATCGTGAGCTCGTCCCACTGGAGGCCCAGGGTCATGCTGAGGACATGCGCCATCGTGAGCTTGTCGCGGCCGGGCTGGCCCGCGAGATCGGCATATTCCGGGAACTGCGCGTAGAGCTTGGCCTCGGGCGGCGGCACCTTGCCGTCGGCCAGAGCGATGCCGTAGAGCAGGCCGATCACGCTCTTGGAGACCGAGCGCAGATCGTGCGGCACGTCGGGGCCGAACTGGACGTCGGGCAGCGGGGTGCCGGCGCGGTCCTGGTCGTCGCCGGGCTGGTAGTGCTCGAAGATCGTCTTGCCGTGCTGCGAGACCAGGAGCGCGTGCAGGCCGGAGATCTTCTCCTGTTCCATCACGGCCGCGAGGCGACGCTCGATGTCCGCGGCCGGCGGCGTCGCGAAGGCACGTTGGGCGGGGAGGGTCATGGTGGCGGCTCCGCTGGCAAGAAGAAGAGCGCGGCGATCGAGGGTCATCGTGTTTCCTTCCCTTGGCCGCGCTTGTGCGGCGCGATGCGGCCCTGGAGTTCGGCGTCGGTGACGAAGCGCTGGCGCACGGCGGCGTCGAGCGTGGCGACGATGCCGCCCGCCTCGTCGATGTGCGCCGCCATCAATCGGCGCACGGCGTTGGCGTCGCGCTTGCGCGCCGCGGCGAGGAGCTTGCGATGGGCCGCGACATTGGCGTCGCCCAGCTTCTGGTAGGCGGGATGCGCCGGCTGGTCGCCCATGCCCACGAGATGACGGAGCTGGCGGTTGATCAGCTCGCACATGAAGCGCAGCAGCACGTTGGGGTTGGCGGCGGCCAGCACGTCGTGGAAGTGCAGGTCCTCCGTGCGCTGCTCACGCGCGTGGTCGTGGCTTTGCGGGAGGGGCGCGCAGGTCTCGATGCTGCGCTCCAGCGCCTCGAAGTCGCGCTCGGTGAGATGGGGCACGGCGCCGGCCGCGAGCTCGGGCTCGAGCAGGCGGCGCACGGCGTAGATCTGCGCCACATCGAGCTCATGGAAGAAGAGATAGTTCTGCACGAGCTGGAAGGTGCGCTCGAGCGGCACGGCGGCGATGGTGGCGCCGCCCGCAGGGCCCGTGCTCACCGTCACGAGGCCCTGCACCTCGAGCGACTTCAGCGCCTCGCGGGCCGTGCCCTTGCTGACGCCGAACAGGGACTGCAGCTCGCCTTCCTTGGGCAGCTTGTCGCCGGGCGCGAGCCGCCGCTCGGCGATCCAGCGCTTGATCTCATCGACGACGAGGTCGCCCCGCTTGGGCGACCGCAGGCTCGTTTTCTCCATAAATCATATTTATTATGATAAATAGGATCTGGCAAGCCCCCTAGAGATCGCCGTAGGGCTTGGTGATCAGCTCCATCCAGTGGCCGTTGGGATCCTCGAAATAGAAGCCGCGGCCGCCCCAGTTGCGGTTGACCTCGTTGGGGCCGGTCTTGTCGTGATTGGCCCAATAGGCGACGCCCGCCTTCTGGAGCTTGGCCAGCCCCGAGTCGAATTCCTTGTCGTCGACCAGGAAGGCGTAGTGCTGGGTGCGCACGTCCTGGGAGGTGACGAAGTCGAGCGTCACGCCGTTGCTGGTGCGCACCGGGCGGAACGGCCCCCATGGCTGGCCGACCTCGACGCCCAGCACGTTCGCCAGGAACTTGGCCGAGGCATCCTTGTCCTTGGCCGGGATGATCAGATGATTGAGCGCTGGCATCGGCGGACTCCCTTCGCCTTTGCCAATACGTGGGAAGGCCTGCGGCCGGATCAAGCCGCGGCGTTCGGGATGACGCGGTTCTTGAGCGGCTGCCAGGTGCTGCGCGGGATCGTCCGCAGCGTGTCGCGGAACTGCCGCGCACATTGTTCCCAGGTGAAGGTCTCGGCATGGGCGCGGCAGTCGGCCGGCTCGCAGCCGATCGCCGCGAGGCAAGCGGAACGCAGGTCCTCGTTCAGGGCGCCGACCTTGTCGTTGGTCACGACGTCGAGCGGGCCGGGCACCGGATAGCCCGCCACGGGGATGCCTGCCGCCAGCGCCTCGACCATGACCAGGCCGAACGTGTCGGTGCGGCTCGGGAAGACGAAGCAATCCGCCTGGGCGTAGCGGCGCGCCAGCTCCTCGGTGTCGACCGAGCCGAAGAAGCGCGCGTCGTTGTAGCGGCGCTTCAGCTCCTTGTACTGCGGCCCGCCGCCCACGACCCACTTGGTGCCCGGCAGGTCGAGATCGAGGAAGGCCTTGATGTTCTTCTCGATGGCGAGACGGCCGGCGTACAGCCAGATCGGCCGCGCATCGGCCAGCTCCTCGCGCGGCTGCGGCCGGAACGCGGCGATGTCGACGCCGCGCGACCACGGCACGAGGTTCTTGAAGCCGCGCTGGGCGAGCTCGTCGCGGATCGATTGCGCCACCACCAGCACCGCCGAGGACGGCGCATGGAAGCGCCGGACCAGCGCATAGCTCCAGCCGACCGGGATGCGCGTGCGCGCGTGGACATATTCGGGAAAGCGCGTGTGATAGGCGGTGGTGAAGGGGATGTCGCGCTTCAGGCAAAAGGCCCGCGCGGCCCAGCCCAGCGGGCCCTCCGTGACGAGATGGATCGCGTCGGGCGCGAAGATCTTCAGCATGTGATTGAGCCGCGCCTTGGGAAACAGCGACAGGCGGATCTCGGGGTAGGTCGGGCAGGGCAGCGTCCGGAACCGATCGGGGCCGAAGACCTCGACCTCATGGCCTTCGGCCTGAAGCAGTTTGACGATGGTCTCGATGGTGCGAACGACGCCGTTGATCTGCGGACGCCAGGCGTCCGAAACGATTGCTATGCGCAATTCTTGTTCACTCCGTTCTGGTTCACTCCGCCGCCATTTGAGTAGGCGCAAAACCCGGCAGCAGGGATTGCTGGCGGGTGATCTCGGCGGCCCAGTGCACGATGCGCAGCCGGCCGTTGAAGTCCTCGACGAGGGCGGTGCAGCTCTCGACCCAGTCGCCGTCGTTGCAATAGAGCACGCCGTCGATCTCGCGGATCTCGGCGTGGTGGATGTGGCCGCAGACCACGCCGTCGACGCCGCGGCGGCGCGCTTCGCCGGCGACCGCGCGCTCGTAGTTGCCGATGAACTGGACGGCGTTCTTGACGCGGTGCTTCAGGTAGGCCGAGAGCGACCAGTAGGGCAGGCCGAGCTTGCGGCGGCCCCAGTTGAAGAGCGTGTTGAGCCGGAGCGCGGTGTTGTAGGCCCAGTCGCCCAGGATCGCGAGCCACTTGGCGTAGCGCACGATGCCGTCGAACTGGTCGCCATGGATCACCAGCAGCTTCTTGCCGTCCGGCGTCTCGTGGATCGCCTCTTCCTCGACCCGCACGTCGCCGAAGGTGAGCTGGCAGTATTGCCGCGCCGCCTCGTCGTGGTTGCCGGGGATGTAGATGACGTGCGTGCCCTTGCGCGCCTTGCGCATCACCTTCTGGACGACGTCGTTGTGGGCCTGCGGCCAGTACCACCAGCGCTTCAGCCGCCAGCCGTCGACGATGTCGCCCACGAGGTAGAGATAGTCGCTCTCGTTCTGCTTCAGGAAGTCGAGCAGCATCTCGGCCTGGCACCCTCGGGTTCCGAGGTGGATGTCGGACAGGAAGATCGCCCGATGGCGGGCGGGCTGGTTGCGCTCGATAACGGTCATCGGGAGACGGCCATGTGGATAAGAGGTCGCCGACACAAAATCTGTCGTGCGCGATTGCACGAACCTCAGCGGATTGTGTATGTCAGCCGTTGCGCAGTCGTGAATCGGTTGTGACAGTTAGATGACATTCGAGCCGCCCAGATCCGTCCTGCTCATCCGCAATCCGACCGCCGGCCGGCGCCGCCGCGGCCTGGTCGCGGCCGTGATGCGTCATGTCCGTGACGCCGGCTGGACGATCGACCTCGTCGACACGGCCGCCATGGGCGACGCGCGTCATCTGGCTGAGACCTGCGATGCACGCCGCTACTCGGTGATCGCCGTGGCGGGCGGCGACGGCACGATCAACGAGGTGGTGAACGGCCTGGCACGCCGCGGTGAGGCGGCGCCGGCGCTGGCGATCGTGCCGCTCGGCACCGCCAACGTGCTGGCGCATGAACTCGGCCTCGACTTCAAGGCCAAGGCCATCGCAGAGACGATGATGTCGGGGCGCGCCATGCTGGTCCGGCCAGGCGAGGCATGCAGCGGGAAGTCTCCGGAAGGCGGCGATCCGCGCTGCTTCTCGCTGATGGCGGGCGCGGGCTTCGACGCCAAGGTCGTGGCGGGGGTGAGCGCGCCGCTGAAGCGCCGCTTCGGCAAGGCGGCCTATGTCTGGCGCTCGCTGATCGAGACCGGGCGCTACCGGCCGGTGCGCTACGCCGTCGAGGTCGACGGCGCGCGCCACGAGGCGGCCTCGGTCATCGTCACACGCAGCCGGCACTATGCCGGTCCCTTCGTCGTGGCGCCGAAGGCCATGCTGAGCGAGCCGCTGCTGCATGTCTGCCTGTTCGAGCGCTGGGGCCGCACACAGACCCTGCGCTTCGGCCTCGCGCTCCTGCTCGGCCGGCTGCCCAAGACCGGCGGCTATCGCGTGATCGCAGGCCACGACGTGAAGATCTCGGTGCTGAGCGACGCCGGCGAGCTCGGCCGCCAGCCGGTGCAGATAGATGGCGACGATGCGCTCACGCTCCCGGTCTCGATCGCCCTCGCCGCGGGAAGCGTGCGGCTGCTGCAGCCGGCCTAACGCTTCGCCTTGTCGTGGGCAAAGACGATGCGATGGCCTTCCGGCGACGTGACGACGATCTCGCGCATGCCGTAGGGCTGATCGCGCGGCGGCGTACAGGTGGCGCCGCGGCCGGTCAGTTCTGAGTGCAGGGCGTCGACATCGTCGACCTCGACATAGCCGAACCAGCTATGCGAGCCGATCTCCGCGGCGCGCTTGTCGTCGGGACAGTGGCCGATCATCAGCCGGACATCGCCGCGTTGGGCGAGACGCCAGTCCTGCCCGTCGGTCCAGTCGATGCGGAAGCCCAGCACGTCGCGGAACCAGGCGGCGCTGGCGTCGAGATCCTGGACCGCGAGCACATAGGCCCAGGGCGTGAAGCGGCTCATCGCACGGCCTTCTGCAGCCGCGCCACGACCTCCGGCGTCGGATGGCCGTCGGCCGGCAAGCCGGCCTGCTTCTGGAACATGCGCACGGCCGAGCGCGTCTTGGGTCCGAGCAGGCCGTCGGCCTCGTCGGTGTAGAAGCCGAGGCGTGCCAGGCGCATCTGCATGTCGACCACCGTGTCGTGGCTGAGCGGCTGGTCGTCGTCGGGCGCTTGCTGCATGACCGGCGGGCCGCCCGCGATCTGCTGGGCCAGGATCGAGACCGCGAGCGCATAGAGCGTCGAACGGTTCCAGTTCATGACCGCCTTGAAGTTGGGATAGAGGATGAAGGCCGGGCCGCGCCAGCCGGCGGGCAGGATGATCGATGCCGGCTCGCTCGACACCGGCATGCCGCCGGCGCGCCTCACACCCATCGCCGCCCACTCCTTGATCGGCTTCTCGATCGAGGCATCGGCCTGCTCGAGCGGGAAGTTCTGCGACAGCGTCACCTCCTCGGCGGCCGGCAGGCCGGGCCGAAAGCCGATGCCGCGCAGGAAATTGGCGGCCGAGGCGAAGGCGTCGGGCATAGAGTTCCAGATGTCGATCCTGCCGTCGCCGTCGCGGTCGATGGCGTACTTGGTGAAGGTGGACGGCATGAACTGCATGTTGCCCATGGCGCCCGCCCACGACCCCTTCATCTGCGCGCTGGTCATGTGGTTGGAGGCGAGGATGTGCAGCGCCTGGATGGTCTCGTTGGAGAAGAAGGCGAGGCGCTTGGTCATGCAGGCGAGCGTCGCCACCGAACGCAGCGCCTGGAAGTCGCCCATGTAGGTGCCGTAGTTGGTCTCCATGCCCCAGAAGGAGATGAGGTATTCCGGGCGCACGCCATATTCCTGCTGCAACGCGTTGAGCAGCCCGCGCCACTGCGCGAGCTTCTTCTGGCCCGTGGCGATGCGGTCGGGCGTGACGGAACTGCCGATATACTTGCCGTAGGTCAGCGTGAACTCGGGCTGGCGCTGATCGAGATCGAGCACCTTCTGGTCGGGCGTCAGGTTCTGGAGGGCGCGGTCGGCGATCGCCGCCGGCACACCCTGGCGCACGGCCTCGGCCTTGATGGTTTGCAAGCAGTCCCTGAACTCGGTCTGCGCCGCGGCGGGGACCGCGAAGAGCGCCGTCGTTGCGGCGATGAACGTGATCTTGATTGAGGGGGTCATCTCCCCACTTTATCACGAGTCGTCACGAGCCGGCGATTGTCATCCCCTCGATTCGCACCGTCGGCGCGTTGGTCGAACTCTTGAACCTGAGATCGCTGGCCGGAGTCATGTTGAGGAACATGTCCTTGAGGTTGCCCGCGATCGTGAGGCCGCTCACGGGCCAGGCCTTCTTGCCGTTCTCGATCCAGAAACCCGAGGCGCCGCGGCTGTAGTCGCCGGTGACGCCGTTCACGCCCATGCCGATCAGGTCGGTGACGTAGAGGCCGCTCTTGATGTCGGCGATCAGCGCGTCGGGCGAAAGCTTGCCTTTTTCGAGGTAGAAGTTGGACGTCGAGGCGCCGTGGCCGGTCGGCTCGAGCTTGAGCTGGCGCGCCGAGGCCAGATCGAGCAGCCAGGTCGTGAGAACGCCGTCGTCGATCACCGAATAGCGTTTGGTCGGCAGGCCTTCGCCGTCGAACGGACGGCTGCCGAGGCCGCGCTTGCGATGCGGGTTGTCGACGATCCGGATGCCCTTGGCGAAGATCTGCTGGCCCATCTTGTCCTTGAGGAAGGACGTCCCGCGCGCCACGGCGCGGCCGTTGATGGCGCCGGCAAGATGGCTGAGCAGCCCGCCCGAGATGCGCGGATCGTAGATCACGGGCAGCCGCGCGTTCGCGACCTTCTTCGGATTGAGCCGCGCGACGGCGAACTTGCCGGCATTGCGGCCCACGGTCCGCGCCGCCATCAGGTCCTCGAAATGGACGGCGCTCGACCATTCGTAGTCGCGCTCCATGCCGGTGCCTTCGCCGGCCAGCACCGCGCAGGAGAGCGAGTAGCCGCTCCTTCGATAGCCGCCGCTGAAGCCGTTGCTGATCGCCAGCATGATCGTGTTGCGGCCCCACGCGGCCTCGGCGCCTTCGGAATTGGTGACGCCCTTGACGGCGCGCGCGGCCTCCTCGGCCTCGGCCGCGAGCGCGAGCAGCGTTTTCGCCGAGGGCGGGCGGCGCTTGTCGTCGAGATCGAGATCGGGCCAGCGCCGCGCCAGCAGTTCCTCGGGTGCCACGCCGCAATCGGGATCCTCCGGCACGACGCGCGCCATGGCGACGACGCGCTCGACCAGCGCGCGCAGCGCCGCGGGCGCGAAGTCGGTGGAGGAAACGGTGGCCTGGCGCTTGCCGATGAAGACGCGCAGCCGAAGATCGCGGCCTTCGCTGCCCTCGAGCTTCTCGCGCTTGCCCAGACGCTGGGCAACGGAGATCGATTCGCCGTTGACGTAGAGAGCGTCGGCCGCGTCGGCGCCGGCGGTCTTCGCCCATTTCAGCAGATCGGACAGCAGGTTGGCGTCGGGAGCCGCGGGACGCGGCTTGGCGGGCGCGGTCTTCTTCTTTGCCTTGGACATGGCGGCGGTTGTACGCGGTCCGGGGCCGTGCCGTCGAGTTGGCTCACGGAAAATTAGGTTTGGCAGGGCAGGGAACCGCCGGTAACAATCGGCCGATGACCGGACCCGGCCAGGACGTCGAGACCAAGCACATCTTCTCCGAGGCCTATCGGATCGTCGCGGACTACCATTCGCACGGCATCGATGCCTACAAGAACGAGCTCCGGCCGGGCGAGCTGGCGAGCGTCAGGCGGGAGCTCGCCGCCTGGCGGATCGCGCCGGAGGCCAAGGTGGTCGAGATCGGCTGCGGGCTGGGGCATCTCCACACCTGCCATCCGAACTGGCAGGGCTTCGAATACGCCGACACGGCCGTTGCGCTGGGCAAGACGACCTACGGCGAGACCCTGAACATCGTCGAGGCCGACGCCCGCAACCTGCCGCTCGAGCCAAACTCGGTCGACTTCCTGTTCACCTTCGACGCGCTCGAGCACATTCCCAACGTCGAGCAGGCATTCGCCGAGATCGAGCGCATCATGAAGCCGGGCGGCATCGCGATGCTGGTGCCGGCCTGGAACTGCCGGTCATGGACGGTGAAGAAGCTCCAGATGCGGCCCTATGCCGAGCTGACCCCGTCGGAGAAGATCGGCAAGTTCCTCATTCCCTTGAGGGATCACATCGCCTTCCGGCTCCTGTGCAACCTGCCGGGACGCGCCTTGCGCGAATTGCGATTGCTGTTCGGCGCCGCGGTGCCGCTCGACTACACGCCGCTCACGCCCGACACGACGCTCTGGTACCGCTACGATCGCGGCGCCGACGATGACGCCTTCATCTCGATGGATGCGCACGCCGCGATCGCCTATTTCCGCGCACGGGGATGGCAGACGCCATCCCACCCGACATTCTGGAAACGCTTCAGCGTGCGCAGCGGACCGGTCGTGGTCCGCAAGCCCGCCTAGCGGGCGTAGGCGATACCGGCCCTCGTTTCGGCGATGGCGTTGTCGGTCGCGGCAATGGCACGCTCGCGATGGCCGCCCTTGTTGGCTTCGGACCGGACGAGTTCGGCGCGGGCCGCTTGCAGCGACTCGAGCGCGCTCACCATGTGCGGCTGCGCGGCATAGGCGACGGACGCGCCGATCGCGACGCCGACCAGCAGCAGGGCAACGGACTTCACACCAAGACGAGACATGGACGTTCTCCCAACATGAAATGTGCGGGACTCTTCCCGCACACTCCATGCTAGGTCAGGTCCAGGTCGGTCGGAATCGCTATTTCGCGGCGACCGATCTGTTGGCGGCGCAGGTCACCGCCTTCAGCGAGGCGGTCACGATGTTCGAGTCCATGCCGACGCCCCAAAGGACGCGACCATCGCCGGTCTCGGCCTCGATGTAGCTCACAGCCTGTGCATCTTCACCCGCGCCGGTGGCGTGCTGGTGATAGTCGCGCACCTTGATCTTGACGCCGCAATCCTTGGCCAGTGCCTCGACATAGCCCGCGATCGGGCCGTTGCCGTGGCCGCTGATCGCCTTGGGCTTGCCGTTCACCGTGACCTTGGCGTCGATCAGGCGAAGCTCGGGATGGCCGGGCTGCGGCAGGGTCGTGTGGCCCTCGAAGGCGATCGGCCTGGTGTTCTCGAGATACTCCTTGCGGAACGTGTCCCAGATCAGCGCCGGCTGGATCTCCTTGCCGGTCTCGTCGGCGATCTGCTGGATCACCTTGGAGAACTCGACCTGGAGAAGACGCGGCATGTCGATGCCGTAGTCGGTCTTCAGGATGTAGGCGATGCCGCCTTTGCCCGACTGGCTGTTGATGCGGATGATCGCCTCGTACGAACGCCCGAGATCGGCCGGATCGATCGGCAGGTAGGGGACTTCCCAGACCTTGCTGTTCGAGGCCTCGAGCGCCTTGAAGCCCTTGTTGATCGCATCCTGGTGCGAGCCGGAGAAGGCGGTGAAGACGAGATCGCCGCCATAGGGATGGCGCGGATGCACCGGCAGCTGGTTGCAGTATTCGACGGTCTGGCGGATCTCGTTGATGTTCGAGTAGTCGATCTCCGGATCGACGCCCTGGGTGAACATGTTGAGGCCCAAGGTCACGAGATCGACATTGCCGGTGCGCTCGCCGTTGCCGAACAGGCAGCCCTCGATGCGATCGGCACCGGCCATGTAGCCCAGCTCCGCCGCCGCGACGCCCGTGCCGCGGTCGTTGTGCGGGTGCAGGCTCAGGATCATCGAATCGCGGTACTTGAAGTTGCGATGGCACCATTCGATCTGGTCGGCGTAGATGTTGGCCGAGGCCATCTCGACCGTCGCCGGCAGGTTGATGATGATCTTCTTCTGCGGCGTCGGCTGATAGACGTCACAGACCGCCGCGCAGATATCGCGCGCGAACTCGAGCTCGGTGCCGGTGAAGCTCTCCGGCGAATACTCGTAGACCCATTCGGTGTTGGGATCGGCATCGGCCAGCTTCTTGACCAGCCTGGCGCCCGTCACCGCGATCTCGATGATGCCGGCGAAGTCGGTGTTGAACACCACGCGGCGCTGGAGCGTCGAGGTCGAATTGTAGAGATGGACGATGACCCGCTTGGCGCCGCGGCAGGCCTCGAAGGTGCGCTCGATCAGCTCCGGCCTGGATTGCGTCAGCACCTGGATGGTGACGTCGTGCGGGATCATCTTCTTCTCGATGAGCTCGCGCACGAAGTCGAAATCGGTCTCGGAAGCGGCCGGGAAGCCGACCTCGATCTCCTTGAAGCCCATGTCGCAGAGCAGCTTGAACATCCGCGTCTTGCGGTCGGAGTCCATCGGCTCGATGAGCGCCTGGTTGCCGTCGCGCAGGTCGACGGCGCACCAGATCGGCGGCTTGGTGATGACGGCGTTGGGCCATTGCCGGTCCTTGATCGGGATCGGCTTGAACGGGACGTATTTCTCGCCCGCGGTGGGCATCATGGGTTTTTGAGGTGACATGGCTCGCTTACGACTTCTGAAGGAATGACACGGACGACGACAGCGACCCGCAAGGTCCCCGGCAAGCCGGGAGGCGGGTCAGCGAATAAGTCGAAGCGCGGTCAGTCGAAGCATTGCGGGCGCCACAATAGGGCGCTCGGGGCCGCTGTCAACGGTCACTAAAAACCCGCCGGAAGAGGGGGGAAGCTCTTCCGGCGGGCTGGACGAGGAGAAGGACGCTTGGGAAACGCTTACTGAAGCGGGATGTTGAAGTTCAGGTTCAGACCCGACGGCGCCGGCGGAGCGGCATAGACGACCGGCGGGGGCGCCACGTAGACCGGGCGGGGAGCGACATAGACCGGGCGCTCCACGACGCGCTCGTGGTGATAGTAGTGATCGCGATCCCAGCGATGATCCCAGTGGTCTTCGGCCTGGGCGCCGACCGAGAAGGCGAGGATGGTGGTGGAGACGGCGACAGCGGCGCCGAGAGAGAAGAGCTTGGTGAGACGCATTGGGCGATGAACCTCCGTTGACATCATCCAGTACGCAGGGACCCCGCCGACATCTCCCCGGCCAATTGAGGCATTGTCGAGAAATGTGAGTCGCGCTTTTGCCACGATTCGAACGGCCGGCCCCCGTCGTCGATTCGGGGCCGGCCGTCGGTCGTAAGCTTGTCGTCAGGTCGTTACGGCAGCGGGATGTTCAGGTTGATGCCCGGTGCGCCGTAGCCATAGCCGTAATAGACGGGCGGCGCGTAGACCACCGGCGGCGGAGCCCAGTAGCGCGGGCCCCAGTAGCTGCCGGCCCAGTGATTGTAGTAGGGGCGGTGCCAACCATGGTTCCAGCCCTCACCGTGCCACCCATGGTTCCACTCGCGGGCCTCGGCGCTCGTGCCGACGGCCGCGACGGCCAAGCCTGCGATAGCGATCACCGCAGAAGCTCGACCCAATCGACTCATCAAGTTGGTGCGCATGGCAACCTCCTTTGACAGACAATCGGATAACGTCTTCCGACACCGGGGAGATGGGCAGCGAATGTGACGCCTGCGGGGAATTTCGCAGCCGCTTCCGGCCATGTTTCGCTCAGCTTCCGGTAAGGACTAAGATCACGAAAAGTAGAGGGAAGGGAACAACATGGCGGGACCGCTGAGCGGCGTACGCATTCTCGATTGCACGACGGTGGTGCTGGGGCCGTGGGCGGCGCAGCAGCTGGGCGATCTCGGCGCCGACGTGATCAAGATCGAGCCGCCGGAGGGCGACACGACGCGCCAGCTGGGACCCGCGCGCCATCCGGGCATGGCCGCCTTCTATCTCGGCTGCAATCGCTCCAAGCGCTCGATCGTGCTCGACCTCAAGCAGGAGAGCGGACGCAAGGCGCTGTTCAAGCTCGCTGAGACGGCCGACGTGCTGATGCACAACTACCGGCCGGAGCCCGCCAGGCGGCTGGGCGTCGAGTACGAGAAGTTCGAGAAGATCAATCCGCGCCTCGTCTACCTCGCGACCTACGGCTATCGCGCCGCCGGCCCGCTGGGACCGAAGGCGGCCTACGACGACATCATCCAGGCGGCGTCCGGCCTCGCCTCGCTGCAGCGGGTGGTCGCCGGCCAGCCGCGATTCCTGCCGACCATCGTCGCCGACAAGACGAGCTCCAACGGCGTGGTCTCCGCGCTGCTCGCGGCCCTGTTCGCGCGCGAGCGCACGGGCCATGGCCAGGCGGTCGAGGTGCCGATGTTCGAGACGCTGGTCTCCTTCGTCATGGTCGAGCATCTCTACGGCGAGAGCTTCAAGCCCGCGCTCGAGACGGCGGGCTACAAGCGCGTCTTGAACAAGGAGCGCCGTCCCTATCCGTCGAAGGACGGCTACTTCGCCCTGCTGCCCTACACCGACGGCCACTGGAAGGAGTTCTGCACCCTGGTCGGCCGGCCCGATCTCGCCGCCGATCCGCGCTTCCAGGGCATGGCCAATCGCCTCAAGAACGTCGAGCAGTACTACGCCACGCTGGCCGGCCTCTGCGCCGAGCGCACCAACGCCGAATGGGTCGAGCTGCTCAAGAACTCCAACGTGCCGCACGGGCCGGTGAACACGCTCGAGGACCTGTTCGTCGATCCGCAGCTCAACGCCACGGGCTACTGGCAGGAGGTCGAGCATCCGACCGAGGGCAAGCTGCGCATGCCGGGCATCGCGCCGCGCTTCTCCCGGACGCCGCCGGAGATCAAGCGCCTGCAGCCCAGGCTCGGCGAGCACAGTGTCGAGGTCCTGGAGGAGGCGGGGTTCAGCCGCGCGGAGATCGACGCCATGCTGAAATCGGGCGCGACGAAGGCGGCGGGATGATCGCCCGGCGCACGGCGGCGGCAAGCCGCGGGAGCGGGGCCGTCGGATAGGGCGAAAGCCGTCGCGCCTCAGATCAGCGCCGCCGCCTCCGGGCTGACGCTCTGCTTCCATTTGGCGATCGCACCCGAGGCGGCCTTGGCCAGCGCCGCCTTGAGGTCGGGATTGATCTCCGCGGCCGCTGTCAGCACGACGTTGTTCGCGCGCAGGCGATTGCGATTGTCCTCGACGCGCTTCTGCCACGAGGTCCAGCGATCGTACTGGGTCGCCAGCGCGGCGCGATCGACGGCGCCGCGCAGGTTCGGCGACAGGCGTTGATAGGCGTTGTAGTTCAGCGTGGCGAAGGAAAGCGGCACGGCGTAGCCGATCTCGGCGAAGTGCGGCAGGTGCTGCCACAGTTTCTGGCCCGCGCCGCCGTCGCCCGAGGAGAGCACGGCATCGAGGCTGCCGTCGCCGAGGCGCGGCATGGTCTCGCTGAACGACAGGTTGACCGGACGCGCGCCGGCCGTCGTGAAGACGTCGAGGCTCGTCGCATCGTAGACGCGGATCCGGAGGCCCGCGAGATCGGCCGGCGTGGCGATCGGCTTGCGCGACCACAGGCCGCTTGCCGGCCACGGCGCGGCATAGAGCAGGCCC
>Ga0335083_10001483_pt1 | contig 32155 bp, 25 predicted proteins | sample Lox_Sample_42_FD_206716 | JGI IMG/M metagenome (GOLD analysis project Ga0335083, IMG submission 206716) | Soil microbial communities from Loxahatchee National Wildlife Refuge, Florida, United States - Lox_Sample_4.2 | ecosystem: Environmental > Terrestrial > Soil > Wetlands | place: USA...
AAGCGCGGCATCGCCGTGCGCGCCACCGGCAAGGGCATCTCGGTCCCGGTCGGCACCGGCACGCTCGGTCGCATCATGGACGTGCTCGGCCATCCGCAGGACGAGAAGGGCCCGGTCGACGTGAAGGAGCACTGGGAGATCCACCGTCCGGCGCCGTCGTACGACGACCAGGCCGGCGGCCAGGACCTGCTCGAGACGGGCATCAAGGTCATCGACCTCTTGGTGCCGTTCGCGAAGGGCGGCAAGATCGGCCTCTTCGGCGGCGCCGGCGTCGGCAAGACCGTCAACATGCTCGAGCTCATCAACAACATCGCCAAGGCCCACTCGGGCCTGTCGGTGTTCGCGGGCGTCGGCGAGCGCACCCGCGAGGGCAACGACTTCTATCACGAGATGGCGGACTCGGGCGTCATCGACTTGAAGAACCTGCCGAACTCCAAGGTCGCGATGGTGTACGGCCAGATGAACGAGCCGCCGGGCAACCGCCTGCGCGTCGCGCTCACGGGCCTCACGATGGCGGAGTACTTCCGCGACGAGAAGCAGGCCTCCGGCAAGGGCCGCGACGTGCTGCTCTTCATCGACAACATCTACCGCTACACGCTTGCGGGCACCGAGGTGTCGGCGCTCCTCGGCCGCATGCCCTCGGCGGTCGGCTACCAGCCGACCCTCGCCGAGGAGATGGGCGTCCTGCAGGAACGCATCACCTCGACCAAGACGGGCTCGATCACCTCGATCCAGGCGGTGTACGTGCCGGCGGACGACCTGACCGACCCCTCGCCCGCGACCACGTTCGCGCACCTCGACGCGACCGTCGTGCTCTCGCGCCAGATCGCCTCGCTCGGCATCTACCCGGCGGTCGACCCGCTCGACTCGACCTCGCGCCAGCTCGATCCGCTGGTGATCGGCGAGGACCACTACAACACCGCCCGCGGCGTGCAGGCGATCCTGCAGCGCTACAAGGAACTGCAGGACATCATCGCGATCCTCGGCATGGACGAGCTCTCGGCCGAGGACAAGCAGACCGTGACCCGCGCGCGCAAGATCCAGCGCTTCCTGTCGCAGCCGTTCCACGTGGCCGAAGTGTTCACGGGCTCGAAGGGCAAGTACGTGTCGCTCAAGGACACGATCCGTGGCTTCAAGGCGATCATCGCCGGCGAGTACGACCACCTGCCCGAGCAGGCGTTCTACATGGTCGGCGGCATCGAGGAAGCGGTCGAGAAGGCGAAGACGCTGAGCTGAGGCACGCGCCATGGCCAACACCATCAACGTCGACATCGTCAGCGCCGAGGGCGAGATCTTCTCAGGTCCCGCCGCGATGGTGTTCGTGCCGGCGATCCAGGGCGAGCTCGGCATTGCGCCCCGGCACGCGCCGCTCCTCACGATGCTGAAGCCGGGCGAAGTGCGCGTGCAGGACCCGGACGGCGTCGAACACGGCTTCTACGTCGGCGGCGGCGCGCTCGAGATCCAGCCGCAGCGCGTGACGGTGCTCGCCGACACCGCGATCCGCGCCAAGGACCTCGACGAGGCCGCGGCGATCGCCGCGGTGCAGCGGGCCGAGGAGGCGCTCAAGGACAGGAGCGCCCAGATCGACATCGCGCAGGCGCAGGCGGACCTTGCGCGCGCCGCGGCGCAGCTGAAGGCGATCGAGCGGCTGCGCAAGCTCCGCAGCTAGCGCATCCCGTCGCGCGGCCGAGAGCGCGGTTGCCAAGCAGCCGCCCATCCGCGAACATGATTCGCGACGGCCGAGGGCACGGGCAATGGCGGAAGGCGGCGTAGGCGAGGGCACGGCGGGCGCCGCTCCGGGCGGATCCGCGTCGGCACCCCGCGACGTCTTTCTCAGCCACGCATCGCACGACCGCGCCATCGCGCTCGAACTCGCGAGTCACCTCGAGAAGCAGGGCATCGGCGTCTGGATGGCGCCGCGCGACGTGGTGCCCGGCACCCTCTACGCCGATGCGATCGTGCGCGCGATCACCGACGCCAAGGTCCTGGTGCTCGTGCTCTCCGAGCACTCCCTCGCCTCCGGGCACGTCAGCAAGGAGGTCGAACGCGCCTCCTCGAAGAAGCGGCCGATCATTGCGCTAAGGATCGATGCGGCGCCGCTGACCCCGGCCTTTGAGTACTTCCTCAGCGAGTCGCACTGGGTCGACCTCGCGAGCGTGCGGAACGAAGTCGCCTTCGCGAACCTCGCGGACGGCATCCGGCGCTTGCTGTCGCCGGCGACGGCCGGGGCGCCGCCGCCGCCCCGCGGCGGCACCGCGCCCGCCGCCGCGGAACCTTCGACCGGCCTGTTCGGGAGACGGCGCCGGCCGCGGGAGCGCTCGACGGCGGTGCGCCTCGCGGTGATCGGGCTGATCGCGCTCATCGTCGGCACGAAGGAGGTCGAGCGGTTGCTGCACCCGAAGCCGCCGGCGCCGCCCGTCCCGTCCGCCGCGGCTCCGGCCGCGAGCGCGGAGCCATCGATCGCCGTCCTGCCGTTCACCGACATGAGCCAGGCGAAGGACCAGGAGTACTTCGCTGACGGCATGGCCGAGGAGATCCTCGACCTGCTCGCCAAGGTGCCCTCCCTCAAGGTCATCGCGCGAACCTCGTCGTTCCAGTTCAAGGGGAAGAACGAGGACGTGCGCACGGTCGCTGAGAAGCTCGGCGTCGCGACGGTGCTCGAGGGGAGCGTGCGCAAGGCCGGCAACAAGCTCAGGATCACGGCGCAGCTGATCCACGCGGCGGACGGCTCGCACCTCTGGTCCGAGACCTACGATCGCGAGATCAGCGACGTGTTCCGGACGCAGGACGAGATCGCGGGCGCGGTGGTCGCCGCGCTCAAGGTGTCCCTGCTCGGCAGGGCGGCGCCGAAGTCGACGCCAACGTCGAACAGCGAGGCCTACGGGCTCTACCTGAAGGGTCGGCTGCTCGACCATCGCTACAACCAGACCGACGCCGCCGCGGCACAGGCGCTCTTTCGGCAGGCGCTCGCGCTCGACCCCAACTTCGCGCCCGCCTGGGCGGCGCTCGCCTCGTCGCTGAGCTCGGGGCAGATGCTCGGAGCGACGGACGACATCAGCAACATCCGCAGCACGACGCTCGAAGCCGCCCGGCGCGCCCTCGAACTCGACCCTTCGAACGTCGAGGCGCACCTTGCCATTGGTGGCGAGTACTGGTTCGTCAGTGCCAACTTCGAGGCGGCGCGGCGCGAGTTCGCGGCCGTTCGCGAGCTCGATCCCGGCAACCCCGCCGGCCTCGCGACCTCGGCGCTGATGGCGCTCAGCACCGGTCATGCCGACGAGGCCATCGCGTTCGCGCGCCGCGCGCTCGATCGCGACCCGCTCGAGATCGACAACTACCGGATCCTGGGTACCGCGCTCTACTTCAATGGGGCGCTCGAGGAGGCCGACAGCGTCTTCCGGCGCGCGATCGAGCTCAACCCGCTGGCGGACGGGATCCACGTACGACTCGCGTTCGTGCTGAGGGCCCGCGGCCAGCTCGATGCCATGCAGGAAATGGCCGAGCGTGAACCGTCCGTTCTCTGGAGGCGGGTCGGCCTCGCACTTGCCTACTCGACGCGCGGTCGCTCCGCGGAGGCCGACCGGGCGCTCGACACCATCCTCAGGAATGAGGCCGGCTGGCCGTACCAGCTGGCCGAGATCTACGCGGTGCGCCGCGCGCCCGACAAGGTCTTCGAATGGCTCAATCGCGCCGTCGCCGAGCACGACCCCGGGCTCGTCAACTACGTGCGGCTCGATCCCGTGTTCAGGGACTATCGCTCCGATCCCCGCTTCGCGGCGCTTCTCGATAAGCTGAACCTTCCCGAGTCCTGACCCGTTCGATGCGCGTGCTGCACCTGCAGCACTGTCCAATTTCCGTTCCGTAGACCGGCGTGTAGACTCCTTGCAACCGCGTGTTCACCGGGGTTCGACATGGCTCTCCCTTCGCGCCTCCTGATCGTCACCGTCCTGCTGCTCGCGGCATGTTCCTCGCGCTCGCCGGACGCGGCCCCACCGGCCGCGTCGGCGTCGACGCCGCAGCCGATGGCGCCGATGGCGGCCATGAACGCCGTTCCCGCGACGCTGGCCGAGTGGGCGCAGGGCGCGCAGCTCTTCGACGGGCTCGGCAGCTCGCACCGCAAGATCAGCACCTCGTCCGTCGACGCGCAGGCGTACTTCGACCAGGGCATGCGCCTGATGTGGGCGTTCAACCACGACGAGTCGACCCGCTCCTTCGCGCGCGCCGCCGAGCTCGACCCGAAGTGCGCGATCTGCCTGTGGGGCGTCGCGCTCACCGTCGGCCCGAACTACAACCTGCCGATGATGGCGGAGCCCCGCGCCAAGGTCGCCTTCGAGAGCCTCGAGCGCGCGAAGACGCTGCTCGGCGGCGCGAGCCCGGCGGAGCGCGAACTCATCGTGGCGCTCGAGGCCCGGTACCCGAAGCCCGTCGCGCTCGACCCGACGACGCAGATGCCGGTGCTCGAGGCCTACGCGGCCGCGCTCAAGAAGGTGGCCGCGCACTACCCGACCGACTCCGACATCCAGACGATGTACGCGGAGTCATTGATGAACCTGAACGCCTGGAAGCTGTGGACGCCGGACGGCAAGCCCGCGCCCGGCACGGAGGAGATCGTGCGCACGCTCGAAGGCGTGCTCGCCCGCGACCCGACGCACCCCGGCGCCAACCACTACTACGTGCACACGATCGAGGCATCGCCGCACCCCGAGCGCGCGGTCGCTGCCGCCGAGCGCCTCACCGGCATGATGCCGGCCGCCGGGCACCTCGAGCACATGCCCGCGCACATCATGCAGCGCGTCGGTCGCTACGAGGACTCGGCGGAGGCCAACCGCAAGGGCGCGGCGGCCGACTCCGCCTACCTCGCGAAGACCCGGCCGATCGACTACTACCCGATGTACGTCGGCCACAACTACCAGTTCCTCGGCTACTCGACGGCGATGGAGGGTCGCCGGGCCGAGACGCTGGATGCGATGCAGAAGTTCCGCGCCTCGATTACCGACGAGGCGATGCTGTCGATGCCGGGAACCGACTGGTTCGGCGCGGAGCCTTACTTCGCGCTGGTGCGCTTCGGTCTCTGGGACCAGGTGCTCGCGGAACCGGCGCCGAATCCCGCGCTCAAGACGATGACCGGCGGTTACCTCTATGCACGGGTCACGGCGCTCGCCGCCAAGGGTCGAGTCGCCGAGGCGCGCGAGACGCTCACGCGTCTTGAGTCGCTGCGCGCCGCGCTGCCCAAGGATGCACTCGCCGGCTTCAACACGGCCGACGACGTCCTCGCGCTCGCCATTGAGCTCGGCAAGGCGAGCCTCGAACTCGCGGCCAACGACCGCAACGCCGGCATCGCGACGCTCACGGCCGCGGTCGCGCTCGAGGACAAGCTCGCCTACAACGAGCCCGCGGACTGGTTCTTCCCGGTCAGGCACCTCCTCGGTGCCGAGCTGATACGCGCCGGACGGAACGCCGAGGCCGAGGCGGTGTACCGCGAGGACCTGCGCCGGAACCCCAGGAACGGCTGGTCGCTGTTCGGGCTGGCACAGTCGCTGCGCGCGCAGCAGAAGGCAGCGGACGCGGACAGGACCGAGGCCGAGTTCCGCGAGGCGTGGGCGCGCGCGGATGTCAAGCTGACCGCCTCGGCGATGTGACCGACGGGGCGTAGCAAGGAGGCAGGCATGCGCTTTTCGTGGTTCGCCACCGCCATCGTCGCCGCGACCGTCGGCCTTGGCGCACCGGCGCTCGGCTCGCAGCGACCCGAGCTCACGCCCGAGCAGGCGCAGGCCGCCGCGACGGCGGCCGCGACCTACGATCGCGGCGACTACGTGTCGGCGCTCAAGCTCTACGACCAGCTGGCGGCGGACGTGCCGTTGAGCTGGGAGTTCTCCGCACGCCTCGCCTCCTGCATGGTGAGCACGCTGGCGACGCTCCCGACCGGCGATGAGCGAACCGCGCTCGTCGAACGGGCGCGCAGCGAAGTGAAGCGGGCGCGCGGACTCGGGGCTCCCGAGGAAGTCCTGCGGGTCGCCGCCGATGCGCTCGCGAACCCGCGCGTCGAGGAAAACCCGTGGGACGCGAAGATGGCGGCCGCGGAGGCCGCATTCGCGCGGGGCGATTCGGCCGGTGCACTGGCGGGCTACCTCGAGATCGCGGCCGCGGAACCCACGAACTACGAATCGCGCCTCTTTGCGGGCGACTGCTATTTCCAGCAGGGCGATGCGGTCAAGGCGGGCGAGTGGTACGCGAAGGCGATCACCGTGGATCCCAACCGCGAAACCGCGTACCGCTACTGGGGCGACGTCACGGCGAAGCGCGGCCATCCGGAGGAAGCGCTGAAACTTTTCATCGACGCGATCGTCGCGGAGCCCTACACGCGCAGGCCCTGGGACGCGCTCGGCGCCTGGGCCCGGGCCAACAAGGCGACCCTCGCGGGGCCGGTGGTGCACTTCCCGCCGGCACCGGGGCCCGGCAAGGACGGCGGCAAGGGCGCGACGCTCAACGTCGATGACACGATGATGAAGGACCCGAACGCCTTCGCGTTCTGGCTGTTGTACTCGGTGACGCGCGCCGACTGGCGCAGCAAGAAGTTCGCGGAGCAGTTCCCCAACGAGAAGGAGTACCGGCACTCGCTCATCGAGGAGATTTCATCGCTCGAGGCCGCCTTCGCGATGCGCGGACTCGACAAGCCCGGCGACAAGGCGCCCGAGCCGCTTCGCGACCTCGAGCGGATCAAGGCCGACGGTCTCCTGGCCGAGTTCGTGCTGATCAGCAACGCCGACGCCGGTCTCGCACAGGACTACGCGGGATACAGGGCGGAGCACCGCGAGTCCCTGCACCGCTACATCGAGCGCTACCTCGTCCACCGCAAGGGCTAGCTGCCGGGGTGCAGGTACCCCGCCAGCCACGTCGCCACCTCCTGGTAGAAGAAGCGGCTGTCCTCGCCGCGCAGGATCCAGTGGTTCTCCTCCGGCCACACGATCAGCCGGCTCGGCACCTGCTGGCGCTTGAGCGCCGCCCAGTACTCGAGCGTGTTGTTGAGCGGCACCCGGAAGTCCCGCTCCCCGACGCTGACCAGCACCGGCGTCCGGAACTTCGCCGCGTACTGGATCGGGCTCTGCGTCTTCCAGAGCGGCCCGTTCTCCCACGGCGGGCCGCCGACCATGACCTCGCGGTGGTAGATCGCATCGCTCGATCCCCACTGCCCCTCGAGGCTGACGAGTCCCGCGTGGCTGACGAGGCACTTGTAGCGCGTCGTCGATGCCTGCATCCAGTTGGCGAGGTGGCCGCCGTAGCTCGCGCCCGCCGCGCACTGGCGCGTCGCGTCGATGAACGGGTAGCGCTTGATCGCAACATCGGCGGCCGCGTTGATCTCGGCCGCGGGACCCGCGAGCGGATCGCCGTCGATCGACTGCGCGAACTTCTCGCCGTAGCCGGTCGAGCCCGAGTAGTCGGTGGTGACGATCACGTAGCCGGGCGCCGCGAGCAGGTGGTAGTTCCAGCGGATGCCGAACGCATCGCGGTTCATCGCCGCGGGACCGCCGTGCATCATGACGAGGAGCGGGTACTTCTTCGCGGGATCGAAGCCGGCCGGCTTGACCAGGAGGCTCCGGATCTCGCGTCCGCGCGCCGACTTGAACGTGAACGGCTCTACCGGCAGCCAGTCGATCGCCGCCGCGCGCTCGGTGTTGAAGTGCGTGAGGAGGACCCGCGCGCCCGAGGTCTCGATGCGGACGATCTCGGGCGGGTTGACCGCGCTCTCCCAGCGCGCGACGAGCGCCGGTGCCTTGGAAGCGCCCGCGACCGAGAGGCCGCTGAAGACACCCGTGTCCCGTGCGCCGGCCGGATGCGCCGCGCCGTCCGGTGCCGCGACGTACAGGCGCTCGAGACCCTCGTCCTCGGCGGTGTAATAAAGAGTGCCATCCGCGGCGAGCCCCCAGCTCGAGGGCGAGCGATCGACGGCCCGGGTGCGGTTCACGGGCGCGCCGGCGACGCCCGCGCCCTCGACCTTGAGTGCGGTGACGTCGTTCGCCGCGTAGCTGTGCATCGAGCGTGCGCTGTGGGTGGCGTACAGCCACTTTCCGTCCGGCGAGAACGCGGGGTCCGCCCACGAGTCGCTGTCATTGGTGAGGCGCGTCGGCTCACCGCCCGTGGCCGCGACCCGCCAGAGCTGCGCGGTGACGAAATCGCGCGCGGCGCGGTCCTGGTCGATGCTGGCCGAGAAGACGATCGCGCTGCCGTCCGGCGTCCACGCGTGATCGAGCGACACGCCCTCGTCGGAGGTCCGTCCCGCGAAGCCGCGCTCGCTGACGAGGTGCGTGCCCGCGAGCAGGTCGTGCGCGACCGCGCCGGGTTCGAGCGACTGCACGAAGAGGTGCGGCCGGCGCTCGTCGAGCCAGCGGTCCCAGAAGCGCACCGGAAACGCCTCGTAGACACGCGCCTGGTACTTGCGCTCGGCGCGTTCCTTCGCGATGCGGCGGTTGTCGGCATCGTCCTTGGCGCCCGGCCAGACGTCGGCGACGAATGCGATGCTCCTGCCGTCGGGCGAGAAGACGGGCGCGGAGGCGCCGAGCGCGACGTTCGTCACCTTGAGCGCCTCGCCACCCGACTCGAGGTCGAGCACGTAGACCTGCGCCTCGGAGTCGCCCTCGCGCTTGGTGCTGAACGCGAGGCGGTGGCTGTCGGGCGACCAGGCGACACCCGACTCCGGGCCCTTGCCGTCGGTGAGCCTCCTGGGCGGCTGGCTGGCGTCCGTCGGCACGAGCCAGAGGCGCGAGACCTGGTCCTTGCGGTCGTAGGCGGGCTCGGTGACGCTGAACACCGCGAGCCGGCCGTCCGGGCTCACGGCCGGCGCGCCGATGCGCTTCATGAGCCACACGTCCTCGTGCGTGATGGTGTGGCGGGCGGCCGGGAGGGCCGCGGTCGGCGCCGCGAGGGCCGCAAGTCCGGCGATGAGCGCCGCCAGGGTGGGTCCGATGCGCATGCTTTGAATCCTTCTTTGGGGGCCCGCCGCCCGACGATCGGCCTCGGACGATACCGGAATGCGGCCGCGGCGAGCCATCCGGGCCCCGGACGCGGCCTCCCGCGCCAGTCTGTGGAGTCGCGCAAGCGGCGCCCCGCGGGCGCCATGCGACAATGCATCTTTCCCCGATCCTGAGTGATCCCATGACGTTGAGCGTCGTCATCCTGGCCGCCGGCCAGGGCAAGAGAATGAACAGCGACCTGCCCAAGGTCCTGCAGCCGCTGGCCGGCCGGCCGCTCCTCAAGCACGTCATCGACTGCGCCCGCGCCCTGGGGGCGGACGCCGTGCACGTGGTCTACGGATACGGCGGCGACCAGGTCAAGCAGGCCTTCGCGAACGAGTCGCTCGAGTGGGCGCTGCAGGCCGAGCAGAAGGGCACGGGCCACGCGGTTCAGCAGGCGATGCCCGCGATTCCCGACGACCACCAGGTGCTGGTGCTCTACGGCGACGTACCGCTGACCCGCGCCGAGACACTGCGCGCGCTGATCGCGCGCGCGACGCCGCGCTCGCTCGCGCTCCTCTCGGTGATGCTGCCCGACCCGACCGGCTACGGCCGCGTGCTCCGGGACAACGCCGGCAACGTCTACCGCATCGTCGAGCAGAAGGACGCCGGCAAGAAGGAGCTCGCGGTCGGCGAGGTCAACACCGGCGTCCTGGTCGCGCCCGCCGCGGCGCTTAGGCGCTGGCTCGCGAACGTCAGGAACGACAACGCGCAGGGCGAGTTCTACCTGACCGACGTCGTCGCGCTCGCGGTCAAAGACGGGTTCAAGGTCGAGGCCGTCGTTGCGCCGACCGCGGCCGAGGTGCTCGGCGTCAACGACAAGGTGCAGCTCGCGGCGCTCGAGGCGGAGCTGCGCCGCCAGCGCACCACGGAGCTCATGCTCGCCGGCGTCACGCTGATCGACCCTGCCCGGCTCGACGTGCGCGGCACCGTGACGCACGGTCGCGACGTCGTGATCGAGCCGAACGTCGTGCTCGAGGGCAGGATCACGCTCGGCGACCGGGTCCGGATCGCATCCGGCTGCGTACTCACCAACGTCAGCATCGGCGCGGACACGACGGTGCATCCCAACAGCGTGCTCGAGGACGCGGAGATCGCCGAGCACTGCTCGGTCGGCCCGTTCGCGCGCTTGCGGCCCGGCAGCCGACTCGCCGCCGGCGCCAAGGTCGGCAACTTCGTTGAGCTCAAGAGCACGCTCGTCGGACCCGGCAGCAAGGTCAACCACCTCACGTACCTCGGGAACACCACGCTCGGTGCGAAGGTGAACGTCGGCGCCGGCACCATCACCTGCAACTACGACGGCCTCAACAAGTGGCCGACCGTGATCGGCGACGGCGCGTTCATCGGCTCGGGCTCGATGCTGGTGGCGCCCCTCTCGATCGGCGCGAAGTCGACGATCGGTGCGGGCTCGACGGTGACGAAGCCGGTGCCCGCCGGCGGGCTCACGCTCGAGCGCGCCGAGCAGCGTTCGCTTGCGTCCTGGTCGTCGCCCGGCAAGGCGGATGCGGCCGAGCGCGAGCGGCGCCTGACCCGGGCAGGGCTGCCACCGGAGAAGCCTTCGGGTCCAAAATCAGGCACTTAGGCGCGTCTTGCCCGGCCGCCTGCCTCCCAAGGGGCGATCTGCATCACGATCGGGATTTGAGGGATCAGGGATAATCGCAGGCCTTCCGGGGAGAGCGAATCACATGTGCGGAATCGTTGGTGCCGTTGCCGGGCGAGACATCCTCCCGGTCCTGATCGATGGACTGCAGCGGCTCGAGTACCGCGGTTACGACTCTGCCGGCGTCGCGGTCCTGAACGGCAACGGCCACCTGCGGCGCCTGCGGACCGTGGGCAAGGTCGCGAAGCTCCGCGAGGCGCTCGACGACGAGCCCGCCTACGGCAACATCGGCATCGCGCACACGCGCTGGGCGACGCACGGCGTGCCGAGCGAGCGGAACGCGCACCCCCACATCTCGCGCGACGGCATCGCGATCGTCCACAACGGCATCATCGAGAACCACGATGAGCTGCGCGACGACCTGACCGCGCGCGGCTACGTGTTCACCTCGGAGACCGACACCGAGGTCATCGCGCACCGCATCCACCTGCACCTCGAGACGGCCGCGAACCTCTTTGCCGCCGTGCAGATGACGGTCCGGGAGCTGCACGGCGCATACGCGCTCGCCGTGGTCAGCGAGCACGATCCCGACACGATCGTGCTGGCACGCGCCGGCTGCCCGGTCGTGATCGGCCGCGGCAAGGACGAGAACTTCGTCGCCTCCGACGTCTCCGCGCTCCTGCCGGTGACGCGCCACTTCCAGATCCTCGAGGAAGGCGACGTCGCGGCCATCCACCGCGAGAGCGTCACGATCGTCGATGCGAACGGCAAGGCCGTCGAGCGCAAGGTGCAGGAGAGCGAGCTGTCCGCCGACTCGGTCGAGAAGGGCGACTTCCCGCACTTCATGCTCAAGGAGATCTATGAGCAGCCGCGCGCGGTCGCGCAGACGCTCGAGGAGCGCGTCGCGGGCGGAAAGCTGCTCGAGGCCGCGTTCGGGCCGGCCGCGATGGAGGTGCTGCGGCGCACCGAGGCCGTGCAGATCGTCGCCTGCGGCACGAGCTGGCACGCAGGCTCGGTCGCGCGCTACTTCATCGAGCAGATCTGCCGCCTGCCGTGCTGGATCGACATCGCGAGCGAGTTCCGCTACCGGAACCCGGTCGTGCCGCGGAATACGCTGTTCGTCACGATCTCGCAGTCGGGCGAGACCGCCGACACGCTCGCCGCGCTCAGGCTCGCGAAGGAAGCCGGCTACCTGTCCTCGCTCGCGATCTGCAACAGCCCCGAGTCATCGCTGGTCCGCGAGTCCGAGCTCGTGATGCTGACCCGCGCCGGTCCCGAGATCGGTGTCGCCTCGACCAAGGCCTTCACGACGCAGCTCGCCGCGCTCGACATGCTGGTGATCGCGCTCGGCAAGCACCACGGCGTCGACCGCGAGCGCGAGCGGCAGCTGGTCGGGCGCCTGGTCGAGATCCCGCGCCTGGTCGAGGAGACGCTGACCCTCGAGCCCGTGATCAAGCGCCTCGCCGAGAAGTTCGTCGACAAGCACCACGCCCTCTTCCTCGGTCGCGGCGCGCTCGCGCCGATCGCGATGGAAGGCGCGCTCAAGCTCAAGGAAATCTCCTACATCCACGCCGAGGCCTATGCCGCCGGCGAGTTGAAGCACGGCCCGCTCGCGCTCGTCGACGCGGACATGCCGGTGGTGACGGTCGCCCCGAACAACGACCTGCTCGAGAAGCTGAAGTCGAACCTCCAGGAAGTGCGCGCGCGCGGCGGCGAGCTCTACGTGTTTGCGGACCCGCAGTCGGGCATCGAGTCCTCCGACGGTGTCACCGTGATCACGATGCCGAAGCACGTCAGCTACTTCCAGGCGCCGATCGTCTACACGATCCCGCTGCAGCTGCTCGCCTACCACGTCGCGACGATGCGCGGCACGGACGTCGACCAGCCGCGCAACCTCGCCAAGAGCGTCACCGTCGAGTAGGCGCCCCGTGCAGCGTGGCGCCAATCCGCGTAACGTCCGCGGATGCGCCACGACCCGCACGACTTCGACGAGGCCTTCTTCCATCGCTACTACGGGGATGCGGCGACCCGCGTCGCCGACGAGGGCGATGCCACGCGCCTCGCCGGGCTGATCGGAGGCGTCGTCGACTACCTTGGCCTTCGCGTCCGGCGCATCCTCGATGCGGGCTGCGGCGTCGGCCTCCTGAAGGCGCCGCTGCTCGCGCGCTACCCGCGGGCGCGCTACGACGGGCTCGAGGCGAGCCCGTTCCTGTGCCGGAAGTTCGGTTGGCGGCAGGGCTCGGTGGCCGAATGGCGGAGCCAAAAGACCTACGACCTCGTCGTCTGCCACGACGTCCTTCAGTACCTCGATGACCGCGCGGCCGCCCGCGCGATCGGCAACCTCGCGCGCCTCAGCCACGCGGCCGTGTACCTGAGCGTGCCCACCCGGGGCGACTGGAACCGGGTCGCCGACCAGGCGCGCACCGACCGGAACGTCAGGCTCCGTCCGGTCGAGTGGTACCGGAGCCGGCTCCGGCGCCGGTTCCGCCACGTCGGCGCGGGCGTCCACTTCGTCCGCCCCGTCCGGCCGGTCCTCTGGGAGCTCGAGGAGCCCTGGCGCTAGGCGAGCGTCGGTCCCGGAGGGTTCGGGGTGGCCTGCAGGGCGGCGGATTTCCGGGGCGCGGCCGGGCACGCTACAATCCCGCGACGGGGTTTTGGCTCCAAAATTTCCATCGAACCAGCAAGGGGATGATCATGCAATTGACGTCGTACTCCACGAGCTGCGGCCGCCTGGTCCGCCTCGCTATCGTTACCGCGGGATCGGCCGCGCTATTCAGCCTCGCGGCGTGCGGCGGTGGCGAAGACTCCGTTCCGCTGACGCGTTCGACGGTCAAGGTCCAGTCGATCACCCAGCAGGGATCGTGCGAGGACGTCAACGTCAAGGTCACGCCCGAGTCGATCAACCCGGGTGCGCCGAAGCTGGCGAACGCCAAGGAATTCGTGACCCCGGTGAAGCTCACCAAGGGAGCCGACAACGTCTCCTGCACCGGCAACGCGACCACCATCCCGATGGCGCCGGGCAAGTGGAAGTTCACCGCCAACCTGCCGTCCGAGATCGCGACCTGCGAGCGCGACGTGGCGAGCGGTGGCACGAACGACGTCGACTTCAAGGACGGCGACGTGAAGTGCCCGCAGGACGCGCCGAAGGCTGACGCCCCGGCCGCGGCCGATGCCGCTGCTCCGGCGGCCGCCCCTGCAGCGCCGGCTGACGGCGCGGCTCCGGCCAAGCAGTAAGCTGACAAACCGGGGCGTCGTTCGACGCCCCGGTCTCCTCTCCCGCCCCCACGGAGTCGAGCCCATCCGGGCGCGGTTCCGCCGCGACCTCGTCGCGACGCCTACGGCGCGACGAAGCTCCCCTGCAGCGTGACCAGCTTGCCGTCGTGGGACAGGAACGCGAGCCCGTTGGCTCCGAAGCGGACCAGCCGCGGCGTGACGTAGGGACTCAGCACGACGCCGCCGATGCGCGCCGTCGCCACCAGCGCGCATCCGGGTAGGTGTGAGGCGCTGATCGTGACTCCGTTGCCGTCGGACCAGAGCGTGAACAGCGTCTGGGTGGTCGGATCGATCACGGCGGCGATGCCCTGGTAGTTGCCCATGTTCGTCGGGCACGTGCCCTGGAACACGCCGCTCACCGGGTCCATCACGTTGCCGCCGTCGGTATAGATGAGGCCGCCGAAGTAGTGCAGCCGCGCGAGCGCGCCGTCCTGCGTCGCCGAAACGACCGACACGCCCGTCGCATCGACGTTCAACGTCGCGATGGCGGTGTTCGAGCCGAGATTCATCGTGCCCGCGCCGTACAGCACCGAGGGCGAGGCGCCCCACTCGAGCGTGTTGATGCTGGTGTAGATGGCCGACGTGCGCGTGGTCGTCGCGCGCTCGACCGCGTCGTCGAAGGCAGTCACGCTGAACGTGTTGTAGCCGGCCTGGTCGGTCTGGGCGACGACGATGCTGTGCGCCGCGCCGGGCACGACCTTGAGATCGCCGGCGTAGAGCGAGCCGAACAGGGTGTCGTGGCCCAGCTGGATCTTGATGTCCGCCGTGAGCGCGGGCAGCGCGAAGCGCTGGATGGCGTTGGTGCCGGTCAGCTCGACGTAGAGTAGCTGGCCGTCATCCGAGACGGCGAGGGTCGAAGGTTCGCTGCCCGCGAACGCCGAGCCCGACTGGATACCCGTCGTGGGATCGACCGCGATGACGGAGTTCCCGTTCGCGCCGACGCTGCTCGGCAGCGAGAGGTAGATGAGCGGGCGCACCGGGTCCGTCGCGATGTCGTTCGCCGTGAACGGGTACGTCGTGACGGTGTAGCCCGCCGCGCCGCCGACCGTCGCGGAGATGGCGTACGCGACGTTGATGGTCACGGGACTGCCGGGAATCGGGTTCACGCACGCGGCGTCGTAGCAGGCCGTCAGCGTGACGGTGTCGGCGTAGGTGCCGGCCGGCAGCTGCGCCGGCGGCGTGAACGCGATGCCGATGCTGGCAGTCGCGTTGCCGAGATTGCTGACGTTGACCGTGCTGATGGCGTTGTGGGTCTGCGTGACGTTGACGGTGAACCCGGGCGCCGTCGTCAGGTTGGAGACCGACACCGAGACATTCTGCGTGGCCGGTGCGCTGGTGTCGGCGGTGGTTGCGTTCGCCTGCACCGAGGTCGTCGCGACCACGAGGTGCGGTGCACTGCCGCCGCTCGGCGCCGCGACGACGTAAGTGACGGTTATGGTCTGCGGTGTGATCGAGGCGACCGTGTTGCACTGATCGTCCGTGCAGAGCTCGACCGTGAGCGAATCGCGGTAGGTGCCGGGCGCGAGCTGGTAGGGCAGCTTGAAGGTGATGTTGAGCGTCGCCTGGCCGGCGGAGCCGGAAGCGAGGCTGATCGAAGCGATGCCGGTCTCGGATCCGCCGACACCGACGTAGAGGGTCTCGGCCGGCGGATTGAGGAGCGTGAGGCCGACCGCGGCGGTCGGTGCGTTCGCGTCGCTGATGAGCGCGTTCACCGAAACCGAGTTGGTCGACACCTCGAGTGTCGGCGAGGCGGGCGGTGGTGGGGTCGTCGTGGTACCGCCTCCGCCGCCACCTCCGCAGCCGACGACAAAGGTGAGTGCCGCGGCGACGCAGACGAGCGTTCGCGCGTTCGGGAAAAGCCGACGGAGCCCCGCGTGCGTCCCTGGCATGTCTGTCCGGCGCTCGGCGCCGGCCGATACCCGGTCGTCCCACCGGGCTTGTACAGGGAGCGTACTTGGGTTGCGCGGCCCTGTCATGTGGTGTCGCGTGCGCGGCGCGCGGCCGAGGCGCCGCATTATGGCAACGGGAGATGCCGTGGCCGCGAGCGGCGATCGGCCAGCCGGGGCTACAATGAGATTAGGAGTGGGGGTGCGGCCATGAAGGGAATCGGGCGTCAGCTGGCGAGATCGCTGTGGCTCGCGTGCGCGATCGCTCTGGCGGTCGGGTGCGGCGGTGGCGGCGGGGGCGGGGGCAGCGGCAGCAGCGGCGGGGGCAGCAGCGGCGGCAGCAGCAGTAGCAGCAGCGGCGCCGGCGGCTCGACCATCATCGTCGGCGGAACGGTGTCCGGACTCCAGGGCACGGGCCTCACGCTCGCTGACAACGGTGGCGACAGCCTTCCCATCGCCGTTAACGGCTCCTTCACTTTCCCGACGCCCGTGGCGACCGGCGCTTCCTACAGCGTCACCGTGCTCGTCCAGCCGACGAATCCCGCGCAGAGCTGCTCGGTCGCGGACGGCGCCGGAATAGCCGGCACCAGCAACGTCACCACGGTCGTGGTCACCTGCGCGGCCACCTCCGGAAACGGGATGTACACGGCGTACCAGCTCGGTGCGACCGACGTCGCGTGGGATTCGCACGCCTCCCAGCTCGTCATCGCCATCGGCGCGAGCGCGACGGCCAGTGCGAACACCATCGCCGTCGTCAATCCCGCGACCGGTGCGCTCAGCAAGACGGTCCCGACCGGAGCCAACCCGACCGTCGTGCGCTTCTCCGACGACGGCCAGTTCCTGTACGTCGGGCTCCAGAACGAAAGCAACATCCAGCGCTTCGCATCGCCCGCGCTGACGCTCGACCTCACGATCCCGGTCGGTGGCGACATCTCCCTCGGGCCGCTGCACGCGGCCGAGATCCAGGTTGCCCCGGGCGCGGCGCACACGATTGCGGTCGCTCGCTACCGGACCAACATCGAGCCGCCCGACTCCGACGTCGCGGTGTTCGATGACGCGGTCGCGCGCACCGGTGTCGGCAGCGGTGACCTGCTGCAGTGGGGCGCTGACGCAACGACCCTGTATTCGCTGACATACGAGGTCGACCCATCCGGGTTCTCGAGCTACAGCGTTGGGCCTGGTGGATTGGCGCGCACGGGCGGTGGAACCAGCGTGTTCCCGTCCGCGTACGACATGAAATTCGCGAGCGGCCATCTCTTCGCCGGCGACGGTATCGTCCTCGACCCGGCGACGATGAACGTCACGGGTTCTTTGGTCAGTTCAGGACCCGTCGTCGTCGACCTCGCGCACAACCTAATTTTTCTCCTGCACTTCGATCCGATTCAGAACTACTCGACGCTCTGGGCCTTCGACGCCACGAACTACACGCCGGTTGGCCTGCTGCCGCTGCCCGACGCCGAGTTCGCCGGCCAGCTGAACAACGTCCCGCAGCACATGGTTAGGTGGGGCACGGACGGCCTCGCGTACACGAACAATGGCGGCGCGTTGGTCATCGTCAACCACGTGTTTTCGCTGCCGGTCCCGAATTTCGGCGGATCCGGCGCGCTGCTCGGGGCGAGCACGGGGTCGACGTCGTACAAGATCTACGACCTGCCGGCCAACGATCTCGCGTGGAGCCCGCAGCGCAGCCTGATCTACGTCTCGCTGCCAAGCTTCGCGAGTGGTCGCGGCAACACGATCGCCTCGTTCGATCCCACGGCCGGAACGTTCGGTGCCGGCGTTTTCGTCGGCAGCGAGCCGGGACGCATCTCGCTGTCGGATGACGGCACCTACCTCTATACGGGACTCTTCGGTGCCACCTCGGTCGTGCGCCTGGCGCTGCCGTCGCTCGCCGCAAGCGAGCAGATCGCGCTGTCCACTCCGCAGTCCGGGCCGCTCTACCCCGACAACCTCTGGGTGGCGCCCGCGCAGCCGCAAACGTTCGCCGTGCTCGAGAATGGCGGGCGACTCACGGTGTACGACAGCACCACGCCCCGCGCCACCAGTGTCACCGCCTTTATCGACGGCGCGCAGTGGGGCGCCGATGCCTCGACGCTCTACACGTACTTCGGTTTCGACACCGGATTCAGCGTGTCGACGGCGAATGTGACGGCGGGCGGTGTCGGGCCGCTTACGAACTCGTTCTCATCGTTCTACGAGCTCGGCCTGATCGGACGCAGCGTTCACTACGCAGGCGGCCTCTTGTATGCGGACGATGGCTCCGTGATGGACCCCGTCTCTGCGACCGTCAAGGCGGGCTTCACCGGCGTCGTCAACGGCGTGATGGTGCCGGACCTCGCGCTCGGCCTCGGATTCTTCGTGACCGGCGACCCGTCGGTGCCGGGAATCATCATCAAGTCGGTGGATCTCGTTCACGGCAACACCGTGTCGACGTTCAGCCTTCCGGACGTCACCGGCCTGCCGCTGCGCGTCGTGCGGTGGGGCGCCGACGGACTTGCGTTCCTGACCGACTCCGGGGAATTCGTCGTGGTGCACGGCGCGTTCGTGACGACGCCTGCGCCCGCGAACCCCTGCGGCGCGGCCGTCGGTACGAGTCTCACGACCGCCGGGCCGACGGACCCGACCTTCGTCTCGCACATCGTGTCGGCGCCGATCTCCGACGTCGTGGTGCCGGCCACGAACGGGCCGCTCTACGTGTCGATCGGTGGCAGCACCGGTGCCAACGTCAACTGCGTCGCCTCGGTCGATCCGACGACGGGCGCGCTCGGCGCCGGCGCGTTTGCAGGCAGCCGCCCGGCCGTACTCGCCGCGTCGGACGACGCCTCGAAACTCTATGTCGGGCTCGATGCCGCGGAAACCATCCAGCGCTTCGCTCTGCCGGCGCTGTCGGCCGATGCGACCATTCCGCTCAACTTCACGGCGCCGTTCGCGCAGAACCAGCCGCAGGCGGGCGACATCGAGGTCGCGCCCGGCGCGCCCGCGACGATCGCGATCGCGGTCAAGGCCGCGACCTTCGAGCCGTCGTCGCTCGGCCTCGCCATCGTCGATGGCACGACACCGCGCGGCCAGACGTTCGACAGCTTCGACCAGCTCAAGACCAACACGCTCATCTGGGCGGGCAGCGGCGGGCCGCTCTACGGCACGAGTTTCGAGGGCTCGCCCGACCTCGCCACGTTCAGCGTGACCTCGAGCGGACTGACGCTCGCGAGCGACCTGCAGAACGTCTGGGGTCCTGGCGGGCGCTCGCACCTGGCGGGTGGCCTCTTCTACGGAGATGGGGGCACGGTCTTCGACCCCGTCGCCGGCGTTGTCGTCGGTACGTTCGTCCCGAACGGTGGCAGTTTCGTGACGACCGTGATGACGGTCGACGTCGCGCTGGGGCGCGCGTACTTCGCCTACATCGAACCGATCTCATCCACGTTGCGGGTCCAGGTCTTCGACCTCACGCACTTCACGCTGCTGCGCACCGCGAACCTGGGCCCCGCGGCAGGGCGGACCACCCGGATCGTCCGCTGGGGTACGGACGGGCTGGCGATCGCGACGACCAATACCCCGATCTACTTCGCGACGAACAGCGGCCCGCTCGCGCTGATCCAGGGGACGTTCGTGACGAGCTGACTCTCGGATGCGCCGAGTGCGGGGCGAACGACCGATTGGAATCCGACCGGTCGTGCTAATATTTTCGGGTGAGCAAGGGATCCCGCACCCGAGAGCGTATCCTCGACGCCGCCGTGGCGACGGCTTGCCTCAATGGATTCAATGGTTTGAACCTCCAGCCGCTGGCCGACCGGGTGGGCCTGACGAAGAGCGGCCTGTACGCGCACTTCGGATCGAAGGAAGTGCTGCAACTCGCGGCGGTCGACCATGCGGCCGCCCTCTTCCAGCGCACGGTCGTCGCGCCGGCGAAGAACGTCCCCGGGGGCCTCCCAAGGCTCGCGGGCGTCTTCGAGCGGTGGCTCGAGTGGCCGGGCGGGGCGGGCCTTCGCGGCCACTGTCCGTTCTTCGGCGCCGTCGTCGAGTTCGACGAGGAAGAGGGTCCGGTCCGCGACCGCCTGATGAGCGTCTTTCGCGAATTCCGCCAGGTGCTCGAGCAGCTGATCGCCTCGGCCGTCCGGCACGGCCACGTGCCCCCGGCGACGGTCCCGGGCCAGTTCGCCCACGAGCTGGTCGCGATCCGCTACGCGCACCACTGGGGTCGTGACTTCATGCGCGATCCGGCGACGCCGCAGCGCACGCGCGCGGCCTTTGCGGCCCTCGTCGCACGCGGCGGCGGCAGCGGCTGAGGGCCGCCCGCGCCGGCGACCTGCGTCACGGCGCGCCGCCGGGGCGCCCCCTAGCATCGGGCCATGAACGCGCTTGAATCCTGGTTCCTGCGCCTCGCGGTCGTGACCTTCATCGCCTACGGCGCCTACGGCTCGTGGCGCGACCGCGCGGCATCGCCGCCGCCCGGCGTGCTCGCGCCGGCGGAGCCCATCCAGGATTCCCTCGAGGGGGCGAGCCCGATTGCGCACGGCCGCTGGGTGCTTCAGCCGCGCGCGCACTACGACATCACCGCCCGCGTGCTCGGGCGCGAGCGCTACCGGTTCGATGCGCTCGCGAGCCTCGTGCCCGTCGATCTCGCGCTCGGCTGGGGTCCGATGTCCGATGGGCGCGTGCTCGCCAGGCTCGACATCGAGCAGTCGGCGCGCTTCTACACCGTGCACTGGAAGGCTGACGAGCCGCTCGCGCCGACCGAGATCCTGCGGCACAGCGCCAACACGCACACGATCCCGGCGGACCGCTGGGTCGAGCGCTCGCTCGAGCACCTGCGCGTCGGCGAGGTCGTCCGGCTCGTCGGTCGGCTCGTGGACGCGCGCCGCGACGACGGTGCGACGGTCCAGACCTCGCTGACGCGCGAGGATACGGGCGCCGGCGCCTGTGAGGTGATGCTGGTCGAGTCGGTCGAGCGCCTCGCCGTTCAGCGTCCGTAGTAGACGGTGAAGCTCGCCTTGTCGATCTTGTTGGCGTTCAGCATGAATCCCGCCATCGCGGCGGTCGATGCGGGGTCGATGCCGAGCTTGTCGACCTTGAGCGCGAACAGCGTGAACACGTACCGGTGCGGCTTGTCGCCCGCGGGCGGGCACGCGCCGCCGAAGCCGGGCTTGCCGAAGTCCGTCGTCAGCTGCACCGAGCCCTTCGGCGCCTTGCCCGAGGTCACATCGCCCGCGCCCGCGGGGAGCGCGCTCGTCGACGCGGGAATGTCGATCAGCACCCAGTGCCACCAGCCGCTGCCGGTCGGCGCGTCCGGATCGTAGACCGTGAGCGCGAAGCTCTTGGTGCCGGCGGGCGCGCCGCTCCAGCTGAGCGCGGGCGAGACGTTGCCGCCCGTGCAGCCGAAGCCGTTGAAGACGTGCCTCTGCTCGAGCCGCCCGCCCGCGGTGAGCTCGGAGCTCACGAGGGTGAAGGGCACCGAGGTCGCGGCGGGCGCCGCCACGGCGCCGGCGAAGGGGGCGGTAAGCGCGGCGCCGAGCAGCGTCGCCAGCAGGATTCTCGGCATGGGCGGATCCTCGCGGTGAAACGCATCGAGTGTATGCGCGTGGCCCGCCTCCGTCACGCCGCGCACCCGGGGCGCACCCCGCATCCGGTTGAGGGATAATGGAAATCCGCCTCCCGCGAGCCCACCCGAATTGAAGACCTGCCTCGCCGTCGTCCTCGCCCTCGGTACCTGGCAGCTGGCCGCCTGCGGCCGGCCGGGTTCGGCACCGCACCGCGAGACGGTCGCGTTTCACCTCGCGGCGACGCCGCGGCTGCCGCTCAGGGTCGGCGCGGACCTCATCGTCAGGCGCGCGCAGTTCGGCATCCTCGCGACCAACGCGGCGGGCGAGGAGGACTTCGTGCCGACCAAGGTGGTGCCGGCCGAGGACGGACAGACCTTCGGCTGGGTCGTCGAGGTCGACACCTCGCGCCAGTCGCTCCACTGGCAGGAGCACCTGCGCCTGCCGCGGCCCCCGGCCGACTGGGGCGATGCGGCCACCGATCCCGACATCGTGATCTCCGCCGACGGGCGCACGGTGGTCGCCGAGGGCGACGACATGGTCGAGGACGGGGAGCTGTCGCGCTTCTACTGGGCGCTCGCGCCGGGCGACCCGGCGGGTGACTACGAGATGGACATCGCCGTCGAGGGAAAGACCGTGGGGCATTTCGCGTTTCGGGTGCCGGAGACGGTTCGCGAGAAGTCGATCCTGGTGCGGCACGTGCCGGGGCGGGCAGGGCACGCGCGCGCGCCGGTGATGCGCATCTCGCGCGTGGTAACGGGGACGCAGCGATGGAAATGAAGAAGGTCAATGCCGGGAACCTCCGGGCGATCGGCTACGACGCGTCCAACCGGGCGCTCCGGGTCGAGCTCGGCAACGGCACGCTGGTCGAGTACTCGGGGGTGTCGGAGGACACGTGGCGGCGCCTGAGCGGCTCCGCCTCGATGTGGAGCTTCTTCCGCGACAACATCGAAGAGAACTACTCCGAGCGGCGCATCCGCTGACGCCGATGCGGTTCAACCTGAATCCCCGGCGCATCCTGCCGATCGTCGTCGCGATCGCGGTCATCGCGATCGCCGCGCGCGTCCTCGTGCGCACCTTCCACCAGGTCAGCGCGCACGAGGTGATGGCGCAGCTGCACACCATCGGCAACGGCCCGATCGTGGTCGCGGCCCTCCTCGTGCTCGTGCTCTATTCCGCGCTCGCCTTCTACGAGGCGATCATCGCGCGCACGCTCGCCGGGCCCGTGAGCAGCCGGCGCGCGATGCTGGGAGCGCTCCTCGCCGCGCCGATCGGGCATGTGGTCGGCTGGGGCGCGGTGTCGGGCGGCGCCATCCGCTACCGGCTCTACCGCGCGGTGCTGTTGCGCCCGCTCGACATCGGCAAGTTCGTGCTGCTCGCGGCGATGCCCTACCCGCTCGGGCTCGGCCTCCTTCTCGGCTTGTCGCTCGTGATCCAGAACGTGCCCGCCGGCCACATCCTCGGCGTCTCGCCGGAGCTCGCGCGCGGCGTCGGCTTCGCGCTCCTCGCGCTGCACCTCGGCTACCTGACGCTGATCCGCAACCGGCGCGGGCCGCTCGTCTTCGGGCAGGTCACGATGATGCTGCCGGCGCCACGCCTGACCGCGATCCAGTACGCGATCGGCGTGATCGAGGTGACGAGCGGCGCGAGCGTGCTCTACACGCTGCTTCCCGAGGGCATCGCCCCGCCGTTCCTCGTGTTCCTCGGCGTGTACGTGCTCAGCATCATCGCCGGGCTCGTCAGCAGCGTGCCGGCGGGGCTCGGCGTGTTCGAGGCGGTGCTGATGACGCTGCTGCCCGGCGCGCCGAAGGAGCCGCTGATCGCGGCGGTGATCGTCTACCGCTTCCTGCTCGAGTTCGCGCCGTTCGTGATCGCGGTGGCACTCCTGGTCGCGTACGAGGCGTGGTGGCGCCTGCCGCGCCAGCGCCGGCGCCGGGACGAGCTGCAGCGCGAGCACGACCGGCTACGGGACCTCTAGCGCCGGCGACGCACGGTCCACGGAGGGAAGCTGATGGCACCGCATCGACTGCAATGCCTCCTCGCGCGCGGCATCGCGCTCTCGGCGCTCGCCGCCACGCCGCTCCCGGCACGGGCCCACCCGGTGCTGACGCTGACCGTGTCGGAGCACTCGGTCTCCATCACGCCGGGCGGCCAGCCCGCCCCGCCCGACGCGAGCTACCCGCTCACGGTCACGCTCGGCCACCGCTACCTCAGCTACGAGCGCGACGGCAAGCGCTACATCGACGACTTCGCGACCGCGCGCGCCTTCGCGCTCGATCTCGCCGCGCACACCTACGAGGAGAACTCGCTTTACGCCGACATCGGCTTTCGCGTGCACGAGCTCGAGAACCGCCTCGTGCTCGGACGCGCGCTCGCGGCAGGCAAGGTCAAGCTCGACATGTTCGCGCCGGCGAACGTGGAGCACGAGATCGGCGTCGAGGCCGCGGGCGAGAACAGCGCGATCGACTCGACCACGCAGGGCGATGAGCGAGTCTTTCGCTGGAAGGGCCACGAGTTCCTCGCCGTGAGCCGCGCGTCCTCGCCGCTGCCTGCCGAGTACGCGGGCGAGTACTGGCGGTTCCTGCGCTACTTTACGGGCGGCCACCCGAAGATCTACCGCGAGCTTGCGCACTACGCGGGCGTGCCGGCGCTAGTGCGCATCGAGGTGACCAACGCCTACCAGCTGACGCGCACGATCAAGCTGGCCGCGATCGACGTCCGGCCGGACGAGGACTACACGCTTGCCGGATTCACGCGTGCCGCGCCCGTGGACGACCCCGACAAGACGATCGCCCTGCTCGGCGCCGACGGCCCCGCGAGCGTCGCCGCGGCCGTCGCCACGACGAAGGCGGAGCGCGAGCGGTTCCTCGGCGAGGGTCGGGTGTTCGATGCGTTCCTGCGCCACCTCGCGATCGTGATCGAGAACGGCGACGCGAGCGCCGATTGGCTCGCCGCGAACCGCGCGCGCATGCAGGCGGACCCGGACGTTGCGCGGCTGAGCGCGGCGCTCAAGCCGCGCAGCGCCGCCGAGGCCGAGCAGGCGGTCAAGCTGCTCACGGCGCTGCGCGATGCGGATCCCGTGCGGCGCTACCTGCTCGACGTCTTCCTCGGTAACACCTACTCGAAGCTCGGTCGCGACAAGGAGCGCATCGAGCGGATGCTCGCGGCGCTGCACGCCAATCCCTACCTGACCGGCGCGTGGTTCGACCTCGGCGCCATGTACGACGGCGCGTTCGAGCCGGGCTACGCCTGGGCGTGCTGGGATGCAGCGCGCCGCCTCGTCCCGGACCACCCGTTCGGGCAGAGCATCAACGCGCGCGAGAAGGCACTGCGCGCCGGGCATCCCGAGTTCTTCTAGCGGGTGCGCCCCCGGGCTAGGTGGCCGCGCACATCGGGTACGTGCGATCGTCGCGCGCGACGCTGAGCGAGCGACCGTAGATCGCGCGCAGCGTCAGCTCGAGCTCGGCCGCGATCTTCCGGTACGGCTGGTAGCGCGCGCCGAGGCCGGTCGAGGCGAGCCGCACCTCGTAGGAGGAACCGATCCGCCGTGCCTTCAGCGACACGAGCAGGCGCGGGTCGTCGGTGTAGTCCGCGAACGTGCAGGGTTCGGTGGTGGCGATGCGCGCGCGCGGCTTGAGACCGCCGTGCGTCGCGACCTGCTCGAGCGCGGGCTTGAGGCGATCCATCGAGGTCGCCGGGACCCGGAACACCGCGTTGGCGGAGGAGGAGCAGCCGGCGGCGAGGAACGCGGCGCCGGCGCAGGCGAGCAGGAACGCAGGACGCCACGACATCCGACCGGCTCAGTGCGCGGGAGTCTCGGTCCGTGCCGGCAGCGGTGCCGGCGGCGGTTCGGCCGGTGGAATCACGGACTCGCCGGGCCTGAGCGTGATGCGCAGCCGTCCGTAGGGCGCGGCGCCGAGGAAGGCGATCTTGGCGGCCTCGGCGGCGCTCTCGGGCGTCGAGATCGGCGGCAGCGTGCGCCCTTCGCCCAGGCTCGCGGGCGTGTACACGACCAGGTAGCGCTCGTGCGGGTTGGAGGGATCGATCGCGAGCATGAGCCGGTAGGCGGGCGAGGAGGCCGCCTCGAAGAGCGGCAGCTCGAAGCGCAGCGCCTCGAGGTCGGTCGAGCGCGAGACGAGGAAGTCGTCGGTCAGCACGGCGATGATCGGGTAGAACACCCGTGCGCGCTCGGGTTCCGGGCCGCCCGAGAGGAAGCTGCGCACCTCGACGAAATAGGGCTTGGTCGCCGGGGGTAGCGCGAACGCGCGGAACGCGCTCAAGCCGCTCTGGAACTCGAACACCGGGCTCGAGCGGTTGATCTCGACGTCGACCGAGCCCTCGGCCGGCAGCTGATCGAAGTGGAAGCGCGCCGGATCGGTGCAGCACGCCTTCGGGCCGGCGGCGCCGGCGCCGGAAGTCGTCGCGAGGCAGGCGAGGAGCGCGAGCAGGCGCGCCAGCGCGCGGCGGGGGGTCGACGGGGACGGATGCATCGCCGAAAGGCTAGCACGCGGCGGCCGCGGTCCGGCTGCTTTCACGGGGAGCGGGTACCATAACCCCGTCCCCCGTGAACCCTGCCAAGGTCGCCCACCGATGACCCGCCCCGCACCGCGTGCCGCTGTCCGGCCGCACGAGGTCGCCTCCCCGTTCGGCACGCGCAGCGATCCCTACTACTGGCTGCGCGACGATGCGCGCGCCAACCCCGACGTGCTCGGCTACCTCAACGAGGAGAATGCGTACCGGGACGAGTGCCTCGCGCACCTCGCACCGCTCGAGGAGCGCCTGTACGGCGAGATCGTCGGGCGGATCCGCCAGGACGACTCCACGGTCCCGGCGCGCAGGAACGGCTGCTGGTACTACACGCGCTACGACGCCGGGCGCGAGTACCCGATCCACGCGCGCCGCCGGGGCTCGCTCGAGGCGCCGGAGGAGGTCCTCCTCGACGACAACGCGGCGGCGGCGGGGCACGACTTCTACCAGACGGGCGGGCTCGAGGTCAGCCACGACAACCGGCTGCTCGCCTGGGCCGAGGACACCGTCGGGCGCCGCCAGTTCGTCGTCAGGATCAAGAACCTCGAGACCGGCGAGATCTACCCCGACCGGCTGGAAAATGTCGAGGCGGACCTCGCGTGGGCCAACGACAACCGCACGCTCGTCTACGTCGAGAAGCACCCGGAGACGCTGCTCGGCTACCGCGTCAGGAAGCACGTGCTCGGGACGCCGGTCAGCGCGGATGTGCTCGTCTACGAGCAGGACGACGAGAGCTTCTACACCGGCATCTTCAAGAGCAAGAGCGAGCGCTTCATCTTCATCGTCGGGCAGAGCACCGTCTCGAGCGAGTACCGCTTCGCCGACGCGAACGATCCGCAGCTCCGCTTCCGGCTCGCGCTGCCGCGCGAGCGCGACCACGAGTACCAGCTGCAGGACCTGGGCGAGCACTTCGTGATCCGCAGCAACTGGCAGGCGCCGAACTTCCAGGTGTTCGAGGCGCCGATCGGGACGGTCGGCGATCGCGCGACCTGGCGGTGCGTGTTCCCGCACCGGGCCGACGCCTACATCGCGCGCATCGAGGCGTTCCGCCACTTCCTGGTGCTCGCCGAGCGCTCGGCGGCGCTCAGGCGCATCCGCGTGCGCTCCTGGGACGGGGCGCGCGAGTTCGTGCTCGATGCCGCCGAGAGCGCCTACACGATGGCGCTCGGCACGAACGAGGAGAGCGACACCGAGACGCTGCGCTACGTCTACTCCTCGCTCACCACCCCGGCGACCACGTACGACTACGACATGGTCACGGGTGCGCGCACGTTCCTCAAGCAGGAGCCGGTCGTCGGCTCGTTCGCGAGCGCCGACTACGTGACCGAGCTCAGGTTCGCGCCCGCGCGCGACGGCGCGCGCGTGCCGGTGTCGCTCCTCTACCGCCGGGACACACCGCTCGACGGCACGGCGCCCCTCTACCAGTACGGCTACGGGGCCTACGGCCTGTCGCAGGACCCCTCGTTCCGCTCGAGCGTGCTCTCGCTCGTCGACCGCGGCTTCGTGTACGCGATCGCGCACGTGCGCGGCGGCCAGGAGCTCGGCCGCGCCTGGTACGACGCCGGCCGCACCGGGCACAAGCGCAACAGCTTCACCGACTTCATCGACGTCACCCGCTTCCTGGTCGCTGAGCGCGTCGCGGATCCCGCCCGCGTCACGGCCATGGGTGGCAGCGCCGGGGGGCTCCTGATCGCGGCGGTCGCGAACCTGGCGCCCGAGCTCTACCGTGCGCTCATCGCGCACGTGCCGTTCGTCGACGTGCTGACCTCGATGCTCGATCCCAGCATCCCGCTGACCACGAACGAATACGACGAGTGGGGGAACCCGGGCGCCGACCGCCGGGTCCACGACTACATCCTGAGCTACTCGCCGTACGACAACGTCGCGGCGCGCGACTATCCCGCGATGCTGGTGACGACCGGGCTCTGGGACAGCCAGGTGCAGTACTGGGAACCGGCGAAGTGGGTGGCACGCTTGAGACAGCTGAAGACCGACCCCAACCTGCTGGTGCTCCGGACCAACCTCGAGGCCGGGCACGGCGGGCAGTCCGGGCGGTTCCGGCGCTACCGGGAAATCGCCGAGGAATACGCATTCGTACTCGATGCGGTCGGGTTGGGCGGATGACGCCCGCGGCCGCGTCCCACCGGTTCAGTCACCACGGAGATCGACGATGAAACTCTACTTCTCGCCGGGCGCCTGCTCGCTCGCCTCGCACATCGCGCTCAAGGAACTCGGCATCCCCTTCGAGCCGGTGCAGGTGGACCTGCGCACGAAGAAGACCAAGGCCGGCGCCGACTACGCCGCGATCAACCCGAAGGGCTACGTGCCGGCGCTTGAGCTCGACGACGGGAGCCTGCTGACAGAGGGTACCGCGGTGCTCCAGTACATCGCCGACCAGAAGCCCGCGAGCGGGCTCGCACCGGCGCCGGCCTCGTTCGAGCGCTACCGCCTGCAGGAGTGGCTCGGCTACATCAACTCCGAGATCCACAAGAGCTTCGGCCCGCTCTTCAATCCCTCGACCCCCGATGCGACCAAGGAGACCGCGAAGGCCAACATCGCCAAGCGCCTGCCGCTCGTCGTGCAGGCGCTCGCGGGCAAGGACTACCTGATGGGGCGGTTCACGGTCGCGGATGCGTACCTCTACACCGTGCTCAGCTGGGCGCCGAAGACGGGAGTCGACCTGTCGGGGTTCCCGGCGATCACCGCCTACCTCGCGCGCATCGACGCGCGGCCGGCCGTGCAGGCGGCGCGCGCGGCGGAAAAGCCGGCCTGAGGGCACACCGGCCCGCGCGCGCCCGGACGCGCGCGCGACTAGCCGGTCGGCGGCTCGGAGCCGGCGGCGGGGGCCGTCGCGGCCGTTGGCGTCGGCGACTCCGTCGTCGCCGGCGCACGGGCGGGCGGCGGCGGCGGCGACTCGACCTGGGTCGCGGGCTCCGCGCCGAGGGCCGGAGCCGCCGTCGCACCCGCCTCGGCGACCGGCGCGCGCGGCTCGGGCGCCGCGACGGGGGCCGGCGCCGGTGCCGCGGCCGGCGCGGCGGTGGCCGGCGCCTGGGCATCGGCAGGCGGTGCCACGACCGGATCCGACAGCCGGAAATAGATGCGCTGGTCGACCTCGCTCGGGGTCGCCTGCGGCGCGTAGCGCCAGCGGCCGACGGCCTCGAGCGCCGCGTCCTCGAAGATTCCCTTGGGGTCGGCGAGCGTGACCGTCACGTTCGTCGGCGTGCCGTCCGGCGAGACGGTGAAGTGCACGTCGACCCAGCCCTCGACCCCGCTCGCGCGCGCGGCCTCCGGGTACACCGGCCGCGCGCCCTGCGTCTTGCGCGGCCCGTCGGCCGCGAGGGCCCGGGCCGTCCCCGCGGCGGGCGTGCCGTGCGCCGCCGCGGCGGGGGTCGCCGGACGGAGGAGCCCCCGGACCGCGGTGCGGCTCGGCGCCGCGGCATGGGTCGCGGCCGGCGTCGCGGCCTTGCGGCCGGTCGTGTCGCGAAGCACGAGCCCGAGGCCGAGCGCCGCGACCGCGACCGCGACGCCGCCGAGGATCGGCAGCGGCGGCAGCGAACGGCGCCCGGCCGGTTCCGCCGGGAGGCGCGCCGTGGCCGAGGGCGAGAACGCGCCGCGCGCCCCCGTGCGGATGCGCTCGGTGATCGGCGTCGCGGGGGCATGGCGCGCGGTCGCGCCCTTGAGCGCCTGGACCGTCGGGCGCAGCTCCTCGTGGCGCCTGAGCGCCGCCTCGAGGAAGGTCTTCGCGCGGCCCGCCGAGACGGGCCGGTGCAGGAAGCGGTAGATCTCGCCCGCGGAGATGAGGCCCGCGACCTCGGCCTCGTCGTGGCGCGTGCCGATGCCGATGATCGGCACGTCCGGGAACTGGCTGGCGAGGTGATGGATCACCGTCGTCGCGGAGGTGCCGAGCTCGACGAGGTCGATCACGAGCACGCCGCACGTTCCCGCGAGCAGGAGGTCGGCGAGCGCCTGCGGGTTCGAGGCGGCGGCGATGGGAACGCCGGGCGCGGCCGTGCGCAACTCGGCCACGAGCCCCGTCTCCTGGGTCACGCAGGCGACCTCGGTCGCCGTGAGTCCGGCGAAGGGCGTGCGCGCGGACTCGGGCGTCCGCCGGTCGGCGAAGGGACGGTTCTCGGACATCGGCAGCGTATTCCTCAACGGCGCCTCGGGGCGCCGGCACGTCTCGCACGGGAGCCTCCGCGCCCGGCGCGCGAGATGCTCCACCCCACACGAATCTTTCGACATAACGGCAGTTGCGGGGTGGCGACAGTGCTCACTTTGGCCGGGACGCTTCGTGATCCGGATCAAAAAAGTGAGAGAAGACGCGGGCTTGGACTCGGACGGGCGACTCCGGGGAGGGACCCCCTGTCGCGTCCAAGCCGCACCTAAGTCATTGATCGGACATCGTTTTTGAGAACTGCGGCGCGGATTCGTGCTCGACACGGGGCGGCTTCGCGGCGCAGGATGGCCGCCAACGGGGGCAGAGTCGGGCGTAGGACCGATCCCGCGTTATGTCGAATACAAGAAAACAATGACGGACGGGAGATTGAGCGCATGCCGTACGAGATCACGGTGAAGTCGCGGCTGCCCGCAACGATGCGCGGGCAACTCGAGACCTTGCTGTTCTTCAACGCCGGCCAGTTCCGGATGCGCCATGCGATCGAGGCGACGATCGAGCGCTTCGGCATTCCCGAGATCATCGAGGACGGCGGTTGGCTGCGCGTGCAGGTGGCCGGCTTCCCCGAGGTGCAGACGCTCTTCGCCGTGCACGAGGAAGGCGGCGGCGCGCGCCCGGTCGGCGCGGTCGTGTACGTGCGCGACACCTTCGAGCGCATCACCGTCGTCCACGTCGGCGTTGCCGACGACTACGCCTTCGGTGGCAACTACGCGCAGGAGCGCGTGCTGCCGCGGCTCCTGCAGCAGATCCGCCAGGTCGCGCGCCGCACCTCCGGCATCCGCCACGTCGAGGTCGCCTATCGCCGCAACCGGCCAGGCGTCGCGCTCGCCTGAGTCCGCGCGCACGCGCGGCCGGCTCCGCGCCGGCCGTTTCCTCAACGCCACGCGGGAGCACCCCGATGACCCTCCGTCTTGCCGCGCTGACCCTCCTCGCCGGCTGCCTGCTCGCGCCACTGAGCGCCGGTGCCGCGACCGCCCTGGAGATCGACGCGCGCGTGCGCGAGGCCCAGGCCTCGCTCGAGAAGTCGTCCTCCGCCGCGAAGGAGCTCGGCGCCCGCGCCCGCGGCACGCTCGTCTTTCCAAGGGTGATCAAGGGCGGCGTCGGCATCGGCGCGGGCTACGGCGAGGGCGCGCTCAAGGTCGGCGGCCACACGGTCGCGTACTACAACATCGGCTCCGCGTCGGTGGGCTTCCAGCTCGGCGTGCAGGAGCAGAGCCTCGTGATCCTCTTCATGACCGACGAGGCGCTCGCGAAATTCCGGGCCAGCAAGGGCTGGAAGGCGGGCGTCGACGGCTCGGTCGCGATCGCGCAGTTCGGCGCCGGCGAGTCGATCGACACCGAGACCGCGCGAAAGCCCATCATCGGCTTCGTGTTCAACAACAAGGGGCTGATGTACGACCTCTCGGTCGAGGGTGCGAAGATCAGCCGGATCCGGAAATAGCGCCCCGCGCCGCTCAGGGCGGCCGGGTGGGAGCGCCGGCGGCGGCGGGCGGCGCGTGCGGATGCGTCGAGGCCATGCCGCCCGTGAGCGCGAGGCGCATCGCCGCCTCGACCGGCATGTCGACCGGCTCGACCGCGTGCTTCGGCAGGTACACCGTCAGGCCGCCGAGCATGTAGCTGAGCGGGAAGTAGACCGCGACGAGGTCGACGCCGCCCGCCTGCTTCTCGAGCTCCGGCAGGTCGTCGCGCGTCACGAAGCCGAGCAGGCGCGCATCGCCCACGTGCCAGATCACGACGCTCTGCAGGTCGCGCTTGTTCTGGCCCGACGGCAGCAGCCGCGCGATGTCGCGGAACGCGCTGTACACGGTCTTGACGAGCGGGATCCGCTCGAGGAACTCGTCCCAGACGCTGAGCGCGCGCCTGACGATGTAGGCGTTGACGAGCGAGCCGACCACGAAGAGGAGCACGAGGCCGACCAGTATGCCCATGCCCGGCCGGTACTGCTCCGGCGGGATGATCAGCGTCAGGAGCCCGCGCATCTGCGACTCGATCGTGCGCACGAGCCACCAGATCACGTACAGCGTGAGCCCGATCGGCAGCACGGCCGCGAGGCCCTTCATCAGGATGTTGGTCAGCGACTTCATGGCGGGGCGGGACGGCGGCGCGGGTTGTGCGACGATGCTATTTTGACACGCGGCAGCGGCGGGGACGAA
>Ga0335083_10001484_pt1 | contig 32153 bp, 27 predicted proteins | sample Lox_Sample_42_FD_206716 | JGI IMG/M metagenome (GOLD analysis project Ga0335083, IMG submission 206716) | Soil microbial communities from Loxahatchee National Wildlife Refuge, Florida, United States - Lox_Sample_4.2 | ecosystem: Environmental > Terrestrial > Soil > Wetlands | place: USA...
ATGATGATATTCAACGGATTGGCCGTCATTCCGGGTTTCAATTTGTAATCGGGATTATCCACCGCCACGACACAGTCATACGTCACTACATTATTGACGGTAGTCGGTGAATTTCGCACCTGTGTGACCTTGCCGCGGAACGTGCGATAAGGATAGGCGTCCACGTTGAAGGTTACTTCCTGCCCTTCCTCAACGCCTCCGATGTCTGCCTCCGCCACGCTGGAATCAATCTGCATTTTGGTCAGGTCGTTCGCGATCTGGAACAGGGTCGGCGTATTGAAACTCGCCGCCACGGTTTGGCCGACGTCGACACTGCGCGAAATGACAATGCCATCCACCGGTGAGAGGATTTTACAGTAGCCCAAATTTGCCTGGGCGTTGTCCAAGGACGCCTGTTTGATCTGCACCGTCGCCTCGGCCTCATGCAGCGTGGCCACGGCGGTGTCATAATCCGAACCGGAAATCAGCTTGTTCGTAAACAACTCGGCGTCCCGCGTGGTTTCGATCTGTTGCAACTCCAGATTTGCCTTGGCGCTGGCCAGGTCAGCGGTGGCTTGTTCGACCTGCGCCTGATAAATCCGCGGATCGATTTCCGCAATGAGTTGGCCTGCCTTCACGGCGGTGTTGTAATCCGCGTACAGCTTCTGAATCGTGCCAGAAATCTGGCAACCGACCTGAACATTAGTAACCGGATTCAACGTCCCGGTCGCCGTCACCAGTTGGGTCAATTCACCGCGCGTGACCGGGACGGTTTGATACCGTGGTCCGTTGTCGTGCCCGCGCCGCAAGAACCAAATCACACCCCCAATCACCACCAACAGCGTGGCCAGTATCACCACCCATTTTATCCAGCGATTCTTGTGGTTTTCCACCATAAACAATTTCCCAGCACCGAGGTTCACAGATTGAGACCACCGCAGCAGCGAATAAGTTACGAAATATCCCGCATCTGTCCATGTTTTCGTTGACCACACTTTCCGTCTTGAGCCGGCCCCGGTGAATCCTAGAATCGTCCGGTGCTTGAAACACTGATTTCCCAACTTGCCGGCTTGCAACCCCTCACCGAGCCGCAAGTTCGCGCCGCGGTAAAAGAACTGGTTGACGAAAAAATCCCGGTGACGGCCAAAGCCGATTTTTTGGCCGCCTTGGCGCAAAAAGGTGAAACGCCGGACGAAATCACTGCGTTTGCCCGCGAATTGCGCGAAAAATCCATCCCGCCGCCGCTCGATGCCGCAACCAGATCGCGGGAAATCCTCGACGTGGTCGGCACCGGCGGTGACCGTTTGAGCACGTTCAATATCTCCACCACCGTTGCCATTCTGTGCGCCGCCGCGGGTGTTACCGTGGCCAAACACGGCAATCGCGCCGTGACGTCGTCGGTTGGCAGCGCGGACGTGGTGGAAGAACTCGGTATCAAGGTTGACTTGTCACCGGCGGGGGCGGCCCGCGCGCTGCGCGAACACGGTTTTGCGTTTTTCTTCGCTCCGCATTTTCATCCGGCCTTCAAACACATCGCGCCGGCCCGGAAATTGTGCGCCGAGCGGGGCCAGCGGACCATTTTCAACATCCTCGGTCCGCTGCTCAATCCGGCCCGCCCGTCGGCGATGCTCGTCGGCGTGCCGCGCCCGGAACTGTGCGAGCCGATGGCACGAGCGTTGCAGTCGCTCGGCGTGCGGCGCGGCATGGTCGTCTGCGGATCGGCTGCCGGGAAAAGGTTGGACGAACTTTCAACGCTGGGGACAAGTGACGTCGCGGAATTTTATCAGGAACGCGGTTTTTCAGTTTCGAGTTTGTCACCGGAACTTTTTCCGCGGCAGCCGGCAACACTGGCGGATTTGCGCGGAGGCGACAAGGTTGTGAATGCCGAAATCATCCGCTGTATTTTCCGTGGCGAGGAACGCGGCCCCAAACGCGACGCGGTTCTCCTCAACGGCGCTGCCGCACTGTTTGTGTCCGGCCAGACAAAATCATTGGCCGAAGGCTGGGATTTGGCGGCTCGGACAATTGACAGCGGGCGGGCGCAGGCGAAGCTGGAGGAATTGACGAGTTAGTTCGCGGGCGTGGTGCTTTCCGGCGATTCTTCCTCGGCCGCCGCCGCCGAGGCGTCGGTTTCGGCCACTTCCGGTTCTTTCAAGGAAGCGTAATGCAGCCCCAGATTATGCTGCGCGGTCTTGTCACCCTGACGCGCGGCGCGGATGAACCATTTCATGGCTTCCTGGGGATTTTGTTCAACGCCGCGTCCTGTCTGGTAACACAGGCCGAGATTGCATTGCGCCGGCGCACACTCCTGTTCGGCGGCCGCGCGATACCATTTGACCGCTTCCGTGAAGTTTTGCGGCACGACCTGGCCGGTTTCATAAAAAACGCCAAGGTTGAATTGCGCCGCGGGATAACCGCGTTCCGCCGCTTCACGATACCATTTGACCGCTTCCGCAAAATTTTGCGGCACGCCCTGGCCGGTTTCGTAGAGCACTCCCAGATTGAATTGCGCCGCCGGATCGCTTTGTTCGGCGGCCTCCCGCAGCCATTTGGCCGCCTCGCCGAATTCCTGCGGCACACCCGTGCCGTGCAAATAACATACGCCCAGATAGCACTGTGCGACCGGGTCGCCTTGCTCCGCCGCGCGGCGAAACCACGTTACCGCGTCCTGATTATCCGGCGCTACTCCCTGGCCGGTTTGATAGCAAACGCCCAAATAGCATTGCGCCTGCGGGTCGCCCTCGTGGGCGGCTTGCCGCATCGCTTCAAACGAATCCCATGTTCGACGGCTGCTCGACATCCCAAACTCAGATGTTAAGGCACTTTTTGTGCCGCACCTATCATAAATCGTCACCGGGCAAATTCAAGGCGTGAATTAGTCCCGCATTTTCACTTCCGTTCCATCAGTTGGCCTGCTACAAACTTTTCATGGCAACCAAACTCACCATCGGATTTCTCGGTGCGGGCAAAATGGCCCTGGCCCTGGCCCGCGGTTTCATTAAAGCCGAACTCGTTGGCCCCAAGGACATGGTGGCGGCGGATCCGGTGGCGGCCGCACGAAAGCATTTCGCCGATGAAATCGGCGTGACGGCCACGGAATCCAATGCGGACGTGGCTAAAGCCGCCAATATCCTGATTCTCGCCGTCAAGCCCGACCAATGTTCCGGGGTCCTGGCCGGGTTGCGGGGTAGATTCACCGGCAACCACCTGCTCATTTCCATCGCAGCCGGGGTGACGCTGGCAAAATTGGAGGGTGCGTTGCCGCCCGGCGCGCGTGTGATTCGTGTCATGCCCAACACGCCGGCGCTCGTCGGCATGGGGGCTTCGGCGTTCGCGCTCGGGACCTCCGCCACGCCGGACGATGGTGAGCTGGCAAAGAGGCTCCTTTCCGCCGTGGGCATCGCCTTTCCGGTGAAGGAATCGCTGCTGGACGCCGTGACCGGCTTGAGCGGCAGCGGTCCGGCTTACGTCTTTCAATTCATCGAAGCGTTGAGCGATGGCGGCGTGGCTGCGGGTTTGCCGCGTGATTTGGCGACCAAACTTTCCGCCCAAACGGTTTCAGGTGCGGCCAAAATGGTTTTGGAGACCGGCCAGCATCCCGGCGCCCTCAAGGACCAGGTCACCAGCCCCGGCGGCACGACCATTGAAGGATTGCACGAATTGGAGAAGGGCCGGATGCGCGCCATCGTAATGAGCGCTGTCCGGGCCGCGACAGAAAAGTCGAAGAAACTGGGACAAGGTTAAGGCCGGCAAAGGCCGATTTCTTGCGCTCACCCAACTCAAAAACGTCTTGTCAATTTGCAGGAGACGACATCTGGAGTCTCTGAACTCAGAATGAGCCTCGTTGACTCGTCTCCTGCAAATTTCACCCGCGCAATTGCCGTACGTCCACCGCCTCCATGCCGGCGGCGCGGATGGCTTGAAGGCCGAGGTCGGTGTCTTCGTAACCGCGGCAAGATTTGGGTTCGACGCCAATCCGTTTCGCGGCTTCGAGAAAAATGTCCGGCGCGGGTTTCTGGTGCTTCACCATTTCACTGGTCACCACCGCGTCAAACAGGCGCCGGATCTTTAAATGGTCGAGCACCAGGCCGATGATTTTTTGTGTGCCGCCGGAGGCGACAGCCATCGGAACTTTACCATAATTCGCCTTTGCGATTTCGACGACGGCATGGACCGGTTCAGCCCTGGCGATCAGCGGCAGGTACGTTTCTTCTTTCTCGTGCGCCACGGCGATGTGGTCCAGTGACCGGCCTTGTTCAGTGGCGAGCAGTCGCAAAATGTCACGTGAGGGCACACCGCCAAAAGCATAGAAGCGGTCCTCGGGAAATTGAAGGTTGTGGCGCTGCGTGACAATTTGCCAGGCATGCCAGTGCAAGGGCATCGTGTCGGCCAACGTGCCGTCGCAGTCAAAAATCAAACCTTTGGGATGCATAATGCTCTGAAGCCGGAAAGAAGGAAACGTGCGTTGATTTCAGCCGTTTAACGCTTTTAGCCTTTCCTCCAGGTCATGCGTCATCAGCGGGTCAATCAGCGGGTCAAGGTCGCCATCAATGAAGTTCGCCAGATTGTAAAGCGTCACCTCGATGCGATGGTCAGTGACGCGGTTTTGCGGAAAATTGTAGGTGCGGATTTTTTCGTTGCGTTCTCCCGTGCCGACCTGTGATTTCCGATGGGCGGCATATTTTGCGTTTTCCTCGGCGATTTTCGCTTCCAGCAAACGTGAGCGCAGAACGGTCATGGCCCTGGCCCGGTTCTTCTGTTGCGAACGTTCGTCCGCGCAGCGCACAATCAATCCGCTGGGTTTATGCTGTATTTGCACGGCCGAGTCGGTGGTGTTCACGCCCTGGCCGCCCTTCCCGGATGCGCGGCAGACGTTGATCTCGACATCTTCCGGCTTGATCTCGATGTCCACCTCCTGCGCCTCCGGCAGCACCGCCACGGTGCTGGTGCTGGTGTGGATGCGCCCCTGGGCCTCGGTTGCCGGCACGCGCTGGACGCGGTGCACCCCGCTCTCGTATTTGAGCCGCTTGTAAACGTCCGCACCGTTGATCTGGAAGATTATTTCCTTGAATCCACCAAGGTCGGACGGATTGGAATCCAGCGTTTCCACCTTCCAGCCGCGAGCTTCGGCGTAACGGCAATACATCCGGTAGAGGTCGGCGGAGAACAGCGCGGATTCCGAGCCGCCCGCGCCGGCGCGGATTTCGATGATGGTGTTGCGCGAGTCGGTCGGATCCGGTGGTACCAGGCCGTACTGGATCTGCTGCGAAAGCTTTTTCTCATCCGCTTCCAGCCGGACGATGTCCTCCCTGGCCATCAATGCCAGTTCGGAGTCCGTCGGTTCGGATTTCAGCATTACGCGGTTTTGTTCCAAATCAGCCAGCGTTTTGAGATAACGGTCACCATGCGCGACCAGCTCCTTGAGCCGGGCATATTCACGGGACAATTCCTGCGCGCGTTGCTGATTGTCGAACACCTTGGGATCACTCAACGCGATCTCGACCTCGCCCAAGCGCTTACGGAATTTTTCAATGTGCGGTGACAGATTCATTTGCGATTTACGATATACAGTTTACGACCGGATTAGCGCGCGTTGCGTCAATCGCAAATCGTATATCGTAAATCTTGCGGACATTGTTCAAAAAGAAACCGCCTGCATCTGCCAAGGCAGCTTGCAGGCGGTTTAAATTTGAGTCGCTAAGCCTTCTTTTTCTTTTTTGTGGCAAATGCGGCCTGGGCGGCCTGTGTCTTGGCGGCACGCTGCTGGAATTTGTCCACCCGCCCGGCGGTATCCACGAACTTCTGCTGGCCTGTATAGAAAGGATGGCAGACGTTGCAGATGCCGACAATGACCACGGGCTTGGTGGAGCGGGTCTTGATCACGTTGCCACAGGCGCAGCGGATTTCCGCGTCCACATATTTCGGATGGATGTCCGTCTTCATAAAAAGGGGCTCGAAAATAGCATGAATTTGCCGGATGACAAGACGGAAATGATGGGAATTCGACGCCGGCAATCCGCTGTCGTTCTTCTGCGACGACCTCGCTGGAAGTCAAAATGCGCTGCTCAGCCTTTTGGTGGCTTTATGCGCTCAAAAATTTCGGTGGCTCGCAACCAAACAGACAGATTGCCTTCGACCATTTTCACTTTCCACCAGAAGCTAAGAAGCTTAATCTTCACGAGGCTTGTCCGATGGTGTAATGGTAACACAGCGCCCTTTGGAGGCGTTATTCTTGGTTCGAATCCAAGTCGGACAGCCATTCCCGTAACTATTCTTCAAGCCTGACTTCTTCGGAAGCTCCGCCGGACGGATTTGCTGATGAATCAATTTTCCCGTTGGATGGCCCTCCGCGTTTCAACCATACCAGCAGAATTCCGATGTCAGCAGGAGATACTCCGGAGATACGGGAAGCCTGACCGATGGTGGCAGGTCGAATCCTGGTGAGCTTCTGTAAAGCTTCCAGTTTAAGACTCGGCACTTTGGAGAAATCGAAACTATGAGGGATAATCTTATCTTCCAAGCCTTTGAATCTTTCAACTTCAAGTTCCTGGCGTTCGATATATCCAGCGTACTTAACCGCAATCTCCACCTGCTGAATGACCTCGTCAGACAAGGTCTCATTTCCGCCAGGCAAATCTTTGTAAGAAATCTCAGGCCGGCTCAACAGTTTAGCAAAAGTATTTGAACCATAACGTGTTGTGCTAATCCTTCTCAACTCGTCGGTAATTTCCAGGCGTTTAGCACAGAATCTTTGATAATTGCGCGCAGGCAAAAGACCGATTTCATGGCCAAGCTCAGAGAGTCTTAAGTCCGCATTGTCTTGGCGTAATATGAGTCGGAACTCCGCCCGCGAGGTAAACATCCGGTAAGGTTCGGTTGTTCCTTTCGTAACCAAATCGTCGATCAAAACACCGATATATGCTTGGTCACGCCGCAATACAAACGGACCCAATTTTTTAGTTCGTCTTGCCGCGTTTATTCCAGCTATAAGTCCTTGTGCTCCAGCCTCTTCGTAACCTGAAGTACCATTTATTTGACCCGCTAAAAACAAGTTCTTACAAACTTGTGTTTCCAACGTCGGCCCTAATTGCGTTGGGAAAACCAGATCGTATTCAACGGCATAGGCTGGGCGAATTATTTCAGCACTTTCGCATCCGATAATTGTTCGAACCAGCTCCATTTGTACTTCAAATGGAAGACTTGTTGAGAAGCCGTTGACGTAGATTTCATCTGTCTCAATGCCTTCGGGTTCTAGAAAAATTTGGTGGCGCTCCTTTTGACTGAATCTTACTATTTTGTCTTCGATTGACGGACAATATCTTGGTCCAATTCCTTGAATAATACCTGAATACAAAGGAGATTTATGCAGGTTCTCTCTAATTAACCCGGCAGTCTTTTGAGTCGTGTAAGTGATGTAGCACGGCATTTGGCCATTAATTCGCTCAAGAATTGATCTGGGCGGGTATTTACCACTTTTCAGTCCTTCTTCAGCCTCCGGCTTGTCCTTCTGTTCCACGTGGAACAAATCATCTTTCCAGTAGGTAAAATAGGGCACTGGTTCGTCCCCTGGTTGCATCTCTACTTTGGAGAAATCAATTGAACGCTTAAGCAAGCGCGGTGGAGTCCCCGTCTTAAATCGGCCAAGTTCCAAGCCAAGATCCTGAAGAGACGATGAAAGGCTCATAGCAGCTACATCACCGGCGCGCCCACCGGTCTGCTGATTCGATCCGATATGCATCAAGCCTCTTAAGAAAGTGCCAGTGGTTACAACCACAGTCTTCCCATAGAACTGGACCTGCATGGTCGTCTCCACTCCGCAGGCTTCGCCATTTGTGTGAAGGACTTTTGCCGACTGGCCTTGTCTAACATCAAGGTTCGGCTGCGTCTCGCAAATCCATTTTAAACGGAATTGATAGGCCTTTTTGTCGCATTGAGCGCGTGGGGCCCAAACGGCCGGACCCTTCTTTGTGTTAAGCATGCGAAACTGAAGTCCGGTCATGTCTGTGTTCTTTCCCATCTCGCCTCCCAGTGCATCAATTTCGCGCGCCAAGTGCCCCTTAGCCAGCCCACCAATCGCCGGGTTGCAGGACATCTGACCAATCGTGTCAGCATTCATCGTCAGCAGCAATGTCTGACAACCCATGCGTGCGGCGGCCAACGCTGCTTCAACTCCGGCGTGACCGGCCCCAACGACTATGACGTCGTACGACTTTGGATAGACGAACATGAGAGCGTCAGCCTAAACCATATTTTGAATCGAGGAAAGAACGTCCTTGGGCTTTTACGATTCGGCGATTCTGGTTTGCTGTTAAATGTTGAATAACTTTAATGATTGTCTCTATATCATACTCACAATGAATAAGTTGTGATATTTCAAAGACTGTGAATAACTTGCCTGGTTTACTAGATAGGCAGCTTAAAATCTCTCCTTGAATTTTAATAACTTTTTCGGCCGCCTTCTTCCCGGCTTCGACGCCAGGTTGATGGTATGCGTTAATGTTTATCAAGGACGCGTAAAATCCAACTGCCCGTTCAAACAGCGCAATTAACCTTGCTACACTTTGCGCGGAAACGTCAGTTACGGTGATTGTCAAAGATTCTCGATTCTTTTCGGCCAGCGCTTCTCGTGTCCCTAAGTAAAAGCCGTGCAAAAAGTCTCCAGCTGTTACGTTGTTCTCGACCATGAAATCCGAGTTTTGACCATCATTCAACACTTCGATAAACGTAACGAAAAAGTCGTTAGGCCCATCGCGCAACTGTTGAACGTAAGCATGCTGGTCCGTAGACCCCTTATTGCCGAAAACGGTGAGGCCCTGATTAACGACATTTCCGTTCAGATCCAATTCTTTACCGAGAGATTCCATGACCAGTTGTTGAAGATATCGTGAAAACAACTCCAAGCGGTCATTATAAGGTAAAAAAACCATATTTTTAGTTCCTTTACCGTTACCGGATTCGAACCAAGCCAATGCTAATTGTAGTGCCGGATTGCCTTTAACGTTCGTATTTCGCGTTAATGTGTCAATCTCACAAGCTCCTGATAATAATTTTGTTATATCGATTCCTTGCAAGGCGGCAGGCAACAGGCCGACCACAGATAATTCGCTGGTTCGTCCACCCACCCAATCCCACATCGGAAAACGTGAAAGCCATTTGTTTTGGATTGCGTATTTATCTAGATCACTCCCTGCCATGGTGGTAGCGATGGCGTGCGCGCCGAAGTCGAGTCCTGACTGTTCGTAAGCCGCTTTGGCCATGAGCATCCCATTTCGGGTCTCTTTGGTGCCACCGGATTTTGAGATGACGATACACAGGGTCCGATTCAATTCAGGGCCAATTGTCGCCAGGAGGCGATTCATCCCGTCAGGATCGGTATTGTCAAAAAAGAAAGGCTTAAGCTTATCAGCAGGAGGATCTCCCAGGGCATGAGCGACGAATTGAGGGCCGAGAGCGGATCCGCCAATGCCAATCAATAAATAATTCTTAAAAGGTCCGCCATGGCCGCGAATTTGCCCGGAGTGGATTCGGGCGGTAAAATCTTTGAGACGGTTGGTCGTATCTTCAATTTCCTTGCGGATTTCCGGAGTTGGCGCGAGCGCGGGGTTTCGCAGCCAATAATGGCCGACCAGCCGGTTCTCATCGGGGTTTGCCACGGCGCCCTTTTCCAGCGCTGCCATGGCGGCCAATGCCTTTTTCACACCCGATTCCATCTCCGCGAAGAACTCGTCGGATACGTTCATGCGGCTCAAGTCCACTGCCAAACCCACTTCGGGAAATTCGGTGTAGTATTTTTGAAATCGCTCCCACCACTGTAATTTCGTGTTCTGCATAGAATTTGAACCAATGTGGTTGGATAAATTTGGCGACCGTTTCTGGCAAGAAAATAGCGCAAGAGAATTTACCGAGGACCAACGGACGCCCGAACGGGTCGGACGTTTCAAGCTCCGGCAAGCGACCCGTCGGCTTCAGCTGGCCGGCAAGGTCAGGATGATGCTGGTTCCGTGCTGCAAGCGGGATTTGATGCGGATGTTGCCGCGATGGGTTTCCACGATGCGCCCGACAATGGCCAGGCCCAGCCCTGTGCCTTTGGCCTTGGTGGTGCTTAACACCGCCGTAAAGGCGCGCTTCTGCAATTCTTCGCTCATGCCTTTGCCGGTGTCCTTCACTTCCACCGAGACATGGGTCGGCTTCTCGCTGGCGCGGGGCAGGCGGATGGCCCGCGATCTAATAACGAGCGTACCGCCGTCGGGCATCGCCTCGGCGGCGTTGAGAATCAGGTTCAGAAAGGCCTGTTCCAGTTGCGGTGCGTCGCCCATGACCAGAGGCAAATCCGCCGCCAGTTCCCGAACCAGTCCGATATTCTGATTTGCCAGTTTATGACGCACCAGCAGGCCGAGTTCGTCGATCAATTCGTTCAAATTCACCGGGGCGAGACGGGGTTCGGTCGTGCGGGCAAAGGCGAGAATCCGCTCCACGATTCGGTTCAGATGTTCGATTTTCGCCTGAATCAGTCTGGCGTCCTTGGCACGCGGATCACTGTCGGGAAACTTCAGGTCCAGCGAATGGTAAAGCAGCTTTACCACAGTGAGCGGATTGCGGATTTCGTGCGCGACTTCGGCGGCCAGCAGGCCCAGGGCGGAAAGTTTTTCATTTTGCCGCAACTGTTCCTCCACGTCTACAATGCGCTCATAGAGACGCGCCTTTTCGATGGCGATACCGGACAATTCCGCCAGGGCGCTCAGGATGCGGATTTCTTCATTGGAAAAATTATAGGGCTGGCCGGTATAAACACTCAACGTGCCGGTGACCTGACCGGCAAACAGCAACGGCACGCTCAGCAGGGAAATCAATCCTTCGCGGCGCGCAACATCGACGTTCTGGTAACGACTCGAGGTCTGGACATTTTCCAGTTGCATCGGCTTTTTGCGGCGGACGACAACGCCCAGAACGCTTTCTTCGACGCTCAACCGCGGTTTTTTGAGATAGGCTTTGCCGCCGCCATAATTGGCGCGCAGATCCAGCCATTCACGACTTTCATCCAGCATCATCAACGAACACATCCGCGCCCGCATGAGCACGCATGCTTCGCGCGTGATGACGCGCAATGCCTCGTCCAGATTCAGCGTGGAATTGATCGTACGGCTCACGCTCGCGAGCGATTCGAACAGGCGTGCTTTTAGGCGCAGTTGTTCGTACAGCCAGGTATTTTGAATCACCTTCGCCGCCTGTACCGCCAGTTCCTGTAACAGTTCCTGGTCCTCCACCTTGAAGGCATCCACCCGGTCCGAATCCACGTTCAACACGCCCCGCGTCTCGCCGTTGACTTCCAGCGGCACCGCCAGCTCCGAGCACACACCGGTCCGGACGGCGACATATCGCGGATCCTGGATCACGTCGCCGACCAGGGCGGGTTTGCCGTGGCGCGCGACCCAGCCCGTAATGCCTTCACCCAGACGCAGTTGCAGTCGCTTGGCGCTGGCGGGGAGCCCTTGCGCGGCGTGAATTTCCAGAAAACCCGAGGTCGGATTGATCAGGACCACCGAACCGCTGGACGCGCGCATTAGACGGACGGCTTCGCTCACAATCAATTGCAACGCCTCCTGCGAATCCAACGTTGAATGAATGACCTTGCTCACCTGGTAGAGCAGGTTCAACCGCTCGTAACGCAGCAACAGTGTTGTCAATTCGTCGTTCACCTTTATCCGGGTTTGTTTACCTTACGCGCGCCATGGAAAGCAGCCCCACTGCGGCAAAAAGCAGGTTGGGCAGCCAGGCGGCCAGCGACGCCGGCAAAAAGCCGCCCATCCCCAGGGCCAGCCCGACTTGCTGAAGCACAAAGAAAGTAAAACAGATGAATACGCTGCCCGCCACACCAACAAAGAGGTTCCGCCGGCCGGGGGCCACACCAAATGGTATGGCGATGAGCACCACGACCAGGCACGTCCATGGTGTTGCCAGCCGGCCTTCAAATTTGGTCCACCATTTCCCTGCTTCGGCGGGCGGCAAATCCGGATGCCTCTGCAGATATTCCCAAAGGACTGAAAGTGGTATGTTAAGATTACGCGAATGCAGGTTCGCATAGCGGCTCATCTTGATTTCGTTTTCAATGCCCGCAGGGGTTTCATCAAATTCCGGCATGGCCAACTCGTCGGTTTGGAGACCGGGAACGATCGGGGCCGCTTCACCGGCCTGCACTAGCTCCTTCACTTTGAAAAACGTCCAGCCCGGCTTCGAGTAAACCGCCCGGTCGGCGTACAGTTTCCGAATGGAGCCGTCCGGCAGGGTCCAATTCACTACAATCGGGCCAGACATCTCGGCGGTTGAGGGATGATAAGCGCTGAATATCCAGATGCGATTGGCCCGCACGTTTTTGAAGCCGTGGAATTGATTCGCGGTATCGTCCCGCTTGGGCACGTACCGGTTCAAAATGCGGTCCGCCCAATCGGCACTTCGGGGTACCACGATTTCATTCAGCGCGAACAACGCTACGCTCGCGGTAAATCCCACCAGAAAATAAGGAAGGCACAACCGCCACAAACTCAGGCCCGCGGCGCGCAGGGCGGTGATTTCATTATGCCGGCTGTGATGGGTGAGCGTATAGAGCAACGCCAGCAGGAGGGCGACGGGCAGTACGGTCACCAGACATTCTGGCGTCCAGGCTAAACACAACTCAATGACATCCAGCAAATGCAGTTTGGCTTCCTGCAAATCGTCCAACCGGGAGAATAAGTTGAAAGAAATCCAGAAGACCACGAAACCACCAAGGCAATACGCCAGGGGGGTGAGCAGTTCGCGCAACAAATATCGGTCGAATAACCGCATCCACGCAGGGTAAGCGGCCCGCCGGGAAGTGGGCAAGTCTGGCCTCCGTGGCCCATTCCGGCCGGCCCGCGCGAAAATTCGGTGCAAACCGCCTGGTCTGCCGGGTCGTAGCTTGCGATTCCACCGGGTGGGACCGTCTGCTTTCGCTTGGCTACGGCGCAACGCGCTGCGTCCGAATCCGAGCGAAATTCGGTATGGTGGAGGCGGCGGGAGTTGAACCCGCGTCCCCGGCAAACAAACCAGCCGCGACTACATGCTTAGTCCGGAGAATTTTTTCTGCTGTGCGATGGCGTCCGGACTCGAATCGCACTGCCTAGTCCGCATGGAATTTTCTCGGCCAACAGCGCGCGGTCTCCGCCGTCAACCATGCCTGCTATGGCGTTCGTCCGGCGTAGCAGGTGTCCACCGGCGAACGTCGCAGCACTTTAGGCCGCGAGAGCTAATTCTTCGTTAGCTGTTTTGTTTGATGCGATGATTAACGAGGCCAACGCATCGTCCTCGGCATGCCGCCTCTGGCGCATTCACTGGGTCGAAACCGGTGCGCCCCCAAATGTCGGCAATCTCATAATCGGCTAACTCGCCGTCCGGGTCAAGCGTAGCGGCCTCAGGGATGCCAGATTACTTGGTTTGGAGTTCCGCGTTGACCCGACCGTTCCGCCACGCGGGGTGGGACTCCAAACTGTCCTTCTGTGGCGTTGGCTTTATTGCTCCACGCCGACCCGATAGAACCGGGTGTTGCCGGAGAGAACGGAGGTGTCGGTTAAGATATTGGTGGGCGCGGTTGCGGCGATATTCGTGTTGATGGTGCTGAAGCCCGTAAGCAGGTTGGTGGAACGTGCCAACCAGTAAGTCTTTCCGGCCGTACTCGACCAACTGACCACGACGCCGCTGAGGTTGTTGGACACGATTGACGCCCGCAGAACCGATGCGGCATTCGTCGGATTCGTTCCCGCGATCCATTCCGCCAGATTACTCATGCCATCGTGGTCGGGGTCGGCGTTCGGATCCGTGCCAGTATAGTGGCCGAAAAACTCGAACTCCCACCAATCCGGCAGGCCATTGCCGTCGGTATCCACCATGCGCTGCAGATTCAATCGCCGGCTGTTGTGCACCAGTCCTTGCAAACCCGGGATGACGTCTGCATTGGTTAGGATGCGTTGAACCCGCTGGGTCACGGTTTCGCTCGGAAAATTCATCGCCGCAAACGCAACCGCGCCGGACACGTGAGGCGTCGCCATCGAGGTGCCGTCCAGGTATTCATAAAGCCCGTGGACAACCGTGGCGGTGGCATTGGTCTGCAACGCCAGTCCGTCGGCCTGGGAAAGCGCGACGGCGGGAATCCAGCCATTGGTGCCCCCCAGCGTAAAACCGAAGGGACTGCCACTGGTGTTGTTATAAATGATGGCTGCCTTGGCGCCCGCCGCCATGGCATTGATGACCTTGTTGGAAAAAGTGAGCGTGCCGCGTTGAATCAAGGCAATATTGCCGTTCACCGCCGCCGGAAAGTTCGTGGGATATCCCAGGCCACAAACATAGACTGTGGCGGTGAGGCCGGTCGTGATGCCGGAAAACTCCATGTCGTTGCCGCTATAAATCGTGGAGCCCTGCTGGACCTGCGAATAAATAACACCCTCCGGCGCGATCCCCGGCACAATCGGTAGCAGGGAAAGGATGTTCGTGCCCGGTGCGCCCAGGTCCACTGTGTTGGTTCCAAAGTTCGAAAAAGATGCTAGGGCATCGTTTGGGTCTGTGGCCGCCACGACAATCATGTTGCCCAGTCGATAATCGGCCGGATACGTCGGGGTGGTGTCATTGTCGCTGCTGTCGTTTCCGGCCGCGATGCAGAAGATGATCCCGGCGTTGCCGGCGGACACCATGGCGGCGCGCTCGGTGCTGTTTGACCCGCCGCCACCGAAAGATTCATTGATGGCGACAACATTAACACCTCGGCCCTTCATCATGGTGGCGTATTCAATGGCCGCGACGACGGCCGAATTGGGCAGTGAATTGCCATCGCTTGAAGCCCGGAGCGCCATGATTCTGGCCTGATAATCCACGCCAATCACGCCGATGGCATTGTTGCCAACCGCCGCGATGGTTCCAGCCACGTGCGTTCCGTGAAAACCAGAATCGATGGGTTCAGGCAGGTTGTCCGCGAAATCGTAACCGTAATAATCATCCACGTAGCCATCATGATCGTCATCCACGCCATTATTGGGGATCTCGCCGGTGTTGGTCCACATGTTGGCGGCCAGGTCCGGGTGCCCATAATCCACGCCGGTATCAATCACCCCCACCACCGGCCGGTTGGTACTGGGCTGTTGGGCCAGCGCCCAGGCTGGAATAAAACGGATGTCATCTCCCGCCGTGCCCGAACTGCCGTTGATCATCTGGCCGGTGTTTTGCAGTGCCCACAGATTGGTGAACAGCATGTCATTGGGGGGCGCAGTGGAAATCCAGCGCAGGTAATTCGGTTCGGCCGTTTCCACGTCCGGGTCGTCTTTTAATTCAGCAATCAGTTGTGCCGTCGTCCGGTTATTCGCGTGCACCAAACCGGTTTGCTTGCCCCATTGGCGGGAAAATTCGGCGAAATGTCTCCGCCATATCAGCGAATGACTGGCGAGCGCCTGTTCAGCGGTGGTCAGGTTGACCGACGATTTGAATGTGACGATGGCATCGCCTTCAACGTATTCCGTGGCTGGATGGCTTGGTCCCGCCCACGCAACGACCGTCAGACTCAACAGCGCGAGGACGGCAAACACTCCCTGAGAAAAGGTTTTCATCAAAGTTAAAGTAATTGTGACAATCATAGCACCTTTGATGCCCAACGGCAAAAAACAACACGCGAGGCTGGACGTGCTTCCGGTCCTGCCCCGGTTCAATTTCATTCAGTCTCCGTCCGATTCAAAAATCTCTTCGATGGATAGCTTGAACAAGCGCGCCGCCTTGAACGCCAGCTGCAAGCTTGGATCGTATCTCTCGGTCTCGATGGCGTTCACGGTCTGACGCGAGACGCCAAGCTGGTCCGCTAGATCGGATTGTGACCATTGCCTGGCCGCACGCAGTTCGCGCAACTTGTTTTTCATCTGTAGCGGCGATTGAAAATGGTCTGACCCAGGATGTAAAAGCAAACCACCAGCCAGATAATCACAAAGCCGGCCGTCGCGTGGAAATGGGCAGGTATCACGCCTGCCGTAACCAGGAAATGCAGAGCGGCAACGACAAAGAGGGTCGCTACGGTCGCGAATAGACAGGCGGCGATAGTGATGCGACGATGCAATTCGTCCATGCCACGGACCCATCCCGCCACGCTCCGCACCCAGAGCAAACTCGCCACCAGCGGAACCAGGGCGATGACCGTCCGTAAGGCAACCGGCCAGTCTGTGTGATGCGGGAGCAACCAGCATTCGCCCGCGAAAGAGCTCAGTACGGCCGCCCAACACCAGCCGTTCACTTTCATTTCCGTCCGGAAGGAATAATATTTCCCGGGCGCAAGTTCTTCAGGGGTGTTCGGTCTATTCATACGGGGTAATGTAAAGCATAATTTACATTATGTCAAGCATTCTTTACATTGTAATTTGAGCCAAAACACGAGGTTGCCGCTGAAGGGAACGGAGCGCGGATGTCCCACCCGCACCAGTCTGGATTGCCGAATGAGCGTCGGGAAATTCTATCGATTTCAGGTTATCGCACCCGCTGCGGCCGGGACAACCGCGCACCAAAAAAACGAGGCTGGAATTGCTTCCAGCCTCGTTTGTAATGCGTTGGTAGGGACGGCCTGGCGGGCCGTCCCAATGGGAGGGCGGAACCTCCGCTTAATAATCCATTCCGCCCATGCCGCCGCCACCGCCACCGGGCATCGGGGCCGGCTTTTCCTTCTCCGGAATTTCCGTGATCAGGCATTCGGTCGTGAGCAGCAGACCGGCGATCGACGCCGCGTTTTGCAGCGCGGTGCGCGTGACCTTCTTCGGGTCCACAATGCCGGCCTTCACGAGGTCTTCGTACTCGTTGGTGGCCACATTGTAGCCTTCGTTGCCCTTGCGTTTCTTGACTTCCTCGACGATGACGGAGCCTTCCACGCCCGCGTTGTCCGCGAGCGAACGGAGCGGCGATTCGATGGCGCGCTTCACAATGTCCACGCCAATCTTTTCGTCTTCGTTTGCGCCCTTGACCCCTTCAATGGCGCTCAGGCAGCGCAGCAACGCCACGCCACCGCCGGCCACAATGCCTTCCTCGACCGCCGCGCGGGTCGCGTGCAGCGCGTCTTCCACGCGGGCTTTCTTTTCCTTCATCTCGGTCTCGGTCGCGGCACCGACGTTGATGACGGCCACGCCGCCGGCGAGTTTCGCCAGGCGTTCCTGCAATTTCTCGCGGTCGTAATCGCTCGTCGTCTCCTCGATCTGGCGGCGGATTTGATTCACGCGGCCCTGGATGTCAGACGACTTGCCGCCGCCTTCGACGATGGTGGTGTTTTCCTTGTCCACCACGATGCTCTTGGCGCGGCCGAGGTCGGCCAATTCAATGCTCTCCAGCTTGATGCCGAGGTCTTCGCTGATGAACTTGCCGCCGGTGAGGACGGCGATGTCTTCGAGCATGGCCTTGCGGCGGTCGCCGAAGCCCGGCGCCTTCACGGCGCAGACGTTCAGCGTGCCGCGCAGTTTGTTCACGACCAGCGTGGCGAGCGCTTCGCCCTCGACTTCTTCGGCGATGATGAGCAGTGGCTTGCCTGAGCGCGCGGCCTTTTCGAGCAACGGCAACAGGTCCTTCAAGCTGCTGATTTTCTTTTCGTAATTAAGGATGTAAGCGTCTTCGAGCTTGGCTTCCATCGTCTCGGCGTTGGTGACGAAATAAGGCGAGAGGTAGCCCTTGTCGAACTGCATGCCTTCGACGACTTCGAGCGTCGTCTCAATGGACTTGGCTTCCTCGACCGTGATCGTGCCGTCCTTGCCGACCTTGTCCATCGCCTCGGCGATTTTGTCGGCAATTTCGAAATCCCAGTTCGCGGAAACCGCGGCCACCTGGCGGATTTCGTCCTTGTCCTTCACCTTCTTTGTGATTTTGTCGAGCTGGCCCACGGCGGCCTCGACGGCCTTGTTGATGCCGCGCTGAATGCCGATGGGATTGCCGCCGGACGTGACGAATTTCAGGCCTTCGCGGTAAATGGATTCCGCGAGCACTGTGGCCGTCGTCGTGCCGTCGCCGGCGGTGTCGCTGGTTTTGCTGGCGACTTCGCGCACCATCTGTGCGCCCATGTTTTCGTAGGAATCTTCCAGCTCGATTTCCTTGGCCACCGTCACACCGTCCTTGGTGATGGTCGGGGAGCCGAATTTCTTGTCAATGACCACGTTGCGGCCTTTGGGGCCGAGCGTGGCGACGACCGCCTTGGAGAGCTTCTGCACGCCGCGCAAAATCGCCTGCCGCGCCTGCTCGTCAAATATCAATTGTTTTGCTGCCATAATCTTAAGTTGATGGTTGAATGTTAAATGTTGAGAGTTTTATCAGTCGAGCACGGCCAGGATATCGTCCGAGGACAAAATCTTGTATTCCTTGCCGTCAATCTTGATTTCTGTGCCGCCGTATTTGGAGACCAGCACGCGGTCGCCCTTTTTGACTTCAAACGGAATTTTCTTTCCGTCGTCGTTGGTTTTGCCGGTGCCGAGGGCGACAATGATGCCCTCCTGCGGCTTTTCCTTGGCGGTATCGGGAATGATGATGCCGCCCTTCTTAACCTCTTTTTCTTCGACCGGCTCGACCAGGATGCGGTCGCCGATCGGTTTCACGTTTAGTGCCATAGTTTTGTTTTTGTTTTGTTTGAGTTGGTTACTGTAATCAAATCCCACCGCACCCGCGATGGGAAAATGTATGGTAATGTTCGCGCGCGGCGTCCCTGGCCTCACTTCTTCTCGTCCACGACTTCCGCGTCAATCACGCCTTCGTCCTTTTTCTTGTCGTCGGACTGGGCTTCACCCTTCGGCTCGCCGCCCGATGGGCCGGCGCCCTGCGCCTTTTCCGCCTGCGCCTTCGCGGCGGCGGCCTTGTAAAGCTCCGCGCTCGCAGCCTGCCACGCTTCGTTCAGCTTCTCAGAGGCGGATTTGATGGCGCCGGCATCGCTGCCTTTCAATGCTTCCTTCACTTCCGCGACGGCTTTTTCAATCTTCGCCTTGTCGTCGCCGGTCATCTTGTCGCCGGTGTCCTTGAGCATTTTCTCGGAGCGATACACCGCGCTGTCGGCCTCGTTGCGCGTCTCGACCTCCTCACGCTTGGCCTTGTCCTCGTCGGCGTGGGATTCTGCGTCCTTGCGCATCTTCTCGATTTCATCCTTCGAGAGGCCGCTGCTGGCAGTGATGGTGATCTTCTGTTCCTTGCCCGTGCCGAGGTCCTTGGCGGCCACGTGCAGGATGCCGTTGGCGTCGATGTCAAACGTCACCTCGATCTGCGGCACGCCGCGCGGAGCCGGCGGAATGTCAGTGAGCTGAAACTTGCCGATGGTCTTGTTGTCCTTGGAAAACTGGCGTTCGCCCTGCAATACGTGCACTTCCACGCCCGGCTGGTTGTCCGAGGCGGTGGAGAAAATTTCCGATTTGCGGGTCGGGATGGTCGTATTGCGCTCGATGAGCCGCGTGAACACGCCGCCGAGTGTCTCGATGCCGAGAGACAATGGCGTTACGTCCAACAGGAGAACATCCTTCACTTCGCCCTTGAGCACACCGCCCTGAATGCCGGCGCCAACGGCGACGACTTCGTCCGGGTTCACGCCCTGGTGCGGTTGTTTATTGACGAGCGTTCTGGCGACTTCCACCACGCGCGGCATACGGGTCATACCGCCGACGAGCACCAGCTCGTCAATCTTCGCGGCTTCGATGCCGGCATCCTTCAAACAGGCCTTGACCGGCTTGATGGTGCGCTCGAATAAATCGTCGCACAGTTGTTCCATCTTTGCGCGAGTGAGCGTCTTCTGGATGTGCTTCGGCCCGCTGGCGTCCGCCGTGATGAACGGCAGGTTGAGGTCGTATTGCTGCGCAGATGACAGGGCGATTTTCGCCTTTTCGGCCTCTTCCTTGATGCGTTGGAGCGCGTCGGGCTGCTTGCGCAAGTCCATGCCGCTGTCCTTTTTGAATTCGTCAAGGATCCAATCCATCAGGCGACCGTCCCAGTCGTCACCACCCAGGTGCGTGTCGCCGTTTGTAGCTTTGACTTCGAACACGCCATCGCCGATTTCCAGCACGGAAATGTCGAACGTACCGCCACCCAAATCGTAAACCGCGATCTTTTCGTCCTTCTTTTTGTCGAGGCCGTAGGCGAGCGACGCTGCGGTCGGCTCGTTGATGATGCGGAGCACTTCCAGCCCCGCGATTTTGCCGGCGTCCTTGGTGGCCTGGCGCTGGGAATCGTTGAAATAGGCGGGAACGGTGATGACGGCCTGCGTGATTTTTTCGCCAAGGCGCATTTCGGCGTCAGCCTTCAGCTTGGCCAGGATCATCGCGGAAATTTCTGGCGGCGAATAGCGGGTGGTCTTTCCATCCGCTTCCACCTCGACAGCAGCGTCGCCGTTGGACGCCTTCACGACCTTGTACGGCACGCGTTTGATTTCTTCCTGGACCTCGTCAAATTTGCGGCCCATGAAGCGTTTGATGGAATAGACGGTATTGCGCGAGTTGGTGACGGCCTGGCGCTTGGCGGCCTCGCCGACGAGGCGCTCGCCGTTTTTGGTGAACGCGACAACACTGGGCGTGGTACGTTTTCCCTCGGAATTCTCAAGGACAAGCGGTTCGCCGCCTTCCATGACGGCCATGCAGGAGTTCGTGGTTCCCAAATCAATACCTAATACTTTTGCCATAAAATCGTTCTGGTTGAAGACAATGTCTCACCTGCTTCCAAGCAATGACGGTGCCGCGGCGTTAAAAATCGTATAAACCGTTATTAATAAAAGATTAAATGACTGCTCAGCCTGAAATAGGGCACGCTGAAAACTGTGCCAAAAGCGCCACAATGGCACAGACTTGTGGGCCATTTGGCACTGTGTCGGGGCATGGGGGGCACGGCCTCGACAGTACCCGGAATTCGGGGCAGCGACGAGGCGCTGCCCACCACCGGACTTATTTGCTACCCGGCTTGACGGCGGGCGTCTCGGCCAGGTCGGGCGGGAGTTTGTCCGGTTCGAAGACCTCGACTTTGAGTGAAATCAGGTTGGCGAACGGCACACCGAAACTGACCGCGCCGTTGGAACGGTCCACAATCGCCGCGATGCCGGTCACGTGACCCTGATGGGCACGGACGATATCGATCGTTTCCTGCACGCGGCCGCCTTTGGTGACCACGTCCTCGACCACGAGCATTTTTTCGCCGGGCGCAATTTTGAATCCACGGCGCAGGACCAGTTTGCCTTCCTCTTTTTCGGGAAAGATGAACCGCACGCCGAGCTGCCGGGCGACTTCCTGGCCGATGACCAGTCCGCCGAGCGCCGGGGCAATGACCGTGACCGCGCCGAGGGGGCGGGTTTTTTCGGCGAGCGCCGCGCCGAGTTTTTCGACCGTGGGCATTTGCTGGAGGGCCAACGCACATTGGAAGAACTGACGGCTGTGCAGGCCGCTGCGGAGAATGAAATGGCCTTCGAGCAACGCGCCGGTGTCGCGGAAAATCTGGAGAACTTCATCCTGTGTCATCGGGCGGATTCTAAGATCAAAGTTCGAAGTTCAAAGTTCAAAATGTTGCAGGAGCCGACGTCCCGAGGCTCAAGTCGCAAAATTAAGAGACTCCTTACGTCGTCTCCTACAATTTTTTCTCGGTGTCTTCACGTCTCTGCGGGTAATCTCCCGCGGTGCCGAAGTGGCTCAAGTTCATCATTGGCGTCCTGTTGCTGCCGGTCTGTGCCGGGGCGGCGATGGCCTTGTGGCGGGTGCTGCACGCCAGCTACGGCGCGGATACGGTCTGGGTGCCGTCGCTGGCCGGCGCGGCTTGCTGGCTGGTGATTTTTCTGCTGTTACCCAAGCCGATGTGGATTTATGTGTTCGGCCACGAACTGACGCATGCGCTGTGGGTCTGGCTCTTTGGCGGCCGGGTCAAAAAAATGAAGGTCACTTCCGACGGCGGCCACGTGGTCATCTCCAAAACCAATTTTCTGATCGCACTCGCGCCGTATTTTTTTCCGCTATATGCGGTGCTGGTCATCGCGGTATTTGCCATCGGCCGTTTGATTTGGGACTGGCGCAGCGGTCTCGTCTGGTTTCACCTGCTGGTCGGCGCGGCGTACGCGTTTCATGTGACGCTGACCTGGCACGCTTTGAAGACGCGGCAAACGGATATAACCTCGCAAGGTTATCTGTTTTCCGGGGTGGTCATATTTCTCGGCAACGTCAGTGTGCTGTTGTTTGGCGTTCCGTTGCTGACGGCGAAAGTAGGTCCTCTCAATGTGTTGGGTTGGTGGTTTCAAAGCACGGGGGAAGTTTTCCACCGGCTGGCGCGATGGTTCTTAATATAATCCGGACGAGGCAGCATTTCTCGCTTGTGAAATGACGGCAGTCTGGTTCAAATTGCCGGCAACACGGTATGGATTTAGGCGACATTTTAAGCAAGGCACAGATCATCCCTGATTTGCGCGGGGCAAACCGGTGGGAAGCCATTGACGAACTGATTGGCAATCTGGTGGCCACCGGCAAGATTCAGGCCGGCGACCAGGACGCCGTGACCGCCGCCGTGAAAAAGCGTGAGACGTCCATGAGCACCGGCATTGGATTCGGCATCGGCATTCCGCACGCATCGACCGATCTGATTCACGAAGTTGTCGGCGCGCTGGGCCGCTCCAAAAAAGGGGTCAACTTTGACGCTCTCGACAACCAGCCGGTCAAGCTCGTCATGCTCTTCCTCGTGCCGCAGGGACAATTTCAAAAACATCTTCACACGCTCGCCAATATCGCCAAACTTCTCCACAAAGCTGATTTCCGCCAGGCGCTTGAGCAGGCGCCGGACGCCGAGGCGATGCTCAACATCATCAAGGAATATGGAAAGAAGTAGTGGCAGGGTCATCGCGCTGAGATGACCGGACGCCGCGGCGCGGCGTCCCCACCTTGAAAAATCCGTGTCCATTCGGGTTCATCCGTGATTAAATCCTCCCGTGCTCCCGCACCGACATATTGAACTCCGCCTGCAACAGGCCGTCCGCGCCGTCCTGCCGGATGCCGACATAGCCGCAGTGCTGGTTCGTCCATGTCCGGACCCGAAATTCGGCGATTACCAGAGTAACGCGCTGATGTCGCTGGCCAAGGCAAGAAAGTCAAATCCGCGGCAATTGGCCGCCGACGTTCTGGCGAAGCTGGATGTATCTGAAATTTGTGAAAGTGTTGAAATTGCCGGTGCCGGTTTTCTGAATTTTCGGCTCAAGAATTCCATGCTCGCGCAGACGCTCAAGTCCGCGGCGCGCGGCGAGCATCTTTTCTTCGACAAGGCGGCGCAGCCGAAAACCATTGTCATTGATTTCAGCTCACCGAATGTGGCCAAGCCGATGCACGTCGGACATATCCGCTCGACCATTCTGGGCGACTGCCTGGCCCGCACCTTGCGGCTGCTCGGGCACCAGGTCATTACCGACAATCACATCGGCGACTGGGGCCTGCAATTTGGCTTGCTGGTCGTCGGTTGGAAGAAGCACCTGAATCGCGAGGCGCTTGGGGTGGAACCGCTGGGTGAAATGGAGCGGCTTTACAAGCTGGCGTTTGCCGCCAGCCAGGCCGACGCAAAAGTCCTGGAGGAAGCGCGGCAGGAGCTCGTCAAATTGCAGCGTCGTGACCCGGAAAATCTCGGCATCTGGGGGGAAATGCGCGATCTTTCCTTGCGCCAATTCAGTTCCGTTTACGACCGCCTGGGGGTGAGATTCGATCATACTTACGGAGAAAGTTCCTACAATGCCCGTCTGGAATTCCTGGTTCAGGATTTGATCGCCCAGGGCATCGCACGCGAAAGCGAAGGCGCGATTGTGGTTTTCTTCGACGATATTCCCCAGTTATCCAAACAACCGCTCATCATCCGGAAGAGTGACGGCGGGTTCAATTATGCCACCACCGATCTGGCGACGCTCGAATTCCGACTCGATTCGTGGAAGCCCAATGAAATCATTTACGTCACCGACGGCCGTCAGCAATTGCATTTCCAGCAGGTCTTCGCCGCGTTCCAAAAATGGCGACAGGCCAATTCCGAGCTCCGCAGTTCGAACCATGGACTCAAATTGGCCCATGTGTGGTTCGGCTCAATCCTGGGTGAGGACGGCAAGCCGTTCAAAACCCGCAGCGGCGAAACCGTGAAACTGACGGACCTGTTGGATGAAGCCGAAGAGCGCGCCTTTAGAATCGTGTCTGAAAAGAACCCCGATTTGCCGGAGGCGCAGCGGCGCGAGATCGCGCGCGTGGTCGGACTGGGCGCGGTGAAATACGCCGACCTGCTGCCGAACCGGCAGAGCGATTACGTGTTCAGCTGGGACAAGATGCTGGCACTCAACGGCAATACCGCTCCGTATCTCCAGTACGCCTACACGCGGATCAAAAGCATTTTCCGGAAGGTGGCGGAAACATCGAACATCGAACGTCGAACAACGAACATTGAATTGACCGAACCCGAAGAAATTGTGCTGGCGAAGCATTTACTGAATTTTGGGCTGACGCTGGAAGCCGCGGCCGAGGAATACCGCCCGAATTTTCTCTGCAATTATCTTTTCGAACTGGCCGGAAAATTCACCGCGTTCTATGAAAATTGCCCGGTGCTCAAAGCCGATGACGCCACCCGGGCCGGCCGGCTCGCGTTATGTGATTTGACCGCGCGCGTTCTCCAACAGGGACTGGAAGCCCTCGGCATCGAAACGGTGGAACAGATGTGAGTAACGGAGAACCGCTTGCCTCCGGAGTGGAAACGGTTTAACAAGACGCTATGCAGACTCCCCTGGTGATGACGATTATCGGCCCGGATCGGACCGGGCTGGTCGAGTCCGTCGCGCGCGTGGTGGCCGAGCACGGTGGAAATTGGCTGGAAAGCCGCATGTCGCGGCTCGGGGGCGAATTCGCCGGCATCCTGCGCATTGAACTGCCCGCAGACAAAAGACAACCCCTGCTCGACGCCCTGCAAAAATTGCAGGGCGCCGGCCTGACCGTCGTCGTCCGACCCGATGACCCCAAGACGCCGGCGGCCTTGGGCCGGCAGACCCGGCTCGAAATCGTCGGGCACGACCGTCCGGGGATTGTCCGTGAAATCACGCACGCGCTGGCGCAGGCCGGCGTCAACGTCGAGGAATTCTCCAGTCAACTCCTCAGCGCGCCGATGTCCGGGGAAATCCTGTTCAAAGCCAGCGCGGATCTGCGGCTGCCGGAGGGCTGTGATCTGGCGGCGTTGAAAACCGAGCTGGAAAAGATTGCCGCCGATCTGCTGGTGGATGTTTCCCTGGTGGAATTGCAGCACAAAGGTTGAGACGCTAGAACCAGCGGCGGACACGGGCTTTATAAGCGCGATACGCGTCGCCAAACCTGGCCTCGAGATACCGTTCCTCCCGCAAAACGATTCTCCAGTGTACAAACGCCAGCACCGGCACCAGCAGGATCAGCAACCACAGGGCGTCGCAGCACAGGGTGATGCCCAGATAAAGAGTGATGAGCGACAGATAAAGCGGATTCCGCGATAACCGAAAGGGACCGCCGGTCACCAGCACGGTGGCGGGGCGGTCGGGACGCACGTTGGTGCCCGCCCGGTGCATGGTGGCGCTGCCCCACACTCCCAATCCAATGGCTGCGAGGCAGAACACGACGCCCCACATCCGTGACGGACCGGGCGGGAACGGCCGCAGAGGCATCAGCCACTGGCAGCACAACCCCAGCCCTAATCCGCCCAAAAAAAGCAACGGGGGACAGGCGAAAACCCCGGGCGAATCTTTTGAATGGTCAGCCACAGGCACAATCTGATGAAACAGTAACAGGGTTTGGCCAAAAGGCCAATCAGGAGACGGATTGACGCGCGCAAAACCCATCCGGCTTTATGCACAAAAATTCATGTTCAACCGCCGGGATTTGATTAACTCTTCACACCATGTTTGAGCTCCTCCAGACCGATCCGCAGACCAAAGCGCGGCTTGGGAAATTGCACACCCCACACGGCGTCGTGGAAACACCGGTGTTCATGCCCGTCGGGACGCAGGCCAGCGTGAAGGCACTCGACCCGCGCGAACTGCTGGAAATGGGCACCCAAATCATCCTCGGCAATACGTATCACCTCAATATCCGGCCCGGGCTCGACATCCTCCGCGCCGCCGGCGGCTTGCACCGATTTATGAACTGGGAAAAGCCGATTCTTACCGACAGCGGTGGATTCCAGGTCTTCAGCCTCGCCAAAATCAGGAAAATCAAGCCACACGGCGTCGAATTCCGTTCGCACCTTGACGGCTCACCCCTGTTTCTGGGCCCGAAAGAAGCGATGGAAATTCAGCGTGTCCTGGGCGCTGACATCGCGATGGTCTTCGACGAATGTCCGCCGCACGACGCGCCGGCCCGTGAGCAACGACTTGCCGTCGAACGCACCCTTCGCTGGGCGCGCGAATGCCGGGAACAGCCCCGCGCCGAGGGACAACTCGTCTTCGGCATCGTGCAGGGCGGCTCCAACGCCGCCTTGCGCGAGGAATGCGCCAGGGCGCTCGTCGCCATGGATTTCGACGGTTATGCCATCGGCGGCGTGAGCGTCGGCGAACCCGAGCCGGAAATGTTAAAGGCAATTGAAGTTACCGAGCCCTTTTTGCCCGCCCAACAGGCGCGATATGCCATGGGCCTGGGCACGCCCGCGCAGATGATTGAGTTGATGGCGCGCGGCGTGGACATGTTTGACTGCGTATTGCCCACGCGCGTGGCGCGCAACGGCACGGCGTTCACCCGCCGCGGCGCCTTCGGCCTCAAAGGCGCCGCCTACAAGGCGGATTTCCGGCCGATTGAAGAAACCTGCGACTGCTTCGCGTGCCGGCATTTCACGCGGGCGTACCTCCGGCATTTGCTGAACGTGAACGAGATTCTCGGTTTGCGGATGGTGAGCGTCCACAACTCGCATTTGTTTTTGAAAATCATGGCCGACGCGCGCGCCGCGATTGCGGCGGGGACCTTTGGCCGGTTCCACCGTGATTTCATTGCCCATTACGTGCCGTCGCGAAAGGTGCTTTCCGCACGCCAGGCGCAAATTGAAAGATAAAAAGACCTTGCTACCGTCCGGGGATGTGGCACTTTGTTGGGATTGTAAAAACAAATTTTGACAAGTTATGGAAAAGCCCAAGATTGTTGCTTATTTGAAGCCGACCTGCGGTTGGAGCCAGGGTGTCCGGGCGATATTGCGCAAATACGACCTGCCCTTTGAAGATCGCGATGTCATCAACGACCCCTTGCAGCGGCAGGAGATGATCGAGAAGAGCGGACAGATGCTCAGTCCGTGCGTCGAGATTAACGGTCAGATGCTCGCCGACGTCAGCGGTGAGGAAGTCGAGGCGTGGATGCTGGCGAACAAAATCGTGCTGCCCAACGACCGCGAGGCGGACGCGCCGACCAACCAGCCTTGCGCCAACGAAGCACCGGCGAGCGCACCGCTGAATTTTGTGCGCTGAAAAATAGATTTGTGGGGACGTTCTGTGAAGGTGGCTGACGTTTGCAACAATCACAAAATGTACTGACAAAACCGCGTTGGAAGTTTCCGGCGCGGTTTTTTCTTTAAGGCGATGCCGGTTGCAGCTTCCGGTGGGGCGAGCGTCCGCGCGGGCCGGTTGGTCAGGAGCCTCGCCCGCAAAAACGAACCGCTTCCTTTTCTTTCGTGAATTCAGCGGCGATTCCGGGTAAATAAAATCATGCGAATCGTTTCAAAGATTGCCGCCATGCAAGAACTGGCCCGGCGCTGGAAACAGGCCGGCACGCGGATCGGGCTGGTGCCGACGATGGGCTGTTTGCACGCGGGACATTTAAGCCTCGTCCAACACGCGCGCCGGGCCGTTGGCAAGCGCGGCGCCGTGGTCGTGAGCATTTATGTCAACCCAACGCAGTTCGGCGCGAACGAGGATTTTTCCAAATACCCGCGCGATTTGAAGCGTGATCTGAAGCTCTGTCGGGATGCCGGCGTGGATTTTGTCTTCACGCCGAGTGACAAAGAAATGTATCCACGGTGGGGCGAGGCTACTGACGAGCCGGCTCGTGAGGACGCTCGCCCCACCAAGAAATATAGCACCTATGTTGTGGAGGAAGAATTATCGCAGAACATGGAAGGCGCAGCGCGGCCGGCACATTTCCGGGGCGTGACGACCGTGGTGGCGAAGCTGTTCCATCTCGTGCAGCCGGACATGGCCGTGTTCGGCCAAAAGGATTTTCAGCAGGCGGCCATCGTCAAACGCATGGTCGCGGATTTGAATTTCCCGGTGAAAATCATCGTCGCACCCACGGTGCGTGAGACGGACGGCCTGGCGATGAGTTCGCGCAATAAATATCTCGATAGTCATTTGCGACGGCAAGCCACGGTGCTCTGGTGTGCGATTCAAGTCGCGCGCGTCACCGTCAAGAAAACGAACGTGTTTCCTGCCGCCCGGCTGAAGGCGGCGGTAAAAAAACTGGTCGAATGCGAGCCCGATGCGAAACTGGATTACGTGGAATTCTTTGAACCCGAAACGCTCGCGCCCGTGGCGAAAGTCAAGGCGGGCACCCAAATGGCGCTGGCGTTGTTCGTGGGCAAGACCCGATTGATTGATAACGCGCAACTGTAATGAAGCAATTCGACTTTATCATCTTAGGCAGCGGCATTGCCGGGTTGTCCTTCGCGCTGAAGGTTGCGCCGGGCCGGCGGGTGGCCATTGTCACCAAAAAGGACCGCGCGGAATCGAACACAAACTACGCGCAGGGCGGCATCGCGTCGGTGACGAGCAAGGAGGACTCGTTTGCATTGCACTTGCGGGACACGCTGACAGCCGGCGCGGGCCTGTGCAAGGAGAGCGTCGTCCGTACCATTGTGGAGGAAGGCCCGGCGCGGATTCAGGAGTTGATCGAACTCGGCATGAAGTTCTCCGAGCGCGAGGCGCCGGCCGGGGATGGCGGCAAGGAACTGGACCTGGGCAAGGAGGGCGGGCACTCGAAGCGGCGCATCCTGCACGCCAAGGATGTGACCGGGCGCGAGATTGAGCGCGCGCTGCTGAATGCGGTGGCCCGGCAGCCGAATATCCAGATGTTTGAAAATCACATTGCGATTGATTTGATTACCAGCCAGAAACTCGGCCACGCGGGCGCCAATCGCTGTCTTGGAGCGTACGTATTCGACAAAAAGGCCAATCGCGTCTGGGCTTTCACGGCACCGGCGACGCTGGTGGCCACGGGCGGCTGCGGCAAGGTTTACCTTTACACGACGAACCCCGACATCGCGACCGGCGACGGCGTGGCGATGGCGTATCGCGCGGGCGCGACGATTGCCAACATGGAATTCGTCCAATTCCATCCGACGTGCCTTTACCATTCGCAGGCAAAATCGTTTCTCATCAGCGAAGCCGTGCGGGGCGAAGGCGGTGTATTAAAAACGCTGGAAGGAAGGGAATTCATGGATGCTTATCATCCATTGAAATCACTGGCGCCGCGGGACATCGTGGCGCGGGCAATTGACAGCGAGATGAAAAAGAGCGGCGCGGAACACGTGTGGCTGGACATTACGCACCGGCCGGCGCGGTTTATCATCGAGCGATTCCCGAATATTTACCAGACCTGCCTGCGTTACGGCATTGACATCACCAAGGAACCGATTCCCGTCGTGCCGGCGGCGCATTATCAATGCGGCGGCGTGGTGACTAATGTGGATGGCGAGACGGATATCGCGGGGCTTTGCGCCGTGGGCGAAGCCGCCTGCACCGGCCTGCACGGTGCCAACCGGCTGGCAAGCAATTCACTGCTGGAAGCGCTGGTGTGCGCCCACCGCGCGGCGCAGAAAGCCATTTCCAGTCCGCTGCAAAAGATTGAGGCTGAAATTCCGCTGTGGCAGTCCGGCAACGCCCACAATCCGGACGAAATGGTGGTGGTGTCGCACAACTGGGACGAGATCCGGCGGCTGATGTGGGATTACGTCGGCATCGTCCGCACGAACAAACGACTGGAGCGTGCGGCCAAGCGCATCGCCAATTTGCAGGAGGAAATTCGCGAGTATTACTGGAATTTTATCGTGACCAGCGATTTGCTGGAGCTCCGCAACATCGCCACGGTGGCCGAACTGATTGTGCGCTGCGCGCAATTGCGCCCCGAAAGCCGCGGCCTGCATTACAACCTCGATTATCTGCATCCCAATCCCGCCTGGGCCCAGCGCGATTCGATTTTAAGAAAATAGCGGTGGGTATGTCGCCGTCACGTCTCAGTGAACCGCCTGCAGTAAATCCAGATTTTTTCGGGTTTGATCCACCAGATCCTCAAACTGGGACAGTTGGGCCGGAGTGATTAAAATTCTCGGACTGTTGGTGCTGTAGTCCTGCAGGAAATATTGAATGACGCCGCGCCGTTGGCTGGTGAAAGCACCGACCCGCAGCCCGGACCGGGTGACGTAGCCGGCAACAAATGTGGGCAGCTCGGTCACTTTGTAATCGATCCGGGCAAGGTAATTCAACCCGTTGATCAGTGAATTCATTTCGTCGTAGTCCACCACTCTTTTCCACGCCCGTTGGTCATTGGCAACCACCTCGACGGCCATGCCGTATTGTCTGCGGCCGGTGCTTACATTCACAGATTCCTTGCCGATCACGTTGATGGTCAATGCGTCAACGGCTAAAGAACCGATCTGGCCGGCACCTTTGACAATGACCGTTCCGGTCTGGGCCTCGAACGTTTCCAATTCGGTCGGGGGCAGGTTGGTGATTTGGGCGCGAGCGGCAAGTGTGCATAAGCCCGAAGCCATGATTAAAGCGATGCAAAATCTGCTCATGAGGTTCCTCCTTGGAAATGGGTTGTCCGCATTTGGGTTTGAAACCCCGGCGAGCGGGGAAAGTTTCTCCCGTAAAGGACCGGTCAGTCCGGCCGCAGTGCTTTTAAAGATTGAATTTCTCCAATTTTTGTGGCTTCTTACGAACCGGCGCGCGGTTAGCTCAGCGGTAGAGCACCAGTATCACACACTGGGGGTCGCAGGTTCAAAACCTGCACCGCGCACCAGCTCACCCCCGGGTGAACCTTTGCGCCACTCCGTGCCAGGAAGCGACTTCAAGCCCATATCTACAGTCTTTTTTGCGGTTTTAATCCCCTCTTTTTTCGTGACAGGCAATGACACCAAAAGACCTCCAAAGCCATTTCTTTGTGCGTCTCTTTGTGCGTCATCCGTTGAACCGAACCACGGCAGTTTCTCAACCGCACTTCGCAATGCAAACAACGAGGCATCCGCATACGTGCTCGCCGTCAGCCGAGGGTCATTATGCCGCATTAGTTCCATCGCCTCACGTTGCGGAACGCCGGCCCGGTGCAGATTCGTGCAGAACGTGTGACGCAACGAATGAAAGTCCACAACACGCCCTTGCGAGTCAACTTTCTCAATACCAGCTTTTTTCAATATCAAATTGAACTTCTCCGAACGAGGAACAATACCCGCAAACACAAAATCACCCGCAACAGCATTCGAGGGACGGAACTTTGCCAATTCGGCCAGCAACACAGGATGCACCGGCAGGCACGCTTGCTTGTGGTTCTTGCTGATCGAAGCCCGTACCAACACCGAAGGCTTTTCGACGCTCAAGTTGAAATCTCCCCATCGTAACCGTTTTAATTCACCATGACGAATACCTGTCAACAATGCAGTTAGACACGCCAATCTATATTTGCCCGCCGCCTTTAACAAAACCTCTACCTCATCATCCGTGTAAGCACGCCGGGGACGAACTTCCCTTCCACGGGCCTCCACCTTCTGAACCGATGCCAGCGGATTCGACGCCAGCCGCTCTTGTGACACCATCCAATTCAAAACCCCCTTCGCGCTTGCAAGGTACTCGTTTAGTGTCTTTGGCGAGTGCCTTTGCCCGCTGCGCCACCTTACGAACGAATCCGGAGTCACCTGCCTGACCGATTGCCACCCGCAAGCAGCACACAACGATGTCAGCTTGTGTTCCTCCTGCCTGATATATTTCTCATCGCGGCCTTTAGCTTTCAAGTCGCCTATAAAATCACCAACGTGCATCGCCAGGAACGCTTGCGCTGCCTCCCTTTGCCCTCTCGGTGGAATCAGCCCGGCCAGTTCCCTCTCCCGTTCCTGAACGATTTTACGCGCTTTCTCCTCAGCCACCTGCCGGTCAGATACGCCTAACGCAATATACAAAATGCGGGTTTCCCCGCTCAGACGCAGTTTTAATGAATACAACCGCG
>Ga0335083_10001485_pt1 | contig 32138 bp, 38 predicted proteins | sample Lox_Sample_42_FD_206716 | JGI IMG/M metagenome (GOLD analysis project Ga0335083, IMG submission 206716) | Soil microbial communities from Loxahatchee National Wildlife Refuge, Florida, United States - Lox_Sample_4.2 | ecosystem: Environmental > Terrestrial > Soil > Wetlands | place: USA...
GGGCGCGAGCCTGCCGCCGACGACGCGCGCGAGATAGTCGAGGATGACATAGTGATGGTCGTCGCCGCTCGGCGCGATCGACTCTCCGCGCCGCTCCGCGTCGCTGCGCGCGTCGGCGAGGCCGACGCTTTCGATCGACTCTCCGCGCCGCTCCGCGTCGCTGGCGAGGCCGACGCTTTCGATCACGCACACGAGCGGCCCGACCTCGGCGATCAAACCCGTCTCCTCGCGCACCTCGCGCGCGACGGCCTGCGCGAGCGTCTCGCCGAATTCGAGCCGGCCGCCCGGCACGCTCCACAGTCCCTCGCCGGGCGGATGACCGCGCTCGATCACGAGCACGCGGCCCTCCGCGTCGAACACGAACGCGCCGACTCCGACGGTGGGCGTCATCGCTTCTTCGCTTTCGCTCTCTTCTGGGGAGCGCGCTTCTTCGGCTCGAACGAGAACGCGCTCGGGCACACCGGCGCGAGCGTGCAGTGCTCGCAGTCCGGCTTGTTCGCGAAGCACACGCGGCGGCCGTGCCAGATCAGGCGGTTCGCGAACATCGTCCACTGCTCGCGCGGCACGAGCTCCATCAGATCGCGCTCGATCTTCTCCGGCTTGTCGTGCTTGGTCAGCCCGAGCCGCTGCGACAGCCGCGTCACGTGGGTGTCGACGACGACGCCCTCGTTCTTGCCGTACGCGGTTCCGAGCACGACGTTCGCGGTCTTGCGCGCGACTCCCGGCAGGCCGACGAGCCCCTCCATCGTGTCGGGCACACGACCGCCGTGATCGGCGACGACCGCGCGCGCCATGCCGACGAGGCTCCGCGACTTGGCCTGGTAGAAGCCCGACGAGTAGATCAGCTTCTGCAGCTCGGTCGGCTCGGCCGCGGCGAGCGCGCGCGCATCGGGGTACTTCGCAAACAACGCCGGCGTGAGCGTGTTGATCATCTTGTCGGTCGACTGCGCGGCCAGGATCGTCGCGACGAGCAGCTGGTACGCGTCGTGGTGATCGAGCTCGCACGCCGCCTCGGGCCATTTGTCCCCGAGGAGCTGCGCGATCTTCGCGGTACGCGCGCGCAGCGCTCGGGGTGTGCTATTCCGAAGGCGTCCCATGCGACGCCTCGACGGTACCATCTTCTGCGCGCTCGCCACGCTCGCGGCTTGTGGCGGCTCGCAGGAGACCCATGCGGCGAAGCACTCGCTGTACGACGCCGACTTCACGATCGTGTACACGGCGGCGCTCGAGGCGACGCGCACGCTGTACCCGACGCTCGACGAGAACGTCGGGCCGGGCCGCATCCAGACCGCGTGGCATCAGGTGCTGTTCGGCAGCAACAGCGACGACGGCGACATGAACCAGCGGATGACGATTCCATCCGCGAGCATGGTGCCGGGCGCGACCGGCAGCCCGATGGGGATGGGGATGTCGCCGGCGGCGGCGGCCGGCGGCATGCCGAGCCAGCTGACGAACAAGCGCTACTTCGTGCGGTTCGACGTCAGCGTCGTCGGCGGGCGGCCGTGGCGCGTGAAGGTCGTCGGTCACGCGTCGGAGTGGGACCCGGGCGCGGCGATGCCGGTCGAGATGCGCGGCGCGAACCGTCCGCCGTGGCTCGATCCGCGCATCGAGCAGCTGCAGGTCGCGATCTACAAGAAGATCAGCCAGTACGCGACGCCGGCACACGACGAGGACGGCGACGACACCAAGACCGCGGCCGACGAGATGCCGAAGACCGATCCCGGCGAGTTCAAGGGCGTACCGCCCGAAGCCGCCAAGCGGCTCGCCTCGCTCAAGGACACGCTCGCGCGCCGCGACTATGCCGCGCTGCGTCCGCAGCTCGCCGACGACATCACGTGGAGCCTCGGCGGCGGCACCGGCGCCGACGACGCGATGGCGACCTGGCAGGCCGATCCCGCGCAGTTCGACGCGATGGCCGCGGTGCTCGCCGCCGGCTGCGGCGCCGACGGTGCGCGCGTGCGCTGCCCGGCCGGCGATCCCGCGCCCGGCGCGTATCAGGTCGTGCTCGAGCCGCGCGCGGGAGCGTGGAAGATGACGTCGTTCGTGAAGGCGGAGTAGAGCGCGCGGCGGCAGCGGCAGCGGCTTCACGGCCGCGCTACGCGCGCTCGATCACGATCAAGCAGTTCGAGTCGGGCAGCTCGACGCGCCGATCGTGCTCGTCGGTGAGCTCGATCTTCCCCGCGAGGTGATCGCGGTAGCCGGGCTGCAGGTAGCTGCGCTGCTCGGGCGGCAGCGCGATCGCGCGCGCGCCGGGGCCGCACCAGCCGAGCAGCGCGGCGACGTAGTCGTCGTAGGGCAAGACGCCGTATTGCTCGCGCACCTCGTACGGGAAGCTCGCGGGGCCCCACGTGTACGTGTACAAGAACTCCATCGCATCTGCCGCGGACAGCTCGACCCGATCCGCGGCGAGCTCGCGAAATTCCACGCGGCGGCCGTCGAACTGCGCGACGTAGAGATCGAACGTCGCGCGCGCGCCGTCGGCGATGAAGCGGATGCGGCGCGTCGCGGTCGGCGGCATCACGCCGTCGCGGATGACGAGACGGCCGCCCGCGCGCAGCGCGGCGAACGCGGCGCGCACGACCCGCGCGACCGACTCGATCGCGAACCGCGGTGGCGTGTAGGAGAACACCTCGTGCAAGATCGAGCAGCACACGACGGTGTCGACCGTGCCCGCGCCGACGAGCTCGCCGAGCGCCTCGGCCGCGCCGAGCACGACGCGCCAGCGGTGGCGCCCGGCCTTCGCGCGCGCCTCGAGCGCGGCGACGACCTCGCGCGACAGATCGACGCCGATGATCTCGGAGCTCGCGAACCGCGCCTCGATGAGATCGAGCACGACGCCGCCACCCGGCCCGATCTCGACGATTTTACCCGGGGACACTGATGATCGGCCCGGCCGCACGTAGTCGAGCATGCGCTGCTTGTCGGTCTTCGCCGCGTTCATCGACGCGAGGTAGCTCGCCTCGTTCGCGACGCGATCGAGCTCGTCCTTGCGCAGCCCGTAGAGGTCGCACAGCGACTTCAACATCTGGTGAAACGCCGCCGACGACCGCGTCTCGTAGATGCCGAGCAGCGTGACGAGCGCGGCGCTCTCGTCGGTGTCGGCGTAGTCGAGCACGATGGCGTCGGGCGCGACCGTCGACGACAGGCGCGCCACCAGCGCGCCGAGCGGTCCGAGCTGGCTGCCTCCCGCGAGCAGCTCGCGGATCGAGCGCTGCGCGAGCGCCGCCTCGACGAGGCGCAGCCGATAGCCGACGAGCTTGCCGACGAGCGGACGCAGCTGCGCGTGCCACGGCCGCGACACGTCGATGCCGCGCGCGCGCGCCGCGCCGACGGCCGCGGCGAGCACGCCGAGCTGAGCGGCCGGCGCGAGCGCGCTCGTCGCCGCCTCGCAGTACCAGAGCTGGCACGTCGCGAGCGCGGGGGCGAGCGCGGCGAGCTCGGTGTCGCCGATCGCGGCCACCGCGGCGTCGACCGCCTCGGCCGGTTCGCCGTCGCGTTGCCGGCCGGCGCGCAGCGCGCGCAGCCGCGTGGCGAGGCGCGCGCGGTCGAGCGGCGGCTCGAGCGCGGCGAGCGCGGCGGCAGGCTCGGTCCATGCCGCCTGCACGGCGACCACCCGTACCTGATCGCGCACGCGCGCGAGCTTGCCGAGCAGCGCGTCGTCGCACAGGCCGGTGCGCACGGCGGCGGTGTCGCACGCGTTGATCACGTGCAGACCGTCGAGCGCGAGCGCGATCGGATCGGGCGCGATGCGGGCCCCAGCCTCGCCGGCACCGGAGCCGATCGCGCGATCCGCCGCGGCCACGACGCGGCCGATCGCCGGCGCGAGCTCGCGCAGCGCGGCGACGAGCGACGCGAACATCGCCAGCGGCCCCTCGCCGCGCACGTGCTGCCCGGCGAGCCCGTGCGCCTCCACCCACGCGATCGCGAGCTTGCCGTGCGTCGGGGGCAGGCCCCACGCGCGTGGGCGATCGCTCGCACGCAGGATCGCGGCCGCCGCCTCGTTGTGGACGTCGAGCGCGATGCCGCGCTCGCGCCACGCCGCGCGATGCGCCTCGCTCGCGGTCTTCGCGATGTCGAGATGAAGGACCGCGCCGCGCAGCGCCGGGCCGAGGCCGGCGTCGAGCACGCCGCGCGCGGCGCGCGCGAGCTCGTCGAACGCGCTCGCCGACAGCTCCGGCCAGCGCGCGCGATCGCCGGCCTCGAGCGCGGCGAGCCGCTGGCCGAGCATGCGCGTCGCGACGTGATCGAGCAGCGGCCGCGTCGTGCCCACGTCGTGCTCGACCTGCGGCGGCGCCGGATGGGCGAGCGCGACCAGCTCGGGAAACGCCTCGCCGACCTGACGCGCGGCCGCCGACTCGGGCGCGCGCAGGCACTCGAGCGCGCCCGCCGCGAACGCGGTATCGCCGAGCATCGCCGCGACGAGTGCGCGGGGCGCGAGCCAGCTCGCGACCTCGGCGACGTTCGCGCGCGCGACGAGCCCCGGCAGCGCGCGCACGAGCTCGTCCATCGCCGCCAGCTTACTCCTGATGGTGCGCCAGCGTCCGGCGCACCGCCGGTGCAGATGCAGTAACGTCTGCGCGTGCGCGTCACTCTCGAACGAACCGGACCCGTGGCCACCCTGTGGCTCGATCGCGCCGACAAGCGCAACGCGATGGACGACGCGATGATGAAGGAGCTCGCCGCCGCGCTCGACGCGGTCGGCGCCGATCGCGCGGTGCGCGTGGTGGTCGTGCGCGGGCGCGGCACCGTATTCTCGAGCGGCATCGATCACGCGCTGCTCGCCGGCGTCGCGGCCGCGATTGCGCACACGCCGTTCTTGCACCTGCACCACCAGCTCCAGGACGTGTTCCACCGCATCGCCCGGCTGCACCAGCCGGTGATCGCCGCGGTCCACGGCGCGTGCATCGGCATGGCGCTCGAGCTCGTGCTCGCGGCCGATCTCCGCATCGCGAGCGAGGACTGCGTGCTCGGTCTGCCCGAGATCGCGTTCGGGCTCGTGCCGGACGTCGGCGGCACGACTCGCCTCGTCCGCGCCGTCGGCGAGCCGCGCGCGCGAGAGCTCGTGCTGACCGGCCGGATGGTCAAGGCCCGCACCGCCGAGCGGTACGGGCTCGTTCACGAGGTCGCCGCCGACGCCGCCGGTCTCGACGCGCGCGTGCGCGCCCGCGCCGAGCAGCTCGCGGCCCTGCCGCCGACCGCGCTCGCGCTGGCCAAGACGCTGTGCCAGGCCGCGGCCGACATCGACTCGGCGACCAGCTTCCGGCTCGAGGGCGTGGTCCAGCAGGCGCTGCTGGCGCAACCCGATCTCGCGGCGCGCTTCACCGACGCGGTGGCGTTCATCAAGGCGCGCGTTCGCGAGGCCGAGTGAGCGCACGCATCGGTCCGACGCGCCTGTGGCCAGCGCTGGCAGCGCTGTTCGGCTGCGGCCGTCTCCACTTCGATCCGGCCGGCGATGCCGCGCTCGGCGCGTGGTCCACGCCGACCCCGGTGCCCGGCGCCGACACCGCGCTCAACGAAGAAGACTGCACGATGTCGTCGACCACGCTCGAGCTCTACTTCGCGGTCACCGAGGAATCGGCGACCGTCGAAGGGCTGTACGTGATGACGCGCGCCACGGCCGCGGACAGCTGGTCGTCGCCGCTGCCGCTCGGCCTCGATCCCGGCGCCGACGAGGATGCCTCGCCGCGGCTGACCCCCGACGATCTCACGCTGTACTACGCGTCGGTGCATGCGACCGGGCTCGGCGGCCTCGACATCTACACGGTGGCGCGCGCGGCGGTCGGCGCGACATGGTCGGCCCCGCAGGCGGTCCCGCAGGTCGAGACCACGCAAGACGATCGCTGGATGTCGGTGTGCGACGACGGCCACTTCGCGATGGTCTCCACCGTCGCGGGCGAGGAGCTGTTCGAGGGCGTGCTCGGCGGCGGCGCGCCCACCGCGATCGCCGAGCTCGACACCACCGGCTACGAATCGAGCGCGTACCTCACGCCGGATTGCCTCACCCTGTACTTCGCCGCGAACCGCAACGGCCAGCGCGATCTGTTCGTGACCGAGCGCGCGAGCGTGAGCGATCCGTGGCAGACGCCGTCACCGCTCGACCAGTTCAACGATCCGGTGGCGGGCGATGAAGATCCGTGGATGTCGCCCGACGGCCGCACGTTCGTGTTCGCGAGCGATCGCGCGATGCCGGGATCGGGCAAGCACGACGTCTACATGTCGACGCGGTGACGGCTCATTCACTGCAGCCGCGGCGCGCCGGAAACATCTTGCCCGGGTTGAGCAGCCCGCGCGGATCCCACAGCGCCTTCCACTTGCGCTGCCATTCGATCAGCTGCTCGCTCTGCTCCATCGCGACGTAGTCGCGCTTGGTCAGCCCGATGCCGTGCTCGCCCGACAGCGTGCCGCCGAGCTCGATCGTGTGCGCGAAGATCATCTTCGCCGCCGCCCACATCTTCTTCTGCACCGCCGGATCGGTCTTGTCCTCGTGCGACAGCAGATTCACGTGCAAGTTGCCGTCGCCGGCGTGCCCGAACACCACCGTGCGAATGCCGGTCTCGGCCGACACGCGGTCGACGCGCGCGAGCATCTCGACGATGCGGCCGCGCGGCACGCACACGTCCTCGTTGACCTTCACGCTGTACGCTTCCTTGAGCGACGGCGAGATCAGCCGGCGCGCTTCCCAGATCGCGCGCCGCTCGGGCGCGTCGGTCGCGGCGAGCACGTCGAGCGCGCCGAGGTCGTCGCAGGCGAGCCCGATCTTCTCCATCTGCGTCTGCATCGTGTCGGGATCGCCGTCGACCTCGATCAGCGCGATCGCGCCGGCGTTCGCCGGGAAGCGATAGCGGCTCTTCGGGCGGATCACGTCGATCGAGCCGGCATCGGCGAGCTCGAGTACGCGCGGACGCAAGCCGCCGCGCAACAGCGACGTGATCGCGTGGCCCGCGGCCGCGACGTTCGCGAACACGCCGAGCACGGTCGCGGCGGCGGGCGGCTTGGGCAGGAGCTTCAGGCACAGCTCCGTGATCACGCCGAACGTGCCCTCGGTGCCGACGAACCCGGCGACGAGGTCGTAGCCGGTCACGCCCTTCGCGGTGCGCCGGCCGCAGCGCAGCACCTCGCCGCCGACCAGCGCGACCTCGAGCCCGAGCACGTACTCGCGCGTGACGCCGTACTTGAACGCGCGCGGCCCGCCGGCGTTGGTCGCCGCGTTGCCGCCGATCGAGCAGAACTCGAGCGACGCCGGATCGGGCGGATAGAACAGATCCTGCGCTTCGACGGCTTCCTGCAGCCGGCCGGTCACGACGCCGGGCTCGACGACCGCGACGAGATCCGCCGGATCGATCTCCTTCACGCGCTGCATGGTCTCGGTCGACAGCACGACGCCGCCGCGGATCGGCAGCGCGCCGCCGCACATGCCCGAGCCGGCGCCGCGCGGCGTGACCGGCACGTCGCGCTCGGCGCAGATGCGCAGCACGGCGGCGACCTGCTCGGTCGAGCCGCACGTGACCGCGCATTCGGGCGGATGAAACTCGGGCAGCGGGCTCTCGTCGCGACCGTAGTCCTCGAGCCGCTCGTGGCCGGGCCCGATCACGGACGCGGCGCCGAGCTCGCGCTCGAGCACGGAGACGATGCTGCTCACACGCTAAAGCTACTACCGCAACCGCAGGTCGACTTCACGTTCGGGTTCTGGAACTTGAACCCGGCGCCCTGCAGGCCTTCGACGTAGTCGATCTCGGTGCCGACCAGGTACATGAGGCTCATCTCGTCGACGATGCAGCGCACGCCCTCGACCTCGAACTGGCGGTCGACCTCGGCCGGCTCGTCGAAGTACAGGTCGTACGAGAACCCCGCGCAGCCGCCGCCGACCACGCGCACGCGCAGCGCCATGGTGGGCTCGATGCCCTCCGCACTGCGGATCTCGTTGACCTTTGCGGCGGCGACGGCGGTGATGCTCAGCATCGACTCCGGACCGGCAGGGTCGTGGGTGGGCTCGTTGTTGACGACAGCTAGGTCGGACATGTCGAAGCGACCTTACCCTCACGTGAGGGTCATGACAAGGACGTGAACGCGCAACTCTCGCATCCCGATCCTCGTGCGACGCATCGAGGTCGCGAGGGTGGTTGCGAACCCCGAGAGGTGTCGGACGGATAGCAGGGCACGTGCGATGCAACCCGTAGCGACATCGAGGTAGCCATGCGTCGAGTCGCCATCGTTCTGGTCATCGCAGCCGCGTCGGTCGCCCACGCCAACAGCAGCCGCTACACCCCGCTCGTGAACGCGAACGAGGTCGATCCCGGCTGCCGCGAGCTCGCGGTCGTGCCGCTCAACACCGAGACCTCGAGCCCGAGCTTCGACGCCGCGATCTCGACCGCGAGCTGCATGGTGAGCGCGCGCACGCGTCACCTCGTGCTCGCGCCCGATGCGGCCTCGGTGCGGGCCCTCGACGACGCGGTCGCGCCCGCGTGGGCGATCCTCGAGCGCGTCGTCGCCGCCGGTGATCCCGAGCACGTGCTGCTCGCGAGATACGCCGAGCTCGACATCGTCACCGGAAATGCGGCGCGCTTGCTGGCTTCGGTGCCGCACATCTCGCCGCTCATGACCGCCCAGGACGTCCACGATCACTACAAGCTCGTGCTCGTGGCCGACGCGCTGGCCCAGCCCTGGCGGCAGCGCGCGATCGCGATCCGGCACGCGATCGCGCGGCTCTTGCTCGCTCATCCCGAGCTGGCCACGCACGACGAGGTGCTCGCGTACGAGGTCGAGGCCACCCGGCTCGTCGAGCTCGCCCCGCGGTAGACGGGCCCGGCCTCGCGTGCCATCGTGACGCGCGATGCCGAGCTACGACGCGCTGCTGCGCGACCTGCGCGCGAAGACCCCCGAGGTCGACGTCGCGGGCCTCGCTGCACAGCTCGCGAGCGCCACGCCTCCCGTCGTGATCGACGTGCGCGAGGCCGACGAGCACGCGCAAGGCGCGATCCCGGGTGCGATCTGGATCCCGCGCGGCAACCTCGAGTCGCGGATCGAGAGGCATGCCGCCGATCGCGGCGCGCCGATCGTCGTGTACTGCGCGAGCGGCAATCGCTCGCTGTTCGCGCAGCGCAGCCTCGCCGAGCTCGGCTACACGCACGTGCGCTCGCTCGCCGGCGGCTTCACCGGCTGGAAGCGCGGCGGTCACGCGTGGGTGATGCCGAGCGCGCTCAGCGCCTCGCAAGCGACGCGTTACGCGCGCCACCTCAGCCTGCCCGAGGTCGGCGCCGCCGGGCAGACCAAGCTGCTCGCCGCGAAGGTCGCGTGCATCGGCGCCGGTGGCCTCGGCTCGCCGGTCGCGATGTACCTCGCGGCGGCCGGCGTCGGGACGCTCGGCGTGATCGACGACGACGTGGTCGACGCGTCGAACCTGCAGCGCCAGATCCTGCACGGCACCGATCGGCTCGGCCTGCCCAAGGTCGACAGCGCCGAGCAGACGATCGCGCGCCTCAACCCCGACGTGCGCGTCGCCAAGCACCGCGTGCGGCTGACCGCGCACAACGCGCTCGACATCCTCGCGCGCTACGACGTGATCGTCGACGGCGCCGACAACTTCGCGACGCGCTACCTCGTCAACGACGTCGCGCTGAAGCTGGGCAAGCCGGTCGTCCACGCGTCGATCTTCCGGTTCGAGGGCCAGCTCACGGTGTTTCCCGCCGGTGGCTCGCCTTGCTACCGCTGCCTGTATCCGCAGCCGCCGCCGCCCGAGGATGCGCCGTCGTGCGCGGAGGGCGGCGTGCTCGGCGTCCTGCCCGGCGCGGTCGGCGTGCTGCAGGCGACCGAGGCGATCAAGCTCGTGCTCGGGATCGGCAGCTCGCTCGCCGGCCGGCTCGTCGTCTACGACGCGCTCGCCGCGCGGTTCCGCGAGCTCAAGCTGCGCCGCGATCCGAAGTGCCCGACCTGCGGTGACGGCGTCGATCGCGCCGCGATCGCGCTCGTCGACTACGACCAGTTCTGCGCGGGCGCGCAGGCGCGCTAGCGTCCCCCGACGACCAGCCGACGTCGACGGTCTCGTCGAGGTTGTCGAGGTCGTCGCGGCACGGGACGCGGCGGCCGTCCCGGTCGTATCCGAGGTAGTCGGGTTCCTTGCCGTTGTCGCCACCGGCGGCGAGCAGCACGACGAGGCCTGCGAAGTCGGCGCGGTTGACGACGGTAGGCTAGAATGTAGGTGGTTGATCGCTGCCGGCCAATCGATCGGCAACTACCGCATCCTGACAAAGATCGGGACCGGCGGAATGGGGGCGGTCTATGTGGCCGAGCACCCGCTGATCGGGAAAAAGGTCGCGCTGAAGGTCATCCACCGCGAGCTCGCCGGCAACAAGGAGGTCGTGCAGCGCTTCTTCCAGGAGGCGAAGGCCGTCAACAAGATCGGCAACGAGCACATCGTCGAGATCCACGACTTCGGGATCACGCCCGAGAACGACCACTTCTACATCATGGAGTACCTCGAGGGGCAGACGCTCGCGAGCCTGCTCTCGAAGGAACGCGTGCTCGATGTCATGCGCGCGCTCCACATCGGCGCGCAGATCGCGAGCGCGCTCGCCGCCGCGCACGCGTCCGGCGTGATTCACCGCGATCTCAAGCCCGACAACGTGATGCTCACGACGCGCCTGGGCGATCCGGACTTCGTGAAGCTGCTCGACTTCGGCCTCGCGAAGATGTTCACCGGCGGCCCGTCGGCGGTGAAGACCGCGGCCGGCATCTTGCTCGGCACGCCGCAGTACATGTCGCCCGAGGCGTGCGAGAGCAAGCCCGGCGTCGATCACCGCACCGACATCTACGCGCTCGGCGTGCTGCTGTTCCAGATGATGACCGGCGCGTTGCCGTTCGACGGCGAGACGATGGGCGAGGTGCTGGTCAAGCAGGTGACGCAGCTGCCGCCGCCGCCGCGCGGCTACAACTCGGCGATCCCGCCGAGCGTCGAGCAGATCCTGCTGCGCTGCCTGATGAAGGCGCCCGACCAGCGGTTCGCGACGATGACGTCGCTGCGCGAGGCGCTGCTCGATCCCGAGAAGTACCTGACGAATCGCCCGCCGATCGCACCGGCGCGCTCGATCCGGCCCGGCGAAGCGCCGGTCGACGCCAAGACGATGATCGAGTTCGCGCAGCAGCAGGAGAAGACGAAGCTCGCGATGCAAGCCGCCGCGGGCGGGCTCGCGGCGGCCGGGCTGCCGCTGCCCGCGCCGGCGCGCACCGTGCTCGACGTCGGCGGTGCGCCGCCGGTGCCGGCGAAGACGATGATGGCGCCCGACTTCAAGCCCGGGCCGCCGCCCGAGCTCGCGAAGCCGGCGACCCCGAAGTCGAACACGATGCGGATCGCGACGCCGCTCGGCTATTCGTCGCGTCCGCCGCGCAAGCTGTGGCCGATCGTGCTCGTGCTCGGGCTCTTGCTCGGGCTCGGCGGCGGCGCGTTCGCGGTCGCGTGGTTCGGGCGAGCGAACGACGGCGTCGCGGCGGTCGCCGCGGATGCGCAGCCGAGACCGACCGCGTCAACCGGCCCGGGCTCGGGTTCGGGCTCGGCCGAAGCGCAGGTCGTCGCGGTCGTGCCGGCGGCGCCGCCGGACGCGCACACGGCGCCGCCCGCGCCAGCGCCGCCGGACGCGGCCGCCACGCCGGTCCCCAGCTCCGCGCTCGCCCACGTCGAGATCGACAGCGATCCGGCGGGCGCCGACGTCGTGATCGACAAGAAGGTGGTCGGCAAGACGCCGGCGAAGCTCGTGCTGCCGATCTCGGACATGCCGGTGAGCATGGAGCTGCGGCTCGCCGGCTATCGCAAGCAGACCAAGCAAGTCGTCGTGCGCGGCAACAGCATGGTCGACGTGCCGCTCGAGCGCGTGCCGGTCGAGGGCAGCACGCCGCCGCATCCGCCGCATCCGCCCCAGCATCCGCACGGCGGCAGCGGCAAGCCCGATACCGGGCTCATGAACCCGGACGACATGTAGCGCTACGCGATGCCGAACGCGGCCGACACCAGCACCTCGTGCGGGCCGTCGGCGGCGAGCTGCAGGCGCTCGACGTCGTACCAGCCGTGCGTGACGCCGAGCTCGATCGCGTCGAGCTTGCAACCCGTGCGCGCGTCGTACGCGAGCACGCCGAAGCGGTTCGTGGCGCGATCGACCCAGGCATCGACGACCTGGCCGGCGAGCGCGACCGCGTTGCCGGTCGACGTCGTGGGCTGCGCCCACCGCACGCAGCCGGTACCGCGTGCAATCGCGATCAGGTCGAGCTCGGTCTTCACGTAGAGGTCGGCGCCAGATGTGTAGATCGACGCGATGCGCGTGCCGGCGACCGGCGTGGCGTCGAGCGTGCGCCCGGTGATCGCGTCGACGACCTCGAGCAGCCCGGCGCGCACGGCCACGACGATGCCGCCGGCATCGACCTCGATGCTGGCCGGCTGCGGGTCGAGCGCCGCCGGGGTGGTCGTCACGGCGTGACTCGCGAGCTCCACGCGCAGGTTGCCGCCTGCGGCGGGCAGCGCGACGAGCGCCATGGCGAGCGAGACGAGGCAGCGCCGCATCGTGGGGATTTCTAGCACCCGCCAGCGCGGGCGCCATGCGTTATGCTCGCAGCATGATCCTCGCCGTCGTCGCCGGGCTCGTCGCGCTCGCGGTCGCGGGCGCGCTCGCGGCGCGCGCGGCCCGCGGCGAAGCTACCCGATCGGCCAGGCGTGCGGTCGCCGACGCCAAGGCCGAGGCCGCCGCGCGCGTCCGGGCCGCGCAGCTCGAGGCCGCGGCCGAGCGCCGGCGCGTCGAGACCGCGGCGCGGACCGAGGTGCTCGAGGCGCGGGCCGCCGCCGACGACGAGCTCGCCGCCGTGGAGGCGCGCGCGCAGGCGCGCGAGGACGCGATCGAGACCGCGCATGCGGCGCTCGCCCGCGATCACGACGCGCTCGACGCGCGCGACGATCAGCTCGGCGGCATACAGCGCGACGTACAAGCGCGCCGCGACCGCGCCCACGGCCTCGAGCAGGACGCGCAGCGCAAGCACGCGGCAGCGCGCGCCGAGCTCGAGCAGCGCGCCGGTGTCGCCGCCGCCGAGTTGATCGCCCAGCTCGGCACGGCCTGGATCGACGACGCGCGCGCGAAGGCCGCCGCCGCGGTGCGCGCGATCGAGCAGACCGCCGCCGATCCGGCGCACGACCGCGAGGCCCGCCGCGTCATGGAGATCGCCGCGGCGCGCAGCTCGATGCACTTCCTGACCGAGCGCGCGACCTCGAACCTGCGCATCGGCCCCGAGCTCGTCGCCGTCCTGCTCGACGACGGCGCCGCGCTGCACGGCGCGCTCGAGCGGGTCGCCGGCGTACAGCTGCACGTCAACGACGACAAGGACGCGGTGCGGCTCGAAGGCCTCGACGGCGTCGGCCGCGAGGTCGTGCGCCGCGCGCTGCACCGGCTCGCGAAGAAACCGGAGACGATCGACGACGCGCGCCGCGCGCCCGACGAATGGGCGCACAAGGCGCGCGAGCACCTCGGCCAGGAGATCCGCGCGCTCGGCAAGAAGGCGTTCCAGGTGCTGCACATCCAGAAGGCGCACCCCGAGATCGTCGAGCTGGTCGGCGCGCTCAACTTCCGCACCAGCTACACGCAGAACCAGTGGCTGCACGCGGTCGAGGCCAGCTTTCTCGCCGGGATGATGGCCGCCGAGCTCGGGCTCGACGAGAAGCTCGCGCGCCGCGCGACGCTCATGCACGACATCGGCAAGGCGCTGACCCACAAGATCGAAGGCAGCCACGCGGTGATCGGCGCCGACATCGCGCGCCGGCTCGGCGAGCCCGAGCTGATCGCGAACGCGATCGGCGCGCACCACGCCGACGAGCCGTGCAACTCGGTCTACGCGTATCTCGTCGCCGCGTCCGACGCGATGAGCGGCGCGCGGCCGGGCGCGCGGCGCGAGCTCGCCGAGGGCTTCACCGCGAAGATCGAGGACCTCGAACGCATCGGGCTCGCGCGCCGCGGCGTCAGTCACGCGCACGCCGTGCACGGCGGGCGCGAGCTGCGCGTGTACGTGCGCGAGCGCGACGTCGATGATCTCGCCGTGGTCGAGATGTCGACCGCGATCGCGGCGCAGATCGCCGAGGAGATGACGTTCCCTGGGCAGATCAAGGTCACCGTGATCCGGTCGTTCGAGGCGAGCTCGACTGCGAATTGACGCCTCGGTGTGCGCGTGCACCACGGTCGTCGACGGGAGTCGCGCGAATCGTCGTCGAGCGCGAGGCACGTGCCATGCACCGTGCCGGCGAGATGCCGCATTCGCATTCACAAGGCAACGGCCGCAACGCGGCGCCGCCCGACGAAAATCGCCCGAGCTGGCGCCCCGAGGACGAGGTGCACCGCATGCACCGGCCGCTCGCGGAACAAGACGATCGGTTCGATGACGAGCGCTACGCGCGGTACTGGGAAGATCGCGATCGCGCCGAGTGGAACCGGTTCGACACCGACCGCGCGCGCGGCTTCGAGGCGCGCAATCAGGGCTATCCCGGCGCGTTCGAGGAGCGTTACCGCGACCGCGCGTTTCAGGAACGCATCTACGGCAGCCCCCGCGGCTACGACTACGGCGACGGCGATCGCGTCCCCGCTGACTACCAGATCGCGCGCGATCCGTTTCGCGCGCGGCTCAGCGGTCACCGCGGCAAGGGCCCGGCCGGCTATCAGCGCTCCGACGAGCGCATTCGCGAAGCGGTGTGCGAGGCGTTGACCGACGACGACCGCATCGATGCCACGCACATCGAGGTCGAGGTGCAAGGCGGCGAGGTCACGCTCGCCGGAACGGTCGACGAGCGGCCGATGAAGCGGATGGCCGAGGATCTGGTCGAGCACATCTCGGGCGTCAAGGACGTGCAGAACCTCCTGCGCATCGGTCACGGCCCAGGGAGGTAGCGATGCAGGACGACTCCGAGCCCAAGCGGCCGCGCCCCCCGGTCGTTCCCAAGAAAAAACGCGAGGGTTGGCTCGAGCTGAGCGAGCAGGGCCGGCTCGTCCGGCCGCCCAGATTCTTGATTCTCACGTAAAGGTTAGGTTCGGCATTGACAGCCTAAGTCCATCGCTCCATAGTCCATCCGAGCACATACAACCTAACGTATACGTGAGGTTTGCTCGAGACGCCGATGGACGAGACCAATCAATCGAAGGCCGACAAGCTCATGCGGGTCGGCGAGCTCGCGAAGGCGGTCGGCAAGACCGTGCGTGCGATGCACCTCTACGAGGAGCTCGGGCTGCTCGAGCCGCGCGCGCGCAGCGAGGGCGGGTTCCGGCTGTACGGCGCCGACGCGGTCGATCGCATCCACTGGATCGTGAAGCTGCAGGCGATCGGGTTCACGCTCGCCGAGATCCAGGGCTTCGTGCGCGACTTCCGCGAGGCCAGCTCCGCGCCCGAGGCGTCGGCGCGGGTGCGCGCGCTGTTTCACGAGAAGCAGCAGCAGATCCGCGAGCAGATCACGCAGCTCCAGGTGATCGAGAACGATCTCAGCGAGGCGCTCGCCTACCTCGACTCGTGCCAGACCTGCTCGACCGAGTTCGCGCCGACCGAGTGCGGCGATTGCGACCACCACGGTCATCACAAGGGCGAGGCGCCGCCGCTGTTCGCCGGGGTGTCGAAGCGAGCCGAGCAGCGCGATTCCAAGGAATTCGACGTGCCGGTGACCGTGCTCTACCGCGAAGGAAACAACTAGCGATGCCGAAGCTTCCCATCTTCATGGACAACCACTCGACGACGCGCGTCGACCCGCGCGTGCTCGAGACCATGCTGCCGTACTTCACGGAGGCCTACGGCAACGCGGCGAGCCGCAACCACGCGTTCGGCTGGGCGGCCGAGGCCGCGGTCGAGCACGCGCGCGCGCAGGTCGCGGCGCTGATCGGCGGCGACGGCAAGGAGATCGTGTGGACGAGCGGCGCGACCGAGGCCAACAACCTCGCGATCAAGGGCGCCGCGAGCTTCCTCAGGAAGCAGGGTAACCACGTCATCACCGTCGAGACCGAGCACAAGAGCGTGCTCGACACCTGCAAGCGCCTGCAGCGCGACGGCTACGACGTCACGTATCTGCGCCCGGCCAAGGACGGGCTGGTCTCGCCGGAGATGGTGACGGCCGCGATGACCGACAAGACCGTGGTCGTCAGCATCATGCTCGCGAACAACGAGATCGGCGTCGTCCAGGACGTCGACGCGATCGGCGCCGCGATCAAGGCCAAGAATCCGAAGACCTTGTTCCACATCGACGCCGTGCAGGGCGCCGGCAAGGTGCCGTTCGACGTCGAGAAGGCGAGGGCGGACCTGGTGTCGCTGAGCGCGCACAAGATGTACGGCCCCAAGGGCGTGGGCGCGCTATGGGTGCGCCGCAAGCCGCGCGTGCGCATCGATCCGCTCATCGACGGCGGCGGCCACGAGCGCGGCATGCGCTCGGGCACGCTCGCGGTGCCGCTCATCGTCGGCTTCGGCCGCGCGGCCGAGCTCGCGAAGGAGGAGATGGCGGGCGAGGCCATCCGGCTCGCGGCGCTGCGCGAGCGGCTGTATCGCGGCATCACGTCGCGGCTGACCGAGACCTACGTCAACGGCTCGCTCGAGCGCCGGCTGCCCGGCAACCTCAACATCTCGTTCGCGTTCGTCGAGGGCGAGTCGCTGCTCATGGCGCTGAAGGATGTCGCGGTGTCGAGCGGGTCGGCGTGCACGTCGGCGTCGCTCGAGCCGAGCTACGTGCTGCGCGCGCTCGGCGTCGGCGACGAGCTCGCGCACACGTCGATCCGCTTCGGCATCGGCCGGTTCAACACCGAGGACGAGATCGATTACGTGATCGATCTCGTCGTGAAGAGCGTGGAGCGGCTGCGCTCGCTGTCGCCGCTCTGGGAAATGCATCAGGAAGGGATCGATCTCAACTCGATCCAGTGGACCCCGCACTGAGGAAACGACCATGGCCTACTCCGATAAAGTCCTCGACCACTACGAGAACCCGCGCAACGTCGGAACCTTCGGCAAGGAAGAAGGGGATGACGTCGGCACGGGCCTCGTCGGCGCGCCCGCGTGCGGCGACGTGATGCGCCTGCAGATCCGCGTGCAGGACGGCAAGATCGTCGACGCCAAGTTCAAGACGTTCGGCTGCGGCTCGGCGATCGCGTCGAGCTCGCTCGCGACCGAGATGATCAAGGGCATGACGCTCGAGCAGGCCGCCGAGATCCGCAACACGCAGATCGTCGAGGAGCTGAACCTGCCGCCGGTCAAGATCCACTGCTCGGTGCTCGCCGAGGACGCGATCAAGGCGGCGATCGAGGACTACAAGAAGAAGCACCCCGGAAACCGATGATGAGCGCAGCAGCAACCCAGAGCTCGTCGACCTCGTCGCCCGCGAAGAAGCGCGAGATCACGATCACCGCGGCCGCGGCGGAGGAGATCCGTCGCCAGCGCGAGAAGCGAGGCACGCCCGACGCGCGCATTCGCATCGGCGTGCGCGGCGGTGGCTGCACCGGCTTCACGTACGTGTTCGAGTGGGCCGACGAGATCCGGCCGACCGACAGCGAGTTCTTTGGGCCCGACGGCTCGGGCGTCGGCATCGTCGTCGATCCGAAGAGCCTCGTCTATCTCGGCGGCATGACGCTCGACTTCGTGCGCGGGATGATGGGCCACGGGTTCAAGTTCGAGAACCCGAACGCGAAGGGCAGTTGCGGCTGTGGAGAGAGCGTCCAGTTCTAGCTCGCCCGACGCGTTCGGTTTGCTCGGCCTACCGGAGCGCTTCGATCTCGACCCGGCGGTGATCGAGCAGGCGTTCTTCGACAAGTCGAAGGACCTCCATGCCGATCGGTTCGCGAGCGCGCCGGCGGCGGAGCGCGTCGCGGCGCTGTCGCGGTCGCGCGCGCTCAACGACGCGTATCAGGTCGTGAAGAAGCCGGTCGCGCGCGCCGAGTACCTGCTCGCGCGCGCCGGCGTGACGATCGGCGACAACGAGCGCGTCGAGCCCGAGCTGTTGATGGAGGTGCTCGAGCTGCGCGAGGAGCTCGCGGAGGCGAAGGGTGCGGGGAAGGTCGCGGTGGCAAGCGTCGGCTCCGCCGACGAGCGCGGCGACGCGCAGCGTCGCGCAGCAACGATCGAGGCGCTGCGCGCCAACATGGCCGGGCGCCGCGACGCCGCGGTCGGCGCGCTCGCCCAGCTGTTCGAGCGCGCGGATCTCGCCGCGATCAAGAAGCAGCTCATCCTGCTGCGCTATCTCGATCGGTACCTCGAGGAATGCGACGCGGCGCTGGACGCCGAGGATTAGCCGGCCATGCTGATGCAGATCGCCGAGCCGGGCCAGTCGAAGGTGAAAGAGGCCTGCAAGCCGCGCGTCGTCGGGATCGACCTCGGGACGACGAACAGCCTGGTCGCCCACGTCGAGGATGGCGGACCGAAGTGCATCGGCGAGGATCCCCTCGTGCCGAGCGTGGTGTGGTACGGCGAGGCGTCGGTGCTCGTCGGCCGCGCCGCGGAAGGCCGGCCCGGCGCGGTCGCGTCGGTCAAGCGGCTGATCGGGCGCGGGATGAAGGACCTGGCCGGCGTGCGCGCGATGCTGCCGTACGAGCTCGAAGGCGACGACCGCGCGGTGAAGCTGCGCGCCGCGGGCCGCACGATCTCGCCGGTGGAGGTCTCGGCCGACATCTTGAAGACGCTCAAGCTGCGCGCCGAGACCGCGCTCGGCGGGCCGATCGAGGGCGCGGTCATCACCGTGCCGGCGTACTTCGACGACGCCCAGCGCCAGGCCACGCGTGATGCCGCCCGGCTCGCCGGGCTCGAGGTCATGCGCCTGATGGCCGAGCCGACCGCGGCGGCGGTCGCGTACGGCTTGGATCGCGGTAGCAAGGGCCTGTACGCGGTGTTCGATCTCGGCGGCGGCACGTTCGACATTTCGATCCTCAAGCTGGTCGACGGCGTGTTCGAGGTCAAGGCGACCGGCGGCGACTCCGCGCTCGGCGGCGACGATCTCGATCGCGCGCTCGCGAAGGAGTACGTGGGCCCTCCCGCCGATGGCGTTTCTCGTCTGGACGTCGCGACCGCGGTCGCCGAGGCGCGGCGCGTGAAGGAGGCGCTGACCGACCGCGAGCGCGTCGACTGGCGCGGGCACACGGTCGCGCGCGACGATCTGCGCCGCATCGCGCAGCCGCTGCTCGATCGCTGCGGCAGGGCGTGCCGGCGCGTGCTCAAGGACGCCGAGCTCGCCAGAGAGCAGCTCGACGGCGTCATCCTCGTCGGCGGCTCGACGCGCTCGCCCGTCGTCCGCGACTACGTGCGCGAGGTGTTCGGCCGCGAGCCCTTGTGCGATCTCGATCCCGATCAGGTCGTCGCGCTCGGCGCCGCCGTGCAGGCCGACGTGCTCGCGGGTGGCGATCACAAGCTCGTGCTGCTCGACGTGGTGCCGCTGTCGCTCGGCGTCGAGATGATGGGCGGCGTGGTCGAGAAGCTCGTCCACCGCCAGACCACGATCCCGTGCGGCGCGACCCAGACGTTCACGACGTACGCCGACAACCAGACCGGCTTCGACATCCACATCGTGCAGGGCGAGCGCGAGACCGCGGACGCCTGCCGCTCGCTCGCGCGGTTCGTGCTGCGCGGTGTACCGCCGATGATCGCGGGGATGGCGCGCGTCGAGATCACGTTCCTGGTCGATGCCGATGGCCTCCTGCGCGTGACCGCGAAGGAGCTGGCGACCGGCGTCGAGACCTCGATCGAGGTCAAGCCGAGCTACGGGCTCACCGACGAGGAAGTCGAGCGGATGCTCGTCGAGTCGTTCGACCACGCCGAGGACGACCTCGCGCGCCGCAACCTCGCGGTCGAGCGCGTCGAGGCCGACCGCATCCTCGCCGCGACGCGCGGCGCGTTCGCGAGCGACGACGGCCTGCTCGAGCCCGACATCCGCGCCGCCGGCGAGCGCGCGATGGCCGACCTCGAAGTCGCGGCGCGCGGCGACGACTACCTGAAGATCCGCGCGGCGATCGAGGCGCTCGATCTCGCGACCAAGCCGTTCGCGCAGGCGCGCATGAACCGCGCGATCGAAGCGCAGCTGCGCGGCAAGTCGATCGACGAAGCCGAAGCGGGGATGGAACGCTGATGCCGAAGATCACGTTCCTCAATCCACACGGCCCGCGCTCGGCCGGCCCGCTCGTCGTCGACGCCAAGCGCGGCGAGTCGATCCTCGACGCCGCCGAGGAGTGCGGCGCGCGGGTCGGCCACGCGTGCGGCGGCAACCTCGCGTGCTCGACGTGCCACTGCTATGTCGAGCAGGGCCTCGACTCGTTGCCGGAGATCACCGACAAGGAAAACGACATCATGGACAAGGCGTTCGACGTGCGCCCGGAATCGCGCCTCGGCTGCCAGGCCCGCGTCGGCGACGACGATCTCGTCGTCGAGATCAGCGAAGAGAGCCTGCGGGCGTGGCTCGACGAGAATCCCGAGGAACGCAAGAAGGAAGCGGCGGGCGGGCGTTGATATACTGGTCGCGTGGGGCCTTGTTGCCGCGCGCTGTTCGCGTGCGCGTTCGCTTGCGGCGGATGCCAGCAGCTGCTCGGCCTCGACACACCCACGCTGCAGCCGGTCGTGACCGGGCATTACCACCAGCTGTACGCGACCAACAGCATGACGTTCACGCCGATGGTCGTCGATCGGACGTTCACCGCCGACGAGCTCGCGATCGCGGTCACGCTCGACGACGGCACGCAGCCCGAGGTCGCCTACGACGCGAGCGACGGCACGTTCTCGTTTCCGCTCGCCACGGCCGGCCAGCGCTACCGGCTCGCGCTGACCGCGGGGGACGTGACCGGCACCTACGAGCTCGGGTCGCCGTCGCCGCACCTCGTCACGCATGCGGCCGGCCGTTCGGACGTCACGAGGGTGACGCAACCTACGCCTCTCGACTTCTCGTTCGGAACGTTCGACAGCGTGGCGACGCCGGTGGTCGCCACGACCGGTCTCTGGACGTTCACGGCCGCGGGGCCCGGGACCACGGGCGACTTCACGTTCGACTGGCAGGCGGCATCGATCCTGCCGGGCAGCGGGCCGGTGAGCCTGCTCGACGCCGCCCAGAACGATCACGTCTACGTCGAGATGTGGGAATACGATCCGAGCAACGAGTACGCCCGCATCGCGGGGGTCGGTGATGCGGCCGTGACGCTGACGGACGGCGGCACGATGACGGTGAATGGAACGCTGTCGTCGATCGCGCCGTCGAGCTGCGCGCACTTCGTCGGGACCGACCTCGAGGACCTGGCCCGGCTGGAGGTCGCCGACCCTGGGAGCTACACCAGTCCGTCGTCGCAGACCGCGATCTGCCAGGCGCCCTCGACCGAGCTGCTCGGCAACATCGGTTGTCAGCCGCTGACGTCGGAAGTGAACACCAACCAGACGGGGGACGTCGACGTGGAGCAGACGTTCGCTAACCCGTTCCCGGCGAGCGAGTTTCAAGGCATTCACTACGACGGCGAGGTCGTGACGATCGCTTCGCCGTCCGGATCCGTCGGCGTTCCGGTCGGCATGGGCCAGTACATTCCCGTCGACATCACGAACCCGGACTGCGAGACCAACTACGTGATGGTGCACTCGACGGTCGGCCTGCCGGGCAGCATCACGCTCGCGGGGACCGCGCTCGCCGCGGATCAAACCCCGATCGCGATCGGTCCGGACGGGGTCACGGCGTCGTGGACGACCACGGTGACCGGTCCGGTGGATTTCTGGAACGTGCAGCTCTTCGCGCTCCCCACTTCCGGCAACGCTGGCAGCGAGCTGATCGCCACGGTCACGACCGACCAGACGTCGGCCGGGCTGGCGGCCGACCTGTTCGAGCAGGGCCACGCCTACGTGCTGGTCGTCAGCGCGCTCCTCGGGAACCCGGACGCGGCACAGGGCGACTTCGACACCCTCGTCCCTCCGTTCGAGTATGCGGCGATCCCGTCGCACTCGTTCACGGTCACGGTCTCGCCGTGATTACGGTTGGCGGTCGCCGTCGCCGTCGATCTGGTGGTACAGGTCCTCGAGGTCGTGCTGGTGGCGGACGCTTGCCGGCTTGGGCAGCCACGCGACCGCGGCGGCGGTGACCGCGACCGCGGCGACCGCGACCGCGAGTGCACGCAAGCCCCGGCGCGATTGCGCGGACGTGGCGACGAGCAGCGCCGCACCGGCGAGCGCGCCGGCGACGAGGCCGCCCACGTGCGCGGACACGTCGATGGTCTTCGACTGCACGCCGATCACGAGATTGATCGCGATGAAGAACGCGAGCGAGCGGGCACTGTTGCGCACGGCGATCGGATCGAGCACGTTGCGGCGGAGCAGCAGGAACGCGCCGAACGCGCCGAACACGCCGAACACCGCGCCCGACGCGCCGGCCGACACCACGTTCGAGGCGTGCCCGAGGCTCGCGACGCCGCCGATCAGGCCCGACGCGAGATACAGCGCGGCGAACCCGGCGCGCCCGTACACGATCTCGACGATGCGGCCCTGGTACAGGCACAGCATGTTCATGCCGATGTGCATCACGCCGTAGTGCAGGAACATCGACGTGGCGAGCCGCCACCACTGGCCGTCGAGCGTGAGCGGCGCGAAGTCGCCGCCGAGCTCGATCATCTTCTGCGGCGTCGGGCCGGTCATCAGATCCGCGCCGTTCGCGAGCTCGTAGCCGAACACGAGCACGTTGACCGCGATCACGGCGTACGTGAGCCAGGGCTGCGGGCGGCGCTCGGTCACCATGTGACGACGTGTAGCTGGTTGCCGGGCTCCCAGCACGTATCGCTGCCCTTGTATGCGAGCTCGACGACGATCACGTTGATCTCGGCCGCGTGAAACGCGCCGGCGAGGTATGCGGGGTTCTCGCACGGCTCGCCGGCCGCGGTGCGCGGCTTCGCGAGCCATGGCGTGCCGTCGAGCGTGAGGAAGTCGCGCAGGGCGTTGTGGCGGAACACGTGCAGGTGGTTCTGGTTCCAGTCGACGTCGAAGCCGTCGCCGATCGCGAGGTGCTTGTCGCCGCCTTCGGTCGGCGGCTGGACCTCGAGCGGATGCATCGCGACGAAGTCGTGCACGCCGTGGAGCAGCGCGAGCGTGCGATTCGCCGCGGCGAGCCGCTCGACGAGCTGGGGCGACGGCGTGCCGCCCGGCGCGAGCTTGTCCATCTCGTCGGAGGTCGCGACCGCGATCGTCTGCACGACCTTGTCGCTCCGGTCGCGGAGCTCGACGCGCAGGTTCGGGTTGCCGCGGCCGCCGTCGCTGTCGACGATCGGCACCGCGACCACCTCGGCGCCCTTCGCGACGGCGGGCAGGCTGCTCCACGCGAAGCGATGGTCGGTGCCCCACGCGACCGCCGGCGCCGGCGTGTCGCGCGTGCGCGGCTCGACGTGGCCCCAGTTCGGGTCGTCGTCGGGATGGTGCGGCGCCGGCGAGCCGCCGCAGGCGCAAAGCTCTGCGACCGCGGCGATCGCGAGCGTGCGCGCCCTCATTCGACGAGCTTCAGGTGGCTCGACCGCTTCGCGCGCGGCGTCTCGGTCTTGTCGGGCGGCGGCGGGATCGGCGCGGCCGGGGCGTCGCCGCCGGCGGTCAGCACGTCCTCGGGCACGTCCTCCGGCCACACCGTGCCGCGCTGCTCGCCCTCGACCATCGCGGCGTAGACCGCCGACCACGGCAGGATCACGCGGAACGGCGCGCCGCGAAACGTCAGCGTGCCGCTGATCGCCTCGTCGCCGACGTCGAGGTCGGCGATCGCGGGCGTCAGGTTGTAGCCGAACCGCAAGACCAGGCTCGGATCGGCGCGGAAGCTCGGCGGCACCGCGACCTCGGCGCGGCGCGCGTCGACATGGACGAGCACCGGGCCGCGCGCGAGCAGCGACTCGAGCGTGCGGCGCTTGTCGGGCGCGCTGGCGTCGTCGTCGTCGCGCAGCGCGTCGATCGACGCGACCTCTTCGTGCGACTTGCCGACCAGCTCGCGGAACTCCTCGGCCGACATCAGGCCGGCATCGACGGCGTCGCGCAGGATGCCTTCGGGGCGGTCGCCGGCGGCCGCGGTGACCCGCTCGACCGTGCGCTCGCAGCGCGCCGCGTGTTTGAGCACGGCGCCGTGGGCGGCGAGCGCGGAATGGGCGCCGCTGCGCCAGCGCGCGAGCGCGCGCTCGACGTCGAGCAGCGACGTCGACACGCGATGCTCGATGAGCGCGGTCACCACCGCCTGAAGTCGGGCCAGGGTCTTGGGGTCGCGCTCGATCATGATGCGGACTTAGTACGATCGCCGGGCGGAGGTAAAGCACAAGCGGCTTTTTGTATGCCGCGTGGCCGGGCTCACGATTCCGGCGCTTCCACGAGGTCTTGCAGCATCTTTGCCACACGCTCGGGCGTCTGCACTGCGACAAATCGCGCGAGGTCGACGACCGCACAGGTGACGCGGCCCTCCGCGCACAGCGTGCGCGGGTCGGCGCGATGGACGCGGTAGTGAAACGTGATCGACTTCCCGCCCAACCGCGCGACCGTCACCTCGATCTCGGCGGTGTCGCCGAAGCGCAGCGGCGCGCGGAAATCGCACTCGGCGCGCACGGCCGGAAAGCCGATGCGATCGCGGTCGATGAGCTCGCTGTAGGCGCGCGCGCCCATCCGCGCCCGCCACAGCTCCTCGAACGCGACGTGAAAGTAGTGGAAGAACCGCGGGTAGTAGACGATGCCTGCGTGGTCGACGTCCGCGAACCGGACCGGCAGCGAATGGGTGAAGGCCATCACGTCCTCGCGGGCAGCGCCAGCCGCACGCCGCACGACGCCGGCACGCCGGGGCAGGGCGGCGCGAGCTTCTCGAGCTCGATCAAGACCGCGGCGCGCGGGTACAGCTCCTGGATCTTGGCCGCGATCGCGCCGGCGAGCGCCTCGAGCAGGCGATACGTCGACTTCGTGCCGATCGCGACGACCGCTTCGCTGACCTTCCAGTAGTCGACAGTGTCGGCGATGCGATCGGTGCGCGCGGCATCCGCGAGCGGCAGCTCGAGCACGAGGTGGACGCGAAACCGCCGCGTGCCGCGCCGCTCGGCGGCGCTGTAGCCGTGGTTGCCCTCGAACTCGAGGCCGCGGACGAAGACGGCGTCCATCGCTACTTCTTGCGGATCGACTTGCAGATGCCGAGCGCGAAGCTCGGATCCTGATCGGTCTCGAGATGGCAGAGGAACCCGCCGCTCGGCTCGCGGGCGATGTCGACGAGGATCTTCGTGGTGGTCACGCCCTGGAGCATCTTGCTCGGGCCCTTGCACGTCACCGCGGCGCCGTTCGCCAGCTTCTCCTTCTTGACGTCGGTGCGGCCCTCGCACTCCGCGTTCGCGATGTCGTCGGGCGAGCGGGCACCGGGCGAGTCGAGCACCTGCGGCATGCCGCGCGCGCCCTTGAAGCTGTAGAAGCCCTTCATCGGGACCTCGACCGTCGTGCCCTTCGGCACGTCGATCACGTAGCCGGTATCGGCGAGCGCGACCGTCTCGGTCTCGGCCGCGCCGCCGCCCTTGTCGCTCTTGTTGCCACACGCCGCGACGACGACGACCGCGATCAACCCGATGAGCTTGTGCATGCGCCGCGTTCTAACACACGTTCCGTCACACGGCGTCGCTGGCGTCGGCGTCCTCGGCGGCCTCATCCTTCACGCGCTGCAGCTTCTTCTTGATCATCTGGCGCTTGAGCGGCCCGACGAAATCGACCAGCAGCTTGCCGGTCAGGTGATCGTATTCGTGCAGCAGGCAGCGCGCGAGCAGGCCCTCGCCCGCCAGCTCGAACACCTGGCCGTCGAGCCCGGTCGCGCGCACGCGGGCGCGCATCGGCCGCTTGACCTTGATGTAGATCTCGGGAAACGACAGGCAGCCTTCTTCGCTGTCCTGGATCTCGTCGGAGGTCTCGATGACCTCCGGGTTGATGAACGCGACCGGAGGCTCGGTCTCGGGGCGGCCGGCGAGCTTGGGCTCGACGATGAACATGCGGCGCGCGTCGCCGAGCTGCAGCGCGGCCATGCCGAGGCCGTTCTCGGCGTACATGGAGTCGCACAGATCTCGGTAAAGCTCGCGCACGGAGTCATCGAATGGCACCGCGACCGCGACCGAAGGCTGTCGCAGCCGAGGATCGGGCCAGATGACCACCGGACGAACCGCCATGATGTGCCCAGCTTACCACGCGATTGACAACGCGGAAGGAGGGGGCCATACAGGCCCGGCAGTGCTCGCGAGATACTCCGAGGCCCGGTTGCCGACCCCGCACGGCGAGTTTCACGTGGTCGTGTATCGGACCGGCCAGCCGGCCGCCGCCGGCGCGACCGCGGTCGGCCTCGGGCCCGAGGAGCACGTCGCGATGGTGCTCGGCGACGTCCGCGGCGCGGACGTCCTGGCGCGCGTGCACTCGTCGTGCTTCACCGGCGAGGTGCTGGGCAGCTTGCGTTGCGACTGCCGCGCGCAGCTCGACGCCGCGCTCGCGCGCATCGGCCGCGAAGGCCGCGGCGTGCTCGTCTACCTCGTGCAGGAGGGCCGCGGCATCGGCCTCGGTAACAAGGTGCGCGCGTACGAGCTTCAGGACGCCGGCAAGGACACGGTCGAGGCCAACCTCGCGCTCGGGTTCGATCCCGATCTGCGCAGCTACGACCTCGCGGCCGGGATCCTGCGCGATCTCGGGGTCGCGTCCGTGCGCTTGATGACGAACAACCCGGCCAAACAGGCAGGGCTCGAGCGCGCCGGCGTGCGGGTCGCCGCGCTCGAGTCGCACTGGGTCGGCGAATCCGAGCACAACGCCGACTACCTGTCGGCGAAGCGGAGCAAGCTAGGGCACCTGCCATGACCGCCATGACGATCGACGAGCCCAAGATCAAAGATGCGCTGACCAAGGTCATCGATCCGATGCTCGGCCACGACATCGTGAGCTATCGCGTCTATCGCAGCGCCGAGGTGCAAGGCGACGACGTGCTCGTGCGGCTCGACATCCCGTCGCACGCGTATCCGGTGACGCAGCGCAAGGAGCTCGCCGGCCGGGTCGAAGCGGCGGTCAAGGCGCTCGGTGCCAAGCGCGTGACCGTGATCCCCGAGGTCGTCACCGCGTATCAGCCTGCACCGAGCGACAAGGCCGTCCTGAAGGGGCCCAAGAACGTGGTCGCGGTCGCGGCCGGCAAGGGCGGCGTCGGCAAGTCGACGGTCGCGGTCAACCTCGCGGTCGCGCTGCAGAAGCACGGCGCGAAGGTCGGGCTGCTCGACGCCGACGTGTTCGGCCCGTCGATCCCGACGATGCTCGGCCAGCCCGAGATCCCGGCGGCGGCGAGCAAGGAGTCGCGGATCATCCCGGCCAAGATCCACGGCCTCAGCGTGATCTCGGTCGGCTACTTCGTCGACACCGGCGAGGCGGTCGTGTGGCGCGGCCCGATGGTGCACCGGCTGCTCACGCAGTTCCTCGGCGACGTCGACTGGGGCGAGCTCGATTACCTCGTGTGCGATCTGCCGCCCGGCACCGGCGACGTCCAGCTGTCGCTGTCGCAGCTGATCCCGATCGCCGGCGCGGTGATGGTGACGACGCCGCAGGAGGTCTCGATCGTCGACGTCGTGAAGGGCATCGCGATGTTCGAGAAGGTCGAGGTGCCGATTCTCGGGATCGTCGAGAACATGAGCTACTACAAGTGTCCGGCGTGCGGGCACACCGACGAGATCTTCAGCCACGGCGGCGGCAAGCGCCTCGCGCAGGAGATCGGCACCGAGTTCTTCGGCGAGGTCCCGATCGATACGCGCATCCGCTTCGGCGGCGACGCCGGCGTGCCGATCACGCTCGCCGCGCCCGACAGCGAGAACGCCGCGCGCTTCATGGATCTCGCGACCAAGGCCGCGCTCGCGATCGCGAAGGGCGTGCTCAGCAAGCCGAAGCGATCGCCGCGGCTCGCGGTGATCAAGTAGTCACGGATCGAAGCCGCCGAGGCTCTGGTACTCGATGCAGATCTGCGCCGTGCCCGGTATGACCGTGACGTCGAAGTCGGCGAGCACGACCGGGCCCGACTGCACGTCGATGACCCCCCAGTTCTCCGCGGGCGGAACCGGCGGAGTGCACGGGGCTTCCTGCATGTACGCGTCCGCCAGGTACAAGCCGTCGGCCCCGACGTCGATCTGGACGTTGGTGATGACGAGCTGGGTGGCGTCGGGCTTGGCGACGAAGTCGAGCGTGCTGGGAGCGGCGGCCACCGTCGCGGCCAGCAGCAGGTGATTGATGCCGCACGTCGGATCGCCCGGCGTGCCGGCCGTGCACGTCTGAGCCGTGAACGGGCCGACGTACGACGGCCCGGCGAACGGCGGCGCATCGGCGGCGGGGGGCGCGCTGTGATGCCCGCACGCGGAGAGCGCGAGCGCCGCCAGCCGTCGATGCGCCATGCTCGAACGATACCGCGAACATCATTCGAGCTGCAGGCCGCAGTCGCTGCACGCACCGGCCACGAGCGCGGCGGTGCAGCCACACGCCGGGCACGCATCGCCGCTGAGATCGACCTCGGCCGCACCTTCGCGCGCGAGCATCGCGCGCCAGTCGCCGCGCAGGATCTCGGCGACTCGCGGCAGCTCGTCCTCCTCGACCAGGAGGTGCGTGCGCGTGCCTCAACCCTTGCCGCTGCCGGGCGGGCAGCCGACGAGCGCCGGAATCTCGGCCGCGAGGCAGCGCTCGCGCAGTACCTTCATCTCGGCGATCGAGCCCGCCATCGCGGGCACGAGCGGCAGGCCCGCGAGCAGCTCGTCGGCCTCGCTCGCGGTCATGTCAGTTGACCGCGCCGTCGCACGGCGCGAGCTCGCACAGGAGGTGCGAGACATGGCCGAGCGTGCGCTCGAGGCGGGTCATCGGATCGATCGCCTCGAGCAGCTCCTGGCGGGCGTCGGCATCCATGACGAGCGCGGCGGCGATCGCGTCGGCGCACGCGCCGGGCTCGGCGCACGTGCGGGCGAGGTCGCGCAGCTGGGGGCCGCCCTGGTCGAGCACCTCGGCGAGCCGATCGCACAGCGCGACCAGCCGGCGGTGGTAGTCGCTCGCGCACGCGCGGTCTCGATAGCGATCCTCGAGTAGCCGCGCCTCGACCTGGCGATACGCGCGCTCGGCGGGCAGCTCGCGCGCGATCTCGACGCGCGCGATGCCGCGCAGGAGCAGCGCGAACCGGCCGTCGGGCAGCTCCTCGGAGCAGATGATGCGGCCGACGCCGCATCGCTCGAACACCGGAGGCCGGCCCTGATACGACGCTTGATAGCCGGGGCGCAGCCGCGCGACGCCCATCAGGTGATGGCCGGCGAGGCAGTCGCGCGTGAGCTCGCGGTAGCGCGGCTCGAACACGTGGAGCGGCAGGAGGCCGCCGGGCAGGAGCACGCAGTTCGGCAGCGGGAAGATCGGCAGCGCCGCGAGCGCCGCGACGTCCTTGGGGCCGAGCGGACCGAGCGTGTCGTCTGGTTCGCGCATGCCCTTGCAACCAGGTTAGCCGAAGATGTCGATGCACGCGCCGGTCAGCGCGGCAGGTGCGGCGTGGGCGAGGAACAGCACCGTCTTCGCGACATCGTCGGGCGTCATGTCGGGCCTCGCGCCGGGCATTCCTTCGCGCAGCATGGCCGTGTCGACGCTACCCGGGCAGACGGCATTCACGGAGACCTTAGCAGCGCGCAGCTCCTCCGCAAGCGCCCGGGTCAGCCCGACGACGCCGTGCTTGGCGGCGCAGTAGGCCGCGAGCATCGAGGTGCCTTCCCGGCCCGCGATCGACGCGATGTTGATCACGCGCCCGGCGTTGTGCTCGAGCTCCGGCAAGAACGTGCGCGTCACGAAGAACGTGCCGTCGAGGTTCACCGCCATGATGCGGCGCCATTCGTCGTCGGTGACCGATTCGGTCGGCTTGCGCAGCACGGCACCGGCGTTGTTCACGAGCACGCGCAACGGCGGCATCGTCGCGCGCACGAGCTGCGCGGCGCGATCGACCGCCTCGGAGTCGGTGACATCGACCACGATCGCGCGCGCCTTGCCGCGCTGCGCCGCGATCTCGGACGCCACCGAGCGTAGCGTGATCGAATCGCGCGCCCACAGCGCGACCTCGGCGCCGGCCTCGGCGAGCCGCACCGCGATCGCGCGGCCGATCCCGCGGCTCGCGCCGGTCACGACTGCCGTCGTTCCGGCGAGCGGCATGGTCATTTCTGCTTGTCCTTCTTGTCGAGCGCCTTCGCGTCGGCCGGCTCGTCATCGCCGAGCTGGCCGCGGCCCTGGTTCGCGGCGAGATCGAGCGCGTTGGTGATGTCGAAGTACGGGTAGGGGACTTCGCGCGTCTGGCACGTGAACGACGACTTGTTCTGGTCGTCGTGGATGTCGAACTGGTAGACCGGGTCGCTCTTGCCGAGCGTGCCGTTCGCGCAGTCGCGCAGGTTCGGCCAGCCGGTGCCGTCGACCTCGCGCCACGTCTTCTCGAACTCGCCGGGCGTGATGTTGTGCGCGTCCTCGACGTGCGTGCCGTCGTGCGCGGTCTTCCAGCGCTTGATGCGCGGCCCGGCGTCGGCGCAGTCGAGCAGGACGCCGCGCTCGTCGCCGCTGATGTCCTTCGCGACCATGTACGACGCCGAGCGGTCCTTGCACGCGAACGGCTCCTGCTCGCGTTCGACCTGTTTCTGGGAGCCGCCGCACGCGGCGGCGAGCGCGATGACGACGAGCGACGGTCTCACGCTACGGATCATAATCCGCCGCCAGGGACGCGCGCAGCTCCTCCGTGCACGCGACGCGGTGGCGATACGCGGGATGGTCGATCTCGACGGCGACCGGCGTGCCCGGCGTGCGCAGCGCGGCCTTCGCGTCGGCGCTAAGCGGGAACCGCAGGTACTGCACCGCCGAGATCTTCTCGTCGGTCGAGCGCCCGGGCTCCGATGCCGCGCGGATCGCGTGCGAGCCGATGTGAATCAGCACGTGCTCGTCGAGCCCGACCAGCGCGCGCAGCGCGACCCGCGCGTCTTCTTCGGGCGGTAGCGGGATGAACAGCGTCGCCGCGAGCGAGTCCGCCGTCGGCATCAGCTGGTTCGTCGATTCGATCTCCGCCGCGAGCGCGGGCTCGTCGAGGTTCTCGAGCCGGCAGATCTCCTCGATCTGGTACGTCAGCGTGAGCCGGTTGTCGAACACGATCTCGACGCGATCGCCGACGATCACGCGCCGCGGCTTCTTCAGCTCGATGATGCGGTTGCGATAATCGTCGCGGATCGGCGCGTACAGCGCCGGGCCCTTGATGTCCCGGCGCGTGATCGGTCGCACCAGGTTCGCCATCGCTACTTCGTGTTGAGCGAGTCGAGGCCCTTCTGGAAGCGGCCGGCGTGCGAACGCTCGGCGCGCGCGAGGGTCTCGAACCACTCGGCGATCTCGGTGAAGCCCTCTTCGCGCGCGGTCTTCGCGAAGCCCGGGTACATCTGCGTGTACTCGTAGGTCTCGCCCGCGATCGACGCCTTCAAGTTCTTCGCGGTGTCGCCGAGCGGCTCGCCGGTGGCCGGATCGCCGACGCGCTTCAGGTAATCGAGGTGGCCGTGCGCGTGGCCGGTCTCGCCCTCCGCGGTGTCGCGGAACAGGCCCGCGAGGTCGGGGTGACCCTCGACGTCGGCGACCTTGGCGAAGTAGAGGTAACGGCGGTTCGCCTGCGACTCGCCGGCGAACGCTTCCTTGAGGTTCGTGTGCGTCTTGCTGCCCTTGAGCTCGGCCATCTGGTGACTCCTTTGGTGGCGTCTTGTTACCACGCTCAGTGCGCGGCTTCTAGGTACGCGACCATGGCGTCGACCATGTCGTCGGCCATCGCGCGCACGGGGCCGCGCTGGCCGGCCGGGATGTCGTTCGCGAGGATCGCGAACGCGAGCAGGTGATCGCCGTCGACGCCGACGAAGCCGGCGAGCGTGACGACCTGATCGAGCGTGCCGGTCTTCGCGCGCACGCGGCCGGCGGCGGCGCGGCCGTGCCAGCGCTTCGCGAGCGTGCCGTCCTGGCCGCCGACCGGGAGCGATGCGACGAGATCGGGCCCGATCCGGAAATCGGCGTGCCCCGCGCGCAGGAGCGCGACGAGCAGGCGCGCGCTGATCTCGGTCGAGCCGTACAGGCCCGAGCCGTTCTCGTAGCGATACGTCGGCGGCAGGCCGAGCTTGGCGAGCGCCGCGCGCACCGCGGCGAGG
>Ga0335083_10001486_pt1 | contig 32137 bp, 36 predicted proteins | sample Lox_Sample_42_FD_206716 | JGI IMG/M metagenome (GOLD analysis project Ga0335083, IMG submission 206716) | Soil microbial communities from Loxahatchee National Wildlife Refuge, Florida, United States - Lox_Sample_4.2 | ecosystem: Environmental > Terrestrial > Soil > Wetlands | place: USA...
CAGCGGTGCCTCGACTCAGCCTTGCGCGTTCCTCCCGGCGCAGAGGTAGTCGTCGACGAGCACGCGCCGAAGCGCCGTACCGGCGTCCTGCCCGAGAGCGCGATCGTTTTCCTGGACCGCGACGTCGTCGTCGTCGACAAACCCCCCGGAATGCTGACCGTCGCCTACGAGCCACGCGACAAAGACACGCTCGTCGACTGCACACGAACCTTGCTGCGTCGCATCCACGGACGCGGCTTCGACCTCGGGCTCGGCGTAGTTCACCGGCTCGACAAGGACACGAGCGGCGTGATGGTGTTCGCGCGCACCGCGGAGGCGAAGCGCATCCTGGCGATGCGGTTCCGCGCGCACGACATCGAGCGCGTCTACCAAGCGATCGCTCACGGCGCGGTCGCTGCGCAGCGTGTCGAAACTCATCTCGTCATGGACCGCGGCGACGGAATCCGCGGTTCCTATGGTCACTTTCGGCGCCCTAGAGGCGGAGTTCCGCCCGAGGCGAAGCGCTCGGTCACGCACCTCAAGCCGATCGCTCCGCTCGACGGCGCGACCTTGGTCGAGTGCCGCCTCGAAACCGGGCGGCAGCACCAGATCCGCATCCATCTGTCCGAGCTCGGCCATCCCCTGGTCGGCGAGCGCGTGTATGTCCGCGACTACGCAGGTCGAAAGATCGAATCGATGCGAACGATGCTCCACGCGCGAATTCTCGGATTCATGCATCCCCGAACGGGCCAACGCATGTCGTTCGAGCGCGAAGCGCCCGACGACTTCCGGGCGATGATCGAATCGCTTCGTCCGCCGCACCCCTGACGTACCCGAATAGGAACCGAATGGGCGTAGACTGGCATCCGACCGAGCCTGAACCGGCCATGATCAAGACCGAAACCCGGGAGCGCGTCGCGACGATCGAGCTCGCGCGCATCGAGAAGAAGAACGCGCTCACGGCGGCGATGTACGCGGCGATGACCGATGCGCTCGCTGCCGCGGAGTCGGACCCGGGCGTGCGCGCGATCCTGATCCACGGCGCGCGCGACTGCTTCACCGCCGGCAACGACCTGAAGGACTTCCTCGAAGGCCCGACCGGGGCTTCCCAGGCGCTCCGTTTCATCTCGGCGCTGTCGAAGGTCGCCAAGCCCGTCGTCGCGGGGGTCGGCGGGCCCGCGGTCGGCATCGGCACCACTCTGCTCCTGCACTGCGACCTGGTGTACGCCGCCCCGACCGCCCGCTTCCAGTTGCCGTTCGTGCCGCTCGGCCTCGTCCCCGAGGGCGCCTCGAGCCTGCTCCTGCCGATGACCGCCGGCTTCCAGCGCGCCGCCGAGCTGCTGCTCCTGGGGGCGCCCTTCACCGCGGAGAAGGCGCTCTCCGCGGGCATCGTCACCGAGATCGTGCCGCAGGAAGCGCTGCTCGAGCGCGCGCGCACCGCCGCCGTGGCGCTCGCCGCGCTGCCACCCGAGTCCGTGCGCCTTACGAAGCAGCTGATGAAACGGCCACTCACGGGCACGATCGCCGACCAGATGGCGGAAGAAGCCCGCCTTTTCGCCGAGCGTCTCGAGTCGGGCGAAGCGAAGGAGGCGCTGAGCGCGTTCCTGGAGAAACGCAAGCCCGACTTCTCCCGCTTCTAGAACCCCGCGTTCGCGAACGCTATTTCCGCGCGAGCTGCTTCCACGGATCCTTGAGCTGCTCTGCCACGGTCGCAATCTCGACGTTCTCGAGCTTGTCGCCGACTCGCCGCACCTCGCGCAGGTATTCGTTCTGCACGATGTCGCGCGTCTGCGGGTCGACGTGGATCGGGCCGCGCGGACTGTCGGGCTCGCTGAAATGCGACAGCAGCTCCATTGTGCGCGGCGCCCTGAGCATCCCGTCCTGCTCTCGGATCGCGTACACGATCGCCGCCATGCCGTCCCAGCCGCCCACCGACACGAAGTCGGGCGTCGAGTTCGCACCGTACTCCTTCTTCCAAGCGGCGACGAAAGCCTCGTTCGCGGGCCGGGTCGCCGACGCCGAGTAGTGGAATACCGTATCGACTCCGAGCGCCGCATCACCCATGTTTTGCAGCTCCTCGTCGGGGGTGATGTCTCCCGGCCCGATCAGGCTGACGCCCGCCTGCCGCAGCCCGAGCTCGTTGAAAGTCCTCATGACGGCGGTGGCGCTCTTGCCCGCCGGGACGAAGACCATGAGTGCATCGGGATGCGCGTCCTTGACGCGCTGCATGTAGGGCGCGTAGTCCGGATTCTCCAGGGGCACGCGCACGCCGCCGATCACCTTCCCGCCTCCGCTGGTGAACGCGCGAATGAAGCCCTGCTCGGCGTCGTGGCCCGGACCGTAATCGCTCACCAGGGTGTAGGCGGTCTTGAATTTCTTGGCCGCCCACTCGCCGAGCGGGTAGCTCGACTGCCACAGCGTAAAGGACAGTCGCACGATGTACGGCGACCGGGTCGTGATCATCGACGTTCCCGCATTCATGATCACGAACGGCACCTTGGCCTGCGTCGCGAGCGGCGCGATCGCGAGCGCGTTCGGCGTGAAGATCGTCCCGGCGAGGAAGTCCACCTTGTTCCGCACGATGAGCTCCCGCGCGAGCTCCTTCGCCTTGTCGGGGTTGGGCCCGGTGTCGTCCCGCACCAGGATCTGGATCTTGACGCCCGGGGGCAGCTCGCTCTGGTGCTCCTTCAGGTAGAGGCGCATGCCGCGCTCCATGTAAGGGCCCAGGTTCGCGTCCAGCCCCGAGTACGTGCTGATGAATCCGATCTTGACGGTGCTGGCCGAGGCGGCCGAGGCGACGAGCGCGATCGTTGCGCCGGCGACCCACCGGGTCAGGATCCACGCATTGTTCGGCTTCATAGCTGGCGGAACGGCGCGCCGCAACATCGGCGCTCCTCGAACCCGTTCGACCGATGGCAGCTGCGAACGTTCAACCGGGGGATCGTTGCCATTTCCGACTTCCCGGAGTAGATTGCCCCGCACTCTCTAACCCCATGAGGAGACCTATGAAAACGCAGCTTCTCGGAGCGCTGCTCGCGCTCTCCCTAGCCGCTCCCGCCTTCGCCGCGATCAAGGAGACGCCCGTCACCTACAAGGACGGCGACACCACGCTCAAGGGCTTCGTCGTCTACGACAGCGCCAAGAAGGGCAAGCGGCCCGGGATCATCGTCGTCCACGAATGGTGGGGCATCACCAAGCACATGCACAACGAGGCGCGCCGGCTCGCCCGCGAGGGCTACACGGCGTTCATCGCCGACATGTACGGCGACGCCAAGACCGCCGACAACCCCAAGGACGCGGGCGCGCTGTCGGGCGGGGTGATGAAGGCTCCACAGACGATGGAGTCGCGCTTCAACGCCGCCCGCGCGGAGCTGGCGAAGCAGCCGAGCGTCGACGCCTCGCGCATCGGCGCGGTGGGCTACTGCTTCGGCGGCGCGGTGGTGCTCAACATGGCCCGCGCCGGCGCCGATCTCGCCGGCGTCGCGGGCTTCCACGCCTCCCTGGGCTTGAACACTCCCGCCCCCGCGCCGGGCTCGGTCAAGGCGAAGATCCTGGTGCTGAACGGCGCCGACGACCCGTTCATCAAGAAGGAGCAGTACGTCCAGTTCGAGGGCGACCTCAAGGCCGCCAACGCCGACTACAAGGTGATTACCTATCCCGGCGCGGTGCACGCCTTCACGAACCCCGAGGCGACCGCGATGGGCAAGAAGTTCAACTTGCCCCTGCGCTACGACGCGAAAGCAAACAAGCAGGCCGAGGCCGAGGCATCGAAATTCTTCACCAGGCTCTTCAAGAAATAGCCGCTGGCCGTCTGAAGAACTGCAGCCGCCGCCGCGCCCGGGCGGCGGGCTGGCTGCGGTGCAGCTCGAGCACGGTCGCCTTGTACGCCACGGCGAGCGTCGCGCCCTTCCCGCTCAGCGCCATCGAATCGCCGGCCCGCAGCATGTAGTCCTTGGTGTCGGAGTGCTGCGTCACCCAGACGTCGCCGAAACGCACGCGCAAGCGATCGCCTTCCGCTGCGTCTATTCTCAGCATCGCACCCTTCGCCACCTCGAACTCTTCCACTGCCACCGGGATTTCCTCGCGTTCGAAAAAAGCTATGGTGCACCACGGCAAACGCGGCTGGAACTGCTTTCTTGTTTCCTTTGTTTCACGCTCTCCGGCGAGATCAGCCCTTCAGCGGGCGAGGAGCTTGGCGAACTCGTTCTGGGCAGCGAGGGCGTATTTCGCGATCTCGTCGGTCACGCTCTTGTCGAACGCGTCCGGCTCGATCCGGCAACTCCCTTTTCCGAGCTTTCCTATGTTGAGGAGCTCGACCAGGACGCCGGGCTCGTCATAGTCCGCCCGGAGGGTCAGCTCGCAGGGAATAGGGGTGGACAGGGTATAGGTGCCGCTCACCGCCTGGCCGAAATCGTCCTTCCTGGTTGGATTGAACTCGAACGGGACGGAAGCGAACGCCAGCATGCGGCGGCAGTGCTCGATATCGGCGCCCGTCACGTCCATCGTCGCGGGCGGTGCGTAGCGGGCCTGGTACTTCAGGTAGACGTAGTCGCACACCTCGTCGCCGTCGACCTTGCGCGCGCGGTAGTCGGCGAATGCGCTCGACAGGACCATCGGGGGACCCTGCTTGAGGAAGATGAACGTGTAGGGGCCCCCGGTACTCGGATGGATGGCGTTCAGCTCCTTCGCAAACTCGGCGAGGTAGTGCATGCTCGAAAGCAGCGCCTTGTTGATGACCGGCTTCGCCTGGGCGCGGCGCTTCGCAGGATCGTCGGCCGCCGGGCGGGCCGCCGCCTGCTGTCGCAGCATCTCGAGCGCGGTGAGATTGTTGGCCATGTCTACTGAGGGACGGCGCCGCCGCGCCCGACGTTCACCCGGTTGGTCTCGAAGGTCCCGTCCGGCCTCTTCACCGCGGAAAGGATGGTGAAGGCCGCGCCGGGCTTCAGGTCGCTCCTGTCGCCGATCTCGTAGCGCACGATAGGGACACCCGGAGGAACGACGATCTTCTTCTCGCCGCCCTTGTAGCTCAGCATCACTGCGTTGCCCCCGACGCTCGCGACCGCGTTGCCGACCGTGCCGTTGGTCATGGTGCTGTTGGGAATGGTATAGGGCCGGTGGCCCTCCCCTGTTCCGCGCATCGCCTCGGGGAAGATGTGCACTTCCAGCGCCTTCTGGCTGCCGTCGGGCTGCGGCATGGCCGCGCTGCCGATGAACGAGCCGGGCTTGATGTCGGCCATGGAAGCCTTCACCACGCCGACGACGCGCGCGTCCTCGGTCAGCCTGATGCGCATGGCGTGACCGTCGGCCGTCTTCACTGCCAGCACGCTGCCCTCGAGCCTCTCGATGGTGCCGCGCACGCGCTCGCCCTGCGGCACCTGCCCCCAGACCTGCCAGGACGCCAGACCGGCCAGCATCGCCAAGACAAGGCGCGCAGCTCTCGCTTTCATGTCACCTCCTCCCTGGAAGTTCGGAATGTAGCATGCTCCGTCAGCCCTGGAGGGAACGCCGCATTCTACTTTCTCTGCCGCCGGGATTTCCTGACACGCGCAGTCGTGAATCCCCGACCTGTAGCCGGTCCGGACCGGACCGGCAGTGGTATCCTCACGGCCCTACATGGCCGCTGAACTGAGCTTCGTCACAGCCTGCAAGAGCAGGCTCGCGTACCTCAAGCAGACCCTTCCGCTGCTCGCTCAGGCGGACGCGGAGACGGTGGTGGTCGACTACGGCTGCCCGCAAGGCACGCGCGCCTGGGTCAAGGAGAATTTCCCCGCGGTGAAGGTGGTGGCGGTCGACGACGACCCCGGCTTCTGCCTCTCGCGAGCCCGCAATCTCGGCGCGTCGGCCGCCTCCGCCGCGCGCCTGTGCTTCGTCGACGCCGACATCAAGATACGTTCGGGCTTCGCGCCCTGGCTTCGCGAGAACTTCCGCCCGCGTCACTTCTACCGGGCCTCGCCTTGCGCGCCCGACGCTTGGGGAACATTCGCGTGTTCTGCTGAAGACTTTCACGCCGTCGGCGGATTCGACGAGGCGATGCGCGGCTGGGGCGGAGAGGACGACGATCTTTACCTCAGGCTCGAGAACTGCGGCTGCCGGCCCTCCGCCTTCCCGGGGGAGCTCGTCGAGCCTATCCCGCACCATGACGCCGAGCGCGTCGCGCAGTACGAAATGAAGGACCGCTGGATGCATCACCGGGTGAACCTGATCTACGTCTACGCGAAAATCGATATCGCGCGGATGACCGGGCGCGAGCTGAACCTGGAAGAGCGGAGGCAGCTGTTCGCTGAAGCGCAGAAGGGCGCAGCGGCCGCGGACTCCGGCCAGGTCATGGAGATCGGCCTGGCCGCCGACCCGCGCGTGCCGATGCGGCCCGATTCCGCGCTCGAGCGCAGGATCGTCTACCGCTTCGTGCGCCGCACGTCCTGAACCCGCCTACTCGGCCTCCTCGATCCAGGCCATCTGGATCGCCTCGAGGATCTTCTCCCCGCAGCGGTCGGGGACGTCGTCGAAACCGTCGAGCTCCTGCACCCACTTGAACAGGTCGGTGAACCGCACAAAGCGCGGATCGACGTCCGCGTGCTTCTCCGCGAGCGCGATGGCGATGTCCAGGGTGTCGGTCCACTTCATTTCCCGCCCTCCTTCGCCATGTTGATCGTGTACTTGGGGATCTCGATCGTGAGATCGCTCCCCTTGACGATCGCCTGGCAGGACAGCCGCGACTGCGCTTCGAGACCCCACGCCTTGTCGAGCATGTCGTCTTCGTCCTCCTCCGAAGGGTCGAGCGTATCGAAGCCCTCGCGCACGATCACGTGGCAGGTCGTGCACGCGCAGGACTTCTCGCAGGCGTGCTCGATCTCGATGCCGTTCTCGAGGAGATTGTCGCAGATCGAGACGCCCGTCTTCGCTGCGACGACCGCGCCGTCCGGGCACAGCTCCGCGTGCGGCAGAACGATGATCTGCGGCATGCAGGCCTAGAGGCTTTCCACTTTCCTGCCGGCGAGCGCCCGCTTCACGGCGCGGTCCATGCGGCGGCCGGCAAAGGCCTCCGTGACCCGGTTGACGCGCTCGATCGCCGACTTGATGGTGCGGTGATCGTTGCAGGAAAGCGTCTTCTTCAGCGCCTCGAGCTCCGCGCGCACCACGCCCTGCTCCTCCGCCGAGACCAGGTCGGCGTCGTCGCGCAACGCGTGCTCGACCGCCTCGATCATGCGCTCGCCCTCGACCTGCTGCTCCCGGAGCACGCGGAGCTGCACGTCGCCGCGGGCATGGTCGAGGGAATCCTTCAGCATCTGCGTGATCTGGGCGTCGGTGAGTCCGTAGGAGGGCTTGACCGCGACCGCCGCGTTCACGCCGGTGGTCGCTTCGCGCGCCGACACGGCGAGCAGGCCGTCGGCGTCGACCTGGAAGGTCACGCGGATGCGCGCAGCGCCCGCCGCCATCGGCGGAATGCCGTGGAGCTCGAACCTCGCGAGCGAGCGGCAGTCGGAAACGAGCTCGCGCTCGCCCTGCACGACGTGGATGCTCATCGCGGTCTGTCCGTCCCGGAAGGTGGTGAATTCCTGCGCGCGCGCCACGGGAAGGGTCGAGTTGCGCGGAATCACCTTTTCGGCGAGACCCCCCATGGTCTCGATCCCGAGGGACAGGGGAATCACGTCGAGCAAGAGCCAGTCGTCCCCCGCGCCGCGGTTGCCCGCGAGCACGTTCGCCTGGATCGCGGCACCGAGCGCGACCACCTTGTCGGGGTCGAGGTTGTTGAGCGGCGTCTGGCGAAAGAGCTCGCCCACTGCGCGCTGCACGTGCGGCATGCGCGTCGCCCCGCCGACCATGACTACGCCCTTCACGTCACCGACCTCGAGGCGCGCGTCGCGCAGCGCCTTGCGCGTGGGACCCAGGGTCTTGGCGACCAGCGGCTGCGTCATCGCCTGGAACTCGCGCTGAGTCACGGTCACGTCGACCGTCTCGCCGCTCGACAGCGGCGCCGCGATGCGCGCCTCGCCGTGCCCGGTGAGAAATTCCTTGGCCTCGCGAGATTTCACCAGCAGCAGCCGCGTGTCCTCCGCCGAGAGCGGCGCGAGCTTCGCGCGCTCGACCACCCAGCAGAACAGCCGCTGGTCGAAATCGTCGCCTCCGAGCGCGGCGTCGCCGTTGGTGGCCATCACCTCGAACACGCCCCGGGAGAGCTTGAGTATGGAGATGTCGAACGTGCCGCCGCCCAGGTCGTACACCGCGTAGACGCCTTCCGCCGCGTTGTCCAGGCCGTAGGCGATCGCAGCGGCGGTCGGCTCGTTCAGGAGCCGCAGCACGTTCAGGCCCGCGAGCTGGCCGGCGTCCTTGGTCGCCTGCCTTTGCGCGTCGTCGAAATACGCGGGCACGGTGATCACCGCCCCGGAAAGCTCCCCGGCCAGCGCCTCCTCGGCGCGCGCTCGCAGGGTCTTGAGGATCTCCGCCGAGACCTCGACCGGACTCTTCACTCCGGCCGCGGTGCGCAGCTGGACCATGCCCGGTGACTCCACGAAATCGTAGGGGCTGTTCTCGACGTGCACCACGTCCTTCAGTCCCCGGCCCATGAACCGCTTGACCGATACGACGGTGTTCCTGGGATCCCGCGCCTGCTCGCGCTCGGCCTCGCGGCCGACCGCAGTGCGCCCGTCGCGGAAATAACGGACGATGGATGGCAGCAAGCCCTGCCCCTCGCGGTCGTTGAGGACGACCGCGATGCCGTTGCGCACCGTCGCCACCAGCGAGTTGGTGGTGCCGAGGTCGATGCCGACCGCCAGCCGCCGCTCGTGGGGCGCGGGCGACTGGCCCGGTTCGGAGATCTGCAGCAGCGCCATCAGGACTCCATCCTCTCCTCGGCCGCGGCAATGTCCTCGCCGAGCTTCTCGAGGAACTTGAGCTGCCTCAGCGTCGCTGCCGCCTCGGCCCAGTCCGACGTGTCAAGCTGCCGCCTTATCCTCGCGAGCAGCGCGTCCTGCTCGAGCCGGAGCTCGGACGAGAACGCGATCATGCCCTCCCGGTCGCCGGCCGCCGCAGCGGCCTCCAGTGCCTCGCGTTTCTCCATCTGATCGGCCAGGAATTCCGGAGGCATCGCCGTGTTGGTCTCGAATTCCGGGTCGACGCCGTTGAGGAGCAGGAGATATCCGGCGCGCCTCAGCGGAGACTTGAGCGTCTGGTAGGCCTCGTTCACGCGCGTAGCGAGCTGCATGGAGATGCGCTGCTCGGCCTGCGAGGCCGCAGCGAAGCGGTCGGGATGCACTTCCCGCTGCAGCTCGCGGTAGCGTTCCTCCAGCGCGCCTGTGTCCAGCTCGAACCGCGCCGGCACGCCGAAGAGCTGGAAGTGGTTCTCGTCGAGGTTCAGACGTTGAAGCTCTCGCCGCAGCCGCACTGGTCCTTGACGTTGGGATTGTTGAACTTGAATCCCTCGTTCAGGCCTTCGCGCGCGAAGTCGAGCTCGGTGCCGTCCAGATACGTGAGGCTCTTGGGATCCACGAGCACTTTCACGCCGTGGCTCTCGAAGGTGTGGTCGTCGGGATTCACGCTGTCGGCGTATTCGAGCTTGTAGGCCATGCCCGAGCACCCCGAGGTGCGGACGCCCAGGCGCAAGCCCACCCCCTTCCCCCGCTTGGCGATGAAGCTGGAGACGTGCGCCGCGGCGCGCTCGGTGAGGGTGATCATCGCGTTCCTCAGGCCGCCTTGATCGCGGCAGGCTGCTCGACGCCGTGCTTCTTGCGGTAGTCCTCGATCGCCGCCTTGATCGCGTCCTCGGCGAGGATCGAGCAGTGGATCTTCACCGGGGGCAGCGCCAGTTCCTGGGCGATCTGGGTGTTCTTGATCGTTCCGGCCTCGTCGAGCGTCTTGCCCTTCACCCACTCGGTCACGAGCGACGAGGACGCGATCGCCGAGCCGCAGCCGTAGGTCTTGAAGCGCGCGTCCTCGATGACGCCGGCCTCGTTGACCTTGATCTGGAGCTTCATGACGTCGCCGCACGCCGGCGCGCCGACCATGCCGGTGCCAACCTGATCGTCGGATTTATCGAAGGACCCGACGTTGCGCGGGTTCTCGTAATGGTCCAGTACCTTGTCGCTGTATGCCATGTCTGACTCCTAGTGTGCGGCCCACTGCACCGTGTTCAAATCCACGCCTTCTTTGTACATTTCCCACAACGGCGAGAGTTCGCGCAGCTTGCCGATCTTCGCGCGCAGGAGCTTCACCGCGTAGTCGATCTCCTCCTCGGTGGTGAAACGGCCGATCGTAAAGCGGATCGAGCTGTGCGCGAGCTCGTCCGAGCGCCCGAGCGCCCGCAGCACGTACGAGGGCTCGAGGCTTGCCGAGGTGCACGCCGAGCCCGAGGACACCGCAATATCCTTGATCGCCATGATCAGCGATTCGCCCTCGACGAAATTGAAGCTGATGTTGAGGTTTCCCGGGATGCGCCGTTGCATGTCACCGTTGACATACACCTCTTCCATGTCCTTGAAGCCGTTCAGCAGCCTGTCACGCAGGGAGCGGATGCGCTCGCCCTCGGCAGCCATCTCGAGCTTCGCCAGGCGGAAGGCCTCGCCCATGCCGACGATCTGGTGCGTGGCGAGCGTGCCCGAGCGGAAGCCGCGCTCGTGCCCGCCGCCGTGGATCTGCGCCTCGATGCGCACGCGGGGCTTGCGGCGCACGTACAGCGCCCCGATTCCCTTGGGGCCGTACACCTTGTGCGCCGTCACGGTGAGCAGGTCGATCTTCAGCTTCGCGAGGTCGATGTCGATCTTGCCCGCCGCCTGCACCGCGTCGCAGTGGAACACGATGCCCTTGGCACGGCAGATCTCGCCGATCTCCGCGACGGGCTGGATCACGCCGATCTCGTTGTTCACCATCATGATCGAGACGAGGATCGTATCGGGCCGGATCGCTGCCTTGAGCTTCTCCACGTCGACGATGCCGTTCGGCTCGGGGTCGAGGTAGGTCGCCTCGAATCCCTGGCGCTCGAGCTCGCGCACCGTGTCAAGCGTGGCCTTGTGCTCGGTCTTCTGGGTGATGATGTGCTTGCCCTTGGTCTTGTAGAAATTCGCCGCGCCCTTGATCGCCAGGTTGTTGCCCTCGGTCGCTCCCGAGGTCCAGATGATCTCCTTCGGGTCCGCGTTCAGGAGCGCTGCGACATGGCCGCGCGCTTCCTCGACCGCTTCCTCCGCCTCCCAGCCGAAGGCGTGGGAGCGGCTCGCCGGGTTGCCGAAATGCTCGGTAAGGAACGGGATCATCTTCTGCGCGACGCGCGGGTCGACCGGCGTCGTCGCCGAGTAGTCCAGGTATATCGGAAATTTCATCGCGCACCAGCCCTCACGCCACCGCGGCTTCCTTGCCGCGCCGGTCCTGGAGCACCTTGACGGGTTCCTTGCCTGCCGCCTGCTGCGCGACGAGATCGGAGAGCTTCACCGAGTCGAGGTACTCGTACATCTTGTCGTTGAGCGTCGCCCACAGCTCGTGCGTCATGCAGCGCCGCTCTTCTTGGCAGTTCTCCTTGCCGCCGCACTGCGTCGCGTCGAGCGGCTCGTCCACCGCGGTGATGATGTCGGCGACGGACACCTTCGCGAGATCGCGCGCGAGCGTGTAGCCCCCGCCCGGGCCGCGCACGCTCTCGACCAGCGTGTGGCGCCGCAGCTTGCCGAACAGCTGCTCGAGATACGAAAGCGAGATGCTCTGCCGCTGGCTGATGCCGGCGAGCGTCACAGGACGCTTCCCGCCGTGCATGGCGAGGTCGAGCATCGCGGTGACCGCGAACCTTCCCTTGGTAGTCAGTCTCATTGTTGGCTCCAGGCGCAATACCTGAGAAAACTGCTCAACTATACGTATTCCGACTAATCAGGTCAACTATTTGGCGGCCGCCTTGCGGTCCCCCCAACGGGTGGCGGCCAGCGCGCTGTCCTTCTCCGCCTTCAGGGTTTCTATTTCTTTCAGAATCAGGTCGATACGCTTGTCCAGGTCGAGGCTGTGGTCGAGCAGTCCCTGAACCGCCTTGGCGAGGGGATCGTCCTCGGCCTTCGAGGTGACCGCATACGCCGAGAAACCGAGCTTCGCCGCCTTCTCTTCGCGCGTCTTGTCCTGCTCGTCGAGGATGATGCGCGCCGGGATGCCGACGGCGGTCGCGGCCGCGGGAACGTCCTTCACCACCACGGCGTTCGAGCCGATGCGCGCGCCGTCGCCGATCGTGATCGGCCCGAGCACCTTCGCGCCGGCCCCGATCACCACGCCGCGTCCCAGCGTGGGATGGCGCTTGCCCTTGTTCCAGGTCGTGCCCCCCAGGGTCACGCCGTGATACAGGGTGCAGTCGTCGCCGAGCTCGGCGGTCTCGCCGATCACCACGCCCATGCCATGGTCGATGAACGCCCTGCGCCCGATCTTCGCCCCCGGGTGGATCTCGATGCCCGTGAGGAACCGCGACAGATGCGAGGTGAAGCGCGCGAGCCAGCGCAACTTAATGCCCCAGAGGGCGTGCGCGACGCGATGGATCAGCAGCGCGTGAAATCCCGGGTAGCAGGTGAGGACCTCCCAGGTCGAGCGCGCCGCGGGGTCGCGGTCGAAAACGCAGGCGATGTCTTCGCGGATGCGGGCGAACATGGCCGAATTATCGGAAACCTTAGTGAATCGGTCAACTATTTGCCGCGGGGACGGTCCCAGGCGGCGAGCATGCCCCGGAGGATGTTGACCTCCACCTTCTCCAGCCTCGCCTTGGCGAACAGCCGGCGCAGACGCTCCATGAGCTTGCGGGGGTAGCGCGGGTGCAAGAAGCCGCTCGCCCTGAGGCTGCGCTCGAGATGCGTGTAGAGCTGCTCGAGGTCCGCGTGCAGCGCCGGATCGGACTTCGCCGCAGCGGCCGCGGGCGCACGGGCGGCCATGCGCAATTCGTAGGCCATCACCTGCACCGCCTGCGAGAGGTTGAGCGAGGCGTACTCCTCGCTCGCCGGGATGCGCGCGAGGCGGCTGCAGCGGAGGACATCCGCGTTCGACAGGCCCACCGTCTCGTTGCCGAAGACCATCGCGACCTCGCCTTCCCGCGCCGCTCCGACGGCTTCCTGCGCCGCCTCGCGGGCCTCGAGCGGCGCGTGCGACAGCTCCCGCGGGCGCGCGCTCATCGCCACCGAGAAGATCGTCCCTGCAAGCGCCTCGTCGAGGTCCGCGCACACGCGCGCCGACTGCAGAATGTCGAGCGCGCCGCTCGCCATCGCCCGCGCCTCCGGATCGGGAAAGCGCCTCGGTCGCACCAGGAAGAGCCGCGCGAGGCCCATCGTCTTCATCGCCCGCGCCGCCGCGCCGACGTTGCCCGGATGCGAGGGACGGGAGAGCACGACCCGGATTCTGGACAACGGTCCGCGCGCTTTCATACTAGAATTCGCCGCTTTAGCCGCAATCGCTCTTTTCGCGCTCTTTTCGAATCGCCCGGACGAACCATGCACCCGATGCTCGGAATCGCGGTCAGAGCCGCCCGGCGCGCAGGCGCGATCATCAACCGCGCCGCGCGCGACGTCGAGCTGCTGTCCGTCGCGCGCAAGCGGCACAACGATTTCGTCACGGAAGTGGACAAGGCCGCCGAAGCGGCGATCATCGAGATACTACACCGCGCCTACCCGGATCACGCGATTCTCGCGGAGGAATCCGGCGCGACGTCCGGGTCGGCGGGCGAGTCCGAGTACACCTGGATCATCGACCCGCTGGATGGCACCACCAACTTCATCCACGGATTTCCCCAGTACGCGGTATCGATCGGCCTGAAGCACAAGGGCGTCCTCGCCCAGGGCGTGGTCTACGACCCGACCAAGAACGAGTTGTTCACCGCGACGCGCGGGCGCGGCGCCTACCTGAACGAGCGGCGTATCCGCGTCTCCAAGCGCGTGCAGCTCGGCGAGGCTCTCATCGGGACGGGATTCCCGTTCCGCGACCTCGACGGGCTCGACGAGTATCTCTCCATGTTCCGCGAGATCACGGTGCGCACCGCGGGGATCCGCCGCGCCGGCGCGGCGGCGCTCGACATCGCCTACGTCGCCGCGGGAAGGCTCGACGGCTTCTGGGAGATGGGGCTTTCGCCCTGGGACATGGCGGCCGGAGCGCTCATGGTTCAGGAGGCGGGCGGGCTCGTCGGCGATTTCCGCGGCGACGCCGGCTATATGGCGTCGGGCCGCATCGTCTGCGGCAACCCGAAGATCTTCGCCCAGCTGATCCAGGTCGTCGGGCCCCTCGCCCGCGGGTAGCGCCACATGCTTCGCGCGCTGCTCGCGGCCACGGCTCTCTGGATCTCGGCCGCGCACGCGGCCGAATTGCGCATCGGGATCGCGGCCGACGTGACGTCGATGGATCCCCACTTCCTCAACCTTGCGCCGAACGTCAACGTCTGCTGGCACGTGTTCGACGCCCTCACCCACGTCGACGAGAACGCGCGCCTCGTGCCGGGCCTCGCCGTCTCGTGGCGAGCGCTCGATCCCCTGACCTGGGAGTTCAGGCTGCGCCGCGGGGTGCGCTTCCACGACGGGAGCGAGTTCACCGCGGCCGACGTGGCGTTCTCGATCGAGCGCACGCAGGCGGTCCCCAACGGCCAGATGCGCACGTTCACGCAGCGCATCGTCGCCAGGGACATTCCCGACCCGTACACGATCAGGCTCAAGACCTCCTCGCCCTACGCGATGGTGCCCTACGATCTCAACTCGGTCTTCATCGTGTCGAGAAAGGCCGCGGCCTCGGCCCGCCCTGAGGACTTCGATTCGGGCAAGGCGATGGTCGGCACCGGGCCTTTCCGCTTCGTGCGCTTCGCGCGCGGCGACCGCGTCGAGCTCGCGCGCAACGACGCCTACTGGGGCGGGCCTCCCGCCTGGAACAAGGTCACGCTTCGCATCGTGCCCAGCGACCCGGCGCGGCTGGCGGCGCTGCTCGCGGGAGACCTCGACCTCATCGAGCAGGTCCCGACCGCGGACCTCGCTCGCGTCCGGGCGGACGCGAGGCTCGCGACGGCGCAGAAGGTCTCGTGGCGAACCATCTTCTTCCATTTGGACCAGCGAGAAGGCAAGCCCTTCCGCGACCCGCGGGTGCGCCGCGCCCTGTCGATGGCGATCGACCGGCAGGCGATCGCCGCGCGCCTGATGGACGGGGCGGCCCTGCCCGCCTCGAACCTCGTCTCGCCTCCGGTGTTCGGATACGCGGCCGATCTCAAGCCCGACGCCTACGATCCGGAAGGAGCGAAGCGCCTGCTCGCGCAGGCCGGCTACCCGGACGGATTCGCGACGACCCTCTCGGCGCCCAACAACCGCTACGTCAACGACGAGCGGATCGCGCAGGCGGTGGCGCAGATGCTGGCGCGGGTCGGCGTGCGCGCTCGCGTCGAGACGATGCCCATGAACGTCTACCTGCCGAAGGGATTCAGGCACGAGTTCAGCATCGCGATGCTCGGCTGGGGGTCGTTCTCGGGAGACCTGGCGCTGCGCGCGCTCGTCGCCACGGCCGACCCGAAGAAGGGCTTCGGCGCGTTCAACTGGTCGGGTTACTCGAACCCGAAAGTGGACGGCCTGCTCGAGCGCGCCTTCGCGACCGTGGACGAGAAAGCGCGCGAGGCTCTCGCCCGGGAAGCGATGCGCGTCGCGATGCGCGACGTCGCGGTCATCCCCCTGCATCACCAGATGGCGACCTGGGCGATGCGAAAGCCGCTCGCCTACCTGCCGCGCACCGACGAGTTCACGCTGGCGCGCGACGTCAGGACGCCGTGATGGGCCTGCTCGACCGGCTGCTCGCGCCGCGCAAGTCCGCCGCGCTTCTCGCGCAAGCCGAAGCCGCGCTCGCCCAGGGCAGGCGCGAGGATGCGGTCAGGCACCTCGAGGCCGCGATCGCGGCGCGCGACTCCGACCCGGCTCCGCACGCGAGGCTCGGCGAGGTGCTGCGCGACCTGGGCGACCACCGGGGCGCCGCGCGGCATTTCGCCGGCGCCCTCGAGCGCCTCGCTCCCGCGGACCCGGGCCGGCCGCGCGCCATGCTGCGGCTCGCAGGGGCGCTGCTCGATTGCGGCGAGCAGCACGACGCGGAGCGCTGGTACCGGAGGATCCTCGAAATCGACCCCGGGCACGCCGACGCCCTGCTCTGCCTCGCCGTCATCCGCGAGGACGCCGACGTGGCCGAGGCGCGCGACCTCATGGCCCGCCATATCGCGTCCAGGCCCGGCGCGGCCGGACGCCTGCGCCGCGCGTTCATGCTGCCGACCGTCGTGCAGTCGTCCGCGGAGATCGACTCGATCCGGGCGGGCCTCGAGCGGGACCTGGACGAGCTGATCGAGGCAAAGCCCCCCCGGATCGAGCACCCAGAATTCGAGGTCGGCGCGACCCCGTTCTTCCTCTCCTACCACGGCCGCAACAACGCACCCCTGCTGCGAAAGGTCGCCCAGGCCTGCCGCACCGTGTACCCGGGCCGGATGGAATGTGCGGTCCGGCCGCGGCCGGCGGGAAAGCGGCTGCGCGTCGGCTTCATCTCGACCTTCTTCTACGCGCATTCGGTCGGACGCACGACCCTCGGGCTCATCCGCGACCTCCCGCGCGAGCGCTTCGAGGTGACCGTGTTCGCCATCGCCCCCCAGCCGGACGCGCTCGCCGAGGCGATACGCGGGAGCGCCGACAGCTACGTCGCGCTGCCGCGCGATCTCGACCGCGTTCGCGAGACGATCGAGTCGGCCGCGCTCGACGTCGCCTTCTTCGCCGACATCGGCATGGAGCCGCTCACCTATTTCCTCGCCTTCTGGCGCCTCGCGCCGGTCCAGATGGTGACCTGGGGGCATTCGGTGACGAGCGGCCTGGACACCGTCGACTACTACGTGTCGGCCGACGCGATCGAGGCCGCGGGCAGCGAGCAGTACTACACGGAAAAGCTCGTGCGGCTGCCCGGCTACTTCATGCCGCGCTACCGCCGCCCGGCGCTCGACGGGCCGCGCCGCACGCGCGCGCAGCTGGGAATGCCCGAGGGCAGGCACCTCTACTACTGCCCGCAGAATCTCTTCAAGTTCCATCCGGATTTCGACCCGCCGGTCAAGGCGATCCTCGAAGGCGACCCGCAAGGGGATCTCGTGCTGCTCGAGTTCGTCCGGGAGGGGGTGAAGGAGCAGCTCTTGCGGCGGCTCGAGCGCACGCTGGGGCCGCTCGCGTCCCGGATACGCTTCATCCCGCGCTCGGCGCACCGCGATTTCCTGCAGCACGTCGCTTGCGCCGACGTAATCCTCGACCCGTTTCACTTCGGCGGCTGCAATTCGAGCTGCGACGCCCTGTCCGTCGGCGTCCCGGTCGTCACCCTGCCCGGCGCTCAGCTCCCCGGACGCTTCACCCTCGGCCTGTACAAGGAGATCGGGCTGGAGTGCTGCGTCGCGCGGTCTCCCGAGGGGTACGTCGACATCGCGCTGCGGCTGGGCCGGGACGCGGAATACCGCAGGTCGGTGTCCGAGCAGATCACGGCGCGCTGCGCGCGGCTTTTCGACCGGCCCGACGCCGCGCTCGCGCTCGGCGAGGAGCTCCTCCGCATCACGGGGCGGAGCCGCTGACCGTCGATGATCGCCTTCGGCCTCAGCCGCCTCGCACAAGCTGCCGGCATCCTGTTCTTCATGTCGCTGCTCGTGTTCGCCGGCGTCTACGCGATCGGCAATCCCGTCGACATCCTCGTCAACCCCCAGGCCGACCAGGCTGAGATCGCGCGCGCCACCGCGGCGCTCGGGCTCGACAAGCCTCTCTTCGAGCAGTACTTCGTGTTTCTGGGAAACGCGGCCCGCGGCGACCTGGGCAGCTCGTTCGCATTCAACGTTCCGGCGCTGGCGCTCGTTGCGGAGCGCATGCCGGCGACGCTCGAGCTCGCGGTCGCGGCCATGCTGATCGCGGTGGCTCTCGGCCTGCCTCTCGGCCTGCTCGCCGGATTGAGGCCGCGTTCGATCGCCGCGAGGTCGATCGCCGCCGGCACCCTCCTCGGCATCTCGCTGCCGACCTTCTGGGTGGGGCTGCTGCTCATCATGGTGTTCTCGGTCGGGCTGGGCTGGCTGCCCTCGAGCGGGCGCGGGCCGACGCGTGATCTGCTCGGGATTCCGGTGAGCTTCCTGTCGCTGGAAGGCCTAGGCCATCTCGCGCTCCCTGCGGCGACGCTCGCCCTGTTCAGGCTCTCGCTCGTGGCGCGGCTCGCTGCCGCCGGGGTGCGCGATGCGCTGCTCCAGGACTACGTGCGCTTCGCGCGCGCGCAGGGCCTGACCGAGGCGCGCGTGATCGGCGTGCACGTCCTCAAGAACATGCTCATCCCGCTCGTGACGGTCGCCGGAATCGAGTTCGGCTCGATCATCGCGTTCGGCGTGGTCACCGAGTCGATCTTCGCCTGGCCCGGCATGGGCAAGCTCCTCATCGATTCGATTGGCGTCCTCGATCGTCCCGTCATCGTCGCCTACCTCTGCGTCGTCGTCCTGCTGTTCGTCGTCATCAACCTCGCGGCCGACCTGCTCGCCTCCTGGCTCGATCCGCGGCTGCGCCTGCACGCTCAGGCATGAAACCCGCGATCCTGCTCGCCGCCCTGCTGCTCGCCGCGGCGCTCGCCCCGTGGATCTCCCCCCAGGATCCCTACGACCTCGCCCAGCTCCAGCTCGCCGACTCGCGGTTGCCGCCCCTCGCGCGCTCGGCGGCGGGCGCGATCCGCTGGCTGGGCACCGACGCCCAGGGGCGCGACATGCTCTCGGCGATTCTCTACGGGCTGCGCACGAGCCTGGCCGTGGCGCTCGCGAGCACGGCGCTCGGCTTCGCGATCGGCGTGGGTATCGGGCTCGCGGCGGCGTGGTTCGGCGGCTGGCTCGACGCGCTCGCCATGCGCCTGGCCGACCTGCAGCTCTCCTTCCCCTCGGTCCTGATCGCGCTCGTGCTGCTCGCCGTCTTCGGGCAGGGCCTGGACAAGATCGTAGCCGCGATCGTGGCCGTGCAATGGGCGTATTACGCGCGCGCCGCGCGCGCCGCGGCGCTGGTCGAGCGCTCGAAGGAATACGTCGAGGCCGCGGTCGCGCTCGCCGTTCCCGACTCGCGCATAATCCTCCGCCACCTGGTACCCAACTGCCTGCCGCCGCTCCTGGTGCTCGCCTCGGTGCAGATGGCCGCGGCGATCACGCTCGAGGCTACGCTTTCCTTTCTCGGCCTGGGCCTGCCGATCACCCAGCCCTCGCTCGGGCTGCTCATCGCGAACGGGTTCAACTATCTGCTCTCGGGCGCCTACTGGATCAGCTTCTTTCCCGGAGTGGCGCTGCTGCTCGCCGTGGTCGCGGTCAACCTCGCCGCGGACCGCCTGCGCGACGCCCTCGACCCGCGCGCGCGCTGAGCCCCTATACTGTCGCGGGACCTTTCAGAGGAGGAAACCCATGGATCCGAGAATCGCGGTCGCGGGGGCGCTGCTCGTCGCGGCCGGCGCGGCATTCGCGCAAGGCGGCAGGACACTCGAGCTCGTGGCCTTCCCGGGGGGCGGCAACTGGCCGGTATGGGCTGCCGAGGAGAAGGGCCTCTTCGCGAAGAACGGCATCGCCGTGAAGCTGTCCTTCACGCCGAACTCGGTCGAGCAGATCCGGAACATGATGTCCGGCAAGTACGACCTCGGCACGACCGCCTACGACAACGTGGTGGCCTACCAGGAAGGACAGGGCGAGACCGAGCTGCCGGCGCAGCCGGACCTGTTCGCCTTCATGGGCGGCTACTCGGGGTCGCTGCGGTTCGTCACTTCGCCCGACATCAAGACCTACGCGGCGCTCAAGGGAAAGACGGTCGGCGTGGACGCCGCCACCACCGGGTTCGCGTTCATCCTGTACAAGCTCGCCGCGATGAACGGCCTCTCCCAGTCGGACTACCGGATCGAGAAGCTCGGCGGAACCCCGGCGCGGGTGCAGGCGCTCATGGAGGGCCGGATCGCGGGCACCATGATCAGCTCGCCCTCGGAGATCCTGCCCGAGTCGAAGGGATTCACGCGCCTGGGCGACACCACCGCGACCTTCGGCCCCTACCAGGCCTCGGTCGGCTTCGCGCGCCGCGCGTGGGCGGCCAGGCACGGCGAGGAGCTGGTCGCGTTCATCCGCGCCTACGCGGCGGCGATGGACTGGCTGCAGGATCCGGCGAACCGGGACGAGGCGGTCGCGATCTACGCCAAGCACATCCCGAGCGCCCCGCGCCCTGCCGCGCAGAAGGCCTACGAGGTCATGTTCGCCGCGAACGAGGGCTTCCAGAAGAAGGCGAAAATCGACCTCGACGGCTGCCGCACCGTGCTCAAGCTGCGCAGCGAGTTCGCCAAGCCGCAGAAGAATCTCGCCGACCCCCTGAAATACATCGACGAGAGCTACTACCAGAAGGCCTTGCCGTAGCTAGTCTTGCAGGACTACTCGTACAGGCCGGGACGAGCCTTGCCGCGGAAAACGCGGTAGGCGAAGGCCGTGTAGGCGACAAGGAAGGGCAGCACGACGATCACGCCCGCGAGCATGAACCGCAGCGACGAGGGGTGAGCGGCGGCTTCCCAGATCGTCATGCGGTCGATGATGACGAACGGGAACAGGCTGTAGGCGAGGCCCGCGAAGGCAAGCACGAAGATCGTCACCGCGGCGGCGAAGGGCACCCAGTCGGGCTGCGACTCTCCGCGCTTCAGGCGGCCGGTGCTCGCCCACACCCGCCAGCCCGCGCCGAGCGTCGCGACGGGAAGCAGCATCAGCGCGAGCGTCCGCGGGAAGTCGAACCACTTCATCTGCACCGACTCGCTCACCAGAGGCGTAGCGAGGCTCACCAGCGCGACCGCGAGCGCAACCCAGGCGAGACCCCAGCGCGCCCAGGCGATCGCCTTGCCCTGGAGCACGCCCTGGGTCTTGAGTATCAGCCAGGTGGCGCCGAGCAGCACGTAGCCCCCGCACAGGCTCGCGCCCACCAGGAGAGAGAACACCGTGTAGCCGAAGCCCGCGTGGAAGCCGGTGATGTAGCGCCCGAGCATGAACCCCTGGGCGAACGAGGCGAGGAACGACCCGAACCAGAACAGGTTGTTCCACAGCTCGCGGTGCCATCCTTCGGCCTTGACGCGGAACTCGAACGCGACCCCGCGGAGCATGAGGCCGATCAGCATCCACGCGACCGGCAGGTAGAGCGCGCCCAGCACCGTGCCGTGCGCGACAGGAAAGGCGACGAGCAGGATGCCCACGCCGAGAACGAGCCAGGTCTCGTTCGCGTCCCAGAACGGCCCGATCGAGGAGACCATCAGCTCCTGCTCGCGCGCGTCGGCCGCGGGCATGAGCATGCCCACGCCCAGATCGTAGCCGTCGAGCACGACGTACATCAGCATCGCGAGTCCCATCAGCGCGGCGAAAACGAGCGGCAGGTCGATCATGGCTGGGCTCCCTTGCCCGCGAGGTGCGTCAGGACCACCAGGTAGGCGAGGAACATCGCTGCATACGTGATCACGTAGCCCGTCAGGCTCGCTCCGAGCTGCGCTCCCGACGCCGCGCCCGCCGCGTCGGCGGTGCGGAGGATCCCGGTGACGAGCCAGGGCTGCCTGCCGATCTCGGTGACGAGCCAGCCGCACAGGGTCGCCGCCCACCCCGAGAACGTGAAGCCCGACAGCACCCACAGCATCCGGCGCGGCGGCACCCGCCCGCCGCGCGTCGCCCAGGCGCCGCCCCACGCCGCGGCGAGCATCAGCACGCCCAGGCCGACCATCGCGCGGAAGGCGAAGAACACGGGCGCGACCGGCGCGGCGTCCGGCCAGAAGGCGTCGATGCCCCTCACCTCGGCATCACCGTCGTGCTTGAGGAACAGGCTGGCACCCTTGGGGATCTCGATGGCGAAGTCATTCCGGCGCCGGTCCTCGTCGGGGATCGCGAAAAGAACGAGCGGCACGCTCTTCTCCGTCTTCCAGATCGCCTCGATCGCCGCGATCTTCGCCGGCTGGTGCTCCAGGGTGTTGAGCCCGTGCTGGTCCCCGACCAGGGCCTGCACCGGCGCGAGCACCGCGGCAAGCACGAGGCCGGTGCGCAGCGTCGCCCGCGCCGAGGCGTCGCCCGGCGCGCGCAGCATGCGCCAGGCCGACAGGCCCGCTACCACGAAGGAGGCGGTGAGCCCCGAAGCGAGCAGCATGTGGGTGAAGCGGAACGGAAAGGACGGGTTGAACAGCACCTGCCACCAGTCGCCGGCGATGATCTGCCCGCCCTGAACCACGTGCCCGGCGGGCGTCTGCATCCAGGAGTTGAGAGCGAGGATCCAGAAAGCCGAGAGCGTCGTGCCGATCGCGACCATGGCCGAGGCGAAGACGTGCATCCAGCCCGGCACGCGGTTCATGCCGAACAGCATGATGCCGAGGAAGGTCGCCTCCAGGAAGAACGCGGTCAGCACTTCATACGCGAGCAGCGGCCCGGCGATATTGCCGACTTTCAACATGAAGCCGGGCCAGTTGGTGCCGAACTGGAACGACATGGTGATGCCGCTGACCACGCCCATCGCGAAGGACAGGGCGAACACCTTGGTCCACAGCTTGTAGGTGGCGAGCCAGCCGGGGTCGCCCGAGCGCGCGTAGCGTATGCGGAAGTACAGGAGTATCCAGCCGAGCGCGATCGTGAGGCTGGGGAAGAGAATGTGGAAGCCGATGTTCAGCCCGAACTGGGCGCGGGCGAGGAGCAGCACGTCGGAGGTGTCCATCTCCACTATCATACGGCTTCCCATCCGGTCGGGAGGGCCGCCGTGGAAGCCGCGAAACAGGCGCCGCTCGCCCTTGAAAGCCCGGCTTAGACTTCGATAGCCGGGAATAGCAAGGTGATACTCGTCCCGCTCTTGCCCGCGCTCGGGCCGAGGTCGATGCGCCCTCCGTGGCGCCTGGCGATCTCGCGCACGATCGCGAGTCCGAGGCCCGCGCCGGATCCCGGCGTTCCCTTGACGCGGTGGAAGCGCTCGAACACCCGCTCGCGCTCGGCGTCGGGTATCCCGGGCCCGTCGTCCTCGACCTGCAGATAGGACGCCCCGTCGCGCCGCCCGGTGCGCAGGGTGACGACGCCCCCTTCGGGGGCGTACTTGAGCGCGTTGTCGAGCAGGTTCGCCGCGGCTTCGGCAAGCAGATCGGGCTCGCAGCGCAGCGGTGCCCGCTCGAGCTCGAAGCCGAGGTCGATGCGCCGCGCGTCGGCGCGGGCGATCCAGTCCGACACGTCGCGCTGGAGGATCTCCGCCAGGTCCACCGGCTGCGGCGAAAACGGCCTCTGGGCGCTCGGGTCGACGCTCGCGAGCATGAGCAGCTGCCGCGAGAGGTGAGCGGCTCGCCGCGTCGCGGCGCCGAGCTGCTCGACGGTGCGCGCGAGCGTCGGCGGCAGCGGCTCTCCCCGCGCGGCGTCGATCTGCGCCTGAAGCGCGGCAAGCGGCGTGCGCAGCTGATGGGCGGCGTCGGCCACGAACTTCTGCTGCAGCTCCATGGACACGGCGACACGGTGCAGGAGCTCGTTCAGCTCGCGCACCAGCGGCCGGACTTCCTCCGGCGCCTGGCCCTCGGGAACGGGGCGGAGGTCCCCGAGCGAGCGCGTCGCAATTTCGGCGCGCAGCTCTTGCAGAGGGACGAGCCCGCGCTTCACTCCGATCCAGACGGCAGCGAGCGTCACGCCCAGGAACAGGAGACCGAGGGCGCCGTGCGAGAGCAGCATGTGCTGCACCAGACGATCGCGCTTCACCAGCGTCTCGGCTGCCTGCACGAGCACGGGACCGCGGGGCGACGCCACGGCGAGCGCGGCGACTCGGACCGGCTCGTCGCGATAGACGGCGTCGTAGTAGACCGGCGCGCCGGATGACGGCAAGGTGGGCGGCGGCGGCAGAGCATCGAGCGCTGCGACGTAGCGCCCGCGCTCGGTCACCGAGAAGAACAGGCGGTCGCTCGTGTCCACGCGCAGCGCGTCGATTGCCTCCCGGGGCATGTCGAGCTCGATCCTGCCGTCGGTCCTGAGACGCTCGGCGATCGCGAGCGCGGGGTCGAGAAGCGAGCGATCGTAGGCATCGGTGGCGATGCTCAGCGCGATCCGGTACGCGGCGGCGCCGCCCGCCGCGAGCAGCACGGCGAGCGGCCCGAGCAGCCAGAAGAGAAGCCGCCTGCGAACGCTGCGTTCAGGGCGCATTCGGGGCCTCGAGCATGTAGCCGTAGCCGCGGACGGTGCGGATGTGCAAGCCGACCGGCTCGAACTTGGCGCGCAGCCTGGACACGTAGACCTCGACGGCGTTCGCCGAAATCGTCTCGTCCCAGCTCGACAGCGATTGCACGATGCGCTCTTTCTGGAGGGCGACGCCGGCCTGTGTGACGAGCATCTCCATGATCGTCCACTCGCGCGCCGTCAGCTCCACGCGCTCCCCCCTCACCCGCGCCTCGCGCGCGGCGAGATCGAACGTGACCGCGCCGAAGGTGACCTGCGGCGCCGTCGGCGTGGCGCGCCTCCGTATGAGCGCGCGCACCCTGGCCTCCAGCTCCTCTACCGCGAACGGCTTGACCAGGTAGTCGTCCGCGCCGAGATCCAGGCCGCGGACACGGTCGGGCAATGCGTCTCGGGCGGTGATCACGATCACGGGGACCGTGTCCCGGCTGCGCAGGCGGCGCAGCACATCAAAGCCGTCGTGGTCCGGCAGCCCCAGATCGAGAAGCACCAGATCGAATGCCTCGTTTTCGAGCGCGAGCAGCGCGCGCTTCGCGCTGGCGACGCAATCGACGGTGTGCCCGGACGTGCGCAGCGCACGGGCGAGGCCGTCCGCCAGCATGGCATCGTCCTCGACTATCAGAAAGCGCATGAGTTTCCGCGAAAAGTAGGATCTTAGACCCCTCTCACTTGCCACACCACATGACGTGCTGCAACATGGCGGCCTGTTCGGGAACTCGTCTCGACCGATGCCAAGTGCAGACGATCAGACTATAGATTCAACGCTCGATGCCGATATCGGATCAACGCACTTACAGAAAGGCATTGGGGGTTCTCGAACTGGTGTGTCTCGGCCTTGGGGGCACGATCGGATCTGGAATTTTCGTCGTGCCCGGTGTGGCTGCGCAACTGGCCGGCGTGTCGTCGCTTATTGCCTGGCTGGTGGTCGCGGTGTCGGCCTGCGCAGTGGCATTTGCGCTCGGCTCCCTTCAGGCACGCTCACCGCTGGGCAGGTCGCTCATGAATTTGTTCGCAAGCAGCTTCGGCGACCGCGTTGCAGCGCTGCTGGTCTTGATCTACGCCATCGGCTCGGTGTTTGGCGTTGCTACGATTGCTGTCGGGCTCGGCCAGTACCTGTCCTATCTCGGCATCGCCCACCTCACCCTGACCGAGGCTCTGATCATCGGGGCGATGCTGGCCATGAACCTGCACGGGATTTCGCTTTCTGGAGCCGCAGAGAACTTGCTATCGATTGTGAAGATCGCCGGGATCCTCGCCATCATCGCACTGTTGGCGCCGCACGTGCGCTTTCAATCGCTCGCTACAACGAGCTTCGCACCGCTTCCGGCCTTGATGCAGGTCGTCATCATCGTCTACTGGCCGTTCACTGGCTTCGAGATCAGCGCGATCCCGGTGGCAGAAACAAGAAATCCTCGATCGATCGTTCCGGCACTGGTGTCGGTGATGGTGCTGGTATGCGCAATCTATATTGCCTTGAATCTCGCCCTCCTGGGCGCTGTTGGCGCGCCGGTGTTGGCGGCCTCACCGGCCCCCGTGGCGGATGCTGTCGGTCTTGTGCTCCAGGGCAGTGGGCCTTGGGTTGCTCTGCTGGCGATCGTCACCATGCTGTCCGCGCTCAACGCGTACATCGTTGGGGCATCGCGGTGCGTTCATGACATTCTGCAATTGAGGCAACCGAGCCGGCTTTCTCAGCTCTCGACACGCGGTGTTCCGACCGTGGCGCTGTTGGTCACCTGCATGGGCGCTGCAGCGCTGTTGATGTTCTCCAATCGCTTCAGCGACCTTGCTGCGGCAGCGGTATTGATGACACTCGTCCCCTATGTGGCGCTCTGCTGGGCGGCTTTCTCGAGCGGGGGCTCGATGCCAGCAAGGACGATCGCGCTGTTCGGCGCAGTTGTGACGCTCGCGATTCTTGTGATGTACTTCGCGCTGTAGTTGGAAGGCCGGGGGCGCTGCTCGGGCGCCGCTCAATCGCATGCGTCGACGCCGTGTTCCGGCTTCGGTGATTTCGTATTGCATCTCACTGCCTCCTCTTCAATTCCTCCGCGACCGACTCGATCTCCCTGCGAAATGTCGCGTTGACCTGCTCGTAGCGCTTCTGTGCGAGCTCGTCGTCGTAGACGCTGACGACATCCGCGTCGAAATAGGAACGCACGCCGCCGTTGAACGCGACGGCCATCTCCGCGATGGAGCCAGGCGGGCCTTGTATGCGGTATTTCGGCACGATCGGGAACAGGCCCCGCTCCATCGCGATCCGCTGGCCCCGCTCGGAGAGCAGGAACTCGACGAAGGCGCGCGCCGCCTTCGGATGCCTGGCGCCCCTGAGGATCGCGGCGGGGCCGGATGTGATCCACGCCGTCCTGGGCGCCACGTACTTGATATCGAAGCCGGCCAGGCGATCCTCGAAGGCAAAGTAGCTCGGAACCGCGAAGCCAACGGCAAATTCTCCCTTCGCCACCAAGGAGGGCACATCGCGGCTGCGCGGGGCGAAAATGCCTGTGTTCGCGGCGAGCCGCTTCAGAAATTCCCAGCCCTTCGCATCGCCGTCGCGCTGGAGGATCACCTCGTACGCCGCGTGGCTGCTTGACGAGCGACTCGGGGGCGCCTGCGCAACGTTGCCCTTTAGCCGCGGGTCGAGAAGATCGTCCCAGTCCTTCGGCGGCGGCACGCCAAGGCGCTCCAGCAACCGCGGGTGGTAGGCGATGCCGCAGGACTCGAGCACGGTCCCGACCCAGAATCCGTGCGGGTCCTTGAGCGAGACCGCTTTCGGCCTCCCGATCGTCTGGGGAATGCTGTCCAACACAGCTGCCGCCAGTTCGAGCCGCGCCAGGAGATTCTGCTCGGCGAGCCGATCAAAGAGCGCGCTCTCCCCACCCCAGAAGAGGTCCGCCTGCGGCCGGCCGTTCCATTCGACGATCTGGCCGTACGCGATCGGGGTGCCGGCCGAAAGCGCGCTTGTCTTCACGGCGATGTTCCAGCGCTGCTTCGTCAAGGCTCTGAACTCGGCGAGCGCCGGGTCCGAGAGGCTCTTCCCGACCGGCGTGATGATTACCAGCTCGTCTTCGATGGGCTGGGCCAGCACCGCGCCCGCGGCAGCGAGCGCACCTGCAAGAGCCGCTGCGAAAGTAAACAGCCACCGCGTCAAGAGATTTCTCCCGTTCGTTTCTGCAACCACGCCGCCGTGAAGTAGACCCGGCGATCGCTGTCTTCCGCCGCCGCCGATAGGTACTCCCCGGCAAGCTTCGGATCGGCGAGCAGTTCCTCGACGGGTCGCTCGCGGTGCGACACCGTTAGCTCATCGCGCGCCCGTCGCGTGCTTCTCGCCGTCTGCGGTCTTGCATGGGTTGTCTCCGTTTCCGTCGTGATTACCGCGGTGCGACCCAGGTGAACATCCGCCGCCCGAAGGCGCCGGCGGCCGCGGTCAGCAGCGCCGCGATCCCCAGATTCCAGACGAGGATCAATACGCTCGCATCGTGATTGTGGAAGAGCGGCAGGAGCGACGCCGTGATGCCCGCCACGGCCAGGCCGCCCGCGACCGCCACCGGAGTCGGATCGAACAGCGCGGTGTGGCGCAGCATGATGAGCAGCGTGAGCGCGAGCGGCGCTCCGGTCATGACGAGCGCAGCGACGCACCCGGTTTCATCGCCGAGATGCATGCCGGGTTGAAGATCGACCCAGGCCGTGAGGCAGCTGTGGCCGATGTTCACGATCCAGACAAGGAGCGCCGGCACCGGCAGCCACAGCCACAGCCGCGAGCGGTCCGGGAGGCTGACGACGAAGGCCGCGACGGCCGCCAGAATGCCGGTGGCGAGCGCGGCCCCAACGTCGATCGCGAACCCCGGCTGCCGCAGCGACAGCTCGAGGTCCGGCCGCAGGCCCTTGATCGCTACCATCAATACGAGCATCAGGCCCGCGAACAGCAGCCACGCCGCGGCGCGCGCGAGCGGCGGGCGCAGGCGGCGGACCGGCTCCGCGCGCGCGACGAGCGATTCGATGAGGTCCGGCGTCGTGATCATGTTTGCGTGCCTTGCTTTCCGAATATCTTCCGCAGGTTCTTCAACCCGCGGTAGGTCGCGACCTTCAGCGCCGCGACCGACATCCCGCTCGCCGCTGCGGCTTCCTTCAGCGACATCTCTTCGAGCTTCAGCATACGGATCGCTTCCCGCTGACCCGGTGGCAGGCCCGCGAGGGCTTCCCGCACCGCGCGCCCGTCGGAGGCCGCCTCCTGGAAGTTCGTTTCGGGGGCCGCAAAGGTTTCATGTTCGGCTTCGAGCGGGGTCTCGCGCGCCGCCGCCCGTCCGCGGCGGCGCAGGCCGTCGACGAAGCGCCGCCTTGCGATGGCGACGAGCCACGGGCCGAACGGGCGCATCGGGTCGTAGGTATGGCGCACCGCATGCACGCTCAGCAGCGCATCCTGAACGGCATCCTCGACGTCGCTCCGGTCCCGGATCAGCCGCGCCGCGAGCGAACGCAGGTAGGGTGTGATTTCCTCGAGCAATCGCCGGTAGGCTTCGCGGTCGCCCTCCTGCGCGCGGGCCATGCATATGGACCAGTCGAGCGTGCGGTCTCCGCGCCTGGCGGGATCGCGCGTCTCGGACGACTCGGCGGACTCTTTTACGACGCTGAGAGCCGGGCCGGCGCTCGATGGGCTGGACGGCATGGCCCGGATTTTCTCACCTGGATCGCTTCCCATAGCCAAAAATATTTCTGCATCGGGCAGGTAACCTTTCGTCGTTCCCCGTCGAATTTCCTGTCACGGTCCCGATCCCCGGGACTTTCAATCTGAAAGGATCGTTCATGAACCGATATGTATTGGCTGCTTCGACGCTCTCGAGCGCCGTCGGGCTGGCGCTCGCGATGCAGGCTGCGCCGATCCAGGCGCAGGGCATGAAGAAGGAGATGGGCGACACGCCGCAGGTCGTCAAGGACAACATGGCGCGCGCCATGGCGAGCAAGCTCGAGAAGTGCTATGGCATCAACAAGGTCGCCAAGAACGACTGCGCCGAAGGCGCGCATTCCTGCGCCGGGCAGGCGACCCAGGCGCGAGATCCCAAGTCCTTCGTGCTGCTCCCCGCGGGCGACTGCTCGAAGATCCAGGGCGGCAAGACCACCGCCTCCTGATCGTGACCCGGCAGTTGCCTTCTCCTCTGCTGCCGGCGCGAGGCGGACGCAGCTCGATCCCTGCGAAAGCCGGGGTCGGGCTGCGTTTCCGCCACCACCGGGAGGTCCTCGACACGCGCCCCGCCGCCGCCTGGTTCGAGGTGCACACCGAGAACTACATGGGTGGCGGGACGACCCCGGCCGCGCTCGATGCGATCCGTCTGGACTATCCGCTTTCGCTGCACGGCACGGGCCTGTCTCTCGGCAGCGCCGAGGGGCTGGACCGGGCGCATCTGGCGCGGGTGCGGGCCGCCGTCGGGCGGTTCGAGCCCGGCCTCGTCTCGGAGCATCTGTCATTCAGCGTCGGCGGCGGTACCTATCTGGCCGACTTGCTGCCGCTGCCGATGACCGAAGGAGCGCTGGACGTCGTGTGCCGGAACGTGGCGGAGGTCCAGGATTTTCTGAAGCGGCCCATTCTGGTGGAGAATCCCTCCTCTTATCTTCAATTTCGGCATTCGACGATCTCCGAGTGGGAGTTCCTCGCGCTCGTCGCACAGCGCACCGGGTGCGGGATCCTCTGCGACGTGAACAACATCTACGTGAGCTCGCGCAACCACGGCTGGCAGGCGTCGACCTACCTCGCTGCGCTGCCGCCCGCGGCGATCGGCGAGATCCATCTCGCCGGGCACACCGTGAGGCGGCTCAGGGACGGACGGATTCTGCGCATCGACGATCACGGCTCGCGCGTCGCGCCGGAAGTGTGGGCGCTCTACGCCGAAGCCCTGGCGCGCTTCGGACCGGTGCCGACGCTGATCGAATGGGACACCGAGGTGCCGCCGATGGCGGTGCTGGTCGAGGAGGCCGCGCATGCCGCCGCGATGATCGGGGAATCGAAGAGTGGAAACGGGCACGCCCTCGCTGCTTGAGCTGCAGCGCGCGATGCGCGCGAGCCTCGTCGTCCACGACGATCGCAGGATCTCTGCGCACGTGGTTCCCGGCGCGTTCACTGCGGCCGAGCGGCTGGACGTCTACCGCAACACCTTTGCCAGCGCGCTGACGACGGCGCTCCGCCTGTCGTATCCCGCCGTGCACCGTCTCGTGGGCGCGGAGTTCTTCGGGGGCGCGGCGCGCATTTATATCGAAGCCCATCCGCCGACCGGCGCTTGTCTCGACGAATACGGCGAAGCGTTTCCGGAATTTCTGTCTGGCTTCGAGCCCTCGGCGTCGCTTGCCTATCTACCCGACGTCGCCGCTCTCGAACGAGCCGTGAATGGCGCGCTCCACGCTCCTGACGTGGACCCGCTCGATCCTCATCGCCTGGCGACGCTCGCGGAGCACGACCGGGCGCGCGTGTGTTTCGCGCCGCACCCCTCGGTGAGCCTCGTCCACACGGATCATCCCGCGGATCTCATCTGGCACGCGGTGCTGGAGAAGGACGGCACGGCGCTTGCGGCGATTGATCCCAACGACGGCCCGGCCTGGCTGCTGGTGCATCGCCTGGCGACCGGCGTAGAGGTCCGTCGCTTGAGCGAAGCCGCTTGGAAATTCACCTCCGCGCTTTGCGCAGGCAGGCCGCTCGCCGCCGCCCTCGACGAAACTCATGATTTCGATGCGTCGGCACTGCTCGCCGATCACCTTGCGACCGGACGCTTCGTCGATTTCGGTTTGAGCGAGACGTCTGCCTGACCCAAATACCAGGGACTCTCCATGGCAAACCCCACTCCCGCTGCCCCGGGTCGACCCCCAATGGCTCTCATCGGACGCGCCTTACGCCGGCTCGAGTCCGTTCCGTATTGGCTCCTCGCGCTGCCGCTGCGGCTGGCGGTCGCGACGGTCTTCTGGAACTCGGGAACGAGCAAGCTCGCGAACTGGAACACGACGATCGAGCTCTTTACCGAGGAATACAAGGTGCCGGTTCTGCCGCCTGAAATCGCCGCCTACATGGCGGCGTCGATCGAGCTCGCCACGCCCGTGCTCCTCGTACTGGGGCTGCTCACGCGCCCGGCGGCGCTGGTTCTCCTCGGCATGACGGCTTTCATCGAGATCTTCGTCTACCCTCAGGCTTGGCCGACCCACATCCAGTGGGCCGCGATGCTGCTGGTCCTGCTCTGCCGGGGTCCGGGCAGCCTCTCGCTCGATCATCTGGTGCGCAGGCGCGTCGAAGCGGTGACGCGCTAGAGAAGTCTCCAGTCCATGACCCGCCCTGCTCTCGAATCGGTCCTGACCTGTCCCAGGTGCGGCTTCGCCACGCAGGAAACGATGCCCGAGGAATACTGTCAGTTCTACTACGAGTGCAAGCGTTGCCGAGCGTTGTTGCGTCCGAATCCCGGCGACTGTTGCGTGTTCTGCTCGTTCGGGTCGGCCAAGTGCCCCTCGGTCCAGTTGCGCCGGGGATGCTGCGAGTAGCCGTGCGAACCGGCTCCCGAGACCATCCGCTTTTGCTCTCTAGTTCTTGCAAGACCCTGGCGCCTACTGCAACATGTCTGCGCCCCACAGGGCCTGATGATCGAGATGGAACGCCGAAATTCCGCAGCCTCAAGCGGCAGCACGGGAAATCAAACCCCCTCGCCGGATCTTCCAGGTACCACGGCCATGATGCAGCAGTACCTGCGCCTCAAGGCGCAGTACCCGGACATCCTGCTGTTCTACCGCATGGGCGATTTCTACGAGATGTTCTACGACGACGCCGAGCGCGCGTCGCGCCTGCTCGACCTCACGCTCACCACCCGCGGCGCCTCGGCCGGCGCGCCGATCAAGATGGCGGGCGTGCCCTACCACGCGGTCGACCAGTACCTCGCGAAGCTGGTGAGGATCGGCGAGTCGGTCGCGATCTGCGAGCAGATCGGCGATCCGGCGACGTCCAAGGGGCCGGTCGATCGTCAGGTCACGCGCATCGTCACGCCCGGAACG
>Ga0335083_10001487_pt1 | contig 32112 bp, 30 predicted proteins | sample Lox_Sample_42_FD_206716 | JGI IMG/M metagenome (GOLD analysis project Ga0335083, IMG submission 206716) | Soil microbial communities from Loxahatchee National Wildlife Refuge, Florida, United States - Lox_Sample_4.2 | ecosystem: Environmental > Terrestrial > Soil > Wetlands | place: USA...
CGTGCTCGCGCAGAACCGCGATAATCTGCTCTTCCGTGAACCGGATCCGCTTCATCGTCCGTCCCCTTATTGAGGCCGGACTCTAACTCCGCGTGGAGGAAAAACTCAGTGGCAGGTCAATCGGGCCCGTGTCGACGTGGGACGCCGAATCCGGGGCCGGGTCGATTAGCGGTCGGGGTATCTTCGGTCGCGCTGCGTAGGCTGGTTCTCGGGCCCGGTATAGTATGGGTTCGGCTGACAAATTCCGCCCAAGCCAGAAATCGCAGCGCGGCATTGCTCGTAGGTGACGAAGCCACAGTTGGTGCCGCCACTAATATTGAACTGAGCGCACCACTCGTAGGGATCAGCAACTGCCGCAGTCACCAAGACAAATTGTGCAGTCGAGCCAAGAAGAAAAGCCAGAACCAGATAGCGAAGGCAAAATTTCCAAATGACGCCCATCATATTTGCTCGCTTTGCCCGCCAGGTCGGCCGGTTGGTGAAACGTTCGTGCATTAAACAAGTCTAGCGTCGATCTTGCCATTATTCAAAACAGTAAGGCCGCCAAATATGGCGGCCTTAAATTGCTTGGTGATGAAACGGTAGAGAGCGGAGTTGCCGAACGACAAGGGGTCAACAACTCCGTCGGACCATCGGGAGATGTGGCGGAAACCCGAAGGCCTCATTTTTTGTAATCGCGTTCTTTTGCTGAAGCGAGCGGGGCCACTGAGTAAGGTCATCAATTAACTTTAACGCCTCTGCCTCGAGCGGGACTCCGCTTAGGGAAGTCTGTGACCGCGTTAACGGGTTTTCCTAACACTGAATTTGATAAGTGATAGAAGCCGCCGGTGCGCCGCGAGTATTTTACGACCGCCCGAAGCTATTGCCAGGATGCTTATTGCCAGGATGCTAGATGTCGATGGATAGAAATGCTTCACAAAATCTCCTTCAGCTTGAATGGATCAGTGACGCTCTGGTCTATCTCGGCATTGCTGCGACCTTTGGCGTCGTCAGCATAATTTGTTGCGGGATCTGGCTGCTCATTTGGTGAGCATAGTCGCGGGCAACACACGCAAAGATCATTAAAACGGGAAAAATCGTGCGGCGGTCAAAAGCCACGTTAAATATTTTGGGGACACATTGCTCGATATCAAAAGCATTTTCATCGTAGCGATAATTGCGTTCGTATCTGTGACCCATGTGGGCGCAGAGCCGAAGTATCACCACGGTATGCGGCACCTGACAAAGAGAGGCTTTGTTACTTGCGATGCTCGTGGCTGCTCCGATCAGAGCCGCGGAACAAACACAGTTGCGAAGACCGTGGACCCCAACGGTAATGGCATTGTCATTGGAGGCAGGCCTACCGGTTGTCCGTATGAGTTTTGTGGCTGTGAAGCGTCGCTATATTTGTTTGGCGAAATTCGACCTGAACTCAATCTGGCGTCTCAATGGGCCAGAAAATTCCCGCGCGCATCACCAGCGCCAGGCACGGTGGCGGTCCGCAATCACCATGTCATGGTGCTTATGAATCACGTGGAGGGGAGTGACTGGTTGGTACACGATGGTAATTCGGGCGGAGGCTTGACCCGCGAGCACGTAATGTCGATCGGCGGTTATGTCACTGTCGATCCGCACGGATCGCGTTTTGCGCGGCGAGAGGAATAAAAGGTCGTCTTTGGCGCGGCCTATCATTTCGTTCCGCCAAAAACAGCCAGGACACACAGATCGCACGATCGCATCTCGGCCACCAGCGTGCACTTAACTGTCGGAAAGAAAACATATCCGCGACCGCGGCTCGCACGTGCATTGACGTGAGTGACGATCCGGCAGGCGTAGGCTTTGGCCGCCGCCATCTGATCGGCGCGCGACTTCGGCTTGCCACGCGTATCGCTGAGCGCCGTCAGCTCGCGTGCAACACGTTTGCCTGAGATCGAGCTGTCGGGAATAGCGGCCAGCCCTGGGGGGACGGGCCGGCCGCTTAAAACCCGGCTGTGGGGAGGGGTGGGATAGCCGGGTCTTCCGGAGTTTCACCCACACATTTTTCTGTATCGGGAAGGCAATCTTTGCCGCCCACTCAGGTCCTTCATTGACTAGGGCATACCGATAAACCTGTGCAGGACCCTAATGTAAAATTCGCACTAGCGTCATCGGCCGTCGCCGCTCTTTCCAATGCTTCGTCGCTCACGCCATCTGCAGATAGACAGTCCTGATCGTGGTCCATGGCCTTCTCCTTCGTCGGTAGAGTGAAGCGTTAATTCTCCAAGCAGGCCTAACGTACCTATCAGCCTGATCGAATCTATTGAACGATCGTGTCGCCGATACTTTTGGATGAGTTGTCACGATCCATTTGGATTTTGTCGGAGGCGCCGTAGCGATCGCTACTGAACGCCCGGGGCACGGAAGCCGATCTTGGCCATCCAATTAGGGAGCCCCGGCGATCGGCGGGGCCCTTTGTTCGGTTAGCGGTGTCTGCAGTTGGCACTGGCAGACATCGCAAGCCCATCCGTGGATATCCGCGATCGGGACAAAGCGGACATCGCAAATTTTCGTGTACATTTCGATTTTGACGCGAAAAAGAACGTCAAATCTGCCTTCCAGTCAGCCATTCCGAACTGCTATTGTCCGCGTGAGCCCAGCCCAGCGCTGAAATACTTTGGTATGGGTTTGTAAAATTTTGCGGCGCCAAAATTAGCGTTATTTTTTGTCGCAACACGGTGCGATCTCCCTATGAAGCGAGATTTCACGTCAACATCTGACGACGGTTTTTTCCTCATCTCGAGCTTGCCACCGAGCCGATTTCAAGTGCGGCTCGCTTCCGCGGTCGTGCTTTGCATTCTAGTGGTGGCCTTCCTCGTTATGTGGCCGCTATCGGGGGTGCGGCTAAAGCCCATCGCCGCTATCTTTCCGATGTATCTGATGGCGATGTTCTTGTGCGATTCGATTACTGCGACTTTGTTATTCTCACAATTCTCAATTTCACGCTCGCTTGCAAATCTTGTGATCGCAAGCGGTTATCTTTTCACAGCGATGACGATTATTCCCTACAGCCTGACATTTCCTGGGGTCTTTGCGTCCGAGCCGCTCATTGGTCACTTGCAGAGCACGGCGTGGCTGTTCGATTTGTGGCACGTTGGCTTTCCTTTATTTGTGATCGCCTACGGACTGCTAAAGGACGCAGATTCCAACAAGCCACTGTGGCCAGGCACAGTGCGTTCAGCAATCGCTCTGAGTTTTGTGCTAGTACTCTTAGTCGTCTTGGCGGCTGTGTTTCTCTGTATCGTGAGTGAAGATCATTCTCCCATTATCATACTCGATACTCGCCGTTTTAGTCCGCTGTTCCTTTATTATGTTGTCGCGCCTGTCGTGCTGGCGTCTCTTGCTGCCATCATTGTGCTCCGAGTGCGGCAGCGATCACTGCTAGATCTTTGGTTGATGGTCGTTCTGTTCCTGTACGTGGTGGAGATGCCGATAACCTACTACCCTGATCCAGAGCGCTTTAGCCTCGGTTGGACTGCGGCGCGGGTTATTGGTTTCTTCGATAGCGCTATAGTTCTGGTGGTTCTGCTGTATGAGATAACGTACCTTTATTTCGATTTGCTCCGCGCTGTTCGGGGTCAGCGTCGCGAGCGTGAGGCACGTTTGATGGCCGGTGATGCAGTCGCGGCTGCGATTGCCCATGAAGTCAGGCAGCCGCTCACCGCGATCGTAAACAGAGCCAACGCCGTAGGCCGATGGCTCCAGAAATCAGAGCTTGATTTGGAAAAAACGAAAATCGCAGTTCAACAAATTGCCGCCGACGGCCATCGCGCCGCGGCTATGATCCATGGAATTCGGGGGAATTTTAGAAAGGACGTTCAGGCCCGGACTCCGATAGATATTGACGGCTTAATTCAAGATACACTTAGTCTTGTCCACGACGATTTACAACATCACGAAATACATCTTGAGGTTTCGACCGTCACGAAGGTGCCGCAGATATTTGCCGATCGCATTCAATTGCAGGAAGTCCTGCTGAACCTTATTAAAAACGCCATCGACGCAATGGTTTCCACGCAAAAACCTCGAGTCCTAAGGATACGAGTCGATGAGGGCGCCGAGGCTGGCGTCATCGTCTCTGTTGCAGACAATGGAATAGGGATCAGCGAGAAAGACATCGAGAGAGTATTCGACCCGCTCTTCACAACAAAGGCCGGCGGGAAGGGGCTGGGCCTGTCAATATGTCGTCTAATCGTGGAGGCGCACGACGGCAAAATATGGGTTCGCCAAAACGAGCCGAGAGGCGCCGTATTTGAGTTTGCGGTGCTTGGCAATATGCCACCGTCAACGGGGGCGTTAAGCGTTTCGGCATAGCGGACCGTCGGCATTCGCGGCCGCTCGCTGCTTCGGCTACACCGAAAGCCAACCGACACCTAGGTACGATAGACTTGTAGGCATGGGTGACTTCAACGGCTAGAATTGAAGAACGCTTAAAATCGTACGCTCCTTAAATCGGGCCCTTGAGGATTTTGTCGCGCGAGGAATCGTAACTCCTAAAGTCCGACAACCGTAAGCCGCGCTTCGATGTCCGTTTTCTTGCCTAAATGGATTTCGAGCTACCAATACCAAAGCACAATAGACTCTTTGCTGCCCATAGCGCGCCGATCCCGGGGTTCGGCTGAAGCAGGTAACTGGCACACGCATGTGCTGATGCGGTACGATTTTAATGGCGAAGAGATAGGCCAGCGGCGCGTGACTAATGATTGCGCGTGAATCCACAAACGCCGAGGCATGGCTGCTGAACCTGCCGCCGACAAGGCAGCAGACACGGTGGGCCGCCGCCGTCGCCGCGTGTCAGCTCGCGGCGCTTGCGCTTCTAGCCCCGTTCGCGGGTGTACCGCTCGGGCAGATGAATGGATTCATTCCCGTTGTCGAGGGCGTGGTATTCGTGACCGACCTTGTCACCTCGGTGTTGCTGTTTTCACAGTTCGCGACACACCGTCTGAACGCTCTCCTCGTTCTCGCCTGCGGCTACCTCTGGTCGGCTCTGATAATTATTCCGCACGCGCTCTCGTTTCCAGGTGCGTTTTCTCCGGTCGGGTTGCCCGGTGCGGGCCTTCAGACCACACCGTGGCTCTATTGGTTCTGGCACCTTCCTTTTGCCATGGCATTGTTGGGCTACGGAATAATGGGGAACGATAAATCCGAGTCGAGCCTGGCTCGGGGGTCGTCGCTTGCTGTTCTTGTCGGGAGCATCGCGCTTGTTCTTGCGCTCGTCTGCGGGTTGGTTCTGGTCGCCACTGCGGGAAAAGACTACTTACCGGCGCTGTTCGCGGACCCTGTTCGCGTAGTGCCGGCGAACGTCTTGGTGGGCTACTCGCTGCCGGCGATCACGATCCTCATGTATGTGAGTGCGCTCGCGGTTTTGTGGCTTTGGCGGCGTTCGGTGCTCGATCAATGGCTGATGATCGTCGCCTTGTCGGTAATTGTGGAAGTCGTAATCGTTGTCTTTGTATCCCCTAAGCGCTTTGACGTCGGCTTCTATGCGGGTCGCCTGTTTTCACTGCTTACCTCGACCACCATCATGGTCGTTCTGCTAATGGAGACGATACGGCTTTATGCGAATGTTGCTCGTTCCAACGAGGGCAAAATCCGGCGACTCGTCGACGCCAACATCATTGGAATCATCATCTGGGATATTGAAGGCAGAATCATCGATTGCAACGATGCCTTCCTGCGGATGATAGGATTCGAACGCGCCGACCTCACGAGTGGAGCATTGCGTTGGACAGAACTCACTCCACCAGAGTGGCGCGCCACCGACGAGCGGTGCCTGGCGGACATCAGAGTGAGCGGCACGATCCAGCCTTTTGAGAAAGAGTATATCAGAAAGGACGGAACCCGCGTTCCAGTTTTGGTTGGCGCCGCGATCTTCGATGAATCGCAAGATCAGGGTGTAGCCTTCGTTCTCGATTTGACTGAGCGGAAGCAAGCTGAGGAGGCGCTGCGGCGCAGCGAGGCGTTTCTCGCGAAGGGCCAAACGCTCAGTCAGACCGGGACCTTCGCATGGCACTTCGTAACAGAAGAATTCATTTGGTCTGATGAGCTCTATCGCATTTACGAATTTGATCCGGGCGTCCATATCACGTTTGAAAAGATCGCAACCCGCTATCACCCAGAAGATAAAGCAATCATAGCGAGCGTCGCTGAACAAGGCGGACGCGGTGTCATGAATTTTGACTATTCACATCGGCTTTTGATGCCGAATGGCTCGATCAAGCACATACATGTTGTCGCGCACGGGAAATACAATAAAAACGGTCAACTTGAATACTTCGGAGCTGTACAGGACATAACTCAGCGCCATGTTGCGGACGAAGCGCTCAACAAGGCGAGAACGGAGCTTGCGCACATGGCCCGGGTTATGAGTCTTGGGGCCTTGACCGCCTCTATAGCGCATGAAGTCAATCAACCGCTGTCGGGCATCATCACCAACGCCAGCACGTGCATGCGGATGCTAGGCGCCGAGTCCCCAAATCTAGACGGAGCCCGCGAAACGACGCGGCGCACCATTCGCGACGCTAACCGTGCCGCTGAAATAATTTCCAGACTGCGCGCACTGTTTGCCAAACGGAAAATGTCGACTGAAATGGTGGATTTGAACGAAGCTTCACGAGAAGTAATTTCGCTATCGTTGCGGGAGCTTCAAAACAATCGCGTGACTTTGCGATCAGAGTTTGCTGACGATCTTCCATTTATCCAATGCGACCGTATTCAAATTCAGCAAGTCCTGTTGAATCTTATTCGTAACGCCGCTGAAGCGATGTGCGATGTCGACGGTCGTCCGCGGCAACTAGTTATTAGGACCGCCAAAGCTGGGTCGGAAAGCGTTGTCGTTGCCGTAGAAGATTCAGGGACGGGCATAGACGCTGCGAATCTCGATCGCGTCTTCGATGCGTTTTATACCACCAAGACCAACGGATTGGGGATAGGTCTATCGGTCTGCCGGACCATCGTGGAGACGCATGGAGGAAAGTTGTGGGCAACAGCAGCTGCGCCCCATGGCGCCATCTTCCAGTTTACCCTGCCCGGTGCGGGGGGCGTTGCCGGTCGCTAGCGGGGACGTGCGTTCGATTGGATCGATCCTCCTCAAAGATATACTTGCCGCCGGCAATCTGTAAGTCTCTTTAAAATATCGCGGCCGGCCCTAGGGGTGCGGGCCGGCCGATAAAGACTCGGCCGTGGGGAGGGGGCGGCCCAGTCATCCGAAGTCTCACTTCCGGAATTTTTCGCATCGCGATGACGATCCTTGCCGCCACTCGCTATTTTATTGGCTAGGGCATTCCGATAAACCGGTGCAGGCCCCTAAAGTAAACGGCCCACTTTGATTTTGTCAGGGGTGCTTGCCGTCGATTGGAAACAGACGTCAAATCTGCTCTTTCCGGCGAGCCATTCGGGGCTGCGGTCTGACGGAGCCCTGTCAAGGTTTGGTGCCCGCTCACGGCTTGATATCCCCGAAGGCAAACCGACACCTAGGTACGATAGACTTGTCGGCAAGCGTGATTTCAATAGTTGGAATGAACAGGTTCTCGATACCGTTAGAGATAGGGGGTTGCCAGCAGGATGCCACTCGGAGTTCATCCGGGAGAGTGTCGTGAAAAAAAGAGAAATAATCGGACGTCCGCTGGTGGCAGTCATTGATGACGATGAATCTGTGCGCGAATCGTTGGAGGATTTGCTGGGCGAGCTGGGCTACGCGGCTAAAACATTCTCTTCCGGACAAGAGTTTCTCGCATCGGGTGATGTTGAACTAAGTCAATGTCTGATCGTCGACATCTCGATGCCAGGCATGTCTGGCCCTGATCTGTATCAAGAGTTGATGGCGCGGGGGCGTAAGATCCCGGTTATCTTTATCACTGCCCACGAGTCAGCCATGCGTCCTCGCTTGCTCCAACAGGGCGCGGTGGAGTGCCTGGCTAAGCCGTTCAGTGATACGGCGCTGCTGGACGCGCTGAAGGCGGCGATCCGCGAATGAAGCTGCATATTTTGAAACCCTTTGAATAAGGACCGCAATTAAACGAACGGTGCGATTGACCAAACGCCATGAGGCAAACGCATATGCCGGACGCTTCAATTGTGTACGTCGTTGATGACGATATTTCCGTGCGGCAGTCGCTCGAACTGCTAATCCGTAATGAGGGTTGGCGGCCGGAACTATTCGAAACCGCACAGGATTTTCTATCGTGTCCGAGGACCTCTCTGCCGAGCTGCTTGGTTCTGGACCTCTCCCTTCCCGGCCTCAACGGTCTTGATTTGCAAAAGTGCGTTGCGGTCGATCGGGCGGAGATGCCGATCATCTTCATAACAGGTTACGGCGATGTTCCCGCCACGGTTCAGGCCATGAAAGCTGGGGCGATCGAGTTCTTGACGAAACCATTCGCCGATGACGTCCTTTTGAGCGCGATCAAAGAGGCGTTGCAGCGCAGTAGGGCCGTGCTCGGGCATCAGGCTGAGCTGAAGAGTCTCCGCGAGCGGTATGGTTTGCTGAGCCCGCGTGAGCGTGAGGTCATGGCGTTGGTGGTCCGCGGCTTGTTGAACAAGCAGGTCGGTTTCGAGCTCGGCATTAGCGAGATCACGGTGAAAGCGCATCGGGGCCAGGTCATGAGAAAAATGGAAGCTGGCTCTTTTGCCGACCTAGTGAATATCGCAGCAAAGCTCGGGGCACCTCGCTAGCATCAGTTCAAAGGTATTCGCGATACCACCGTTCAATGAATCGATCGCGGCGGTTGCCTCGTTGGCAGAATTATCAGGCTGCGTCACGGGATAGTCGTGCAACACTCTGTTACTTGCCCTTGACGACAGGTGGCGGCCCAAATCTGCTCGGCTTTAATCCATAGGTATCGGCGACACCATCGTCCAATATCACGACAATTCGCGCTCGCGATATGTCTTATTAAAATTCCGCCAAGCGCGAGTGACGACGGTGGCTTTTATTTGTCTTCAACTTCCTAAGGCAAAGCGCAAGGCCAGTTTGGCGATTGCCATGATGGCTTTACTAACGGCCTGTTCACAAGAGGAGCAGTCGCTTGCCGACTATATTAGCGCGATCTGCGCCTCGCATTTCAGGGGCGCCTCGCGTGATGAAACGCCGTTCCTCGAGGAAAATATCAATGCCATGTCGAAAATGATGGTGGACATGGGAATTGCGCCTTCCGGCGACATTGACCGAGATTTCGTGGGAATGATGGTACCGCATCATCAAGGCGCCATTGACATGGCACGAGCCGAGCTGCGGTACGGCCATAACGAGCGTCTCAAGCGCATGGCCCAGGAGATTGTCGTTACGCAGCAGCAGGAGATTGGCGCGATGCGACTGGCTGTTAGCGAACCACCACAGAACCTACGCCAGTCGGCACTCTTCGATCGCAGGCAATAATGCAAAAAGAATTCAGTAGTGGGGCAAGACCATCAAACAGCAACGGAGCTGTGTCATGACACGATTACCTGCTTTAGGCCTCTTTATTGTCACTGCTCTCGCACTCATGCCGGCTGCGTCCGCTGGCCAAGCCCCCGGCGCAGCCAGTGCGCCGAACATTCCGGTCAGCCATCGCGATCGCGTCTATGCGGCCGAACAATTTTCAAATACGGTTTCGGTAATCGATCCCGTCGACAATAAATTACTTGGCGAGATAAGGCTCGGCGAGCCGCAGCCGACAAATTTCAGTCCCTTGTACAAGGGGCAGGTTCTGGTTCACGGCTTGGGTTTTTCACCTGATCATCACACGCTAGCCGTTGTTTCAATCGGGTCAAACTCGGTGACCTTCATCGATGCGCCCACCAACAAGGTAAAACACGTTACTTACGTCGGTCGCGCGCCACATGAGGCGTTTTTTACCCCCGACGGCAAGGAGGTCTGGGTCACCGTTCGCGGCGAAAATTATGTCTCGGTGCTCGATAGCGGCACGTATCAGGAAAAAACGCGGATCATCGTGCCCAACGGACCGGGGATGACGATTTTTTCTCCTGATGGCAAATACGGTTACGTCTGCTCATCATTCAATCCCGAGACCGACGTAATTACCGTGGCCGATCATCAGATCGTCGGCAAGATCGCACAGGCGAGCCCATTCTGCCCCAACATCGCGGCGACGCCTGATGGCTCGCAAGTCTGGTTGACCCTTAAAGACACCGGCAAAACGCAAGTGTTCGACGGACGTCCGCCATTTGCGTTGCTCAAGACACTCGACACTGGACCGATTTCGAACCACGTCAACATCGTCAATAACGGCAACGGCATGTTTGCCTATGTGACGGTCGGCGCACTCAATGAAGTCAAGGTGTTCCGGACCTCTGACTTCGTGCAGGTCGCAACCATTCCAGTCGGCAAACTACCGCACGGCGTTTGGCCGTCAGGCGACGGCACCCGCGTCTATGTCGGTCTGGAGGCCGACGATCAGATAACGGCGATAGATACGCTGACGAACAAAGTGATCGCCTCCATCGCCATCGGCCAGGCTCCGCAGGCCATTGTGTACGTGCCGGAGGCTGTGGCCGATGGAGGGTCGCAGAATTTGGTACCGCTCGAACTCGCGGCACGGGCGACGCATTTCACCATGGCCCCACCGCACAAAAGCACCGAGCGGGCGCCGACGAGCGTGGCGCTCTTCGACCAAGGCCTGGTGCAAGTGCTGGAGGCAGCGGTTTCGGGATTAGAACCCGGCAAGCCCTATCTGCTCGGTCTTTCGTCCCACACCGATGGCAGCGAGCCAATCGTGGGGCTGTCAGCCTTCATGACCAATCCTGCCGGGAGTGCCATCGTGAATGCCGTTGGCCCGATCCGTCAGCTGGTACAGGGCGAATCCAAAATACCGCGGCGATACCTCGTCATTGTCTCGGGCACGATCGGTGAACATGGTTCGCCGGTTCAAATACAGGTCAATGAATAAATGGGAGCAAGATCATGGGTGAAGTCAACCACAACCGCCGCCGGTTTTTAGGCAACGCCGCAGTGGTTCTCGCTGCCGCGCCGATTGCAATGGCGGGTCCATCGAGTGCGGAGCAAGTTGGAGTTACCATGCCTGCGATCAAGCGCGGGACGCACACTTCGTTTGCAACTCTAAAGCAGATCGATGCCGGTCTACTGAATGTCGGTTACGCCGAGGCCGGCCCGGCAGGTGGCCCCCCAGTCATTCTGCTGCACGGCTGGCCCTACGATATCTACAGCTTCGTCGATGTCACGCCGGCGCTCGCCTCCGCAGGTTACCGCGTCATCGTGCCCTATGTGCGGGGCTACGGTTCGACGAAATTCCTGTCCGGCGACACGGTGCGCAATGGCCAACCTGCGGCGGTCGCCGCCGACCTCATTGCGCTGATGGATGCGCTCAAGATCGAGAAGGCGACGCTCGCCGGCTTCGACTGGGGTGCGCGATCCGCCAACATCGTCGCCGCGATCTGGCCGGAGCGCTGCAAGGCCATGGTGTCGGTGAGCGGCTATCTGATCGGTAGCCAGGAAGCCGGCAGGATTCCGTTGCCGCCGAGTGCCGAGCTGCAATGGTGGTACCAGTTCTACTTTGCCACCGAACGCGGCCGCGCCGGCTACGACAAATACCGGCACGACTTTGCCAAACTCATCTGGCAGCTCGCCTCGCCGAAATGGAAATTCGACGACGCCACGTTCAACCGCAGCGCGGTGGCTTTCGACAATCCGGATCACGTCGCGATCGCCATCCACAATTACCGCTGGCGCCTCGGCCTGGCCGACGGCGAGTCAAAGTACGACGAGATGGATAAGAAGCTCGCAATAGCGCCGGTCATCACTGTGCCGACGATCACGCTCGAAGGAGATGCCAATGGCGCGCCGCATCCCGAGCCTGCAGCCTATGCCAAGAAGTTCTCAGGCAAGTATCAGCACCGCACCATCAAGGGCGGCATCGGCCACAACCTGCCGCAAGAGGCGCCGCAGGCGTTCACCGAGGCCGTCATCGATATTAGTGGGCCTCATGCCGGCTGACTCAGCATCAAGCGCTTCACGAGCGAAGTAAAAGCGTGATCATGCCGGACAGGGAGCAAGTTATGACGATAGTTCGAGACTGCGAAGACATAAATTACGAACGCCGTACGCTTCTTGGTGCCGCTACGGCAAGCCTTGCCGTCGCCGGCGCGGCAAGCCTGTTTTCGGGGCAAGCGAGTGCAGCGCCGGCGAGTGACGCTGTTCGTCCTTTCAGCTTCAAGGCACCAAAGAAAGAGCTTGACGATCTGCACCGCCGCATCGCCGCGACGCGTTGGCCTGAAAAGGAAACGGTCGCGGACGATACGCAAGGCGTGCGTCTCAAGACCATGCAGCAGCTCGTGCACTACTGGCAGACCGGTTACGACTGGCGCAAATGCGAGGCGCGCTTGAACGCCCTGCCCATGTTCATCACCGAGATCGATGGGCTCGACATTCATTTTATTCACGTTCGTTCGAAGCATGGCGATGCGCTGCCGATAATCGTCACGCACGGTTGGCCGGGCTCCGTCATCGAGCAGCTGAAGATCATCGATCCGCTGACCAATCCGACGGCGCACGGCGGGACCGCAGCTGATGCCTTCCATCTGGTGATACCGTCTTTGCCGGGCTACGGCTTCTCGGGCAAACCGACGGCTCCGGGCTGGAATCCCGTCAGCATTGCGAAGGCGTGGGCGACGCTTATGCAACGCCTCGGCTACGCCAAATATGTGGCGCAGGGCGGTGATTGGGGCAACGCTATTTCGGAGGTGATGGCTCTGCAGCAGCCGCCAGGATTGCTCGGCATTCACACCAACATGGCGGCGACGGTTCCGCCTGATGTTTCGAAAGCGCTTTCCGCAGGCGGCCCGCCACCTTCAGGGCTTTCGCCGGAGGAAAAGCACGCTTGGGATCAGCTCGATGATTTCTACAAGAACGGCCTAGGCTACGCCAACGAGATGGCGCTGCGTCCGCAGACGCTCTACGGCCTTGTCGACTCGCCGGCCGGCCTTGCCGGCTGGATCCTCGATCACGACATCCGCAGCTACCAGATGATCGCCCGCGTTTTCGACGGCAAGTCCGAAGGGCTGAGCCGCGACGACGTTCTCGACAACATCACTCTCTATTGGCTTACGAACACCGCGATCTCCTCGGCGCGTCTCTACTGGGACACGACGCATAATTTGCCGCCGGCCGGATTCTTCGACGCGAGAGGTGTCAAGCTTCCCGTCGGCGTGAGCGCGTTTGCGGAAGAAATCTATCAAGCGCCGAAGAGCTGGGCGGAGAAGGCCTATGTGAAGCTCGTCTACTACGGCAACCATCCCAAAGGTACGCACTTCGCGGCTTGGGAACAGCCTGAACTCTTCGTGTCTGACGTGCGCGCAACCTTCAAATCGCTTCGTCCGGCGTGAGGAAGGTTACATGTCGGAAGGGCTCTTGTCGCGCCGCCTGGAGCAGCTGGAGCTTTTTGATCGCTGAGCTCCGAGCGGCGTTCCGATCACTCCGCCGGTCTGCATGAACAGCGACTCCACCTCAGGGCGACGACGCATCCAAGGAACAAGGATTGCAATGCTCAGACCCCACCAGCCAGGCGAAGCAGTTTTTAGAGCGGTCCTGCCCAAGGACGTCGACTGGAAGCCGTTTCCGGCGTTTCCACCTTCGGTTCGACTCGCTGTCGTTGTCGGCGACCCTTCGCAGCCCGGACTCTACGTGATCAGGGTCAAGGTACCTTCGGGTGTGAAGCTGATGCCACACCGGCATCCGGAGGACCGCATCTACACGGTTATGTCGGGCGTTTTCTACATCGGACTTGGCGACGAGTTCATCGGCGACGAAGTGGTGGCATATCCATCCGGCGCCGTCATTGTTCTGCCCAGCAACACGTCCCATTTCCACTGGGCAAAGTCCGGTGAGTACGTCACCCAGGTAACGGCCATTGGTCCGCTGGGCCTCGAATACTTGGATGCTCGCAACGATCCGCGCCAGCAAGGCCACGGGCGCTTTGCACCGTCAGCAAATTAATCCCTGCGCGAGGGAAGGAGAGCGCAACATGGCCCTCACCATTAACGTCAACGGGAAGATGCATAGTGTCGATGTCGACGGTGACACACCACTGCTTTGGGTGCTGCGCGACGTGCTAGGCATGACAGGCACGAAGTTTGGCTGCGGCATGGCGTTGTGCGGCGCTTGCACCGTTCAAATCGACGGAGCGGCAACCCGCTCTTGCGTCACCCCAGTCGATAGCGTCGGCGCGTCGGAAGTCACGACCATTGAAGCGATCGGCGCAATGCCGGTGGGCGAAAAAATTCAGAAAGCCTGGATCGATCGAGAGGTGCCGCAGTGTGGCTATTGCCAGTCAGGGCAGATCATGTCCGCAGCGGCGTTGCTTAGGGAGAACCCGCATCCAACTGATTCCGACATCGACGACGCAATGGCCGGCAACATCTGTCGTTGTGGAACGTACAGCCGCATTCGCGAGGCGATCAAACAAGCCGCGCAGGCAACAGGGAAGGGCGATGGAGGCTGAGAAGGCGGAAGGGACATAACGAAAATGGACTTATGTAGCGCCAATAGCGCCTCGCGGCGCGACATTTTTGACCGGCGGCCTTGGCGCCGCGGTTGCGGCAGCCGTACAGGTGGATCAGGCCTTTGCGGCATCCACCTCTTCAGACCCAAACAACGGAACTAAGACCATGAACACAGTCACCACCAAAGACGGTGTCGAGATCTTCTACAAGGACTGGGGCCAGGGCCAACCCATCGTCTTCCACCATGGCTGGCCGCTCAGCTCGGACGACTGGGACGCGCAGATGCTGTTCTTTCTGCAGAGTGGATATCGTGTGATCGGAATCGATCGGCGCGGCCACGGCCGATCGAGCCAGGTGTCCAGCGGTCACGACATGGACCACTACGCCGCCGACGCGGCCGCGGTCGTTGAGCACCTCGATCTACGCAACGCGATTCACGTCGGCCACTCTACGGGCGGCGGCGAGGTTGCTCGCTATGTCGCGCGGCACGGCAAGGGCCGGGTCGCCAAGGCGGTACTGATGTCCGCTGTACCACCGCTTATGTTGAGGACGGCGAGCAATCCAGGCGGGTTGCCGATCGAGGTGTTCGACGAGTTGCGCAACGGCCTGGCCGCCAACCGCTCCCAGTTCTACCGCGATATCGCGTCCGGTGCTTTCTATGGCTTCAACCGGCCGGGTGTGAAGCCTATCGAAGGGGCCATCGATAACTGGTGGCGCCAGGGCATGATGGGGGCGGCCAACGCGCACTACCTCGGGATTAAGGTCTTTTCGGAAACCGACTTCACCGACGATCTGAAGAGCATCGACGTGCCCGCATTGGTGATGCACGGCGACGACGATCAAGTTGTTCCCTACAAGGACGCCGGCCTGCTTTCGGCCAAGCTCCTGAAAAAAAGTACGCTGAAGATCTATCCCGGCTATCCGCACGGCATGCTCACGACGCATGCCGATGTGATCAACAAGGACATGCTGGCCTTTTTCCGAAGCTCATCGTGAATCGGCCGGCCCAGCGGCTCGCATGCAACGGGATCGGAAAGGATGTCTGCAATGGTGACGAGTTATTTCGAGTCGCAAAACGACCTGCCTGACCGGTCGCTATACGCAGATATGCTTTCTCGGCGCGGTTTCCTCCACGCCGCGGCAGGGACGGGCGCAGGCCTGGTTCTCGGCCTGTACCTGCCGTCCGGAGGTGACGATGCGGCGGCTGGTGATGCCGGCACGTTCGAGCCGAACGCGTTCGTTCACATCGGCCACGACGGTCAGGTCACGCTGACCATGCCGTATGTGGAAATGGGGCAGGGCACCTATACGTCCATCCCGATGCTGATAGCGGAAGAGCTCGAGGTCGATCTCAAGCAGATCAGGTTGGAACATGCGCCTCCGAACGAGAAGCTCTACGCCAATCCACTCCTGGGTGTGCAGGCGACCGGCAACTCTAACGCGATGCGCGGGGCATGGAAGCCCCTACGCGAGGCCGGCGCGATCGCGCGCACAATGCTCGTGGCGGCGGCAGCAAAGCGCTGGAAGGTCGATGCGGCATCGTGCACCGCCAGGAGCGGCGAGGTGTGCCACGCGCCGACAGGCAGAACTCTCAAATACGGGGCGCTTGCCGCCTATGCCGCCCGGTTGCCCGTCCCCGAAAACGTAGCGCTCAAGGGTCCGGCCAAATTCGAGCTCATCGGGCGACCGGTCAAACGGCTAGACACACCGTCGAAGGTCAACGGATCGGCCATCTTTGGCATCGATGCTCGTCCTCCGGGAGTGAAGATCGCGACTCTTGCGCAATCGCCGGCCTTCGGTGGTCGCCTAAAAAACGTCGAAGATGCGGTGGCGAAAGCCGTCAATGGCGTGCACAAAATCGTGAGGCTCGACGACGCCGTCGCCGTCGTCGCCGATCACATGGGTGCGGCAAAAAAAGGCTTAGCGGCCCTTAAGATCGAATGGGACGACGGTCCACACGCCGCGCTCACTACCGGCGATATCGCTGGCGAGCTCGAGAAGGCAACCCTCAATATAGGGCCGGTTGCGCAAAACGTTGGCGACGTTACGAAAGCCCTTGCGGGCGCCGCCACTAAAGTTGAGGCGATTTATCAAGTTCCGTTTCTTGCGCACGCTCCGATGGAGCCGATGAACTGCACGGTTCACATGCACAACGGCGGCTGCGAAATTTGGGTCGGCACGCAGGCGATCGCACGCGCTCAGGCCCACGCTGCAAAGGCTGCCAGCCTGCCGCTCGACAAGATCGTCGTCCATAATCACTTGCTTGGCGGTGGCTTCGGCCGGCGGCTGGACGTTGACGGTGTCGTTCGCGCTGTCGAAATCGCCAAACACGTCGACGGTCCAGTCAAGGTCGTCTGGACCCGTGAGGAAGACATCCAACACGACTTGTACCGCCCCTACTGGTTCGACCGGATCTCGGCCGGTCTCGACGAGAAAGGAAACCCGGTCGCGTGGTCGCATCGTTTCGCCGGCTCCTCGGTCATCGCGCGTTGGCTGCCTCCGGGGTTCAAAGATGGCCTCGATCCCGACAGCACCGAGGGTGCAATCGATCTCGTATACACACTGCCAAACATGCGAGTCGAATATCTGAGAGTGGAGCCACCAGGCATTCCAACGGCCTTCTGGCGCAGCGTTGGGCCATCGCACAATGTCTTTGTCGTAGAGAGCTTCATGGACGAGCTGGCGGCAGCGGCGAAGCAGGACCCGGTCGCCTACCGGCGGGCTCTTCTCGACAAATCACCGCGCGCCAGGGCGGTCCTTGAACTCGCGGCAAAAAAGGCCGGCTGGGGACAGCCGTTACCTGAACGGGTGGGACGCGGCGTTTCTGTTCAATTCGTCTTCGGCACCTACATGGCCCAAGTTGCCGAAGTTGAAGTGTCGAAGAACGGGGAGGTACGTGTCCGACGCGTCGTCTGCGCGGTCGATTGTGGCACTGTGATCAATCCAGATACCGTGCAGGCGCAGATCCAGGGCGCGATCGCCTTCGGAATCACTGCTGCTCTCTATGGTGAGATCACAGTCAAGAACGGACGTGTCGAACAGGCCAATTTCGACACCTACCAAGTGCTCCGCTTCAACGAAATGCCCGCAATCGAGGTCTTTATTGTTCAGAGTTCCGAGCCGCCGGGTGGAATGGGTGAAGCAGGGACCTCAGCGATCGTGCCTGCCGTCACCAATGCTATCTTCGCGGCAACAGGCAAGCGCCTGCGAAAGGTGCCGGTCGATACCGTGGTGTTGAAGCAGCCGGCGTGATGTAGGTGCTGGCGCTTGATCTCATCGGCTGGCATCCGAAGATGATCTACGAAACATCGGCGCTGGTGAAGCAGAAGCAACACACGCTGCGGGGGTTGGATGCGTGGATTGAGACGATGCTGCAAGAAGGCACACTGCCGCAGCCGGTATCGCTCACCTATCCGAACCGCTCGCTTTCACAGAACCTGCTCACCACCGCGAAGGAATTCGAGCCCTTCACCAACGCGACCCGCGTTGCGTTGAAGCTGCAACACGTCCTTGGCGTCGAAGAATTCAACGTCAAAAACCCGCGAGGCTGGGCCTTCCCGCCGCTGCTGGAATGCCGTGCGTCATGGGAGATCCGCAACGGTGAGCGCTGGAGTTGGCACCGCGACATGACGGAGTGGCAGTACAATCCGAGGTGAGCCCGGTAGACAGAGGAATGCATGGTAGACGGGTTAGACACAGGAGAAGACAGGGTGTGCCTTTATGAAATCCGGCATCTCCGCTTTTACGATGGTGCCTACCCTGTCTAACCTGTCCACTCTGTCTACTTAGAGAAGAGTGTATAATGTTAGATAGCGTCACTAAGCAGCATGAGCAGCTAGAGCAAGGCCGAGACCGACGCGCTGGCGTTGCCACCCGATGCAACGCCGCTTGATTTGTCCAACGCAGCCGATGGCTCGGGGATTACGCGCGGCAATCGAGGCAGCACAATACGTCCATCCGAGGTTGACCGTGAGCGCCCTGATCGGTGGCGCAGCCTTCCGCGAGCAACTCGAACGAGCCATCGCGCGCAGTGGGAAAACCATTGAGCATCAAAACGATAGACCCGCTGCGGGTTCGAGTAACGGATTGCTAGGGCGACCCTAGTAGCCTTCACCACCAGATCGGGGACGGGAAGTATTTGATTGCCCCGGTTTAGCGTTAGTGGCAACGCGGAGAGCCCTGGAGCCTCCCTCTGGGGCTCTTTTAATTCCCGCATCCAGACATCTGCTATTGAGCGGAGCGGGAAGGTGATTGAACATCAAACCAACGGGCTTAAGGAGTACAGTTATGCGCCTTGTGCTTTGTGTGTTGATCACTTTGCTGCTCGCCAATTCCACTTTTGCTGCCGAGCGGACATTGACCCGGTCCGAAGCTCAAGATGCCGTGGCAAGTGGCGACGCCCAAGCTGCGGCTGCATTGACAATGACGACTAATCAAACGACTTGCCTGAATGAGTGCATAAGGCGAGGGCACAACACAGCGGAGTGCGCTGATGCCTGCCGGCCCGGGCTTTGCCATCCGGATGCCGAGCAGCCTTACTGCATATCAAGGTAGCTGGTCGCAGCCTGAGGCTGACTGGACTTACTCGCAGCCATTCGAGCGCCTGCCGCGGACGAGGCCTTCGAACGCATTCTTAGTTTTGACCATTCGTACGCACTGCGCACTGCGATGGATTTAGCCCTATAAACTAAATGGCGTATCGCTGCACATGGTAGGATGAACGGCAAAGGCCTATACAAAACATACCGATAGCGTCTTCGAGCTTCGCCGCGAAAGCCACTCTCTCCGCGTTTGCCCCCTTGAGCCGCTCCACGGCGGCTTCAACCCGCAATCGCACCTTTTCCTCGTCGACGGTGGTGATGCGGCCATCGTCGAGTATCATGCGCCCGCCGATCATAACGCTGTTCACTGCCGCGCCGGTTTCCGTGAAAACGATCTGTGTGACGACGTCGCCCAGCGGCACGTAGTGAATGTGGCGAAGGTCGATGAAGACAATATCGGCTTTGGCTCTCGGCGCGATGCGGCCGATGGCATCGCCGAAGCCGAGTGCCTGCGTACTGCCGGCGGCTGCCATATCGAGCGCCTCCTCGGAGCCGAGCCAAGTCTTGAAATTCGGACCCTGAACGCGGGAAATGAAGGTCGCGAGCCGGGCAGCCTCGAACATGTTCAGTGAATCGGCGGCGTTGATGCCATCGGTGCCGATGGCGATGCGGATGTTCCTCTCCAGCATCGGCCGCAGACGCGCCAGCCCTGAGCCGAAACGCATGTTGCTCAATGGGTTGTGTACTACCATGCCGCCGCGATCGGCCATCCGGTCGAGGTCGCTGTCATCGAGCCAGATGGCATGCGCTGCTGTGAAATCGGGACTGATGAGGCCAAGACGGTCGAGATGCTCAGTCAGGCTTCGGCCGTATTTGCGCTTGCCGAGCACAGCCTGCGTTTTCGACTCCGCCAGATGCGTTTGCAGCGGCAGCTTGTATTTGCGCGCGAGATCGGCGCAGCCGCATAGGAATGCATCGCTGCAATGCATGGGGATCGTCGGCGCGATCGCGGGACGAATGCGGTCACGGTCGAACGGCCATGTTCGATAAATCTCCTCGCAAGCGGCAAGGGTGGCCCCGGGTTCCGCCAGCCTGACCCTGTCTATGCCGGGGCGCAGATCTTCCGGGATCGCGTCCGCAAGATTGCTTGCCTAACTTGTTACGAACGTCGCGAGACGGCGACGCCTGTTAGCGGCGGTGACCGATAGGAAGGCCGAGCTTGAGCGCCATCTGACGAATTGCGCCTATCGTGCGTTTCATCTCTTTTGATATTTTCTTTACCGGCGACTTAGCTTTTGAATGTGTCTTCAGGTCGCGACGATCTCGCGAAGTCCAAGCCTTGCGCCTAGGGCGTCTCGTTGTTTTCTTTGCCATCTCAATAATCCTCCCTTTGAGTGAATGCGCGTCTTACAACGTAATCACCAATGCGACAATAATTGTTGCGGATTAGTTCACCGCTGTCTCTGGCGTATCTGAAGCTTCGCCGCATTGAGGCGGGCATTGAGCACCGCATCTTGGATGCCATTCAGGGTCACCGGCCGTGCGGCTCGATCGATCTGGCGCACAAATTTCTTGAGGTCTCGCGCGGGAAGGTCCGCGTGAAAATGGAAATACGCCTGCGCTACTTGCGCCATCCAGCCCATTGACCCAACACGAAATTTCCAGGGCGACGACTGACAGTTGCCTTCGGCTGTCGAGCCTAGACCCTTTGAGTGGTGCCTAGCGATCCGAAATGTTAATCTGACGAGGAATCCAAACCCGAGGCAATTCGTGATACCCGATGACACAAGCTTCATCACTGATGAGGCACCTCTGCGGGCGCTTCATCATCAGCCTATGAGCCGGGCAACCGATAAAGTTCTGCGATCGCTCGACAAGCATTGCCTTCGGATCATAGAGCTGTCGCCGTTCTGCGTAGTTGCGACGCAGGGACCGGCGGGTGCCGACATATCGCCCCGCGGTGATCCACCAGGCTTCGTGAGAGCGCTCGATGATCGCACGCTCCTTTTGCCCGACCGAGTTGGTAACAACCGGCTCGACGCCATGGCAAACCTACTCCTCAATCCGCGCCTCGGCTTGTTGTTTCTTGTGCCGGGCATGAACGAGACGCTCCGAATCAATGGCACCGCTCGCATTACGGACGATGCGCGACTACTGGCAGCGAGTGTCGTCGACAATCGCTCGCCGAAAGTGGGTCTGGTTATCGCGGTTGAGGAGGCGTTCCTGCACTGTGGAAAGGCCTTGGTGCGATCAGCGCTTTGGGACCCTGCTGGGTACATCGATCGTACGATCCTGCCGAGCTATGCGGAGATACTGCTCGATCACGTTAAAGGCCTCACCCACAAGGAGAACGAGCGACAGAGACACATTATGGCGGAGCGTGGGCTCTACTAGATGCCGTCAACGGAAGCAACCTTCGCCATCCTGGTCTACGAAGGAATAGAGCCGATCGATATTGGTGCGACCTACGGCGTGTTGTCGATGGCCCAGCGAATCGCGCCCACATTGCGGTTCTTTGTCGTCTCAAAATCGACGGGCGAGCTAGCAATGGCAAATGGATTGCGGCTTGTGACCGATTACAGTTTCGCCAATTCTCCCGCTGCCGACGTTCTGATGGTCCTCGGCGGTCCGGGCTGGCAGGCAGCATCAGAAGATCAATCGATCCTCACTTTCATCAATAAATTTCACCGGTCCAAAGGCACGGTCGCGGGTGTATGTACTGGCGGCATGATTATGGGCGCCGCAGGGCTGCTCGCGGGCCGCTCCGCAACGACTAAGCGAGAGATCACCGATGGCGAGGCGCGCCCGCTTAGTCTCCTCGCCCAACGCTATCCGAGCGTCCGTGCAATCGAGGCCCGTATTGTGGATACCGGATCGATCCTAACGGGTGGCGGCGTGTCGCTCGGAATCGATATGACCTTGTATCTTATCCAGCGTTTTCTCGGCCACAAGATCGCAGATGAGACCGCGCGTATTCTCGAATACACACACGCATGGAAAGCAAATGGCACCGCGCTGCCTGACATTATCGAAGGAGCTGACGCTAGATAGCCTCGGCCGCAGCACCTCGCGACGTGCTTCGTGCGTTCATCGCAAAGGTCCGCGCCGTCTTGGCGTATGTCAATGCCGTGATCCGAATATTCGAGGCCAGCCAGCGCTTACGCAATAATACTGGATCAGCCAGTGGTCTCGCCTATATGGCGTTTAAGTAATGCATAACTTGGGATTATGTAGCCGGGTCGAACATCAAATCGACGCTGTTAATCCCGCGAGCGATTGCGTCAGTCCAGATCAGTCGCTCAAGGGCCATCCGGAGGGGCGCCTCGCTCTAAGGCGTTCTGTCTCAACAAGATCAATTCGATTATCCGCATCAATCGCGACCGCGTAGTCACGTCGCGCCTCCTCAGTGCTGATTAGGCCGTCAATGACGTCGTCGAATACGAGCTGCGGTTCGCGGGCGTGCGGATTGCCGAACCCTCCGCCGCCAGGCAAGCGCAAGCGAATGGCATCACGACCGGGCACAGTCTGTCTGCCCTTGGACCGGATCGGGCGTCCGGAACGAAGATTCACTTCACCCGGCGCACCAGACCGCCCGCCGTTGCGGCCGCGGGCCGGATTGCGCACGCGCTCGAAGTTGCACAATAGCGCAATCGGTGCATCGCCGGCGCCGCCGAGCTCAATGACTTGACCAAGCCCGCCGCGGTGCTTGCCGGCGCCCCCCGAACCCTCGCGGAATTCGCGCCGATAGAACACGACGGGGGCGATGCTTTCGGTCGCTTCAACCGGAATAGTGCGCACCCCGGAGGGAAAGGCAGTCGCGCTCAAGCCGTCTTTTTCCGGGCGGGCGCCTGCGCCACCGCAATGAAAAATCACGGTGCTGAACAGTGGCAGTGAATTGGCATCCGTGCCTTCCGCGACCTCATCGACCAGCGAGCCGCCGCCGAAAATCTGCGGATTCCACAGCGAGGACGCGCCTTCGGCCGGGACTCCGCCTGAAATCACTTGGTGCAGGCAGCCGAACACAACGTCAGGCAACATATGCCCGACGGTGTGACGCGCCGCGACTGGCCATGGGCGTTTGGCGTTGAGCACGCAGCCTTCCGGCGCCGACACCGTAATTGGATCGAGCGAGCCGGCGTTATTTGGCACCTCCGGCGCCACCAGGCATTTTATGCCATAGGCAGTGTAGGCGAGACAGTAATTGTAGACGACGTTGATGCCGTAGCTCGACGCCGGCGAGGTGCCGGTGAAATCGACATGGATGCCGTGGTCGGTAATGGTCATGCTGGCGTTGAGGCTGAGCGGCTTGTCGTAGCCGTCCATCATCAAGCTGTTCTTGTAGATGCCCTTGGGCAGCGCCCGGACCCGCGCCAGCGTCGCCTCGCGGGAGGACTCGACAATTGTTTCGCCGAGCCGGTCGAGATTGGCGATCTCGAATTCATCCATCATCGCGGTGAGGCGGCGGCCGCCTTCGTCATTGCAGGCGGCGCACGCATAGATATCGCCCTCGACCTGCAACGGCTCGCGCACATTGGCGCGCACGAGGCGCAGCAGATCCTCGTTCATGTTACCCTCGCGCGCGAGCGGCATGATCGGAATGGCGAGCCCTTCTTCGAACACCTGTCTCCCGTCGGGGCCCATGCCAAGACCGCCGATATCGACGACATGGATGGTGTTTGCGAATAGAGCCACGGCCTCGCCGCGGTAGAAGCTCGGCGTCACCACCGTGATGTCGTGAAGATGCCCGGAGGTGAGCCAAGGGTCGTTGGTGATGTAATGATCGCCCGGCTTCATGCGCTTGAGGGGGAACACCTCGAGGAAATATTTGACGGCATTTGCCATAGAATTGACGTGGCCAGGCGTGCCGGTCACCGCCTGCGCCAACATACGGCCGTGACGATCGAAAACGCCGGCGGACAGATCGCCCGCCTCGCGCACCGAGGTGCTGAAAGCAGTGCGTAGCATCGTTTGTGCCTGCTCCTCGACCACGGAGATCAGGCGGTTCCACATGATCTGCCCATGGATCTGGGCGAGCGCGGCATTAGGACGTGCAACCATAGTTCAAGCCCCGCGGCGAACGAGCTCAATATAGCCGAAGCGGTCGACTTGCGCATCAAACGGCGCACTGACGATCGTCGAGGTGTCGCTTTCGGCAATCACTGCCGGCCCTTTGATCGTCGCGCCCGGCCCAAGATCGGCGCGCCAATAGATCGGAACTTCGCGAAATTCCGCAGTTGCCGGATCGAACACCGGTCGCCTGCCACGAGGCTTCGCCGCCGTCTGCGTCGCCGGCAATTCGGACGCGAGCTTCCCTTCTTCAGGCGCCGTGACCGCGGTGACCCAGCTCAGGATTTCGATTTCTGCGTCTGGTATCGAGCGACTATAGAGCTTGCGATAGGCGTCCTCAAACAACGCAATAATGTTTGTTCGATCCACCGCGCTGAAATTGCGAACCGGTATTGTCACGGCGATCTCGTGACCTTGGCCGCGATAGCGCATGAACGCCGCACGCTGTTCGGTGAGCTTTGCGTTCGGCGCCCCGCGGCGCACGATAGCTTCCGCTTCCCCCCGCATCTCCGCGAACAACTGGTTTACTGCGTCCACATCAAAACTCGACAGTCGCATCAACTTACTGCGAACGATCTCGTAGCCGACTGGAGCGCGCAAAAGGCCGACCGCCGAGCCCACGCCGGCGTTAGAAGGCACGAGCACGCGCGAGATTCCGAGTTTCTCGGCGACGCGAGCAGCATGCAGCGGCGCGGCGCCGCCGAACGCAATCAACGTGCGCGCCGCTAAGTCCTTGCCACTCTCAATCGCATGCACGCGGGCAGCGTTTGCCATGTTCTCATCGACCATTTCGCTGACACCGAGCGCGGCATGCTCAGTCGAAAGTCCGAGCCGCTGACCGATGCGTTCGTCGATAGCATGGCGGGCGTTGTTACCATCAAGGTTCATCTTGCCGCCGGAAAACGTGTGCGGGTCGATGCGGCCAAGGACGAGATCAGCATCGGTGACCGTCGGCTCGCGGCCGCCATGTCCGTAGCACACCGGCCCGGGTTCGGAGCCCGCGCTCTGCGGTCCGACCGCGATGCGGCCGAGCGCATCCACGCTCGCAATCGAACCACCGCCGGCGCCGATCTCAACCATTTCGATTACCGGGATGCGCAAGGGTAAGCCGCTGCCCTTGAGGAACCGATAGATGCGCGCCACCTCAAAGGCGCGTGCCGTTTGCGGCCTCGCCTTGTCGACCAGGCAGATTTTTGCGGTAGTGCCGCCCATATCGAACGAGACGACGTGGTCGAGCCCATTCTGTCGCGCGATGCACGCGGCAAAGATAGCGCCCCCGGCCGGGCCCGACTCGACAAGCCGAACCGGAAAACGTGCAGCGGTTTCCGTGGTAGTGATGCCGCCGCCCGAGGTCATGAGCAGCATCGGGCAATGCAGACCGGCACGCTGAAGCTCGCTCTCAAGCCGCCTGAGGTAGCGTCCCATCAACGGTTGCAGATAGGCATTGGCGCAGGCCGTCGAAAATCGCTCATATTCGCGCATTTCCGGCGACACATCGGACGACACCGTGACCGCGACGTTGGGTAACCGCTTGGCGATCGCTTCACCGACACGGCGCTCATGGTCCGGGTTAGTGAAACTGTGCAGGAAACCAACCGCGACGGCCTCAATATCTTGCGTGGCAAGGACATCGATTGCGGCAGCAACACTTGCTTCGTCGAGCGGCGTCAGCACCGCGCCTTGCGCGTCGATGCGCTCACGCACCGGCAGGCGCAGGCGGCGCGGCACTAAAGGTGGCGGCAGGTCGATATTGACGTCGTACTGCTCGAAGCGGTTCTCGTGGCGGATTTCGATGACGTCGCGGAAGCCCTCGGTGGTGAGCAGCGCCGTTTTGGCGCCCTTGCGTTCGATCAGGGCATTAGTGGCAAGCGTGGTGCCGTGAATGACCAGGCTGACGTCGCCGGGCGCGACTCCCGCTTCATTCAGCACCACGCGCACCGCGGTGAGCACACCTTCCTCCGGCGCGCGTAATGTGGTCAGGTACTTTGCGGTGTAGCGACGCTCGCCGACTTCGAGCGCAACGTCGGTAAACGTACCGCCGATGTCGACGCCAAGCCGGATTGCCGGTGATGATGTCATGGCCGGAAACGAGCGACGCAGATTATAGCGTCGCCCGGCCCTGGTGGCGCTTAGTGCCAACCCTTCATCGGGTATTCCAATTTGTTGGTCGCTCGATCCTCCGGCCAAACCGAAACGTACTCCTTGCCCTGGAGCTGGATGATGAAGGTCGACGACAGGACGTTCTGCCCGGTGTCATCGAACTTAACACCCTTGTAGCCGATCATCAGCTGGTCGGCCTTCAGGTTCGTCGCCTTCAGAGCCGCCTGAACTTTGGTGGGCTCGGTCGAGCCAGCACGGTTGATGGCGTCGCACAAGACGAAGAAACCCTCCATCCAGCGCGCGCTGGTGTCGTCGAGGTCACGACCATATTTATCGTGGAACATTTTGTTGACCGTGAAGCTGTTGGTGCCCGGCTTGCCGACAGCGAAGGCACTACGATCGAGCGCACCCTGCGCGATATTGCCAACATTCGGGACGAACGACGGATCGGAAAAACCAGCGTCATCGCCGATGATGATCGGCGGTAGGTAATCTAGATTCTTCAGCGTCTTCATATAAAGGATCGAATCCGACGTGTAGCTGACGAAGATCACCGCGTCTGGCTTGAGTGATTTGAGCTGCAAGACCTGCGCAGAAACGTCAGAACTGTTGGCGTTGTAGGGAATGCGTGCGGCAACGTTGAAGCCGGCCTTCTTAGCGGCTTCAACAATGCTATCGCCAACCGACGTTCCGTAATCCGTGTTCTCGCTAACCACCGCGATGCTGTCGACTTTTTTGCCCCCCTTTTTAAGATCGGTGAGACATTCCGTATAGGCCTTGGCGAAGTCATCGGCGATCGGCGTGGTGCGAAACGTCCATTTGAATCCGCGCCCGGTGATATTTTTGGCGACCGAATCGGCAACGAGGTAAGGAATACCTTGCCGCTCGGCGACGGCGGTCGCAACAAGCGTAACCGAGGAATGATACGAGCCGAGCATGGCGACGACGTGATCCTGGGTGATAAGTCGCAGCGTCTGCTGCTGGCCGACTTGCGGGTTGCCCTGGTGGTCGGCGCCATCGAGCACGATCTTGGCGCCACCGAGATTGGGCAGTCCGGCGGTTGCGCCAAGCGGCAGGTTCTTCAATTCGGGATGCGCGTTATTGACGATCTCCACGCCGAGTTCGACTGCATCCTTTGCCGACTGGCCGGCGCTCGCCGCATTGCCAGTGAGCGGATAGATGATGCCGATTTTGACATCGGCCGCACGCCCGGGTGCCGCGAACCCGAGAGCCAGGACCGCCGCGGCAACAAGACAGCAAGTCTTTTGCATTTGTTCCTCCTATTTCGACGTGCCGCCAGACTCGAGCGACCGCCATTCTTCAGTTCATTCTCAGAAAGACTACTCCGGCGTGGCAGGCCAAGTCAGTACCGTCTTTATATGGCTAATTATTGCCGGCGCGGACCTCGCTGACACTTTCGCCAAGCTTGGCTTCAATAAAATCCATATGCGCGATAAGCGCGGCGCGGGCACGGTTGGGCGCGCGGGCGCGCACCGCCTCGTAAATATCGACGTGGTGCTGCCAGATCGCCTTTTGGTCTTCGCGGTTGGGAATATAGCGCTTGAGTCGGTAGAAAGCGGCAAAACCCTCGCGCAGGACCTCCATAATGCGGATGGCGAGCGGATTTTTCGTTGCCGCAGCCAGCGCTTGATGGAAGCTGATATCGTTTGCTTCCCAGGCTGGATCGGTGACGTCGAGATCGCGCATGAGATCCAAGCGCTCCTTCATCGCACGAAACTCGGCTTGGCCGCCGAGCTTGGCGGCCTGGCTCGCGCACCAGCCCTCGAGTGCGCGACGAATTTCAAAGAACTCGCCGACGCGACTGGCCTCAACCGTCACCAGATCGGCAAAACTGCGGTCAGCGCGCGGATGGGGCATGCGTGAGACGACGAAACTGCCGGCGCCGTGCCGCACTTCGACGAGGCCGACCAGTTCGGCGCGATAGATCGCCTCGCGGATGGTCGGCCGGCTCGTGTTGAATATCTCGGCCAGCTCGCGTTCGGCCGGCAGGCGACTGCCGTTGGCGAAGCGACCGTCGCCGATGAACGCGGCGATTTGGTCGAACACTTGGTCCGACTTGCGGCCGCTCTTGAGCGGCGAGAACTGCGCAGGCGATTTTGCGCGCCGCGCCGCCGAGCTCACTCGCTTGGTCATCGCATCATCTCCATCGCTTCAATGCATTGACCCGGCCAATTTCGTCTTCACCCCGAGGTAGATTTCCTGCACTCGTTCATCCGCTTCAAGGGCGGCCGCTTTGCCCTCAATGGCAATACGACCGGTCTGCAATACGTAGGCATAGTCGGCAATGCCGAGCGCGAGCGGGATCGATTGCTCGGCAAGCAGCAAAGTAAGACCGTCGCGGTGAAGCATCAGCAAGGTCTCATAAAGTTGCTCGACGACCGCGGGTGCAAGGCCGAGGCTCGGCTCATCCAGCATCAACAGCTTCGGCTCGCTCATTAGGGCTCGGCCGAGCGCCAGCATCTGCCGCTCACCGCCAGAAAGCGTCTTCGCTAGCTGACGCCGCCGTTCGGCGAGTCGCGGGAACAATGTGTAAACGCGCTCAAACAGGGCATCCATGTGCAGGCGATCGGTCAGCGCGGTCGCGCCGAGACGCAGATTTTGTTCGACAGTCTGCGAGATGAAAAGCCGCCAGCCTTCCGGCGAGAGCGCCAACCCCTTGCCGACGATTGCGTATGCGGGGGCGCCAGAAATGATTTCGCCGCGCCATTCGATACTTCCGCTCGACGGGCGCACCAGGCCTGCAACGGCATTTAGCGTCGTCGTCTTGCCCGCGCCATTAGAGCCGAGCAGCGCCACAATCCGGCCGTCGCCGACGCTCAGCGAAATATCGGAGACGCCGACCAGATCGCCGTAGCGGACCTCGAGATGGTCGACAACAAGCATGTTCACTGCGTGTCATCCCGCCGCTTGCGCCGACCGCGCCCGAGATAGGCGTCGATGACGGCTTCATTGCGCATGACGTCTTCCGGCTTACCACTGGCGATTACGTGACCCTGATTAAACACCAGCACGCGCTTGGTGAGGGTCATGATCACTTCCATGATGTGTTCTACAATGATGATGGTGATGCCCATGTCGTGAATACGGCGAACAAGAGTAATAGCCTCCTGGAGTTCGGTCGGCGTCAGCCCGGCAAGCGATTCATCGAGCAACATCAGGCGCGGCGCCGTTGCAAGCACGCGCGCAATTTCGAGACGCTTGCGTCCTGGCGTCCCGAGCGAACGGGCTCCTTGGTTCGCCAGCACTTTGAGGCCAGTAAGTTCGACGATTTGCTCTGCCGCGTCGAGCGCATCCTTGCGGCGTGGATGACGCAGGAACGCACCGACCATAACATTGTCGAGCACACTCATGTCCTCGAACGTCGCCGGGACTTGAAAAGTACGGCCGATACCAAGTCGGGCGTGCGTTTCCGGCGAGGCATAGGTGACATTCTGGCCGGCAAAAACGATCTCCCCCCCGCTCGGCGGCATGTCACCGGCGAGACAATTGAAAAATGTCGACTTGCCGGCGCCATTGGGGCCGATCAAGCCGACGATCTCATGATCCTCGACCACAAGGTCGGCGCCTGAGACGGCGCGAAAAGCGCCGAATGTCTTCGACACCTTTTGCGCGTCAAGCAGCAAGCTTCGCTCTCCATCGTTGTGGCGCTAAGCGATGCCATATCTCGAAGACACCACCGGGTTCGTACCGGGCGATGAGCACGATAATGCCGCCATAGAGGATGTAGGTCAGACCCGAGCCGCCGCCGCCGAACCAGGTGTTGGTCGCCGTCTGCAGCGGGATGAGAATGAGCGCGCCGACCAAAGGGCCGTAGAGCGTACCCGCACCGCCCAGCGCGGCAATAATGACCATCTGCACGGAGATGAGAATGCCGAAGCCACTTTCCGGGTCGATGAACCCGGTCTTCAGCGAATAAAGCGAGCCAGCGATTGAGGTAAAAATAGCACTGAATACGAGTGCGCGGATTTTCGTCAACTGCACCGGCACGCCGAGGCTGCGTGCCGCACGCTCGCCAGCCTTGATCGCCCGCAGTGAATAGCCGAAGCGGCGGCATTCCAAGGCGTGTGTGAGACCGAGCAGTAGGGCAAGCACGGCGAGGAAGATATAATAGTAGGGGATCTCGCTCCGAAATGTGAGATCCCACCAACCGCGTGCTGTGGCCGGACCCTGCAGGCCGATGGCTGCGCCAACCAAATTCCAAGTTCCGAAGAAAATTCGGATCAATTCGGCGACGGCGATCGTCGCCATACTAAAATAATGCCCAGTGAGCCGGAAAGTCGGCACGCCGATGACAATTGCCAGCACGATACTAGCAGCGATGCCGACCGGAATGCCGAGGACCGGAGGCCAGCCAAACAGCGTATAGAAAAGCAGCGGCGCGTAAGCGCCAAAGCCGAAGAACATGCTGTGACCGACCGAGACCTGCCCTGCATAGCCGCCGACGATATTCCAGGCGGATGCCGAGATCGCGGCGAGCAGGAATGTCACGCCAATGTCGAGGTAAAACGGCCCGGAAAAGATCGCCGGATAGATCAGCAGGCATGCTGCAAGGATTGCCGCGTTGCGTAGGGTTACTGTCTGTTTCACGCTTTACCCATCAATCCTTGCGGCCTCAGCCAGAGCAGTGCGACGAACAGCGCATAAACGACAATATCTTTGTAGATCGGGCCGAACCAGAATGCGGACACCCCCTGGATGAGACCGATGATGAGTCCGGCGTAGAGCGCGCCTGGAACGCTGCCGAACCCGCCGAGCGCGACGACAACGAAAGCCGTCAGTCCGAAGGTTTCGCCGACCGAGGGCGACCACGGATAGGAGATTGCCATCAAGGCGCCGGCAATTCCGGCCGCGCCCGCCGATAGCCCCCACGCCAACGCCTGCATACGATCCGGGCGGATGCCCATGAGCATCGCGGCGCTACGGTCTTCGGAAACCGCCAAAAGCTGGCTGCCGATAGTCGTGCGAGTCAGCAGTAAATGAAGACCGATGGTTAGAAGGATGGCGACGATGCCAGCGACCAGCTGCGCCACCGGCATGAGAATGCCGGCGACATTGATGATCCCGGAGAGCGGGGTCTGCGGCAGCGAGACGAAATTCGCCGAGAAGATGAAAAACGCCGTGTAGCGCAGCAGCAGCGCAAGACCAAACGTCGAAAGGATTTGCGACAGCATGGGTCCGCGCAACACATAGCGGATGAGCGAAAGATAAATGGCGACGCCCAGAAAGAACAACGCGATAGCCGAGGCCAAACCGAAGATTGCGGGGCCGCCACCGACCCAGAGCACAACGAGCAACGCCACGTACATGCCGAGCATGACGAATTCGCCATGGGCAAAATTGATGAAATTCATCATGCCCCAGATCAGCGTGAGACCTGAGGAAAACAAAGCGTAGATGGCCCCCAAAAGGAGGCCACCCACGATCACTTGCAGAAGCAACATCAGTTATTTTTTCCAACCCGCCATGGGCCATTCTAGTTTGGCTTCGGCCTCTTTGTCAGGCCAGACCAGCACATATTTCTTGCCCTGGAGCTGAATGAGGTAGGTGGCGGCCAGGATGTTCTGGCCGGTACTGTCAAACTTGACGCCCTCATAGCCCATCATCAGCTGATCGGGCTTGAGGTCGGTCTGCGTGAGAGCGACGCGGATTTTTTCCGGATCGGTCGACCCGGCGCGATTGATGGCATCGGCGAGGGCGAAGAAGCTCTGCATGTTGCGCGCGCTGGTGTCGTCAAGGTCGCGGCCGGTCTTGGCCTTGTACATTTCGTTGATCTTGTAAGTGACAGAGCCCGGCTTGCCTATAACCCAGGCGCTGCGATTCATGGCGCCCTGCGCGATGCCGTCCACGGCCGGGATGAACGACGGGTCAGAGAAGCCGCTATCGTCCCCGACCAACATTGGCGGCAGGTAATTCA
>Ga0335083_10001488_pt1 | contig 32111 bp, 32 predicted proteins | sample Lox_Sample_42_FD_206716 | JGI IMG/M metagenome (GOLD analysis project Ga0335083, IMG submission 206716) | Soil microbial communities from Loxahatchee National Wildlife Refuge, Florida, United States - Lox_Sample_4.2 | ecosystem: Environmental > Terrestrial > Soil > Wetlands | place: USA...
GGGCCGACCGCGCCGCGCTCGTCCACGAACGTGATCTGCCCGCGCACTCGCGCTGGGGCGAGGGACAGGTAGCGCTCGCGCTCGGGCCGGTGGACGGGGTCATACGTGATCACCTCCCGGTCGGCGTCGGGGAGCGCGAGCGCGATCGCCGTCCAGCCGGTCCCGGTCCCCAGCTCGACGACACGCCTGCGGTCGCGTGCCAGCCGCAGCAGCGTCGCCAGGTCGTCCGGCCGCGTGGCCGACACGAGGCTGAACGAGTCGCCCGTCCGGGACGCTACGCGCCGGGCCCGCCACTGGAACGAGGCGACGCGGGCCGGAAGCACCCGCAGTCGTGTCAGATAGCGCAGATCGGCGGCCCTCGGCGGGCGCCAGCCGTCCTCAGCGCGAGAAGCGTGCACGGAGGCGCTGCAACGTCACCATCGCCCGCTCTGCGCCGCTGCCAGCGGGCGGAACGAGGCCGAGCTGGCGGACCAGGTCGTTGAGGTCGTAGAACGCGCGGTAGCGCGCGATGCGCCCGTTGCGCATGGTCCACTGATCGACACCCTCGACGCGCATCGCACGCTTGGTGGGTGCGAAGCCCGGCGGGTCGAGGGGGCCGGTGTTGGTGCCGGACATGTTCCACGCCCACAACACCGTGTCACCGGCGGCGGCGACCGCCGGCGGATCGGGCTCGCCGAAGTGGAGGTCGGGAAACGCCCGGAAGCTGTCGCGCATGAACTGCTGCACGGCGGGCACCCCGCGGGCGGGCTCCGGCAGCGCCGGGTCGGCCCACACGATGTCCTCGGCGATCAGCTCTGCGATGGCCGTCGTGTCGCATCCGTTCCAGGCATCCATGTACCGCGACGTGAACGAGGTCAGGTCAGCGGGCACGGCGGGGCTGGGCTGGGCGGCGGCCACGGGCGCGAGCATAGACGGGTCGAGAACGCGACGCGCAAGCGGCGCGAGGGGATGGGCGCGGCGGGTTTCGAACCTGCGACCTCTCGCGTGTGAAGCGAGCGCTCTCCCACTGAGCTACGCGCCCTGAGGGCCCCAGTCTATGGCGTGCAAGCGCGGAGTTCGGGCGGGTCGCACGGTGTGCGTCGGTCCCGCCGGTTTCAGGCGGCGGCGAGCTGCACGACGAGCAGCGCGGCGATCGAGCCGAAGCAGAACAGGTGCTGCCGGCAGATCGCGCGGGCGAGCTCGCTCTGACGCGGGGGCGGGTCGCGCCGCGCGCCGAGCCGCACGGCGCTCGGGACCGTCCGTGCGCCGGCGACGCCGATCGGCACCGCGGCGAGCGCCAGCGAGACCCACCCCACCCAGGCCGGGGCGTGGCCGGCGGCGATCTCCGCGACGATCGCCCCGAGCGTGAGCAGCATCACGGCGGCGACGATCCGGTTCATCGGCGCCGCCGTGGTGGTGACGCGCCGGTAGTAGCCCGCGATCGACGCCAGCACCGGCTCGTCCAGGTCGCCCGCGGGACGGCGCAGCACCTGCACGTCGAACATGAGGTCGAACCACAGCACGGCCAGCAGGAACCCGGCACCGGCGCTCACGAACGCCTTCACGAGCCGAGCTTCACCTGCTCCTTCGGCGACAGCTCGTCGCGTTCCTTGGAGTACGTGTCAACGAGCTGCCGGAGCTGTGAGGGTGTGAGCGACCCGCCGAACGTCTTCGCCCCGCCGAGGGTCTTGTAGCCGTCTTGCATCTGCTTGCCGAGTTCCGCGAGCGAGAAGTGGGCGTCGTAGATGCTCTCGACGTACAGCGGAAGGTTCCGCCGCGCGAAGCGGGCTTCCGAGCGAGACCCGTGCTCGATCTGTTCCAGGTAGCTGTCGAGCAGCTGCCAGCTTCGAGCCGACAGCGTCTGGAAGGACCGGAAGCGCCCCGCCAGACGGGTCGCCGGTCCCGTCAGCTGCGTCGCGCCTTCTTCGGTGAAGAGGGCGGGCAGTCGCACCTGCGCCGCCCGTTCGGCGGCGAGTCGGACCTTCGCGCGCGTGGCCGGCCCCGGCCGTCGCCTCGCACCGTCGAGGATCGCCGGCCAGGCCGCCTTGGCCGCTGCGACCTCGGCCTGCACCTGAGGGGCGGCCGCGGCGAGCGCCGCCGTCACCGCGACGAAGTCTTCGTTCTCGAGCTTCGCCTCGCCGGGCGTGGCGACCTTGTGCTTGGCGCAGCCCGCGAGCGGGAGGGCCAGGGTCAGCGCCAGCACCGCCGCGAGGGCGGGCAGGCGAATACCTCGACTGGGGTGATGGGCGGCCGGCGGAGAGCCACCGTGGCCGTTGGTGCTCGTGGCGCTAGGTGCCCAGCAGGTCTACGACGAAGATCAGCGTTTCGTTCGGCGGGATGCTCGAGCTGCCTTTCGACCCGTACGCGAGTGCGGGCGGGATCACGAGTTCGCGCCGTCCGCCGACCTTCATCCCCGGGATCCCTTTTTCCCATCCCGGGATCACCTGTTTCTTGCCGAGCGTGAAGGGGAACGGTTCGTTGCGCTTCCACGAGGAGTCGAATTCCTTGCCGCTCTTGAAGTTGATGCCGACGTAGTTCACGGTGACGGTCTGGCCGGCCTTGGCTTCGGCGCCCGAGCCCACGATGAGGTCTTTGATGACCTCTTTCTTGGGCGGCGTCCCTCCCGGCGAGGTCACGGTCGGCTTTTTCGACAGCGCGCCGGTGGTCGGAGTCTTCGCGGCGCTCGTCGAGGTCGTGGTCTGTGTCGGTTCTTTGCTCTTGCTGGTGGAGGTCTCGTGCAGCAGCGCGTTGTCGCCCTTGTTCTCGTTGCCCACGGTGATCGTCGAGGATCCTCCCGAGCCGCAGCCGGCCAGCGCGGCCGCGGCGAGCAGTGCGGCCGAGAGCGCCAGCACCGGGGTCCGACGGGGAATGGAGAAGAGCATTCTTAGCTTGATCACGGTCGGGCAGCCTAGCGGAAGAGCAGGCGGTGTTGCGCCCGTTGTTAGGATCGGCCTTGGACCGTGCTAGGCGGGGAGGTAGCGGTGCCCTGCAACCCGCAATCCGCTCTAGCGGGGCTGAAGTCCCCCCCGAGGGACACCCGCCCCGGTCGCTCCGTCGCCAGGGGCGTTGATGGTCCGGGTCCCGCGCGATGTCGGCTCGCGAACCAGGTCAGGTCCGGAAGGAAGCAGCCTTAAGCGAACACCGCCAGGCGCAGCGGGAGCTCCCGGGTCGGAGTCCGTGGCGAAGGCAGGCGCCGGGTTTCGGGCGTAACGGAGGGGGGTGCACGGTCCGCTTGCTGCTCAGCGGAGGAGCCGCGCGATCGCGGGTGGGCAGCGCTCCAGCACACGCCACGAGCGGTCGGCCGCCACCTCTGCGAAGCCCGGAGGGGGAGCGCCGGCGAGCGCGTGCGGGTCGTTGGGGTCGAGCACGTAGTGGAGCAGGGCCCGGGGGCTCGCCGCCAGGAAGGTGCCGCGGCGGATCTGGCCGGCCTCGGGGCTCACGATCCTCGCGGGGCTCGTCTTGAGGTACAGCGCGAGCAGCGGGACCGGTGCATGGTTCGGCACCCCCACCGGCCCGCACGCGAGCCTCACCTCGTGCCGTCCCACGAGCGCGACGAGTTCGTCTTCGATGCCGTGCTCGGCGGCCAGTTCGCGTAGTTGGTGGTGTGCGGATTTGACCGATGCCGGGGTGTAGGCGACGAGCGCCACCGCCACGATCACGGCTGCGACCTGCCAGATCCGCCGGTGCCCGTCCCCGGGCTCGAGGAGTTTCCAGCCGAACACCCCGGCCCCGCAGAAGATGCACAGGATGGCTCCGGTAAGGAAGCCGTAGCGGGTGTTGATCGGCAGTCCGATCGTCGCGAAGGCGGCGAACACGACTACCGCGGTCACCCCCGCGATCGCCGCCAGGGCTGCCCGCCTACGCACCCACAGCAGCGCGAGCACTCCCCCGACCGCCGCCCCCAGGAGCACCGGTGGGCGCAGCACTTCCCCGAGTCTGCGCGGGATGTACTCCGGCACGTTCGCGATCCCGGTGACTCGCTTCAGCGTGCTGGCGGTGTGGCGCGTGTTCGTGAGCGACCACAACGGCTTGCCTGTGACGGCGAGATCGCTGATCAGCCACACGAGCGGGGCGCTCGCCGCCAGCAGCACGAGCCAGGCCAGTTCCCGTCCGCCGCGCGGCGCCGGCTGCGCGCCCGGCGCGCCCGGCGCGGCTGTGCCCGTGTCGGGCCCGGCTTGCGACGACAGCCGTCGTAGCGCAGGCGAGCGTTCCGTTGCCACGAGATAGATCAGGTACAGCCCCGAGAACGCCCACGCTTCCGGTCGCAGCAGCCCCGCCACCGCCAGCAGCGCCAGCACCGGCGCGCCCGCCCGGCGCCGGCGGGTCTCCACCAGCAGCGCCCCCAGCACCGCAAGCAGGTAGGGGATGTCGATGTACGCCCGCACCCCGTAGGACAGCACCGGGGCCCGCGTGAGGAAGATCAGCGCCGCCAGCGCACCCGCCGCCCGCCCGAACCATTCCCGCCCGAGCAGGTAGATCACCCACCCGCACGCCGACAGGGCCAGGAAGCCGAGTGCGACGGTGGTGTACTCGGCCGCGTGGGGGCCGAGCGGATACAGCACCAGCCCGAGCAGCTCCACGAGCGGATGGGGGGTGGGTGCGATCGGCACGCCGTAGGCCGGGGTTTCGCCTCGTGCCAGCTGGCCTCCCCACACGAGCGCGTACAGCGTGTCGTAGTTGGCGAAGCCGACGCCCGCGATGATCCAGAGGGCCAGCGCGCCGGCGATTATCGCCCCGGCCGGGGCCGCCACGCGCGCGGCCGTACGCTTCGTCGCGGCCCACATGCGCGCGGACGCTACCCCCTCGCGCAGCGCTTCGAGGCTGCCCACCGGCGTGGGTAGACTCACGCCAAGGTGTCGGCAGAGGAGCTCTCACAGCCCGGACAGTCGCTTTATCGCAGGCACCGGCCACGTACGTTCGCGGAGGTCGTGGGCCAGGAGCCGGTCGTCAGGACGCTGCGCAACGCCGTCGAGCGCGACAAGGTCCACCACGCGTATCTGTTCGTGGGCTCCCGCGGGACCGGCAAGACCTCGATGGCGAAGATCCTCGCCGCCAGCCTGAACTGCGCCGACGGTCCCACCACCGAGCCGTGCGGTCGCTGCGAGTCGTGTGTGTCGATCGCCCGTGCGAGCTCGCTGGACGTGCTCGAGATGGACGCCGCCTCCAACAACTCCGTCGAGGACATCCGCGAGCTGCGTGAGAGCGTCGCCTATGCGCCCGTCAGCGGTCGGCGCAAGGTGTACATCCTCGACGAGGCCCACATGCTCTCCACGGCCGCCTGGAACGCGTTCCTCAAGACGCTCGAGGAGCCCCCGCCGAACACCGTGTTCGTGCTCGCCACCACCGAGGCGGGCAAGGTGCCCGCCACCGTGATCGACCGCTGCCACCGCTTCGACTTCCAGCGCCCCACCGTCGAGCAGATCGGCACGGTGCTCGGCCGGGTAGCCGACGCGGAGTCGATCAGCATCCCGCCGGAGGCGCTCGCCGCGATCGCCCGCTCGGCCACCGGCAGCTTCCGCAACGCGCTCGGCACACTCGAGCAGCTCGTCACCTACAGCGGCAGCGAGATCGCCCTCGAGGACGCCCTGGCCGTGCTCGGCGTGGCCGACGGCGCGTTCCTGCTCGAGACGATCGACGCCGTAGCCCGCGGCGATGCTGCAGCGGCGCTGAGGGCACTCGAGCAGCGCGCCCAGCATGGCAACGATCCCGCCTCGCTGGCCCGCGACCTCGAGGCCCGCGCCCGCGAGCTGCTGCTCGTCCAGGCCCTCGGCGAGGTCCCGCCCGAGCTGTCGCTGACCGCCGAGGCCGACCAGGCGTTGCGCGAACAGGCCGCCCGCGTGGGCCACGACCAGGTGCTGCGCCTGCTGGAGCTGCTCGGCGAGGCCATGGAGGGCATCCGCGCCGGCGCCGACGCCCGCACACGGCTCGAGCTCGCGCTCGTGAAGGCCGCCCGTCCCGAGCTCGACGGCTCGCTGAAGGCGCTCCTGTCCCGGATCGAGCGCCTGGAGGCGACGGGGGCCCCGGGCACGCCTGCCACTGCTGCGCCCTCACCGCCGCATTCGTCCGCAGCCGCTTCTGCGGGAGCGCCATCCGCGTCCCCGCCCGAGGTCGCCCCCGAGCCGCGCGTGATGGAGCCCGGGGAGGACACCCCGCCGGCGCAGGGATCGCCGGCCGAGGCGCTCGCGGAGGCGCCGGCCGAGGATCCCACGACGGCGTCCGTCGAGGCGCCCGCCGCCATCCCACAGGAGGGCGCAGCGGACGGTGCGACGTTCGCGGGGGACCTCGGGTCGCTGCTCGAGCTGTGGCCGGCGGTGGTCGAGCTCGTCCGCGGCGAACACGCGATGCTGGGAGCGGTGATCAAGGACGCCCGTCCCGTCGCGCTGGACGGCTTCGACCTCACGCTCGCGTTCTCCTCGACCGCGCAGTTCCTGCGCAAGAAGGCGGAGGACCCGGCCAACCGGGCGATCGTCGGCGCGGCCCTGCGGTCGCTCGCCCCCGGAAGCTGGCGGCTCTCCTACGAGCTGCGGGACGTGCCCGGCGAGGCGGGCGAGGGTAGGGAGGAGCTCACCGAGGACGAGCTCGTGCGGCGCTTCATCGACGAGTTCGACGGCGAGGAGGTTCCCGCCGACTGGCTTCCGGACGGCCACGAACAGCAGGACACGGACGCGCTGGCCGCCGGCGAGCGGGGGGCGTGATGGCCAAACAGCCCCGCAGGGGCGGGATGCCCCCCAAGCAGCCGGGCATGGGCAACGTCCAGCAGATGATGGCCCAGGTCCAGAAGATGCAACGCGACATGGAGCTCGCCCAGGAGGAGCTGCGCCAGGAGGTCGTCGAGGCCACAGCCGGGGGCGGTGCGGTGCTCGTGAAGCTGAGCGGGGACCTCGAGGTCAGGGAGGTGCGGATCGACCCCGCCGCGCTCGACCCCGAGGACGCTGAGATCCTCGGCGAGATGGTGCTGGCGGCGATGAACGACGCCCTGCGCAAGGCCCAGGAGCTGGCCGAGCGCAAGATGGGCGGTGCCACCGCGGGGCTCGACCTCGGTGCCCTCGGTGGGCTGGGCTTGCCGGGTCTGTGAGCGACGCTTCCTACGCGCCGCCCGTCCGGCGGCTGATGACGGAGCTGGCCAAGCTCCCGGGGGTCGGGCACCGGACCGCCCAGCGACTCGCGTTCCACATCCTGCGTGCCCCTCCCGAGGAGGCCGCCGGGCTGGCAGAGGCGATCGTCGAGGTCAAGCAGAAGATCACCCTCTGCGAGCAGTGCTTCAACCTCACCGACGAGCCCCGCTGCCGCATCTGCGCCGACACCCGTCGGGACCACTCCCTGATCTGCGTCGTGGAGGAACCGAGCGACGTGATCCCGATGGAGCGCACCCACGAGTACCACGGCGTCTACCACGTGCTGGGAGGCGCCCTCTCCCCGATCGACGGCGTCGATCCCGAGGACCTGAAGATCGCCGAGCTGCTCGACCGCGTGACCTCCGCCGGTGGCGGCGACGCGCCCGTCAGGGAAGTCGTGCTCGCCACCAACCCCACCACCACCGGTGAGGCGACCGCGCTGTACATCGCCGAGGAGCTGCGCTCCCGCGCTCCCCAGGTGAGCGTCACCCGACTCGCCAGCGGGCTGCCCGTCGGCTCGGATCTCGAGTACGCCGACGAGGTCACGCTCGGCAAGGCACTCGCCGGCAGGAGGGAGCTGTGAGCGCGCTGTGAGCGAGCCGTTGGTGGTGATGAAGTTCGGCGGGACCTCCGTGGCGGACGCCGAGCGGATCAAGCGCGCAGCCCGCCGGATCGTCGCTACGCGCGAACGCGGGCATCCGGTCGTGGCGGTCCTGTCCGCCCGGGGGAAGACCACCGACGAGCTGATCGCGATGGCCGAGGAGGTCTCAGCGGTACCCGACCCCCGCGAGATGGACATGCTGCTGTCAACCGGCGAGCGCATCTCCTGTGCGCTGTGCGCGATGGCGATCCACGACCTCGGGCACCTGGCGATCTCGCTGACGGGCTCCCAGGCGGGGATCGTCACGGACGAGTCACACACCAAGGCGATGATCCTCGACGTCCGCGCCGACCGCATCAAAGCGGCGCTGGAAGCGGACAACATCGTGCTCGTCGCCGGCTTCCAGGGGATCTCGGAGAACGCCCGCAACGTCACCACGCTCGGCCGCGGCGGGTCGGACACAAGCGCCGTGGCCCTCGCCGCCGCCCTCCACGCCGACGTGTGCGAAATCTACACTGACGTCCCCGGCGTGTTCTCGGCCGACCCCCGCATCGTGCCCGACGCACGCAAGCTGGAGGTCGTGTCCTTCGAGGAGGTGCTCGAGATGGCCGCCTCGGGCGCGGGTGTGCTGCAGCTGCGCTCGCTGGAGTACGCCCGCAACCACGGCGTGCGCATCCACTGCCGCTCGTCGTTCGACGACCGGCCCGGTACCTTTGTCGTCTCCGAAGGAGAAGCGATGGAGCAGCCACTCATCACCGCCGTCACCCACACCACCAGCGAGGCCCGCGTCACGCTCACCGGCGTGCCCGACACGCCCGGGGCGGCGGCCCGCATCTTCGACGCCCTCGCGGGCGCGAACGTGAACGTCGACATGATCGTCCAGAACGAGCCCGCCTCCGCCGGGGGCGCGGCCGAGATCTCCTTCACCGTCCCCCGGGAGGACCTCCGCACCGCCCGCGCCGCAATCGAACCGCTCGACGGCGAGGCCTTCGAGGCGTTGAAAACCTACGAGGAGATGGGGAAGGTCTCGATCGTGGGCGCCGGCATGCGCTCGCACCCGGGGGTCGCCGCCAAGGTCTTCAGCGTGCTCGCCGGCGAAGGCGTGAACATCGACATGATCTCGACCTCCCCGATCAAGATCTCCTGTGTGATCGACCGCGACCTCGTCGAGCGCGCGGTCACCGCGCTGCACACCGCCTTCGAGCTCTCCGGCGAGGGCACCGTGGGCGTCGAGCAGCCGTTCGGGTAGCGCCGACCACGCTCCCGCCCTGCGCCGCGCTCACGGCCCGACGATCGCCTCCACGCACCGCTCGGCGGCGTGGCCGTCGCCGTACAGCGGCGGGCGCTCGTCGGGGGGACGGCGTTCGAGCGCGGCCAGCGCCGCCCGAACGTCGAGGTCTACGAGCGTGTTCCAGGCGGCCTCCACGGTCTCGACCCACTCGGTGTTCGCGCGCAGGGTGACGCAGGGCACGCCCGCCAGGTAGGCCTCCTTCTGGACGCCCCCGGAGTCGGTCACCACGGCGCGGGCGTGCGCCAGCAGCGCGGCGAACCTGCCGTAGCCGACCGGCTCGATCAGCCTCACGCCGTCCCCCGCCGCGAGCGTGTCGAGCAGCGCCCCGGCGAGCAGGCGTTCGCGTGTGCGGGGGTGCAACGGGAACACCACCGGGCCGGGCAGCGCCAGCACCAGCTCGACGAGCCTCGCAAGCCGGTCGGGGGGGTCCACGTTTCCCGCACGGTGCGCGGTCAGCAGCAGGTAGCCGCCAGGCTGCAGACCGAGATCGTCGATCACCGAGCTGTCCTCGTGCGCGTACCCCTGCCAGCGCAGCGACACGTCCACCATCACGTCTCCCACCACCACGATGCGCCCGGGCACCGACTCGCGCCGCAGGTTCTCGGCCGACGCCTCGCTCGGGCATAGCAGCAGCGCGGCCACATGGTCGGTGAGCACGCGGTTGAGCTCCTCCGGCATCGAGCGGTCGTAGGAGCGCATGCCCGCCTCCACGTGCACGACCGGCACCTGCGCCTGGGCGGCGGCGATCGCGCCCGCCAGCGTCGAGTTGGTGTCGCCGTACACGAGCACCGCATCGGGGCGCTCCTCGGCCAGCAGCGGCTCGAGCGCGGCCAGCATGCGCGACAGCTGAGAGGTGTTGGTGGCGCCCGAGATGCCCAGCTCTCGGTCGGGCCGGGCAAGCCCCAGCTCGCGGAAGAAGGTCCCCGACAGCGCGTCGTCGTAGTGCTGGCCGGTGTGCACCAGCAGCTCCTGCGCGCGTTCCCGCAGCGGTCCCGAGACGGCGGCTGCCTTGATGAACTGGGGACGGTTGCCGACGACGGTGAGGACGCGCACCGCGGGAGGCTACGCTCGCCCGGCGGGCATCGCTGTGAGCGCCCCGGTCAGGCGGCCGCGGCGACCACCGCGGCGGACCAGTCGATCACGGAGCTGGGGCGCACCACGTGCCGGGCCATGCCGAGGTCGTGGGGCTCGAGCCCGAGCGCCAGCCCCACGAGTTGGGGCAGGTGCAGCACCGGCATCTGCAGATCGCGGCCCACGACCCGTTCCGCCAGCGGCTGCTGCAGGTCGAGGTTCAGGTGGCACAGCGGGCAGGGCGTCACCAGGCAGTCGGCGTCGGCGTCCACGGCGTCGCCGAGATGGCGCCCGGCCTGTTTGAGCGAGGCGTCCTTGTTCATGGTGATGATCGGGAAGCCGCAGCACTTGCGCATCCCGGCGTATTTGATGACGGTCCCGCCGAGCGCCTCGATCAGCATCTCAAGGTAGTGGTCGCGGGGGTGCTCCTCGTCGATCCCCAGCCGCTTGCGTGGGCGCACGATGTAGCAGCCGTAGAACGGGCCGACCTTGAGGTTGGTGAGAGGGCGCTTGACCAGCTCCTGCAGCCGTTCCAGGCCGATCTCCTCGACCAGCAGCCACAGGAAGTTCTTGTTCGTCAGCCCCTGCTCGTAGCTGAGGCCCTCGCCCTGGAGGTTCGCGTTCACCTGGGAGCGGTATTCGGCGTTGGCGTCGAGCCGTTCCTGGCACTCGCTCTGCGCGCCCTGGCACGTCGAGCAGATGTTCATCATCAGCTGCGCCCCGTCCACCTGCTGGGCCAGCGCGAAGGTGCGCGCGTTGAGCGTGTCGGCGAGCTCCTGACTGTGCTCGGCGATCACCCCGGCTCCGCAGCAGGAGGCGCGGTCGAGCTCCACGAGCTCGATGTCCAGCAGCGGCGCGACCTTCGCCATCGAGCCGTGCAGCTCGGGGGTGAAGCCGCGGCTTACGCATCCGGGCCAGTAGGCGACCTTCATGCGCCGGCACCCAGCTCGGGATCGGCGGCGGCGTCTTCTTCGGCAGTCGTCTCGGCGGCTTCGGTGGCGACACCGACCGGCGTGGGCTCTTCGTCCTCGCCCACGATGTACAGGTTCAGTTCGACGCGCTCGGCGCGGCCTTCGACCGTGTCGTAGATCGAGCGGACCTGCTTGCGGTCGGCTGTGGGGAGGCGGTCGGGTTTCAGCGCCGCCGCGGGGGTCACCTTGCGCCGCATCAACGCCTTCAGGATCGCGGGCAGCGAGCTGATCAGCTCTTTGGCGGCCGCGGGGGCGAATTTGCCGAACCACGAGTTGCCCCCGTAGGAGCGCGGCAGCAGTTCGGCCTCCCACAGCAGCCCGTTGTCGCGCACGAGCGTGCTGAACGCTTCCTCGTGGCGCTTGCCGTTGTTCTGGTCCTTGATGTGGTGGTCCGAGGTGGCGATGCGGCGCAGGCGCATGATCTGGCCCATCGGGTTGACGTCCTTGGGGCACGCCTCCACGCACTTGAAGCAGTGGGTGCAGTCGTAGATCCCCTCGGGGTCCTGGGCGAGGTCGTTGAGGCGCTCGTACTGCTCGTCGTCGCGGGGGTCCCCGACGAAGCGGTAGGCCTTGGCGAGCGCGGCCGGGCCGATGAAGCCCGGTTCCACCTCCATCGAGAGGCAGTCCGACACGCACGCACCGCACTGGATGCACGCCATCGTCTGGGTCACGTCGACCATCGCGTCGCGGGGCACCAGGTACTCGCGCTCGGGCACCGGCTGCTTGGGCAGCAGCCAGGGGGTGACGCGGCGGATCTTCTTCCAGTGGACCGCGTCCATGTCCACGATCAGGTCCTTCAGCACGGGCATGTTGCCCATCGGTTCGATCTCGATGATGCCGCCGCGGGCGCCGCTCTTGGCGGCGTCGAGATGGGTGTGGCAGGCCAGCGCCGGTTCGCCGTTGATGCGCACCCCGCAGGATCCGCAGATCGCCTGGCGGCACGAGCAGCGGATGCCGATCGACCCGTCGAAGCGGTCGCGCGCCTGCAGGATCGCCTCGAGCACCGAGCGGTGGGGCTCGAGCTCGACCGTGTGCTCGTCCCAGTAGGGAGCTTCGCCGGAGGTGGGGTCGTAGCGGCGCAGACGTAGCGTGAAGGGCTCCGGGGGGCGCTCGCGGATCTCCGCCATCAGCCCAGTCCCCCGCCGGCGTGCGGCCGGCCGGCCGTATGCCGTGCTCGGTGGTGCATCAGTATTTGCGCTCCTCTGGTTGCCATTGGGTGATCGTCACCGGCGAGTAGCTGATCTCGGGGTTGCCGTCGCCGAGGGTGACGTCGATGTGCTTGAGCCACTGCTCGTCGTCGCGCTCAGGGAAGTCGGTCCTGAACTGGGCCCCGCGGGACTCCTTGCGCTCGATCGCCGCGGCCACCGTGGTTTCGGCGCAGTCGACCATGAAGCCGAGCTCCATCGCCCCGAGGACGTCCTGGTTGAAGACCGTGCCACGATCGTCGATCCATGCCCTGTCGGCTTCCTCGCGCAGCCGCCTGACGGTCTCCAGCGCGGCCTGCAGGCCCTGTTCGTCGCGGAACACGGCGGCGTGGGCGTTCATGATCTCGCCGAGCTCGTTCTTGATCTCCGACACCCGCCGCCCCCCGCGGGGGCGGGCGATGATCTCGGCGATGCGCTCGGAGTCCTCGCGCAGCTGGGCCTTCCCGTCGGGTGCGGGCATGCCCATGCGCGCGGCCCGCTCGGCGGCGTGTTCGCCGGCGCGGCGGCCGAAGATCAGCGTGTCCAGCAGCGAGTTGGCGCCCAGACGGTTGCCCCCGTGGACGGACACGCACGCGACCTCCCCGGCGGCGTACAGGCCCTCGATCGAGGTGCGCCCGTCGACGTCGGTCTTGACGCCTCCCATGATGTAGTGCTGGCCCGGGCGGATCATGATCGGTTCGCGGGTGATGTCGACCCCGGCGAAGTCACGGCCGAGGTTGACGATCTCGCGCAGTGCCTCGAGCGTGCGCCGGCGCGGTACCACGGTCACGTCGAGATAGATCCCGGCGCGGTCGGGGCCCACGCCGCGGCCGTCGTTGATCTCGATCTGCTCGGCGCGTGACACGACGTCGCGGGAGGCGAGCTCCATCTTGTTGGGGGCGGACTTCTCCATGAAGCGTTCGCCGTCCGCGTTCAGCAGGTGGGCACCCTCGCCGCGTGCGCCCTCGGTGATCAGGATGCCGGTCTCCACGAGCGTGGTGGGGTGGTACTGGACCATCTCCATGTCCATCAGCGGAGCGCCCGCGCGGTAGGCCAGCGCGATTCCGTCCCCCGTTACGATCAGCCCGTTGGTGGTGGGCTTGTAGACCTGGCCGGCGCCGCCGCAGGCGAGGATCACGTTCTTGGCGGTGAACGCTTCCATCTCGCCGCTGCGGATGTCCCGCGCGATCACCCCGTGGCAGCGCCCATCGCCGTCGATCAACAGCGAGGTGGTGAACCACTCCTCGTAGCGCTGGACGGTCTCGTGGTGCTTCATCAGCTGCTCGTAGAGCACGTGCAGCAGCGCCTGGCCGGTGATGTCGGCGACGTAGGCGGTCCGCTTCAGCGACGCGCCCCCGAACGCCCTCAGGTCCATTTCGCCCTCGTCGTTGCGGTGGAAGGGCACCCCGATGTGCTCGAGGTGCAGGACCTCGGCGGGGGCTTCCGAGCACATGATTTCGATCGCGTCCTGGTCGCCCAGGAAGTCGGACCCCTTGACCGTGTCGTAGGCGTGGGAGCGCCAGTCGTCGTCGACGCTGATGGCGGCGTTGATCCCGCCCGCGGCCGCCACCGAGTGCGACCGCACCGGGTGGACCTTGCTCATGATGGCCACGCTGGCCCCGCGTTCGGCGGCTGCGAGGGCGGCCCGCTGGCCGGCCAGGCCCGCGCCGATGATCAGCACATCGTGCGAGGGCACCGCCCGCGGTCTCTCCAGTGGTCGTTCCCGGCCATTTCCGCGGAGAGTCTATTACGCGCCTATTGCGCGCCGTCCGCCCCACGATCGCCCCGATCATGCCGCCCCGCAAGGCCGCTCGCTCGCGCCCGCCGCTGCAGCCTCTCGGAGTGCGTTCAGCCGGCCGGATGGGCCGGGCGCAGCGCCTGGCGCACGTGGGCGAGCGTCACGACGCCCTGCAGCACGCCGTCGCTGTCGACCGCCACCATCGCCCCGAGCTGGCCCATCCCGTCGGCGCCGAGGAGCGATTCCAGGGGCGCCTGGGGCCCGATCCGCACGGGCATGTCGGCGTCCATCACATCCACCACCGGCAACGCGGGACGCCCCGCGGCGATCTCCGCGGAGACCCGCTGCTCGCGCACCACGCCGAGGAAGTGGCGACCCGCATCGACGACCGCGAACCACGGCCAGCGGTAGCGCAGGAAGAACTGCTCCTGGGCGTCCAGCAGCGTGGCCTGCGCGGGGATCGTCACGGGCTCGCGGTCCATGATGTCTCCCACGGTGACGTGCTCGATGCGCTTGGAGAGCTCGCCCTGGAGCACCGCCTGGGCCGCCGCCTGGTGCAGGAAGAACGCCAGCAGCAGCGTCGCCAGCCCGAAGAACGCGTTCTTGGCGGCGAACAGGCCCAGCACGCCGAACGCCCCCAGCAGCAGCGCGAAGGCCTGGCCCGCGCGGCCCGTGACCAGGGTTGCGCGGTTGCGGTCGCCGGTGCGCCACCAGATCGCGGCGCGGGCGATGCGCCCGCCGTCGAGGGGGAAGGCGGGGATGATGTTGAAGATCAGCAGCGCCCCGTTGATGAAGGCCAGCCAGCCGATCAGCGCCAGCGCCGGGGTTGTGTGCGTGCCTTCACGGACCAGGGCCGCGTCGCCGAAGTGCTGCGAGCCGCTGGCGAACACGAGCCCCAGCACGAGGAACAGGACGAACAGCGCGAGCGTCACCAGCGGCCCGGCGGAAGCCACCTTGAACTCCTCGGAGGCGCTCTGCGGCTGGCGGCGCATGTGCAGCAGTCCACCGAAGAACCACAGGTCGATGCCGACGACCGGGATGCCGAGGCGGCGGGCGGCCACGGCATGGCCGAGCTCGTGCAGCACCAGCGAGACGAAGTACCCGAGGGCGCCCGCCACGGCGATCGCGTAGGCGGTGGTGGTGGAGCCGCTGATGACGCTGTGAAACTGCCTCGACAGCCAGTAGATCAGCAGGAACAGGACGAACAGCCAGCTCCCGCCGGCCCCGACCCTGATCCCGAAGATCCGAGCCAGCTGCAGGTTCCCTCGACCCGGCATCTGCCCAATGGTAGGCCCGCGCGCCGCCGGCGCGCGGAGGCTATGCGGCGACGCGGCTCCGCTCGATGATCGCCTCGAAGTCGCAGCCCGCCGGGAGCGTCCCGTACTCGAGGCCCCCCTCGCCGGCCAGCCGCGAGGCACAGAAGGCGTCCGCCACGGGCGCTGCGCCGTTGCGCACCAGCAGCGATCCCTCGAGGCACAGGGCCATCGATTCGACCACCCGCCGGGCCCGGGACTCGAGCGTGGCGGGGTCGCCGAACTGAGCCTTGAGGCCGTCGATGCGGGCGTCCAGCCGCCGGTCGGCCCCGCGCGCCAGTTCGAGCTCGTGGAAGAACACCTCGAGCGACCTCGGCGAGCGGGTCAGGGCACGCAGGACGTCGAGGCTGATGACGTTGCCCGAGCCCTCCCAGATCGAGGCCAGCGGAGCCTCGCGGTACATGCGGGGCATCCCCGACTCCTCCACGTATCCGGCCCCGCCGAGGCACTCGAGCGCCTCGAAGCAGTGGTTGGGGGTGCGCTTGCAGGCCCAGTACTTGCCCACGGCGGTGGCCAGGCGCTTGAACAGCTGGGCGTCGCTGTCGTCGGTCCCGGCTTCGGCGTCGGCGTGGGCTTCGTCGTAGGCCCGCGCGAGGCGCATCGCGAGTGCGGTGCTGGCCTCCGACTCCACGCACAGGTCGGCGAGCACGTTGCGCATCAGCGGCTGGTCGATCAGGAGCTTGCCGAAGGCGCTCCGGTGGGCGGTGTGGTGGGTGGCGTTGACGACCGCCGCGCGCATGCCGGCGGCGGCGCCGATCACGCAGTCCAGCCGCGTGTGGCCGACCATCTCGATGATCGTCGGCACCCCCCGGCCCGGCTCGCCCAGCATTCGCGCCCAGGCACCGTGCAGCTCGATCTCCGACGAGGCGTTGGAGTGGTTGCCGAGCTTGTCCTTCAGGCGCTGGATGTGGAAGGCGTTGCGGGTGCCGTCGGGGAGGATCCGTGGGAGCAGGAAGCACGACAGTGCCGGCGGGTCGCAGTCGGTGGCCTGCGCGAGCACCAGGAAGAAGTCCGACATCGGCGCGGAGCAGAACCACTTGTGCCCGATCAGCTCGTACTCGCCTCCGGCCCCTCCGGCCCCGAGCGGCATCGCACGGGTGGTATTAGCGCGTACGTCGGAGCCGCCCTGCTTCTCGGTCATCGCCATCCCGGAGATCGCGCACCCCTTCTCCGTCGCGGGCACCAGGCGGGGGTCGTAGTGGGTGGCGGTCACCAAGGGCTCCCACTCGGCGGCCAGCTCCGCCTGGGCGCGCAGCGCCGGCACGACCGCGAAGGTCATCGTGATCGGACACGCGTACCCGGCCTCCGCCTGCATGGCGGTCATGTAGAGGGCGGCCCTGGCGGTGTGCGCGGCGGGGCGGTCGGTGGTCCACGGCAGGGAGTGCAGCTCGTGCTCCACCCCCATCTTCATCAGGTGGTGCCAGGCCGGGTGGAATTCGACCTCGTCGATGCGGTTGCCGTAACGGTCGAACGTGCGCAGCACGGGCTTGTTCTCGTTGGCCAGGCGACCCCACTGCTGCTGGGGGTCGCCGCCGACGAACCTGCCGAGCTCGGAGGCACGCTCCATCACCCAGTCGGCGCCCTCGCGCTGCGTGGCCTCGACCAGCGGGACGTTGCTCGTGAACACGTTCACGTCGACCAGCGGAGGCACCTGGTTGAACACCGTGTGCGTCCTGTACGGCGACTCTCCCCCGAACGGCTGCGTCAGCGTGCTGGCCATCGCTAGAGGTAGTGAAGCAGAGATCGCCGCCGGCCCGGAGGCCGTGGGCGCCGGCGCTCGTAGGGGAAGGCAGCCGGGCGCCCGGCGATCGCGCGGTTCAAGCACGGGCGCCCAGCGACCGATGCAGGCGATGGATGCCGAAAGGCGATCCGGGTAGGGGGCGGCCGCGGAACATCCTCACAGGGTCTTCCGCGCCGCCCCGGCATCCCGATCCCTGTGGCCACGGCGGCGACCGCGCGGTCGCCGCGGCTCCCCCTGGCGCCGGTCTCCGCGTCCCCGGCGTCGGTCTCCCGGATCCCCTCCACCGGTCCGCGGAATCCGACCGTCGTCTCTCCGTCGATAGCATCGGCGCCCGCGCGGGCTGACCGCTGCCCGCCGGACAATGGGAGCTGACGCAGACCTCACATGACGAAGATCAAGGTCAAGAACCCGGTCGTCGACCTCGACGGCGACGAGATGACGAGGATCATCTGGGCGTTCATCAAGGACGAGCTGATAGTTCCCTATCTCGACGTCGACCTCGAGTACTACGACCTCTCGATCCAGAACCGGGACGCCACCGGGGACCGTGTCACCGTCGAAGCCGCCGAGGCGATCAGACGTTCCGGCGTTGGGGTCAAGTGCGCGACCATCACCCCCGACGAGGCGAGGGTGGCGGAGTTCGGCCTGAAAGAGATGTACCGCTCGCCGAACGGCACGATCCGCAACATCCTGGGCGGGGTCATCTTCCGCGAGCCGATCGTGATCTCCAACATCCCTCGGCTGGTCCCGGGTTGGACCAAGCCGATCGTGATCGGGCGTCATGCCTTCGGCGACCAGTACCGGGCCACCGATCTCGTGGTGCCCGGCGAGGGGACGCTGACGCTGTCGTTCACGCCCTCCGCCGGCGGAGACCCGATCGAGCTCGAGGTGTACGACTTCCCAGGGCCGGGAATCGCGATGGCGATGTACAACCTCGACTCCTCGGTCCGCGACTTCGCGAGGGCGTCGATGCGCTACGGGCTGGAGCGCGGCATGCCCGTGTACCTCTCGACCAAGAACACCATCCTCAAGCGCTACGACGGGCGCTTCAAAGACATCTTCGCCGAGGTCTTCGAGAGCGAGTTCGCGGAGGATTTCGCGAAGGCCGGTCTCACCTACGAACACCGCCTCATCGACGACATGGTGGCCGCCGCCCTGAAGTGGGAAGGCGGCTATGTGTGGGCGTGCAAGAACTACGACGGAGACGTCCAGTCGGACACCGTGGCGCAGGGCTTCGGCTCGCTCGGACTGATGACCAGCGTGCTGATGAGCGCCGACGGCAAGACCGTCGAGGCGGAGGCCGCGCACGGCACCGTCACCCGTCACTATCGCCTCCACCAGCAGGGCAAGCCCACCTCGACGAACCCGATCGCGTCGATCTTCGCGTGGACCCGCGGACTCTCGGCGCGGGCCCGCATGGACGACACGCCGGAGCTCGCCCGGTTCGCCGAGACGCTCGAGCGTGTGTGCGTCGAGACGGTCGAAGGCGGCAAGATGACAAAAGACCTCGCCCTGCTCGTCGGACCGGATGAGCCGTGGCAGACCACCGAGGAGTTCCTCGGCTCGGTCGAGGAGAACCTCCGCGCCGCCCTCGCCTGACGGGACCGTGCGCACGCGTCAATACGAACCCACCCAGGAGAAGAGCTTGTGAGCAACCCCGTACGTGTCACCGTCACCGGAGCGGCAGGCCAGATCGGCTATAGCATCGTGTTCCGGATCGCCGCCGGAGAGCTGCTCGGAAGCGACGTGCCGATCGACCTGCGGCTGCTGGAGATCCCCCAGGCGATGCCCGCGCTCGAGGGGGTGGCGATGGAGGTCGTGGACTGCGCCTTCCCGCTGCTGAAGGGGATCGATCTGCACGACCACCCGGCCGACGCGTTCGACGGCACCAACATCGCCCTGCTGGTCGGCTCGCGGCCTCGCACCAAGGGCATGGAGCGGGCCGAGCTGCTGAGCGCCAACGGTGAGATCTTCACGGTCCAGGGCAAGGCGCTGAACGCCGTCGCCGCCCCCGACGTCAAGGTGCTCGTGGTCGGCAACCCCGCAAACACGAACTGCCTGATCGCGATGAACAACGCCCCCGACATCCCCCGCGAGCGTTTCACCTCGATGATGCGCCTGGACCACAACCGGGCGATCGCCCAGCTGTCATCGAAGCTCGCGGTAGGGGTCGACGAGATCACCCAGATGGGAGTTTGGGGGAACCACTCGCCCACGATGTACCCCGACCTCTACAACGCGCTGGTGAACGGGACCCCCGCGGTGGAGGTGGTGGACGACGACGAATGGATCGAGGACGAGTTCCTTCCCAACGTCGGCAAACGCGGTGCGGCCGTGATCGAGGCGCGCGGGGCATCCTCGGCCGCGTCGGCCGCGAACGCAGCCATCGAACACGTCCGCGACTGGGTCGCGGGGACGACCGGCGGGTGGGTCTCGATGGGCGTTCCCTCGGACGGTTCCTACGGGATCCCGGAGGGGCTCATCTGCGGCTATCCGTGCACGTGCGCCGGCGGCGAGTACCGCCTCGTCGAGGGACTCGCGATTAACGAGTTCTCACGCGTCAAGATCGACGCCTCCGTGGCAGAGCTGGTCGGCGAGCGCGACACGGTCGCGGGCGCCGGAATGATCTGAGCGGGCCCCCCGGCGGTCTCGTGCGCGACCGGCAGAACGGGCTCCTGCACGCCCCGTCGGCGGCCTCGTGAACGACGCTGCAGGACGGTCTCGCGCGCGACGCGCAGGACGGTCTCTCGCACGACGCGCAGGACGGTCTCTCGCACGACCCGCGAAAAGGGGCCCCTCCGGTCTGCGGAGGCGCCCCCTCTCGAAGCACTCTCGTGGTGCGGGCCGGCGTCGCGCGGGTTGCACCTGATGCGAGGTCGGTTCAGCCTTTCGGGTACCAGCCCCGGTCTTTCTTGACGACCTTTTTTTCGGACTCGAGGCCCGGGAGCACGCGGTACAGGTAGTTCTGCTTGATCCCCATCTTCGCTGCCAGCTCGGGAATCGTGATGCCGGGCTGACCCTGAACGAACGACAGCGCCTCGGCTGCCCGGGTGCCACTTCCTTTGCGCCTGCCGGCGCGGCGTTTCGCGGGCCGGCCCGGTTTGCGGGCGGTGGCCGTCGCTGTAGGTTTGGCGGCGGCGCGTTTGGCTTTCCGGCGCGTCCCCGTGCTGCGGGTCGCGGTCGCGCGAGCGGCGGTGCGGGTGCTCGCTTTGCGTTTGCCGGTGCCGCGCGGGCGACCTGGGCCGCGCCGGCGGGTGATCACGCTGGTGGCCTCCGAGGCAGCCGATCCGACGACGCCAGCGAGGGCGGCCGCGGCCTCCTCGAGGCGGTTGAACTCGTCCACGAATGGTTTGAGCTCTTTCAGTCTCTCGGAGATTTCTCGGCGCCGGTCGTCAAGAAAATCGTTCACTGGGAAATCCTCTTCGCTCGATGGTGTCGCGAATTAACGCATGGAGAACAACATGCTGACCTTACACTAATTCCCTACGTGTGCTCCTTCGAGGCGGGCACGCAGACGGTCGAGGGTGCGATGTGCCTCGCGCTCGGGGATACCGCCGACCAGCGCTCGACTGACGAGTGTGCCGATCGGACCAAGTGGTGGACGGAACTCGTTTCGGTAGTCGAACCGTGTCCCTCCGTCCTCGGGCGTGAGCACGTATTCGGTGCGCGCCCGCGAGCGCGCCGGTCCGCGGCCCTCCCACACGGCAAGCTCACACGGGCGGCACTCGGCCAGCCGCCAGTGAACGTCCAGGTGCACCCCGCGCATCTGCAGCTGCTGGTCCATCGTGAAGCCCACCCTGGGCGGGCCGTCGTCGGCGTGCAACAGCTTGCGGTGAATAGTCACCCACTCGGAGAGACGGTTCGGGTCCATCACCATCCGCCACACATCCGAGGGCGATGCATCGATCCGGATCGAGGCTGTGACGAGGCTCATGTGAGCGGCGGACGCGGGGGCGACGCCCGCAACACGGTACCCGCTGCGCGGGAAACCGCGCCCCGATGTGCGGGAAACCGCGGCTAGCGTGCGGCGAGCGGTTCGCGCTGCTCCCAGTCGCGCAGCGCGTGCTCGACTGCGGAATCGAACTTGTGCAGCCGCACTTGCAGCAGCTCCGCGGCGTGGTCGTCGCGTGGAATCAGGTCTCCCTGCAGGCCCGCCATCAGGGCGCCGACGAGCTCGGGGTCCTCGCCGGCGATGGCGGCGGCAACACGAGAGGTGAAACCCGTGAGGTTCACCCGCAGCCCCACCGCCGGGCGCCCCACGACCATCAGCTCGGCGATCCGGGTGAGCATTTCGCGATAGGTGAGAACCTCGGGCCCGCCCACCTCGAGCACGCGCCGCGGCAGCTTCGCGGTGGCGCTCGCGGCGAGCATCTCGATCACGTCGCGCGAGTCGACCGGCTGGGTCCTGTACCTCTGCCAGGCCGGCAGGGCGAGCACCGGCATGCGCTCGACGAGTCGCACCAGCAGCCTGAACGAGCGCGAGCGCGCGCCGATCACGATCGAGGCGCGCAGGGCGAGCGAGTCCTCCACCGCGGACAGCAGCACCTGCTCGACGTGCTCGCGGCTGGCCAGGTGGGGGGAGGCCGCCACAGCGACGCCGCCCCTGCGGCCGCGTCCCTGCCAGCGGGGGACGAGCCCGCCCAGGTAGACGATCCGTCTCACCCCCTCGGCCGCGGCCGCACGTGCGAAGTTCTCGGCAGCCATGTGCTCGCGCACCTCGAATCCGGGAAAACCACGCGGCAGCGTCTCCATCGAGTGGATCAGGTAATAGGCGACCTCGATTCCCTCGAGCGCCTCGCGCAGGCCGGAATCCGTCACCGCGTCCCCGACCGCGAGTTCGACCTCCTCGGCCGCCGCCCCCATCGTCAGCTCCAGGGAGCCGAGCAGGCGAGCCGGGTCGCGTCCGAAGGCGCGCAGGGAGTGCCCCTCCGGCGCCAGCCGGGCGGCGAGCTCCGAGCCCACGAAGCCGCTGGCGCCCGTCACGAGGATCTGCATCCGAGGATGATTGCGCGGCGAGGCCCAACTCCCGGACCGTTCCCGCTCGGGGCGGCCTCCGAAGGCGCCGGTGGGAGGCGACCGGGAGCTCCGAGGGCAGGAAACAGCCGCAAAGTGCCCCCTGAAATGCCCGATCGTCACACGGAAGTGACGCGCCGGGAGCTATTTCCGGCTAGCCGTTTTTTTCCCTGCGATTTGCGCCATGACGCTTGAGTGCCCCGGGCGCGCATGCTTATGATCGCTGGCGTCCCGACCGGAGTCACAAACCTCTAACACAGGAGCGGGGGTCAGCAGTTGCAGGCGGCCAGCAGGCAGAGCACGCGCGCGCCCAAACGGGCCACCGCGAAGGTGAGTTGTGAGGATTGCTTCTTCCGGGCCAACCTCCTGTGTGCGCTCGCGCTCCAGGAGCCGTGCGCGACCTTCCGCCCGAAGGACGCCCAGCTGAAACCGCCGCGGCAGCTGCGCCTGGTGTTCCGCCAGGAGCGCCGTACCCGCGCCGCCTGGTCGTTCCCCTCCGCCCAGGAACAGGCCGCTCTGCACGTATAGCGACCCGCCGAGCGCGCCCGATGGGCCGCCCCGACGCCTGTCCACGCCAAGGCCGGGCGGCCGCGCCCTTTGGCGCGCTGTGGGTAGTATTGGTCGCCGGGACAGCAACCTTTCGGAGGGCGGTGCCAAATGTCAGCGAAGGCCAGATTCAGCAGGGCCGAAGAAGCCGCACGGGCGGCTCGCAGCAACCAGTACCTGCAGCGTCTCATCGAAGACGAGCAGCTTCGTTCGAACTTGATGTCGGCCTACGGGTCGGCCCGTAGCGCGTATGCGCGTATGAACAACGGCAAGCCCGCCGGGCGCGCCCTGCTCGAGGACCGGAAGCTCCAGCGTGAGCTCTCCGAGGCGGTCGCCTCGCTGCGCGATGTCACCTCCGCGCTGCGTGAGCCGCCGAGACGGAGGCGCCGGCGCCGTGGACTGGTCCGCATGCTCGCGCTGGTCGTGATCGGCGGTACGCTCGCGCTCGTCCTCAGCGAGGACCTGCGCTCCAAGGTGCTCGACCTCATGTTCGGTGCGGAGGAGGAATTCGACTACAGCTCCACGACCGCTCCGCCGACGCCCGCGCCGGCGCCGGTGAGCTAGTCCCAGCTGCGCCGGGAGGGGCCGGGTGAGCGCCCCAGACGGCGCGGCCGGGGCGGTCGCGCAGCAGCCGAACGGATCCGACGTCGCCCGCACGGGCGGCCGGTCCCTGGAGGGCGAGAAGGCCCAGCGGATCATTGACGCGATGCGCTCGAGCGTTGCCCGCCGCGGCAGCGCCGGGTCGACGTTCGATCACGTATCCCGGGAGGCAGGCGTGTCTCGCGGGCTGTTGCACTACTACTTCGGCACCAAGGAGCAGCTGCTCGCGGAGACCGTGCGGCGCGACTGCGAGCTCCGGCTCGAGCGGCTCGAGGGTCAGCTGTCGACCGCCAAGACCTCCGACGACTTCATCAGCCTCCTGCGCGAGATCCTGCAGGAAACGATCGCCGAGGACGCCGAGTTCATCACCCTGATCTTCGAGCTGTTCACACTTTCGCGTCGCAACCCGGAGATCGCAGCCGAGTACGCGGACCTGATCCGGCGGACCCGTGAGCACGTCGCACGGATGCTCGCGGCGGCGGAGCGCGAAGGGGTCCTCAGGCTCCACGACGAGCCCGAGGCGGTGGCCGAGATCCTCTTCTCCCTCGGCGACGGCATCGCACTGCGGATGCTGAGCGAGCCGGGCCGTGACTTCACCGCCACGATGCGCGCCGCGGTCAGCTGCGCACGCGCGCTTCTCAGCGATTAACCCCGGCAAACAGGGCCTGCCCCCTCCCTATAATCGGCTGCCGATGCCGATCTACGAGTACAGGCGCCCGGATGGGACGACGTTCGAGATCCAGCAGTCCTTCAGTGACGACGCGCTGACGACCGACCCCGAGACCGGCGTCCCGGTGGAACGCGTGCTGCACGCTCCCGCCGTTCACTTCAAGGGGAAGGGCTTCTACAACACCGACTACGGCAAGCGCAACCGCGGCCGCTCGAGCAGCGATGGCGACTCCTCCGACAGCGGCGGCGCGGGCGAGGGCGCGTCCTCGTCCTCCTCGTCGTCGGACAGCTCCTCCAAACCCGCCGGCGAGAGCAACGACGCCAAGGGCGGCTCGTCGTCGTCCAAAGACCAGAAAACGGTCACCGCGCGCAGTTCCGGCTCCTAGCGGGACCCCGAGCCACAGCCGGCCCTCGGACTCCCGGCTGGGTGGGGCGACTCAGCCCGCGAGGAAGCGCGCGACCGCTGCCCGGCGTGCGCCTTCGGAGACCGTGAGGCCTTCTTCGCCCGTTGGCAGCGTGACGGAGCCCGTCGGATGCAGCACCCTCGTCGGCGGCGTGCCCCCGATCGACAATGCCGCGAACAGCGCGAGCAGTTCCGGGCCGCTCATGTCGGAGATGATCGCCGGGGGGGCGTTCCACGCGATCAGCGGCAGCCGCAGGAAGCTCGAAGGTGACATCAGGCGCGACTTCATGTCGTTGAACAGCGCCTGCTGGTGCTGCTCGCGCTGGATGTCGGTCTCGTTCGGCTCGCACAGGTTCTTGCGGGTGCGCGCCAGCGCGAGCGCCTGGCGGCCATCGAGGTGGTGGGTGCCGGCGGGAAGGCGCAGGGTGAAGCCCCCGTTGCGGAAGCCGCCGTTGATCTTCGACACGACGCAGCCGCCCGAGTAGGTGACGCCGCCCATCGCGTCGATCAGCTGGGGGAAGTTTTCGAAGTTCACTTCCACCAGGTGGTTGATGGGGACCCCGAGCCAGTGCTGCATCACGGAGATCGACAGCGCGGGGCCGCCGAAGGCGTGGGCGGCGTTGATCTTCTGCAGCCCGTGCCCGGGGATCTCCACGACCGTGTCGCGCGGGATCGACAGCCGCGCCGAGTGCCCACCGCCGGTGCGGATCAGCATGATCGTGTCCGAGCGTCCCGGGCCCGTCTTTTCGGCCCCCGGTTCCTTGCTGTCCTTCTGACGCGTGTCGGACCCCAGCACGAGGATGTTGTTGGCGGATGTGAGAGGGAAGCCGGCCGGGGTGAGGGCCGCGTCGACGTCGGAGGGGGGCGACGTGCGCTCGAAGTGCGAGCTGAGCAGGAACAGCACCACCGACAGCAAGACCCATCCGAGGATCGCCGCGCCGAGTACCAGGAGGATCCGCTTCGGCGTGGTCCACCGCCGCCAGCCCTGGCGCTCGCCGGCGCCCGGCGTTCCCGCCCGCCGGCGGGGGGCGGGCAGCACGCGCGCGCCCGCGGACGCTCCCGACTGCGCCCCACGTTCCGGGACGAGCCTGCGGCGAGCGCGATAACGGTTGTACCGCGGGGGTTCTTCGTGACGCTCTTCAGGCATCCTGGGGGCGAACAGCCGCAGCCTATATTTGCGCGATGACCCAACCCGGGGCGCCAGTCGGGCAGCTGGTGGTGTGTCCCACCCCGATCGGCAACCTCGACGACGTCACCCTGCGCGTGCTGGCGACGCTCGCCGAGGTCGACGTGATCGCCTGCGAGGACACGCGCCGCACGGGTCGCCTGCTCGAGCGCCACGGCATCCGCCGCCCACTGGTGAGCTACCACGAGCACAACGAAGCGGCACGCACGCGCGAGCTGCTGGCGCGCATCGCCGGCGGGGAGCGGGTGGCGCTCGTCAGCGACGCCGGCACGCCGCTGGTCGCCGACCCGGGCCACGCGCTGGTCCGGGGGTGTATTCGTGAGGGCCTTCGGCTGGAGGTCCTGCCGGGGCCGAGCGCGGTGGTGACCGCGCTCGTGATCTCCGGGCTCGGCACCGCCGCCTGGCGCTTCGTCGGCTTCCTGCCCCGGCGCCGGGCCGAGCGTGAGCAGGTGCTCGCGGGCTGCGAGGACACGGTGGTGGCGTTCGAGTCCCCCCAGCGCCTGCACTCGACGCTGGAGCTGATCGCGGGGCGGGAACCCGGCCGCGAGCTGGCCGTGTGCCGCGAGCTTTCCAAGCTCCACGAGGAGGTCGTGCGGGGGAGCGCCGCCGAGCTCGCCGAGCGCTTCGCCGGGACGGCCCCGCGGGGCGAGATCGTGCTCGTTTGCGCACCCGCCGAGCGCCCCGCGAGCGTCGAGGGGGAGGCTGCGCTCGCGGCCCTACAGGAGCTCATCGACGCGGGAGCCCGGCCGCGGGCCGCGGCGGGGGCGCTCGCCCGCCTGACGGGCGTGCCGGCCAACGAGCTGTACCGCGCGCTCACCGCCCGGCGGCGCGCGGGCGCGGGGTAGCCTGCAACGCACGGAGCCGCAATGTCCTTCTACGTGACCACCCCCATCTACTACGTCAACGCCGAGCCCCACCTCGGTCACGCCTACACCACGATCGCCGCCGACGTGATGGCCCGCCACCACCGCCAGCGCGGTGAGGAGGTGTTCTTCCTGACCGGCACCGACGAGCACGGGGAGCCCGTCGCCGACGCCGCCCACGCCCTCGGCGTCACTCCCCAGGAGCTCGCGGATCGCAACGCCGAGCGCTTCAAGGCGCTCGCCCCGCGGCTGTCGGCCACCAACGACTTCTTCATCCGCACGACCGACCCCCAGCACGAAGCCAAGGTCCAGGAGATCCTCTCCAGGGTGCGCGACAACGGCTTCGTCTACGAGGGCGTGTACGAGGGCTGGTACTGCCCCCGCTGCGCCGACTTCAAGGCGGAGAACGAGATCGACCGCGGCAACCTGTGCCCGATCCACCACATCGAGCTGACCCGCGAGCGCGAGGAGAACTACTTCTTCAAGCTGTCGGCCTTCCAGGAGCCCCTGGACCGGCTGTACGCCGAGCGCGACTCGTTCGTGAGCCCGGTCACGCGGCGCAACGAGGCGCTCGCATTCATCCGCTCGGGTCTCCGCGACGTGCCCCTCACGCGCAAGCGGCTGCGCTGGGGCGTGCAGGTCCCGTGGGACCACGAACACGTCTTCTACGTGTGGTTCGACGCGCTGCTCAACTACGTCTCGGCGCTGTCGTACGCGCGCGAGGGAGAAGACCTGTCCGACCGGCTGTGGCCGGCGAGCTACCACCTGATCGCGAAGGACATCCTGCGCTTCCACGCGGTGTACTGGCCGGCCCTGCTGATGGCCGCCGAGATCGAGCTGCCGGAACACATCTTCGTGCACGGCTACCTGCTGATGGACGGGGAGAAGATGAGCAAGTCGCTCGGCAACGTGCTCGACCCGTTCGCGGTGATCGACCGTTTCGGCGCGGACGCGCTGCGCTTCTACCTGCTGCGCGAGGTGCCCTTCGGACAGGACGGCTCGGTCTCCACGGCCTCGTTCGAGGTCCGTTACGAGACCGAGCTCGCCAACGAGCTCGGCAACCTCGCCTCGCGTACGCTCGGGATGCTGTGGCGCTACCGCGACGGCGAGGTGCGCGACGGCGAGATCGACCCCGCCCTGGGGGACGACTTCGACGATCTCGTGGAGCAGCTCTGCGCCCACCTGGACCGCGCCGAACTGACCCAGGCGCTCGACCTCGTGTGGCAGCGCGTGCGCCGACTCAACCGCTACGTCGAGGAGCGGGCTCCGTGGACGCTGGCCAAGGACCCCGCCCAGGCCGAGGAGCTCGACCGCGTGCTGCGCTCGCTGGTGGAGGGGCTGCGCTCCGTGACGGTGCTCTTGTGGCCCTTCATCCCCAACAGCGCCGAGCGGCTGCTGGCGGCGCTGGGCTCCCCCGAGCAGGCCCTCTCGCAGGCGCCCCTCGGCGCCGGTCACGTCCGTCGCGTGCAGGAGCTGGCACCGCTGTTCCCCAAGGACGTCGAGCCCGCCCAGGCGTGATCGCCCTGGGGGCGGGGCCGCAGCGATGATCGACTCGCATACCCACCTCGACCTGTGCGAGCCGCCGAATGCCGAGCTCGTGGCGGCGGCCGGGCAGGCGGGCGTGACCCGCATCCTCACGGTCGGCATCGACGGCGCCTCCTGCCGGGCGGCGCTGGTGGCGGCCGAGGACTTCCCGCAGGTATACGCCGCGATCGGAAGGCACCCCAACTCCGCACGCGGCTTCGACGACGCCGATCTCGCCGAGCTGCGGGCGCTCGCCGCCCACGGGCGCTGCCTGGCGATCGGCGAGACCGGCCTCGACTTCTACCGCGACTACGCCCCCCACAGCGACCAGCGGCGCGCCTTCGCGGCCCAGATCGCGCTGGCCGCGGAGCTCGGCAAGCCGCTCGTCATCCACACCCGCGAGGCGGCTCGCGAGACGCTCGATCAGCTCGCCGCGGAAGCCGATGGGGTGGAGGTGGTGATGCACTGCTTCTCGATGCCCGAGCAGCTCGATCGATGCCTGGAGCGCGGCTACTGGATCTCGTTCGCCGGCAACGTCACCTACCCGAGCGCGCGCGAGCTCGCCGCCGCCGCCGCCCGCGTACCGCAGGAGCGGATGCTGGTGGAGACCGACGCGCCCTACCTGACCCCGCAGGTCGTGCGCAAGCACCGCAACCAGCCCGCGTTCGTGGCACACACCGTGCGTTTCCTGGCCGAGCTGCGGGGCGAGCAGGAGGCGCTGCTCGGCGAGGCGCTCGAGCGCAACGCCGCGCGCCTGTTCGGCTGGACATGAGCCCTTCCGGCGCGGCGCCGGCGCAGCCGAGCCTGCGGCGACTGCAGCGCTTCGGGGTGCGCCCCGACCGCGAGCTCGGTCAGAACTTCCTGATCGACTCGAACATCCTCGGGGTGATCGGCCGCGAGGCCGGGCTGCGGCCGGACGACAACGTGCTGGAGGTCGGGGGCGGCCTCGGCGTGCTCAGCGAGTACCTCGCCGAGCGCGTCGGCCATCTGCATGTCGTCGAGGTCGACGAGCGCCTGAGGGAGGCCCTCGAGGACGCCCTCGCCGGGCGCCCCAACGTGTCGCTGTGGTGGGCCGACGCGATGCGTCTCGACCTCGGCGCGCTGGAGCCGTCGCCGGGCAAGGTCGTCGCGAACCTCCCGTACGGGATCGGCGCGGGCTTCGTGCTGCGCTCGATCGAGGAGCTGGCGGGCGTGGAGCTGTGGGTCGTGATGGTCCAGCGCGAGGTGGGCGAGCGCCTGGCCGCGGGCCCCGGCACCGCCGCCTACGGCGTCCCGTCCGTGCTCGCCCAGCTGGCCTGCGAGGTGCGTGTCGTGCGCGCGATCCCGCGCAGCGTGTTCTTTCCCGTCCCGAACGTCGACTCCGTGCTGCTGCGGCTGGAGCGCCGCCGGCACCCGCTCTCGCAAGCGGGGGACGGTGAGGGCGACGGCCAGGACGAGGGCGGGGCCGGCGAGCCGGACGCGTTGCGGGCGCTCGTGGCGGCGAGCTTCGCCCACCGGCGCAAGACGCTGGCCGGCTCGCTGCGCCTGGCCGGTGGCGCCGGGGACAGGCCGGCATGGGAGCGCGAGCACGTGCGCAGCGCGCTGGGCTCGCTCGGCCTGGCGCCCGACGTGCGCGCCGAGCGCCTGTCGCCCGAACAGTTCATCGCGCTGGCGCGGGCGCTCGAACGATGAGCGTGCTCTCGACGCTCGCCCCGGCGAAGATCAACCTGGGGCTGTTCGTGGGGCCCGTGCGCGACGGGGACGGTCGTCACGAGCTCGTGAGCGTGATGCAGTCCGTGTCGCTCGCCGACGAGGTCAGGCTCGAGCCGGCAGCCGACGGGGAGGGTGGCGCGGATGAGGTGATCTGCCCGGGTCTGCCGGGTCCAGCCGAGGACAATCTCGCCGCGCTGGCGCTCGCCCGCTTCCGGGAGGCCAGCGGGTGGCGCTCACCGGCGGTGCGCGTGCGGGTCGACAAGCGCATCCCGCTCGCCGCCGGGCTCGCGGGCGGCTCGGCCGACGCCGCCGCCACGCTGAGGCTGGCCGCCCACGCGGCGGGCGTGGACGACCGCTCGCTGATGCTCGAGCTCGCCGCCCAGCTCGGGGCAGACGTCAGCGCCCAGCTGAGCCCGGGCCGCTGGCTCGCCGGAGGGGCGGGGGAGCGGCTCGAGGGACTGCCCCCGCCCGCGGGAGAGCTGGGGGCGCTGCTGCTTCCCTTCGAGGAGGGACTCTCGACGGCTCGCGTGTATCGGGAGGCGGACCGGCTGGCGGCGCCCAGGTCCCCGGCCGGCCTCGAGCGGCTGCGCGAGGCGCTCCGCAACCAGCTCGGCGACGGCTCGCCGCTGGCGGGCGACGAGCGGCTGCTCGGCAACGACCTGCAGGCGGCAGCGATCTCCCTGTGCCCGGCGATCGGGAACGCGCTCGCCGAGGTCAGCGCGGCGGGGGCCGATCACGCGTTCGTGAGCGGCTCCGGGCCGACGGTCGTGGGGCTGTTCTGCGGGCCCGAAGCCACATCCGCCCTCGCGCGGGCCACCACGGCACTGGCCTCGCGGCACCCACGGCCGATCGCGTGCACCCCGGTGGACGAGCGCGCCGGGGCGGTGCTGGCCGATCGCTGAGGCGGCCCGCGCGACGTCAGGGCCGGGCGCGACGGCCGCGTGCGCAACAATCTCGGGCGGAAGGCCTCATGAGTAGAACGATGATCAACGAGCTGGTTCTGGGCGCCGCCGGATTTCTCGGGCTCTGCCTGTACGTGGCGTACATCCTGGTCCCCGCCTGGACGTCCTACTCGCGCGTGTGGGAGCGCCTGGCCGCCACCGTGCTGTCGTTCTACGTGCTCGCGGTGCTCGTCGGCGTAGGGGTCGGCGCTGCCCTCGTGGCCGTCTACGTCTGGAACTGATCCCGGCGACGTGTCGGACCTCGCGGCGCTCGAGGCGATCACCGAGGCGGTCGAGTCCGGGGCGGGCCTCCCGGAGGTGGTCCGCGCCGCCGCCCGCGCCCTCGACGCGAGCCTGGCGGTGACCGACGCGACTGGCGCCACACTGGCCGTCGCCGCCCGCTCACCGGCCGAGGAGCGCAAGCTGCTGTCGCAGGGGGACGGCGTCGAGAGCGCGCCGCTGCGGGTGGCCGACAGCGTCGTGGGCACCCTCCACATGCGCGCCAAGAGCGAGCCGAGCGCCCCCATGCGGCGGCTGCTGCTGACGATGATCGCCTCCGAGGTCGAGCGCGTGCGGGCGCCCGAGCGCGTCTCGGAAACGGCGTCTGCGGAGTTCCTGCGCGCGGTGCTGGCACGCGGGCTGGGCGCCGAGGAGATCGCGGCTCGCGCCGGCGAGCTGTCGCTCTCGATCGAGGACGGGGCCACGATGATCGTCGCCCGGGCCCACCCCCAGGTGCCTACCGACGAGGGCTGGCGGGGACGCGTGCGGGTCGTCGCCGAGCGCGGCGCGCGGGCGGTCGCGAGCCACTCGATTGCGGCCCTCTCCGAACGCGACGGGATGGCCGGGGCCGAGGTGCTGCTGCTGGTCCCGGGCGCGGAGGATGCGCTCGCCGAGCGCGCCGGGGACGCGGTCCTGCGCGAGATGCAGGCCACGCTGCCCGGGTACACGTTCGCGCTCGGGCGCAGCCGGGTGACCCGTGAGGCGGGCGAGCTGCCCCGCGCGGCCAGCGAGGCGCTGCTGGCCGCCAACGTCGCCCAGGGAGCCCGCGAGGACGCTGCCCTGGCGTTCGAGCAGACGGGGGCCTACCGGCTGCTGCTCTCGACGATGAGCGAGAACCCCTCCGAGCTGCAGCGCTTCTACGAAGAGACCGTGGAGCCGCTCGTGTCCTACGACGAGCAGTACGAGACCGACCTCGTGTTGACGCTCGAGACGTTCCTCGAGGCCGACGGCAACGTGGCCGGCACCGCCCAGCGCCTGTTCACCCACCGCCACACGATCTACTACCGCCTCGAGCGGGTCCGCGAGCTGTGCGGCCTGGACGTGAGCTCCAGCGACGGCCGCGAGAAGCTGAGCCTGGGCCTGAAGGCGATGCGCGTGCTCGGCATCGCCTCATCCGGGGGCCCCGCCTCCGAGGCCGGCGCCGAAGGCGGGCGTGTTCCCCGCCGCCAGGGCCGGCGCGGGTAGGCGTCCCTGCGAGGATGTGCGGCAGCGCTTGGGGAGTGGGGTAATGGCAGCCCGGGAGACTTTGGCTCTTCAAGTCCTGGTTCGAGTCCAGGCTCCCCAGTAGGTCCGCGCCCCCCGGGACGTGATGCGTCTCGCGCCGCGCGCCGTGCGTCTCGCGCCGCGCGCCGTGCGTCTCGCGCTGCGCGCCGTGCGTCTCGCGCCGCGCG
>Ga0335083_10001489_pt1 | contig 32109 bp, 33 predicted proteins | sample Lox_Sample_42_FD_206716 | JGI IMG/M metagenome (GOLD analysis project Ga0335083, IMG submission 206716) | Soil microbial communities from Loxahatchee National Wildlife Refuge, Florida, United States - Lox_Sample_4.2 | ecosystem: Environmental > Terrestrial > Soil > Wetlands | place: USA...
TTTCTTTCTCGAAGGGCCAAGCGCTTCCCCAGAGTCGCGCTGATCTGCGCCGGGCTTGCTACGGTGGCCGCGCTGTACGGATTTCAGCGCGAGTTCCGCGTCTACCGCAGCATGGAGCCGTACGACGACGTCCAGCTTCCGCCCGATTGGCAGGACAAAACCGAGTGGATCTTTGCGCGCTTGATGTATCCGCAACATCCGCGCGCGCGCTTCGGCCGCTATTACGGTTGGGGAAACTTCAACTGGCTGCAAGGGGGAACCAGTTGGACGCAGGATTATCCGCGGGCCGACCGGCACTTTTCGCTGGCTTTGCGGCGTTTGACGCGCGTGCAGGTTCGGTCGGTCGAGCAGCCGGTAAATCTGGATGATGGCGACGATGTGTATTACTGGCCGTGGTTGGCGGCGGGCGAGATGGGCGATTGGAAGCTCACCGACGCGCAGGCCAAGAAGCTGCGCGATTATCTGCTGCGCGGCGGCTTCCTGATGTTGGACGATTTTTGGGGCACCGAGGAATGGAATCGCTTCGCCGAGAGCATGCGGGTGGTGTTTCCGGACCGGCCGATGGTTGAAATCGATAATGCGGATTCGGTATTTCATTCGGTCTATGATTTGGACGATCGCTACCAGGTGCCCGGTCAATGGGCCATCCGGCGCGGCACCACCTACCGCAACGACGGAGCGGTCGCGCACTGGCGCGGGATTTACGATGACAAACAGCGCCTGATGGTGGTGATGGATTTCAACTCCGACGTGGGCGATTCTTGGGAGTGGGCCGATGATCCGGAGTATCCCGAGAAGTATTCCGCGTTAGGGATACGCATCGGGGTCAATTACGTGATTTACGCGATGACGCATTGATCGGTGGCGGCCGGAAATTGGGGATTGCGTGTACTGTCCCCGGTTTTCGGGAACGGAAATCGGGGATTGAGTGTACTGTCCCCGGATTTTTGAGTGTACTGTCCCCGGATTTTTTTAGCGCAGGTTGAATTTCTTCATTTTGTAGCGCAGGGTGTCGCGCGTTACTCCCAGGAGCACGGCGGCGCGGGTTTGATTGCCTCCGGCTCTTTCGAGCGCTTTCCTCACCAGGTTTTTCTCGGCTTCTTCCAGGCTCACTTCGAAGGGCGCGGTTTGCGCTTGCAAGGGCAGCGAAGCGGGTTGATCGTCGGCGGATGCGGATTGCTCGAATGCGAGCATGGGCGACTTGGTGGGATCGGCGGCGATCTGCATACTGGAGGCTTGAATCCAGTCGGCCTCTTCAAGCACCAGGGCGCGCTCGATGACGTTGCGCAGCTCGCGAACGTTGCCCGGCCAATCGTGAGCCAGCAACGCGGCTGCGGCGGAATGAGAGAGGCCCTTGATATGGCGCTTGAATTTGGTGTTGTAGATACGGACGAAGTGCTCGGCCAGGGGGATGATGTCTTCGCCGCGCTCGCGCAGGGGCGGAAGAATCACCTGAATGACGTTGAGCCGGTAATATAGATCCAGCCGGAAGCGGCCCTGTTCGATGGCTTCGGTGAGTTTTCGATTGCTGGCGGCTATGACCCGCAGGTCCACCTGGATATCGCGGACGCCGCCCAGGCGCCGGAAGTTCTGCTCTTCGAGAACGCGCAGCAACTTGGCTTGAATGACCATGGGCATTTCGCCGATCTCGTCCAAAAAGACGGTGCCGCTGGAGGCGACTTCGAGGATGCCGGCCTTGGGGGCGCGCGCATCGGTGAAAGCGCCCTTTTCATAGCCAAACAGCTCGCTTTCGAGCAGCGTCTCCGGGATGGCGGCGCAATTCAGCGCGACGAACGGGCCGTCGCTGCGGCGGCCGTAATGATGGATGAATTGGGCCAGAATATCCTTGCCGGTGCCGCTCTCCCCCTCCAGAAGAATGGTGGAGACTTCACTTTGAGCGACGCGGCGGGCGAACTTGAGCGCCTGCTTCATGGCCGGCGATGCGGCCACGATTTTGAAACTTCCGAGGCCGAGGTCGTCGTCATCGGATTTGGTATCGGGGCGCGCGGGTGTTCCGACTGAGGCGGACTCGGCCGAACGGCCAAAGACGACCACCGCGCCCGAAACCCCGCCCTTGTGATCGCGAATGGGGGACATGCTGCCTGTGATCAGTCTCTTATCGCCCTCCTGAGAAACGAGGATCGCACCCGCCGGCAACTCGGCCAAGGCGCCCTCGGCCAGCACACGCCACAGCGGCGTATGGACCTTCTCGCCCGAGGCGCTATCGACCAGCGTCAGCACCTCGTCGATTTGCTTGCCGAGCGCGTCGCGGGCCTTCCAGCCGGTCCAGGCTTCCGCGGCGGGATTGAAAAGCGTGATGATCTCGTTCTGATCGAGCGAAATTACGCCTTCCGAGACGGCTCGCAACGTGGAGGCGAGCAAGCGCTCCTTTTCTCGAAACTTGAGATCCTCGCGATGCTTATGCAGCGCGATCTCGATACTGGCGTGGAGCTCGGCTTCCTGGAACGGTTTGGTGATGTAGCCCAGCGGTTCGGCGTCTTTGGCGCGGGCCACCGTCGCGGAATCGGCGTGCGCCGTGAGATATATAACGGGGATATTGAAACGCTCCCTGAGGATGCGGGCGGTTTCAGTTCCATCCATCTGGCCTTTAATGCGAATATCCATGAGCGCCAGATCGGGCGTGGTCTCTTCGGCGCGAGCAATCGCCTCCGCGCCGCTGGACACGGATGCGGTTACCGTGTAACCCAAGTCCGTAAGAATATCGCGCAGATCCTCGGCTGTGATCCGCTCATCTTCGACAATAAGAATTCGTGCAGACATGCCAACCTTCGTGCCTGGGGTCAGGCCGCCATCGCGGAAAATGTCAACTGGATTTGAGTACCTTCGCGAGACTGCACTTCCAGCTTAGCTCCTAACTGATCGGCCAGGGTTCTGACAAGCCTTAAGCCGAGCGTCCGCGCCGTTTCCCAGTCTATATCGCTGCGCAAGCCGACTCCGTTATCGGCCACCACCAACAGGGCCATATGATCAGGCTGCTCACGGAGTTCCACGCGAACCTCGCCCTGGCGTCCATCCGGGAACGCGTATTTGAGCGAGTTGGAAATCAGCTCGTTGATAATGAGCCCGCAAGGCACGGCGGCGTCCAGATTGAGATACAGACGATCGAGATCGGTACGGAGGTGGATGCGATCGGGCGGAACTCCATAAGAGTGGAACAGATGGGCCGCCAGCTGTCGAATATACTCAGGAAAATCGATGCGCGAGAGGTTATTGGACTGGTACAAGCTCTCATGCAGCAGCGCCATGGAATGAATCCGGTTCTGGCTTTCTTGAAACATGCGGCGGGTGGTGTCGTCGGCAACCACGCGGGACTGCAAGCCGAGCAAGCTGGACACGACCTGAAGATTGTTCTTGACGCGGTGGTGAATTTCTTTCAGCAGCGCCTCTTTTTCGCGCAGCGAAGTGCGGATTTGTTCTTCGGCGGCGACGCGATCGGTAACATCGCGAAGGATGACGGTGAACATAGTCCGGCCGTCCACGGCGACTTTGGAAATAGAGGCCTCGGCGGGAAACTCGGAGCCATCCTTGCGGCGGGCGCGGATCTCACTGCGTTCGCCCATGCGGCGCGCGGAGGTCTTGGAGGCTGCAAAATCGCGGATATGCTGGCGGTGAATGGCGAGGTGGCGCTGGGGAAGCAGCATGTCCAGCGACTGCCCGGCCACTTCCTGAGCACTGTATCCGAAGATGCGCTCGGCGCCCTGATTGAACAGGATGATGCGCTGATCCTCGTCAATGGAGACAATGGCGTCGTCGGCGAGATCCAGAATTTTGGCTAGCGGGCCGGATGAGGTCAAAGGCGCGCGATCCTGCTGGGTGGAGTGAGTGCCCGGCTGCGTGCCGGAAGGCCGAATGGCCTCAGATGATTTCTCCAAGCTTGGCACCTCATAGAGCTGGAACAATCCGGGGCACGCGACGAAAAGCCGCTCTCGCCAGGGACTCGCCGGTCCCGCCAGATTTTCAGCACGCCCGCTGTCCAGGTGCACCGGAGTAGTACTGGGATGACTCCATTGTATCGGAATTGTGGGCCTGGTGACAAACGAAACTCTCAGAATCACCGCCGATTTCCGGTGGTAGAGCGCGAGCTGTGGGAGCCGAGTTAGCTGGGGATGGCTCGGTACCGGCGGATTGCACGGCGCGGCCGCCCGTGTCCCGGCGTCCGGGTAGTGGCGGAAGCCAGCATGTAACGTGGTTGGGACCGAGGGCTGGCGAGCCCAGTTTCTTCCTTCTGGTATTTGGCGAAAAAATGCATCACCCGCGTTACGTAGGCGCGCGTCTCGCGATACGGGGGAACGCCTTTATAACGCTGAACGGCGCCCGGTCCGGCATTGTAGGCCGCTATGGCGTTCTGCATCTGATGTTTCTTATTGGCATAGAGGTGCAACAACGTACTGAGGTAGTTGGTGCCGGCATCCACATTTTGCTCGGGGATGGTGGGGTCTGCGCCAAGCTGGCGGGCAGTTTCCGGCATCAATTGCATCAGCCCAATGGCCCCTTTTGGCGACACGACGTCGGGGGAAAAGGCGGATTCGGCGGCAATGATGCTTTTGATGAACGGGGCCGGCACTTGATATTTGCGGGAAGCGGCACGGATCACTTCATCCAACGTAAACCGAGGGGCTGGAATTCGCAGCCGCCCTTCGATCGGACTGAGGACTCTAAGCGACAGGCGATCGATTACTGCGGCTACCAACAAGCAACCGCACAAGATAATTACGCGAGTTACAATTTTCATCGAAGTTAACTGAGGTTATAAACCAGCGGGAAAAACTACAGGGGAACTGCAGCTTAAATTATTTTGCTCTGAAGACGTGGAGACGCCTGCGCGCGGTGCTGCGGTTACCACGCGATTGTAAGAGTTCTGTCGCGGGCAGTAGGCTGCCAATGGGGCGCCCGGGCCAGATGGCTGGAAGGCGGCGAAGTGCGGCTTACAAAAAAAGCCGGCGCCGGGACCCACCCGGCCCCGGCGCCGTCTCAAGGGCGATCTCAAGCAAATGGCGTTAGCTAGCTTTGGCCTTTGACCGGCGAGTAGCGATCGAGTTCGGAGGCAAGCCCTCGCGCCGCTTCAGGCGGCCTTACTTCGCCGTTCAGAATAGCGCGATTTTCAACTTCATGCCCATACAACTTTCTGTCCTCGGCGCCGTCCTCACTGACGACCGTTCCGTCGAGCGACACGCCTACAAAAATTCCGCGCGTCCGCGAGTAGGACAGAATTTCCGCATGCATGGCGATGTCGGTATCGGCGGCGCCAGTCCTGCCAATCGGTCCCGCAGCGGCCGAAGCATCCCCACCTATCGTAAACTTATCGCGTGCCAGCTTCTCCATGCCGTCATGATTCATGACGAGCATGACTACATCGGTGGATTCGCCGCCGATCTGAGCGCCAAAACTACCGCCACCAAATTTGATAGCAGCCGGACCGCCCCATGATCCGTTGGTTCTACGGCAAAGAGCGAAGCCTCGGCCGTATTCTCCGCCGACTAGGAACGCGCCCTTCTTCAGTCCGGGAACGATGATCATGCATTGGGCGTGCCGAAGCAAATCGCGAGGGATGCCCTTGTCCGGCGCCGCCATAATCTCGTGCAGCACTGCCTCCGAGGTCCGCAACCGATGGTCCGGTGTATCTTCCTGAGCATACACGGCAGCAGTTGCCACAACAGTGAGAGCGACAAACTTGAAAATCATAAACCTTTCCGACTCCTCATTCGAAAATTACTCGGGGTCCCGGTGCGATCAGCACTTTGAGAGACCTCCGCCGACGAGCCGGAGCAAGCAAATGCGATGCCACTGCTGTAAAGTACTGGCGTTACTCACAAATCAAACAGTAGGCAGACTGCGAAGCCCGACATACCGTGTAAGAAAGATCAAACGCCGCAGCCGGAGGATGTAAGGCCGCCCTAAGGTCATTAATTAACCGAGGGCCGCGCGATTGCTTGGTTCGCAAACAAGCTAGAAGTACGGGCATCGAGTCAAATCCGCATGAATTTATTCAGCTCGGCTGTTGTCAAACACTGATCGAGGAAGCCGAATTGACCCAGGTCCATTACCTCGCGGGCAGCGTTGAGAAAGCCGGTCATTGCCGCGCGATAGAGTGAGGTGGCCAGGCTGATGCGCCTGACCCCCGCGGCGGCGAGTTCGCTCACTGAAAACGATTTTCCTTGGATTCCCACCATGAAGTTGAAGGGTGTCGAGACCGCTGCACAGACGGCCCGGACCGCGGCCAGGTCGGGTAGACCGGGGGCGAACAGCACATCGGCTCCAGCTTTTTCAAATGCCCGCAGGCGGCGGATGGTGTCGTCCAAGCTAGGGGCGGCGAAGAGGAAATTGTGCGCTCGTGCCGTCAGAACAAAAGGAAACCGGAGTGCGCGAGCAGCCTCCGCGGCGGCAGCAATTCTTTCGACGGCCAGGCGCTCGTCGTAAAGCGGAGTGTCTGGGTTTCCGGTGGCATCCTCAATCGTGCATCCCACCAGCCCCGCTTCGGCCGCGCGGCGAATCGTTTCCGCCACCACTTCCGGCGCATCGCCAAACCCTTTTCCCAAATCCGCGGAGACCGGCAAATCCGTCGCACGGACGATCAAACGCGCGTTCGCGAGCGTCTCATCTCGTGTCAACCCGTGATCTCTTCGACCCAGGGCGGAGGCCGCGGCGGCACTCGATGTGGCCAGGGCCTGGAAGCCGAGGCCGGCGAGAATGCGGGCCGAGCCGATATCCCACGGATTGGGAATTACGAAGGCACCCGGGCCTTGGTGAAGCGCGCGGAAGCGAACTGCTTTTTCATCCTGTGTGATGCTCATAGAAATTCGGCTCAGCGATCAGATCTCCACCATACTAATTCCCCAGCTACACAGTGTATAGCCGCTGTCGTGAAGGCGTATCATGCCAGACTTGAAATATGGACCTGATCTTACATCCGGTTGAAGCGAGGGTGCTGGGGGCACTCATGGAAAAGGAGATTACGACGCCGGAATATTATCCGCTGTCGCTGAATGCGCTGGTGAATGCGTGCAATCAGAAATCGAACCGCGATCCGGTGGTTCAATACGATGAAGACACGGTGGAGCAGGGACTGCGGGAGCTGCGCGAGAAAGGCCTGCTGCTGATGGTGTCGGGCGCCGGCAGCCGAGTGCAGAAATATGGGCATCGGATCGCCGAGAAGCTGAACCTGGGGCGGCGGGAGGCGGCTATTCTGTGCGAGCTGATGGTGCGGGGCCCGCAGACCCTGGGTGAGCTGCGCACCCACTGCGACCGGATGCATCACTTCGACGATGTGACCGAGGTGGAGACGGTCGTCGAAAGGAACCCGGAGTTGATCACGAAACTGCCACGCCGGCCGGGAGAGAAGGAGGCGCGTTATGCGCACCTGCTCTCCGGGCCACCCTCCGAAGTCGAGACGGCGACCGAAACCGCCGCCCTGCCCGCGCGGCAGGATCGTGTAAGCGCGCTAGAGGTCGAAGTGGCTGAACTGCGCGCGCAAGTCGAGGAGCTGAAGCGTCAGTTCGCCGGATTCAAACAACAGTTCGAATGAAAGCGGCGCATTCTACTCCGCTTTGAATCAGGCAGTTCTCTCGTCGGGGACGCGGACCAGGCTGCGCAGCGGAGGGCGGATGGGCACGACCTGCGGGATGAGGCAGCTGGTGACATTCTTGACCGGCCCGTGAAAGTAATCATCCACTGGAAACAGCGAATAGGGCTCCAACTCGCGGAAAACGCGGCCCAGCTTCTGCTCGATCCGATAGACGGCGTGAAAGAAATTGCCGCGGTCCATCCGCAGGCGGCGGCAGCACAATTTCCAGTCCGCGCCCAGCAAAAAGTGATACTTGAAGATGCGATACTCGGGCTCGTTGAGCGTTCTCTTACTAACCAGGCAGAAGTCGGCGGCGTATTCCTCGTCCTTGCGGCCCCAGGAACCTTTTCGCGCGCTACCGGGAGCGAAATCGAGCGTTACCTTGCTCATGTACTTTTCGCGGGAGGCACACTGGCGAAAGCGTTCAAAGCAAGCGCGGAAAATAGCTCGCAGCACGCAATTACAGGGATGCGCCTGTTTGTTGCGGCCCAGTCGTATGCCCAGGCCCACACAGGAGTTGCATTTTGGCGCAGCAAGCGCCAGGGTTTCTGATCGTGTCCATTCCATTTTGTCTCGTCCTTTGAAAACCCGGAAAGACAACCGAGTCGTTTAATGATGTGATATCAGTCTCTGTGCGCCGGCCTAGTACGTCAACGCCTAAAAGCACAGTTTGTCCACACGGAATCATTTTTTTCAGGAGAGAGTCTTCTAAGGTCAACGTACTCATTTAGTTATGTACGTTTCGACCTGTCCGGTACCGATCATTCGAATAGCCCCTTGATGTGTATGTGTGCTTAGTTTCATCGGGGTCTATTTCACACTGAAATACCACGAGAAGCCAATTTGAATTACCAGGACGCGCAGGCGAAGTTGCTCGCCCGGGTCCGGCACCGCATCCACAACGGTGAGCTGACCGAGCGAGGTCTGGCCCGACAGATTGGCATCTCGCAGCCCTCATGTCCATAATGTGCTGAACGGGGTGAGAAAACTCTCACCTAAAATTTTGAACTCGATATTAGAACATTTTCAGATGTCCTTGCTTGATCTGACGCCCGTCGAGGATCGGGAGGCCACAGGGCCGATACCGCATGCACTGAGCGGCTTCGGGCACGGCATGGCCGGGATATTTCAACAAGGCGCTGGCTGAAGACATGCACGAGAACATGGAGACGACGTCGGCGATAAGTAGAGATGATCTGAGCTGATGCATGCAGCCGTGGCACTCGCGGCTGCTGGATACATCCAGCCGAGACGTTTCCAGCGACACCGAAGTCGATTGCAAGCGCGGTCCGGGATGTAGTTTTCGAATACGCGCCATGCAGTTTGCGTCTTCATCTCCAGTTTGGGCGGGGTCACACCACTTCCGATAGCCGATCCTCCTTGTAACCAAGAGCCTAGCCGACGGGAACTGCTGCGTTCAGCGGCCTGAGATTACGATTCGGCTGCCGGATCATTTCGGCATCGAAAGGAACCACTATGAAGAAACTAACGATCGGGATCGCGCTGCTCGTCGCCGCGCTGGCGACTTTTGGTCAGGCGCGCCATCCATCGAATCCTCTGACCTTGGGGGGGACCGAAATACAAACTACCGTTGCGGACTGGCCGGGGGCCTCCTGCCCCCCGTTATGCGGCGAGCCATCTCGCAACTCCAAATAAACCGGCCACGAAGGTGCGCTGTGCTGATATACTCGCTGAAGAAGCGCAGCGCACCGGATGGATCTTCTCCTTTCCGTTCAACGCGTCCTCTGGGTAGCTTGCCTGGTGGTCCAAGTGCTCCTGATCGGAGCCATCATTCAACGCCGTCTCGCCAGAAGGTATCGGTTCTTTCTTGCTTATCTGATTGTCGAAGCCATCATCGGCGTCGTCCTCATCCAGATCCCCTTCTCTACGCCCGCCTACACCGAGGCGTACAAGTATTATCAGATCGCGGTTGTCGGCCTGCGCGCTGGTGCGGTCGCCGAGCTGTTTGAGCTAGTTTGCGAACACTTTCCAGTAATTAGCCGCATTCGTTTCGCACTGGCGGCCTCGGTGCTGCTGCCCACAGCATTAGTGTCTCTCGCGACCGTGCGCCCGGCCGAGGGCACCTGGCAGTATCCCCAGACCTTGGCGGTCTATATTTTCCAGTTCGAGACCACCGTGCTCACAGCCTCTCTCATCCTGATGCGGTGGCTCCTGACGCGTTTTATGAGCTTGTCGCCCACCGTCCGCGGAAACGTCGCACGACACTGGACCATACTCACTATTTATTTCGGCATAAGTGGTACGACCGCCTTGCTTGCCACCGTTGTCGGCCCAATCGCTTTCCGGTACACGAACGTTCCCATGCTGGCCGCGGACTTGGCCTGTTTTGTCGCATGGATCCACGGCCTTCAGCGCGCGGGCGATGTGCCGGCTCCGCTCATCATTTCGCTCGAGGACGCCGCCGCCAGACGGATGCTCCGGCAGACTATCCTACAGCACATCAAGAAAGCCGGGCGTTAGTACCTCCAGCGCCTGGAGAGAACCCAGCGCCATCGCGCAGCACAGCCCTTGCGCCCGCCGCAGCTTCCATAACTGACACACTACGCGCAGCCGCCCGATGTGGTACCAGAACTGCGCACGCTCCTGGATTTCCTGAAAATTGTCCCATGCAGGCTCATACGCCGAACAAGTCGAACGGTACAGTTGGATAATTTCACGAAGCCGCTTTAGCTCCCGACCACCGATCATCCTTTGAAGAAATTTCTCTTCCCGTATACTGCAAATTCGGTCCAGATTTTGGATATGGGAGCGAAGATCACCCAGCGCTTCCATCTCTTCGCGTAGAGTCTTCCGCGCTAGTTCCGATTCAATCATTTTGGCTCCCGACAACTTCTCTGTAAACCGTTAGATTTTCGAGGCCGAATCGCTAGCAACCGCTTCATCCTTCCACGCTCGTCAAGGATGCGGGTCCAAGATGCGGGCAGACGTCCGCTCCGGCTCCTACAATTAAGGATTATGGAACCTTTAGATACTAAAAATCAATATACCTTTAAATTGATGCCTTAATACTAGTCAACTTCTAGCGGTTAATTACCTCCTTCCGGGCCCACGTCCACCGCTTGAAACTCCTCACGTATTTCTTATCAGACGGTGAAAAACCAACAGATTTTGCTGCACCGCGGAGACCGCTTCCTGATCGCTGCTCAAGAGGATGTCGTCCAGAATCCCATGCCAGTGCTCGTTTTGTGATAGCCGCTCGTGGGGCGCCCCCGTCTCCTCCCGCCGTTCCAGCCATTGCTGGATGGCCTGTGCAACGGCGGCTTGGTTGCTCAGCCTCCGGCGGCCCTGCTCCTCCTGAAAGCGCCAATACAGGTCAGCTGGCAAGGACACTGTCGACTTTTTCAGGTCGCTGGGCGAGGCGCTCTCTTGTGGTCGTGGTGGCATTAGGTCCTTACGCTAATACGGACTTACGGTGCATGTCAACATATTAGATCGCCGCAGCTAACACGCGTTCTTCGCCCTTTAACTGGCTACATTACAGATTTACCGCTTGACGGATTTACGGTTTTATGGCATACTCGCCCGTAGTTGGGCCAGTACGGTGTTACCGCAGCGTCGGAAAACCAACGAGCGCCTGCTCGGTTAGACAATCGCCGCTTCCGCCTCGCCTTGTACCTTAACTCTGGCTGTTTGATCAGAGGGTGAAAATGAGGCGTCGCTCAACTTTTATTAAGAATCACTTACAGGAGTTAACGATGCTCTGCGAGATTAATTTCGAAGCAGGCGAACGCCAGTTTCCGAATAGTTTGCGCTTCACGGAAACCTATTCTTCGCTTCCAAATCAGAATGATCTTTATTACCAGACCCGGCGGACTGAGACAGCCCGCGAACACAAACTCCTCGAGTTTAAGCTGGCGGCTGGCGGCAGCATACTGACGTTCAAGGACGCGCAGTTCAAACTGCTGGCTTACATTCGTAATCGCATCCGCAATGGCGAATTGACCGAAAGGGCGCTCGCTCGCCAGATCGGAATCTCGCAACCTCACGTCCACAACGCGCTTAAGGGCATCCGCACTCTCTCGCCCCAGGTTCTTGACAGCATATTGAGACGCTTTCAGCTGTCGCTATTAGATCTGATTTACTGGCCAACCGGGCTAGATTTATCAGACAGATAAAGGCCTCCGTTTCGGCCTATTAAAGTGTAAAGTCCTACAACTTCGTAATCGAAATTAAGCACAGCTTCACGGCCGTAAGAATAGTGTCACGCTCCATATCTATTGCAGCTAGCGCTCCTCAAGGAGTTTGATGGCGCAAACATCATCGGACATCCAGCGCGAATTAATGCGGTTTCTCGCAAGCTTAGGTGCGTGCTGAACGTGGCTGAAGAGCCGGCCATGCGCGCGACGCTGGGGGAACGTGGACATCGCACCTCTGGATTTATCGGGGCAGCGGCGGCGCCAGGACCGCAATCTGCCGATGGCTCAGCGGAAACGCTTCTTGTACGATGCGATCTCGAGGTAAGCCTGATGCACTTCGCTCGCGGTGCGCTCCCAGCTAAACTTCTTGGCTTGTTCGAATCCCTGGGCGACGAGCTTGCGGCGCAAGTCAGGATCGAGCAGGACTTCGCGGATTCCGCGGGCAATATCGAAAACATTTTCCGGATTGATCCTGACGGCGGCATCTCCGACCACTTCCGGCAAGGAACTGACGCTGGAGCAAACCACCGGCGTCCCGCAGGCCATGGCTTCCAGCGGCGGCAATCCGAAGCCTTCGTACAAGGAGGGAAAAACGAAGACCGATGCGAGCTGGTAGAAGGCGCGCAGGGTCTCGATGGGCACGAAGCCGAGGAATCGCACCGAAGCTTCCACGCGGCTCTGAATGACGGCCTGGCGCAGGGCCGGCTGGCGCGCGATCTCGTCGCCGATGATGATGAGCCGGAGATCGCGATAAGGAGGGCAGTCCTGAATCTCTCCGCGCAGTACGGCGAAAGCTTCCACCAGGCGCGGGATGTTTTTTTGTGCGTTGGTTCGGCCCACGTAAAGCAAAAACGGGTAGTGGATGTGATAGCGGTCCAGCACGCGCTGGGTGTCGGGAGGGTAAGCGAAGGGCTCGCCGTTAGCCGCGGCCAGGGGCGATTCTTCGGATGCGCAAAAGATCGGATCGGGAGCGTTGTAGACCACCCGGATGCGGCTGGAGGGAATGCCCAGAACGGATTCGACGTCTCGGCGAGTGGCGCTGGAAACAGCGATGACGCGGTCGGCGTGCAACAAGCCATGGCGCAAATAGAATCGCCGCAGGTTGCTGCGGTAGCCGGATTGATCGATAAACAACAGTGAGCTCATGTCGTGCGTGGTGACTAGGTAAGGCTTAGGCATCCACAGGGGCACGGCATTGAGGGGGATGTGAAAAAGGTCGGCATCGAGGGTGCGCAGGAAGTAACTGAATCCGATTTGCGCCAGGCCGCTCCTGCTCTTGTGGTCATGGACGGTGGTTTGGAAGTTTTTCGGCAGGTCCGCGAATTCAGGTACCGAGCCGGCGGAGGCAATCAGGATGTATTGATTCTCCTGGTCCAGGCGGGCCAGCGAGCGCACCAGATTGCGGATATAGGTTCCAATGCCGAAATCCGCTACACGGCGGGCGTCGAGGACGATGCGGAGCGGCATGGATGTACTTAGGATACAGAACGCCAGGGCCGGAAAAGCGTGTGCCGCCGGTGTGCTAGGATCGCGAGTGATGACTCCCGCCCTGGCGCTGTTGGCGGTATTCGCCGTGGCGGCGTCTCAAGGGTTCGGACAATCGCAAGCTGCGCCTGCATTTGAAGTAGCGTCGGTCAAGCTGTCGGTGCCCGGCAGTACTGGTCCTCCATCGATCGGGCCGCCTGGAACGGGCAGGTTTATAGCAACAAAAGCTTCTCTCGACGTTCTGCTTGAGATCGCTTTCCATGTGCAGCAGTACCAGATTTTAGGGGAGCCGGATTGGGCTGAAGCCGAGACGTTCGAAATCGCCGCTAAGGCAGAAGATGGCATAAGCCTAAGCTACGAACAATTGAAACCAAGACTTCAGCGATTGCTGGCGCAGCGATTGAACCTCGCGACTCACCGCGAGGTGAAGGATATCCCGGGCTATGCGCTGGTGGTTGCAAAGGGAGGCCCGAAGCTCAAGGAAGACACCTCAGCGACTGCCACTCAAGGATCCATTCGTCCTGGCAGGTTGCGCCTGCCGAAATCGTCTATGGATGTATTCGCCGCCGTGCTATACGGTCCAACCGGTCGACCGGTCGTCAACAAGACCGGGCTTGAGGGTAATTACGAGATCGAGCTCAGTTTTGCGCGGGATCAAGATACGGACTCTCCCCTTCCATCCATTTTCACGGCCTTGCAAGAGCAGCTGGGTCTGAAATTAGAGGCACAAAAGGTGCCGGTTGAAATGCTCGTGATCGACCACGTCGAACGAGTTCCGACAGAAAACTAGAACGAAACTTTGGGCGTAGCGCGGGCGCCGGGCTCGGTTTTAAAGTAGGCGTCGTTGCGCTGGAAGCCGAACATCGAAGCGGCGATATTGTTGGGGAACAGCTCGATGTCGGTGTTGTATTTCTGAACCGTCTCGTTGTATTTGCGCCGCTCCACCGCGATGCGGTTTTCCGTGCCTGCCAGCTCGTCCTGGAGGCGCAAGAAGTTCTCGTTGGATTTTAGCTGCGGATAATTTTCCACTACGACTAACAGGCGGCTCAGCGCGCCGTCGAGTTGCGAGTTGGCTTGGATCTTTTCCTGCGGCGTGCGCGCTCCGCCCAAGGCCGCGCGAGCGTCGGTTACTTCCTTGATCACGGCCTGCTCTTGCTTGGCGAAGCCTTTGACGGTTTCCACCAGGTTGGGAATCAGATCGGCGCGGCGTTGTAGCGCCACGTCCACCTGCGACCAAGCGGCATTCACGGCTTCACGCTCGGTGACCAGGGAATTGCGCGAGCCCATGGCCCAGCCGAACACGCCCAGCACAACCAGCACGATCACGCCGATCACAATCAAGGCAATTCTCATCTGTTCCTCATTTCTCCAGGCGGTCGACATGCGCGACCAGCGCTTCGATCTGCTTCAGATAACGCGCGAAAAGCTCTTGTGGTTCCACCTCGGACGTTTTGCGCTTCTGCTCGCGTAAATCGAGCAGTATATCGAAAGGCGCGGGCTGGACGCCGAAGGCGGTGACGTTTTGGGAGATTTCGCGCTTTTGCGATCCGGCCGGGAGTCCGGAAACCAGGAGCGCATGGCGGGCCAGAACCAGGAAATTGGGGACCGAATCGATCATCAGCCGGAGCAGGGCCTCTTCGTTGTTGAGCACTTCCGCGGCCTTCTGACGCAGACGCAGCAGCTTGGCTCGCAGCTCCTGCTCGATCTGGGCGCGGTAGAAAACCTTGTCGATGACCAGGCCCTCGATGACGTCTTTTCCAAACAGCACGCGGCGGCGTTCGGCCATGTCGTGAAATTCGATGGGGAAGCAGTCGGTGGAAGTGCGCACTTCTTCCTGGCTCATCAGCAGAGGGGAGGGATTGCCGCGCCCACGCCACCATTTGAAGATGGGCTCGGAATCGCCCAGCGCTTCCGGCGTCACCTCGTCGAGCACGCACAGGACGTTGAGGTCGGAGAATTTTTCGTGATGATCGCCCGCGGCGGCAGAGCCGTAGAGAATCACGGAGACCAAGCGGTTGGAGTAGGCTTTCTGCAGGCGTTCGACCAATTCTTCGAGCAGTTGACGGATCATTTACCAGCTACCGGAGGCACCGCCACCGCCGGAGTCGCCCCCGCCGAAGCCGCCGAAACCTCCGCCTCCTCCTCCGCCGCCCGAGTCATAACCGCCGAATCCGCCACCGCCCCATCCGCCGCCTCCGCCACGACCTAATAGGTTACCGAGAATCATCCCGGTCAAGAAACCGCCGCCACCGCCGCCGCGGCGCATCAGAAAAAGCAAGGCCAGGATGCCAATGACGATCACCGGCCAAGGAATTGACGGACGTTGGCGCACGGGCCTGAGGCGCTGGGGCAGGCTGAAATTCAGCGCGACTCCCTTGGCCGCGGCGATGCGGGTTCCCATCTGCTCGGCGGCGGCGAACAGAGCCTGGCCATAAGCACCCTGCTGGAGCAGCGGGCGGGCGGCGCGCAACACGCTGCCATCGAAGCCGTCGGGCAGTAGAGGCTCCAGGCCGTAGCCCACTTCGATGCGATCCCGATGATCTTTGATCGCGAGCAGGAGCAGGATGCCTTCGTCTTTGCCCTTTTTGCCGACGCCCCATTTGCGGTACAAGGAATTGGCGACGTCTTCGATGGGCTGGCCGTCCAGCGAGTCGATGGTTACGATGGCCATCTGGACGCCGGTGGCTTGCTCGACGCGGCCGGCATAGTCTTCCAGGCTCGCGCGTGAGAAATTGTCGAGGACGTGCGCGAAATCGCTGACATAGCCCTGCGGCTGCAGCTTGTCGAGATCGAGTGCGGCCAGCGATGCGGCCAGCGCCAGAAGCGGCAGCAATACGCGCGCGGCCAGTTTTACTTTCAGCAGACCAGGTCCTCGCGGCGGATGCGGAAATCGCCCAGGTTGCCCAGCATGGCCAGCGTGATGTTCTTGGGATCGAAGAACTCCTGGGCGATGGCCTGCAACTGATGGGCGGTGATGTCTTCGATGCTCTGGATCATTTCGTCCAGAGTGAAGAAGCGATCGAAATATAATTCCTGGCGGGCCAGGTTGCCCATGCGGCTGGAGGTGGATTCCAGGCTGAGCATGAGCGAGCCTTTGAGATGATCCTTGGCGCGGCGCAGCTCGTCCTCTGGCACGCGTTTTTCCTTCAGCTCGCGAAACTCCTTGACGATGGATTCCACCACCTTGGCGGCGGATTCAACCGATGTTCCCGCGTAAATGGCGAAGCATCCGGCGTCCCGATACATGCTCAGCTCGGAGTACACGGCGTAAGCCAGGCCTTGTTTCTCGCGGATGTTCTGGAACAGGCGCGAACTCATGCCGCCGCCCAGCACGGTATTGAGGGCGTAGCAAGCGAAGCGCAACTTGTGCGAGAAAGCGTAGCCGGGCACGCCCATGTAGAGGTGCGTCTGTTCGAGCGAAGTTTTGTTTCGAAACGCCAGGCGGGCATGCGGGGTGGGCGGCGTATCGGGCGGAAGCTGGCCGTTGAGGCGCAGGTCTTCAAAGCGCTCGCGCACCAGGTCCACCAGATGTGCGTGATGCAGGTTGCCGGCCGCGGTGATCAGAATGTTGGACGGCGTGTAGTAGCGGCCATAATAATTGCGCAGCATGTCCTGGTCGAATGCCTTTACGGTGTCGCGAGTTCCCAGGATCGGCTTTCCCAGCGGATGATCCTTCCAGAAATTGCTGGAGAAAATCTCGTGCAGCAGATATTCCGGATTGTCGACCTCCATCTTGAGCTCTTCCAGGATGACGCCTTTTTCCTTCTCGATGTCTTCTTCACGGAAGAGCGGGTTCAAGACCAGATCCGCCAGGACGTCGAAAGCCAGCGGGAGGTGCTCATCGAGCACCTTGGTGTTGTAACTGACCATTTCCTTGGCGGTGAAGGCGTCCAGGCCGCCGCCGATGGAATCCACTGAGCGGGCGATCTCTTCGGCGCTGCGATTCTTGGTGCCTTTGAAGACCATGTGCTCGATGAAGTGGGAGATGCCACCCTCGGGCCCAATCTCACGGCGTGAGCCGCTTCGAAGCCAAACGCCCAGCGAAACGGACCGGACATGGGCCATGCGCTCGGTGATTATGCGCAGGCCGTTAGGCAGCGTGGTGGTTTCGATGTCGCGGAGCTGTTGGGTTTCCTCAGTTAGGGTCACTATAACTCCATCTTAACGCGGTTCGCCTGGTGGTTCGCCCGGCGGCGCGTGTTATACTCGGAGAAGTGGCGCAAACCATTGTAGGGCTTGAACTTCCTGACCTACAAGAGGTCTTGGGTTCGAGCCAGCCCCCGTATCGTGCCCGTCAGATCTACGACGCGGTTTACCGGCGCAGGGTGTCGGACTTTTCCGCGATCACCAGCCTTCCGCTACCTTTAAGAAAAGAAATAAGTTCCAAGCTGGCACTGGGTTTGCTTCGGGAAGCTGCGCGATATAGTTCCGTGGACTCGACCGAGCGTTACTTGCTGGAACTGGAAGATCGCCGGACCGTGGAGACGGTGTTGATGCCGGAAGAGGGGCGCGACACGATCTGCATCTCGAGCCAGGTGGGGTGTCCGGTGAATTGCCGCTTCTGCCTGACCGCTCTGCTGGGATTGGAGCGCAACCTGACAGCGGGGGAGATTGTAGGGCAGGTGCTGTTCGTGATGCGGGCGCATCAGTTATCCACTCCCGCGGATCGGCTCAACATCGTGATGATGGGGATGGGCGAGCCGCTCCTGAACCTGGCGAACGTGATCAAAGCGACGCGGCTGCTGACGGACCCGGAGGGAGTGGGGCTGTCGCAGAAGCGCATTACGTTGTCGACGGCCGGGATTGTGCCGAAGATCGCGGAGCTGGGGCGCGAGCCGGTGCGGCCGAAGCTGGCGATTTCGTTGAATGCGTCGACAGAGGAGCAGCGGCGAGAGCTGATGCCGATTACGCGCAAGTATTCGCTGAAGGGTTTGATCGATGCCGCGCGGGCGTATCCACTGCGGGCCTGGGAGAAGCTGACGTTCGAGTACGTGTTGCTGAAAGGCGTGAACGACTCCGATGCGGATGCGCGGCGGGTGGTGAGGCTGCTGGCGCATTTGAACGCGAAAGTGAACCTGATCGCGCTGAATCCCGGGCCGGGCGTCGATTTTGAGACGCCGGATGCGGAACGAGTGCAAGCGTTTCAGGCGATCGTCCGGCGGTCGATGCCGTGCTTTGTGCGCAAGCCGCGCGGGCGGGACATTTTTGCGGCGTGCGGGCAGTTGAAGCGCGAAGGTCTGGTGCAGGTAGGGTCGTGAAGATTTCGATCCTGGATGATTACTTCGATACCACTCGCACGCTTCCGTGTTTCAGCAAGCTGAATGGACACGAAGTAGAAATCTGGAATGACCACGTTGACGATGTCGAGGTGCTGGCGCACCGGCTGAAAGACACCGAGGCGCTGGTTCTGATCCGCGAGCGCACGAAAATCTCCGCGCCTTTGCTGGAGCGCCTTCCGAAACTGAGGCTCATCAGCCAGCGCAGCGTCTACCCGCACATCGACGTTGAGGCGTGCACGCGGCTCGGAATTATCCTGTCGTCGAACATGCATGCCGGAACCCCCTCCTATGCGACGGCCGAACTGACGTGGGGGCTGATACTGGCTGCGATGCGGCGGATTCCGCAGCAAGTAGCAGCGCTGAAGTCCGGCATTTGGCAGACCGGCGTGGGCCGAAGCCTGCGGGGGCTGACACTTGGGATTTACGGCTACGGCCGCATCGGCAGCACGGTGGCCGGGTACGGGAAGGCGTTCGGGATGGACGTGCTGGTGTGGGCGAGAGAGGACTCGCGTGACCGGGCGCGAGCGGACGGTTATCGCGTAGCGGCGTCGAAGGACGCGTTCTTCGAAAAATGCGACATTGTTTCGCTGCATATGCGTCTGGTTGACGCGACGCGCGGCATCGTGACCGCTGCGGACTTGGCGCGCATGCAACCGACGGCTTTGTTAGTCAACACCAGCCGGGCTGGATTGATTGAGCCTGGCGCGCTGGTTCGGGCCCTCAAGCAAGGCCGTCCCGGGATGGCCGCCGTGGATGTATACGAACAGGAGCCGGTTCGGGACATCAACTACCCGCTACTGGCGATGGATAACGTCGTCTGCACGCCGCACATCGGGTATGTAACGCGCGAAGAATACGAAATCCAGTTCTCGGACATCTTCGATCAGATCACGGCTTACTGCGCTGGAGAACCGATCAACGTGGTTAACGAAGCCGGTCTGCGGGCGACGAGGCGTCCAGCCGGCGCGTGACGGGCGCTGCTGATATGCATTCGGGAATCGATACCCTGCTTCGAGGTCCAGGGCCGGTAGACTTCCCGCGTGGCCGTCGTCCGCTAATTATCCGAGGGCCTCTCGATATGATCAACAACCAGCATTCGGATCGGGGCTTTCGATGAGACCAGCTTCAGCCCGAGCTGCTTGCGCACAGCTTCCAGAAATGTCGGTCCAGCGGTGTCGAGTGGGGGCGCATCGTCCTTGAGTGGGCCTGGACGAACAAATCGATTTCGTGCCGGGTCTGGGATATACTCGACCGTGAAATCGAACCGCCCCTGGAGGCCTGTTCGATCCACGACAGGTTTATCCAGTTCCCCCGCCATGGCTCCGTACATGCTAATCGCGTCGGCAAGCAGAGGCATGGTTGTGTTTCTGGATCCTACCAACCACCTGCCGTTCCTTTCCCACGATGTGGAAGTATCACAGTTCGGTGGAAAGACGTCATTGGCATTCAGCGGAGTGGGCCCCGGCGCAAGAGCAGTGAATTCAGGACAAGGCGGACCTTCAGCATGCGGATGCAGCTTCGGCCCCGTCGTGCCGGGTTTGACCAGAGTCAAGGCGAACACGGGCACGTCCTGGGTTTCGAAATGAACCGCCAGTTTGAACCGCTCGGCAAGCAGAGACTGCATCATCAAGCGCATCTGGTCCTTGGTAGGATTGCCTTCCGCTCGCGCCTCAATCAAGAAGGACTCAGCACTGGCCCATTTCGGCAATTGTGAGGGCAAGGAGCTTACCTCTGCTGGCCCCAGCTTGTACGCAAATCCGATGTAGGCCTGAAGGCCAAGACCGGCGGAGAACCGGCCTCCCGGAGTCTCGGCATTCATGTTATTCAGCGGGAAGTTGGGGACCCTGGGCATCTTGCTGGGCTTGACGGATGCGACATCGAAAGCCATCTTTCCGCCGTCCGCTGTCTGCCAATCGGCAGGCGATTGAGCTGCAAGCGAGGCTGCTGCCAGGCATGCCGAACCAAGCAGCACGTTCCCGCAGACACTCATATCGGACCGATTTTACCGATCAACCGACAGCAGTCGGTCCCGTTCCGGTTTCCATCCGATCTCCGGGGTTAAAATAGTGGCTGAGATGGATCGAGTGCCGCCACAACCCGTCAAGGATCCACCAAACTTAGTCCGGACCGGTCCGTTCACGCTGGACCGGCTCTTGAGCCACGTCGATCCAGGCACGGAAGAGGAATCCGAAGAGTTCGTTCGCCGCGTTTATGAGCAGCGCAACAATGACCTCCCCTCCCGGCACAACGGCAAGAGCGGTAGTTGATACTGACGTCGTCAGCTATATTTTCAAGTGGCATCCCGAATTCGCGCCGCGATACATCGGAATGATCCGCGGTTTTGAGCTGATCATCTCGTTCATGACGATGGCCGAGATGCGGCAGGGCGCTCTGGAGGCAAACTGGGGGCAGCGCAGATTGGACATGCTAGAGACCTACCTGTCTGACTTCGCAGTGCTGCATTCGGATGGGGTGCTCTGCTCCACTTGGGCCGCCATCCGGAACGAGAGCACGCGGAAAGGTCGCCCGATGAGTTCAGCCGATGCGTGGATTGCCGCAACGGCGCTGTTTCTGTCCGCACCCCTCGTCACGAATAATCCGAAGGACTATCGTCATCTGGGCGGTCTTCGGATTATTTCAGTGCGATCTGAATAAGTTTGCCGGTCGGGCCATCCTCTAACGGCCATCGCTTACATCTTCAGCGTCCGCCGCAGCGTGTAGGCCTCGGCGTGGATATTTTCCGAGCGTAGTTTTTTCCAGTCGTCGCTGACGTGGATTAGTTTGCCGCTGATGTGGTTGGACTGCTCGGAGGCCAGGAACAAGGCGAGTTGGATTTGTTTGTCGGCGTTTTCACCGCCCGTGCGGCGTACCTCAAGCGCTTCCTCGGTTTCCTTCCAGCCGGCACGGTCGCCGGCGCGGAGAATTTCGTCGGTCATGTGGGTATAAGTTCCGCCGGGGCCCAGGCAATTGATCTGGATGTTGTGCTCGCGAATCTCCTCGGCGATCGTCTCGCCGAAGCGCACCACGGCCGCCTTGGAGGCCGCGTAGATGGAGAAATTCGGACGGGCGGCGGTGGCGCCAGGTCCGCTGAGCAGGATGATCTTGCCGGCGCGTTTCTCGATCATGTGCGGAAGCACGGCGTGGCAGGCGTTCATGACACCCAGCAGGTTGGTGTGGATGACATCCGCCCAGGTCTTGGGCGACTGCGCGGAGAAGGGGCCGATGGGGCCGGGTATGGCAGCGGCACAGATCAGCACCTGCACTTCGCCGTAATGAACCCGCATGCGGTCCACCGCGGCGCTGACCTGTTCGTAATCCGTGACATCGGCGCGGATGCGCAGCGCGTTGCCGCCGGCGTGCTCAATCTCCAGATGCGCCAGATCTAATTCCGCTTTACTGCGCGCCAATAAGCCGACGCGGTTTCCGGCCGCGGCGAACCCGATGGCCAAGCGCTTTCCAATTCCCCGTCCCGCGCCGGTAACCAGCACGCCGGCATTGGTCAGAGTCTGCACACTGGTGAATCCTTCCACCTCAAGTTAGTACAAAACGCTTTTTGTTGCTCGGCGTTCGGGTTCAGGAAGAAACTATCCGAGAGATTGCCCATTTTTCTGGCGATACATGGACTCGTCGACGCGTTGAAAGAGCTGTTCCTGGGTTTCGCCCTGGTTGTACTCGGCGATTCCCACCGAGACGTGAACGCCCACCAAGAACTCGTGGGCATCCACCGAAACACCGTAGGGACGATTCACCCACTGGGCGATCTGTTGCGAGCGGGCCACGCCCGGGTCCAAGCCGCAATTCAAGATGACCGCGAATTCGTCGCCGCCCCAGCGGCATACGAAATCGCGCGTGCGGATTTGGCTCGCCAGCCGAGCTCCCAATTGCTTGAGGATTTCGTCGCCGTAGAGGTGGCCGAAGCGGTCGTTGAAAGACTTGAGCGAATCCAGATCGAACAGCAGCACGCAAAATTCCCGCTGCTCGGCGATGCGCGCGGCCAGTTGGCGGTTGAACTCGCGGCGGTTGGGAAGACCGGTGAGGGCGTCGCGCGAAGCCAGCAGCTCCGCTTCGCGAAGCCGCTGCTGAAACTCGCGCATTTGATCGCGCATTTGAGCCAGCGCATCGCGCGTGTCGAGCTCGATGGATTCGGCGAAGCCGCGCAGTTCCGCTGTTTGCTGGCGCAGTTGATCCAGGTTGCCGGCCTGGACGGCCTGCTCCATCTGGTCCACGAAGTCGGTCAAATGCTCGACGTTGCGGACATTGCGCGTGGAGCGCTTCTCTTCGGCTTGGGCCACCAGGGCGAGCGTCTGATTCAATTCCTGCTCCAATGCTTGCGTGTAGTGGCTTGCGTTGCCGCGGAAGGCTTCCAATATCTGATGCAGAGTATCGCGGCTCTCGTCGAGGGTTTTCTGGTTGGCTTCGAAGGCCAGGCGCGCACGCAGACGGTTTAGCTGGTCGTGGCAGGTTGCGCCCACTTCCGGGAAAACGGCCGCGACCAGGTCGGCGATATCCAGGATCGAGGAAAGATAGCACTCCAGCGCTGCCTGGAAGGCCGTGTCGCGTTCCGTATCGGAGACCGGTTGGGCTTCCGGCGGAGTCATACCCCTATTTTGAAGGGACCTTGGGGGCCTCGGCTGGGGGGGCCGGCGGAGGCGCCTTGCGGTCGTAGCCTTCCTGGTAGCCTTCCACACCTTGGGAAGGCACCGCGATTTTGATCAGCTTGCGATTGTCGTCCACCCAAAAGTCCAAGCTCAGGGCTTGGCCCTGGGGAGTTTTGCCGGTGGCCACTATATGATTCAGCTCCACGGTTTTGTCGGCGAACTCAACCGGCTCGCGGCCTTTGAACACCACTGTTGCGGAAACCTCGCCTTGGTTGAGGACGTAAATGGGAAACTGCTGCGGGTCTTGATTCTTCAGCTGGGTACGCATGGCGAGCACGGTCCAAGGGTAGAACGGAAACGGATTGTAGACCACGATCGCGTCGGGATGAACAGGGTCCTCTTTGGTTTGAGTGCCTTGTCCGTTGTCCACCTGATTGGTGGCCTTGCCGGCGGCGAAGCTGGTTTTCACGTTCATTTGAATTTGCCCCATCTTGCCTTTGGCGTCGGCCTCGATGGGCTGGAATTTCTCGTCGGTGACGATATTGAATTCGTCGATGTCGACCTTCATGGGGCCAATGGCGGCGTGGCCGGAGCCGTTCAATACGATCTTCCCGTCAGACTTCTCGACCGTATAGCTCTCGGACTCGGTGGGCTTGCCGCCCATGTAGATAGTGAGCTTGCCTGAGCCTGGCGCCGACGCGGCGGCGGGCGCGGTTGCTTTGGCGGCAGCCTGCTGCGGAGCCTTGTTTACCAGTTCCTTAATATCGGCCGGCAGTTCGAAGGCGTCTTTCGGCAGGTCGACATTCACCTCCGTCTTCGCGACGACGATCTGGATCTCCATTTGGGCGGCGCGCTGGATCAACTTATGCGGCATTACTTCGTCGCCATCCTTGCGGTAGTCGTCGAACACCATCTCGGCCGTAACGTCGCCCATCGCGGTGCTGCGAGTAGCGGAAGTTTTTATCAGAAAGCCGGAAGTCTTGTCGTAGTATTCAGTGGTCGGATTGCCGTCCTTGGGAGTCAATACAAGCTTGTAGCAATCGTGACCTTCGGTGGTTTCCGTTCCAGTGACTTCGATTTTGCTGTACAGCTGGTGGACCGATAGCGGCGCGTTGAAAGCGGCATCGCGCAAAGCATCGGTCAGCTCCACGCCCTGTTTGACCCGGGGGCCCTGAAGTGGGTTGTTTTCCCAGGCGACCGTGCCGTCTGTGCCGGATTCAATCTTGCCGATGCCGGTGAGGTCGATGACCATGCGGTTCTTGTTGGGCTCGGCCTCATAGATGGTCAAGTCGCCTTTGAGCCCCATGGCGGCGATCTCCACCGTGCCATGCTCCACCTGGTTGTGGCGTTTTTCCAGCACCGCGCGCCCACCGATGGCGTCGACGAACCGGTTCAGAACGGCATCGGCCGAAGGCAAGGCGTCCTGGGCGTTGCACAGAACGATGGGAGCCAGAAAAAGAGCGAGAGAAAGCTTACGCATTGGGACCTCCGGCCTGTTCTTTCAATGTACCGCAGCTTGCGATGGGTCAAGCTCGCGGATCGGCTAATTCGCCTTTAGCGGGCCGTCTCGGGCGATAATTTCTTGGACTGGCGCGCCACTACGTCATGCACTTTGTTCAGCAGAGCCCGGGAAGCCGGGAATGAATCGATGGCTTTCAGCACCTCGGGATCGTTCTGAAACAACACGCGATCGGATTCTTCCTTGCTAAAGGCGGTGATGAACAGCTCTTCGCGCAGGCGCTCGCGGATCCAGTCGTGGTCGCGCTGGAAATCGGATTCGGCGAACTGGACGCCCCGCCGGCGGGCAAAATTGCGGAAGTCTTCCATGGTGTTTTCGTCCGGCAGCCAAGCCTTGCTCAGCTTGGTATCGTGGACGGCGAAGAATTCCGGGGCATAGAAGAAGAAAATCAAGCGGCCTTCGAGCTCGGCTTGTAAGCGCGACGGCTTGGGGGCCTCGTACCTCTCGTCGGGAGTGATTCCATCGCCACCGAACACGACCCGGCCGCTGTCGGTCTTCTTCATGTCCTTGAGATTGTTCTGGCCGCCGTCGCGGTTGAGGTATTCATACAAGCCTTGATGGGAGTAATCGCGCTGGATGAGGCGGCCGCTGGGCGTGTAATATTTTGCGATGGTCAGCAGGACGGCGCTGTTGCCGGAGAGCATGAACGGTGCTTGGACGAGTCCTTTCCCAAAGGTGCTCTCGCCGAAAATCCAGGCGCGATCGTGATCCTGGAGAGCGCCGGAAAGAATCTCGGACGCCGAAGCAGTACCGCGATTGACCAACACCACGATGGGGTATTCTTTTCCGCGCTCGCCGTGTTTGGCGACGAACTTGGTTTCAGCCGATGACCGGCCGTGGTGCGAGACAATCAGTTGCCCTTTGCGCAGAAAACGATCGGCTACGTTGACCGCTTCCTGGACCAAGCCACCGCCGTTGTCGCGAATGTCCAGGATCAGGCCCTCGATGGCGCTCTCGGGGAACTTAGCCAGCGCTTGATCCACCTCTTTGCTGGTGGTTTCGTTGAAAGCCTCAACTCGCATGTAGGCGATGCCGGGCTTCAGCCAGAAAGCATAGTTCACGGTGCCGCGGGGAACGTTGTCGCGGACCAGCGAGAAGTGCAGCGGCGCGGCTTCTCCCAGGCGCCGGGTGGTGATGGTGACCGGAGTTCCCTTGGGGCCCTTCAGCATGGACGAGACCTGGTTGACTGTACTCTTCTCGGTGTTGGTATCGTTGACCGCGATAATCTCGTCGCCCGGACGCAGGCCGGCGCGAAATGCCGGCGAACCTTCGAAGGGGTACATCACTAGCACGTCGCGCTCCGGAGACCCGACGTACATGCCCACGCCGTAGTAGTGGCCGGATTGATTTTCGCGCATCAACTGGTAGGCTTTGGGATCGAAGAAGTTGGAATGCGGATCGAGCGTGCGCAACATGGTGGGGATGGCCCCGTGAAACACCGTATTGTCGGCATCCATCTTGTCGGCGAAGTTGGTTTCGACGGCCTCATAGACTTGAGTAAACTTTTTGATGCTGGCGTTCATGTCGGCATCGGATTGAGCCGCGAGATGAGTTTGAATTGGCGCCAGAAAAATGGCTAGGGCTGCAAGGGGCAAGCACCGGGGGGAAATGGCCATGGTGGTTTGGATCCTCGGGTCTCTTTATGGTAGCAACACTTTGGCGAATCCGCTGGAACAATTGCGGGCGGCCTTCGGCTTTTTTTATTGAGCTGCTTTAGAGGCTGATGCATCGGAATGCTGGCCGGTTTCGGGCGATGCTTCGCAGCCGCTGGGCTGGTCGGTCTTGGATCCGCCGCGGAGTTGATCGATGCGTACGGTGAGAGACTCCCAGCGAAACTGCTTTCGGTTGCGGACGCACATTTGCAACTCGCCGCATCGGGCCAGGTGGAGGAGGGCTTTGCGGTCGTGGTTGGCGGCCTCAGGCCACAGCTGGCCAACATTTTCTTTTGTGCAGAGCGGCTGGGCGGAGTCTTGGGCCTGGGACAGAAGCGTCGATGCGCCGAACAGCAAGGCGGTTCCCAGCCAGGGTGCGAGCATGCCTTAGTCTATTTGCGGGGTAGCGTCGACGCAAGAACCGAAGCCACTACTACGGCCAGGTCCGGGTACCAGGACTCCCGAGCTGAGCTTAGTTGTGTTTGGCTTGGCGCTCTGGTTGTTCGATCCTTCGCCGGGCCTTGCGAAACACCGCCTGAAGCATGGGTTGCGTGAGCTTGCCGGTAAAGGTGTTTTGCTGGCTGGGGTGGTAGGAGCAGATCAGCAGCGGCTGCCCTGGACCCGTTTGGTATTCCTGGCCATGAGCGAACACGAAAGCCGAGCGCCGCGCGATCTTGCCTTGCGCGCGCAGAATGGTCAGATAGACGTCGAAGGCCAGCCGCCCGAGCGCGATCGCCACGCGAATGTTCTTGAGCAGTTCCAATTCGCGTTCCAAATAGGAGCGGCAATTTAGAATTTCAGCCGGTAGCGGCTTGTTTCCCGGCGGCGCGCAGCGGACCGCCGCGGTGACGTAGGCGTCCAGCAGCTCGAGGCCGTCGTCGCGAGTAACGCTGGTGGGTTGCGAGGCGAAACCGGTCTCGAACAAAGCGCGGTATAGAAAATCTCCCGAGCTATCGCCCGTGAATATGCGGCCGGTGCGGTTGGCGCCGTGCGCGCCGGGAGCCAGGCCGATGAGCAGCACGCGGGCCTCGGGATCGCCGAAACCGGGTACTGGACGCGCCCAATAATCCCAATCCTGATAGGCGCGCCGTTTGATGCGCGCGACCTGCTCACGGTACTCCACCAGGCGAGGACAGCGCCGGCAAGCCACGATTTGCCGGTTTAAGACTTGGAGCGCTTGCAAGCTATCCAGCTTCCCACAGTGTCACGCACCGGGTGCGGGGGATGCCCGGACGTGAGGCGGGCCGCTTAGCGTGCCAGCTCTGTGCGCAGATTTTCGAGCGAGGGATCGAGCGAGGCCAAGCCCGCCGTGGGCCGGGTTCCTATGCTGGCGGCGAATAGCGGCACCAGTTCCGGGTCTCGCCACCCGCGCCGAACTTCGTCTTCCAGGACGGCGATGGCGTCCATGTGGGAGAGCGCGGGTTTGTAAGGGCGCTCGGTGGTGAGAGCGTCGTAGATATCGGCCACCTGGAGAATCCGGGCCAGCAGGGGGATGTCCTCTCCGGCCAGGCCGTCCGGGTAGCCGGAACCATCCCAGTGCTCGTGGTGATTGCGGATGATCGGCAGCACCGGCCACAGGCTTTTCATGGCGCGGCAGATTTCTTCGCCGCGCAGCGGATGGCTGCGCATGACCTCCCACTCCTGGCTGCTTAAAGGACTGGCTTTGAAGAGGATGGCATCGGGTATTCCTATTTTTCCGATGTCGTGCAAATAGCCGCCGCGGAACAGCGCGGTCAGGTCGGCTTTGGGCAGTCCCAGGGCTTCGCCCAGCAGCACGGAAGCGCTGGCCAGCCGCTGGCAATGCTGGCCGGTGTTCGGATCGCGGTGCTCCACCGCTTGCGCCAGGGCGAACAGGATGCTTTCGGCTTCTTCCAGCGAATCGATGAGGGCTTTGTTGCGAAGCATGGCGCGGACGCGCGTCCGCACCACGGCCGGATGCAGGGGCTTGATGAGAAACTCGTCGGCGCCCGAGGAGATGCCGACAATCTCGTTCTCCACGCCCTGCACGCTGGTCATCATGAGGATGGGGACCAGTTGCGTGGCGCGAGTGGCTTTCATCCAGCGGCATAATTCCGGGCCGCTCACTTCCGGCAGCATCAAGTCCAGGATCACCAGGTGGACTTTTTCCGACTGCAGCAAGGGCATGGCTTCGGACGCTTTGCGCGCTTCGAGGATCTTGTAGGGTGCGGTTTTCAGAATGGCTTTGAGAAGCCGGCGGTTGATTTCTTCGCCGTCCACGATCAGGATAGTGGCCGGCAGAACGGAGTTCTCGCCGGCTTCAAGGAGCGTGACCTTGGACGAGGCGTCGATCTCGGAATGCGGGCCGATGGGGGTGACTATCCCGGACATTGTAAAGACAGACTTCGGGTCCGTCACTCGTCTATCGGCAGTTATTCACCTTAGGTTTAAAACCTGCAAGTAGCCGGCAATCAGAATTTTGGAAGCTTGGAAAGGATGTCGTTCACGTAGTTCATGGTTTCCGGGATTTGGGGGATGCCGCCGTCTTTGTCCACGCGGTCCGAGCCGGCGTTGTAAGCCGAAAGCGCCAGGCGCAGGTCCCCGTTGTACTTGGCCAGGAGCTGCTTGAGAAGCTTCGAACCGGCTTCGACATTCTGCTTGGGATCGAAAGGATCGGTAACGCCGAACTGCTGGGTCATGGAGGGCATTAGCTGCATCAGGCCCTGGGCGCCTTTGGACGACACCGCGCAGGGCCGGCTGCCGGATTCCTCGCTGATCACCGCGCGGATCAGGTCCGGCTGGAGGTTCTCGCGCTGCGCGTTTTGCTGGATCAGAGGGTCCAGCTGATCGTCGGGCAATGGGTCGCAAGGCGGCACGTTGAACGACGCGGCCATGGGCGCTCCGAATTGCGGAGCCGCATCCATCCAGGGCACGGTGAAGAATGACGCCGACGCGGCCGGCGCCTTCCCGGTGACGGCAGTGAATTGCTTCGCCACCGCGGCGCGCTGTTTTTCGAGCGATGCCGCCATGCCAGCCTGCGCAGTGGCTGTTGCAGCCTGAGGCGTGGCTGGCGCGCTCTGGGAGGCTGGAGTGCTGATCGTGGTCTTGCCCGGCTCGGTTCCAGCCGCAGCCGTTTGCGAACCAGAGGGCTCCGTTTTACTGCTCGGCGCAGGCGGCGAGGGGTCTGGCTTTGCCTGTCCCCAACTTGCCGCCGCGAACACGGCCATGATCCACACCCTTTTCACGCACTTACCCCACTTATCTATCGGTTGGACGGCCCCTCTTCTGGAGAGTGCCGTATAGTGGACATAGACATTTTGAGAAACTTGCCTACCAGCGACGCGGGGCACACCAACGGAACGCGGCCGCTTCCGATGAAGATCGTCGCCAAGGCTCCCTGCCGCGTGGACCTGGCGGGCGGCACGTTGGATATCTGGCCGTTGTTTTTGTTTCATCCCGGCGCGGTGACGCTGAACTTCGCCATTGACCGCTGGACGCGCTGCAGCATCGCGACGAATCACACCAGCGCTGAGATTCGGCTGCGCTCGGGCGATCTCGGAGCGGAGGAAAGCTTCGCCTCGCTAGATGAACTGCTCGCCTCAGCGCAGCCCAGGCTGCCTCTGGCCGCGCATGTTCTGCGCTTCTTCCAGCCGAAAACGGGTTTGCTGGTTCAGACCGATTCGGAAGCTCCGGCCGGGGCGGGCATCTCGGGTTCGTCGGCGCTGCTCATCGCTTCAGTCAGCGCCTTGAACCGGTTGCATGGCGCACACCACTCGCTCGAAAAGATTCGCGAAATCGCTCAGAACATCGAAGCGCAGATCCTGCGCGTTCCCACGGGCGCACAGGATTATTACCCCGCCCTGTACGGCGGCGTGAGCGCTATCGAGTTGGGACCGGCAGGTATCCGGCGGACGCCTATCGCGGTGAACCTGGATGACTTCAACCAGCGCATTGTTCTGGCTTACACCGGCGCGCCGCGCAACTCCGGGATCAATAATTGGGAAGTGACCAAAGCGCACATCGATGGGAATCGGCAGGTCCGCCGGAACTTCGAGCAGATCACGGCGATTGCGGTTGCCATGCGGGCGGCGCTGGAGCGCGGCGAGTGGAGTGAGGCCGGGCGCCTGCTGCGCGAAGAATGGTCGCATCGGCGGAAGAACGCGCCGGGAATCTCGACGCCGGACATCGACCGGCTGATCCGGATCGCCCAGCGCTCCGGCGCGGAAGGAGCCAAGGCGTGCGGGGCCGGAGGAGGCGGGTGTGTCTTCTTTTTGGTGGAGCGCGGCGCAAAAGATCGGGTCTCCCGGGCCTTGGCGGATTCCGGCGCGGAAGTGCTGCCGGTCAAAGTTGCGACTCGCGGGGTGACCGTGCGGGTGGTCCGGAGCACTTGAATGGACGCGTTGCGCAGGGCTTTGCAAGGCGACTCGAGCGTGACGTTGGACAACGCCGCGCTGGAGTTGGCTCGAATCGAATATCCAGGGCTGGATCCGGCTCCCTCGCTGGCCGAACTGGATCAAATCGCCGCCGAGCTTGAAGTGCGCCTCGGTTCCGAGACCGGCGGCTCGCGATTTGTTCAAATCGTCAACGATTATCTGTTCGGCGAACTCCAATTTCGCGGCAATCAAGCCGAGTACGACGACCCGCGCAATAGCTGCCTCAACCAGGTGCTGGAGCGGCGCATCGGGTTGCCCATTACCTTGTCGGTGGTCTACATCGAGGTAGCGCGGCGCTTGAACCGGCCGGTGTTCGGCGTCGGTCTTCCGGGGCACTTTGTGGTGCGCTACGACGACGGCGTTTTTTCAACCTACATCGATCCTTTTCATGGAGGCAAGCTGCTCAGCGAACAGGATTGCGTGACGATGGCGCGCGAGATTACCGGCGCGGACCTCAGCGGGGATGCTTCGGCGCTCGAACCGGTGAGTGTGCGCTACATCCTGGTGCGGATGCTGAACAATCTGCGTGCGGCTTATTTCCGGGCGCGCGAGTTTGCCAAGGCGGTGCTGGTGCTGGATCTTCTGCTGGAGCATTTTCCATCCAATCCGGAATACTACAAAGCGCGCGGAGTAGCGCGGCTGAAGGTGCGGAAATTGAGCGCGGCGCGGGATGACTTCAGGAAATATTTGAAATACTCGCCCCAGGCACAAGACCGCGCGGAAGTGACGCGGCAGCTCCAGGCCATTCATCAGTCGCTGGGCCGGCTGAATTGAAGCGATCCTTGCCCTGCAGCTCGACCGGTTTGTGCGGTTCCTTTTAGCACCAGCGCTGATCCGATGAGCGCGAGCCATGCCGCCAGCCAGCACCGGGTGAACCTAAGCCGGATCCGGCGCTCGTAGGCACTTTCGGGCATCGCGAAGTTGAGACTCTCGCTCGAGATATCAGCGTTGAATGAAGTTCCTCCGGGCTGTCCATCAACACCGTACGATGCAATTTCCGGACGCTGCTTGGAAAAGAAATACGAATACGGCCTGCCCCAGGGGTCGACGGGGGCCTTATCGAGGTAGGGACCCTGCCATCCATCGATGCCGTTGTCGACCACAAGAGCGGTGAGGCCGTCCCGAACGTTCGGGTACTCTCCACAGTCGAACTTGTATTCTTCCAGAGCTCTCACAATAGCCGCTACCTCGCGAGTCGCGATCCAATATGCCATGCGATGGGGATCGTGCCTAAGCCGAACGTGACCAACGAGCGGCCCTATCACCAGCGTTAGGGAAACCGCAAACGTAGCGCCCGCGATCGATCGGAGAACGCGTCTGAAAAGCCGCACATCCGATCAGACGCAGAAATCGCGCGAAACGCTGATGGCTTTTCTCGTTCGCAACCGAGCGGTTAATGCCTAGAACAGCCGGACGCCGCGCGGGCCGGGCTTGCGCGATACGTGC
>Ga0335083_10001490_pt1 | contig 32086 bp, 25 predicted proteins | sample Lox_Sample_42_FD_206716 | JGI IMG/M metagenome (GOLD analysis project Ga0335083, IMG submission 206716) | Soil microbial communities from Loxahatchee National Wildlife Refuge, Florida, United States - Lox_Sample_4.2 | ecosystem: Environmental > Terrestrial > Soil > Wetlands | place: USA...
CACCGCCTTCGAGGAGGTCATTCGGGCTTGCGGGGCACCACGCCCGGGACAACGCGGGACCTGGATCACGCCGGAAATGACGAGCGCCTACACCCGCCTGCACCACCTGGGAGTCGCCCACTCGGTTGAGACCTGGCGCGAGGGCAGCTTGATCGGCGGACTATACGGTGTGGCGATCGGGCGGATCTTCTTTGGCGAGTCGATGTTCTCGCGTGCCACGGACGCTTCCAAGATCGCGCTGGTGCATCTGGTGTGGCAGCTGCAGCAGTGGGAGTTCGGGCCGATCGACTGCCAGATGAATACGCCGCTGCTCGCCTCGTTCGGCGCACGCGAGGTGCCGCGCGCCGAGTTCACGCGCCGGGTGGCAGAGTTGGTAAACTATCCGGGCATCCGGGGGCCCTGGAGGCTCACCGCAACTAGCCGAACGGCGCTGAAAGCGAACCCAGCATGACGCAGCTCAACGATCTGCCGTTCTCGGTTCTGCAGTTCTATGCGACGGCGCCGTACCCCTGCAGCTATCTGCCGGATAAGCTGGCCCGTTCGCAGGTCGCGACGCCCAGCCACGCCATCGACACTCAGGTCTACAGCCAGCTGGTGCGCGCGGGATTCCGCCGCAGCGGCGCCTTCACTTACCGCCCGTATTGCGACAGCTGCCGCGCCTGCGTCCCTGTGCGCGTCTTGACCGACGAATTCCGGCCCAGCCGGTCGCAGCGGCGAGCGCGGCGCCGGCACAGCAGCCTCGAATCGCGGATCTTGGACCTCAAGTACAACCCGGAGCACTACGCCTTATACCTGCGCTATCAGTCGAGGCGCCATTCAGGTGGGGGCATGGACCACGACAGCCGGGAACAGTACCGGCATTTCCTCCTGCAAAGCAACGTCACTTCCAACCTCGTCGAGTTCCGCGACGACGGGCGTTTAATGATGGTCAGCATCATCGATAGGCTGGAGGACGGCTTGTCGTCGGTCTACACGTTTTTCGAGCCGGAGCTGACGGGCACAAGCTTGGGCACGTACAACGTACTGTGGCAGGTCGACCTGTGCCGCCGCCTGAGGCTGCCGCACCTGTACCTGGGTTACTGGATCGGGCGCAGTCGGAAGATGACCTATAAGGTCAACTTTCAGCCCATCGAGGGATTGGTGAACGGTCAGTGGGAGCGGCTTGCGCCGCAGCCGTCGCCGACCCATGGCTGAACACTCCTTGGTTGCACGCGTCTGTTGCTTCCTCCGCGCCCGTCCTGCGCCGCGCCCCAGCTCAACGCCTCACGCGTGAGACGAGTGCGTGCGCGCCCCGCCGGCGAGCGGTGAGCTATCGGCTGCTCCGGCCCTTGTTGTTCCGGCTCGAGCCGGAGCGCGCACATGCGATCGTCCTCGCTCTGCTCGATAGTGCGACGAGGCTTGGACTCTCCCGTGTTTTATCCCCTTCCCTCCCGGCCGTCCCTGTACAGGTCATGGGCTTGCGCTTCTCCAACCCCGTCGGCTTGGCGGCCGGGTTGGACAAGAACGGGGACCACGTAGACGGACTGGGGACGCTCGGTTTCGGGTTCATCGAAGTGGGCACGGTGACCCCGCGCCCGCAGCCTGGCAATCCCCGGCCACGCCTGTTCCGCATTCCCGAGGCGCAGGCGCTCATCAACCGCTTGGGGTTCAACAACTTCGGCGTCGACCGCCTGGTCCGCAACGTCGGTGCGCGCCGTTGGCGTGGGATTCTCGGGATCAATATCGGAAAGAACTTCGCCACGCCGATCGAGCGCGCGGCCGAGGATTACCTCGTGTGTATGCGCAAGGCGTATGCGTGCGCGGACTATCTCGCGGTCAACATCTCGTCTCCAAACACGCCAGACCTTCGTCGCCTGCAGGAGACGGACGAGCTGGAACGCCTGCTCGCCGCGCTCAAGGCAGAGCAGGTTATGCTCGCTCGCACTCACGGGCGCTACGTGCCGTTGGCGGTGAAGATCGCCCCGGACCTCGCTCAAGGCCAAATCGAGACCATTGCCAGGCTTCTGCTGGCCCACGGGATGGACGCGGCGATCGCGACCAACACGACGGTCTCCCGCGTGGGCGTGGAAGGCTTACAGCACGCACCGCAGGTCGGAGGCTTGAGTGGCGCTCCGCTGCGCGAGCGCGCCACCGAGGTGCTGCGCCGGCTGCACGGAGCACTCGGCGGGCGCATTCCCATCATCGGCGTGGGCGGCATCCTGCGCCCCGAGGACGCGCGCGAGAAGCTTTCCGCCGGGGCGAGCCTGGTGCAGCTCTACAGCGGCCTGATCTATCAGGGACCGCGACTGGTCGCCGAATGCGTCCGATCGCTGGCGAGTGCCGCCTCGGTCCCGCGCCGGGGGGACGAGCGAGGCTGATATACTTAGGATCCATCCTCCGGGCATGGCTGGTGTCGTTCGCCTGATGCCTGTTCAACTCACCCGCAGCTGTCGATGACTACCGCAACCGCTTCGCGCATGACTGTCGGTACGACCGAGCTGCAACCCTCGTTCGGGCTTGCGTTCGAGGATCTGTACCGGCGCGAAGGGTTGCTGCGCATCGACCGCCTGTTCCTCGAGCACCTCGACGCGGCCGCACCGCCGCTCGTCGATCCACTGCAGCGTGCGCGCGCCGAGCCGGACGCGGTGGCGGACAAAGCGCGCTCCGAGCTGTTGATCGCAATCGCGCCCCATCTGGAGGATTTCATCGCCGAACTGTTTCGGATCCACGACGCGGTCGCGGAGCTGGCGCAGCGCCACCACGAGCTCGCGCCGCTGTACAGCTGCAAGCGCCTGTTCGTCCAGCGCAAGGCGATGAGCCGCATCAAGCCGGAGGCTGCGGCCCTGATCGACGGACCTGAGCTGGAACGCTCGCTCGCGGTGCGCATGGGTGGCAAGTTCTCCGAGCTGGGGTTCGCACGCCTGACTGCGCAGTGGCAGGACGATGAAGCAGCTCATGCCGCGGATCTGGACCTCGCGCTACGCTATGCGGCATGGTCGGCCCACACCCCCGCCGGCCGGGCGCGACATCGCAGCGGAGTGTTGTTCAAGGCGCCAGCCAAGCTCGACTATTTCCACCTGGTCCCGGCGATCGTCGACGACAACGCTGGATTCCGCAGTTACCGCGGCGCTCACCTCCGCCGGCGCCAGGGCTTCCAGCTCACCGATGCGGGAACCGACCTGGTGGGGGCGCTCGATCAAGCCCATTACTGCATCTGGTGCCACGAGCAGGGCCGCGACTCCTGCTCGCATGGGTTGGCGGAGAAAGCTCCGGCGGACGGCGGCCGCGCCGCGTTCAAGCGCACCGTGTTCGGCGTCCCGCTGGCCGGATGTCCGCTGGAAGAGAAGATCTCGGAGTTCCAGAAGGTCAAGACCGAAGGCCTCGCCATCGGCGCACTGGCGCTCATCTGCGTGGACAACCCGATGGTGGCGGCCACCGGACACCGCATCTGCAACGACTGCATGAAGTCGTGCATCTATCAGAAGCAGGACCCCGTCAACATCCCGCAGGCGGAGACGCGCAGCCTCAAGGACGTGTTGGAGCTGCCCTGGGGTTTCGAGATCTACTCGCTGCTCACGCGCTGGAATCCGCTCGACCTGCGCCGCCCGGTCCCAGCGCCGGCGAGCGGCAAGAGGGTGCTGGTCGTGGGGATGGGCCCGGCCGGATTCACCCTCTCGCACCACCTCATGAACGACGGCCATCGCGTCGTGGGCATCGATGGCCTCAAGATCGAGCCGCTGCCCGCCGTGTTGAGCGGCGTGAACGCACTCGGAGAACGCGTCCCGTTGCGCCCGGTACACGACGTCACTGCGCTGTACGAGTCGCTCGATGATCGCGTCATGGCGGGGTTCGGGGGTGTGGCGGAGTACGGCATCACCGTGCGCTGGGACAAGAACTTTCTCAAGCTCATCCGCTTGCTGCTGGAGCGGCGGCGCGAGTTCCAGCTCCTCGGCGGCGTGCGCTTCGGCGGCACGCTCTCGCTCGACGACGCGTTCGCCACCGGTTTCGACCACGTGGCGCTGTGCGCGGGCGCCGGGCGTCCCACGGTGCTGGATCTGCCCAACGGCTTGGCGCGCGGGGTGCGGACCGCCTCGGACTTTCTCATGGCGCTGCAGCTCACCGGCGCCGCCAAGCGCGACTCGGTGGCCAACCTGCAGATCCGCCTGCCGGTGGTGGTGGTGGGCGGCGGGCTCACCGCGATCGACGCCTCCACCGAGGCCTTGGCGTATTACCCGCTGCAGGTCGAGAAGTTTCTCGAGCGCCACGAGACGCTGGTGGCCGAGCGCGGCCTCGCCGCCGTGCGCGCCGGCTGGAGCGAGGAGGAGATGCTCATCGCGGACGAATTCATCGCTCACGCGCGCGCACTGCGCGCCGAGCGGGAAGCGGCACGCCAGAGCGGGCGCGAGCCGCGCATCGTCGAGCTGCTGCAGTCGTGGGGAGGGGTGACGATCGCTTACCGCAAGCGGCTCGTCGACAGTCCCTCCTATACGCTCAACCACGAGGAAGTGGAGAAGGCCCTCGAGGAGGGCATCCGCTTCGCCGAGGGGTTGACGCCGGTTGCGGTCGATGTCGACCGTTTCGGACACGCTTGCGCGCTACGCATGGCGGTGCAGCGCCCGAACGCCGAGAACGTACTCGAACCGGCAAATGAGACGCTGGTTCCCGCCCGCACCATCCTAGTGGCCGCAGGGACACACCCCAACACCGTGCTCGCGCGCGAAGATCCGCGTAACTTTCATCTAGACGGCAGATACTTCCAAGCGTGTGACGAGAGCGGGGAACCGGTCCGGCCGGAGCCGGCCGCGGCCAAGCCGAGCCAGGCGCGCGTGCTGCTGTCCAGGCGCGATGACGGACGCTTCGTCAGCTTCTTCGGCGACCTGCACCCTTCGTACTTCGGCAACGTGGTCAAGGCGATGGGAGGAGCCAAACAGGGCTATCCGGTGGTGAGCCGCGTGCTCGCGCATCGCGCGCCGGTGTGCACGCTGGGAGACGCCGAGTTCGAAGTCCGGCTCAACCATGAGCTTCGCGCCACAGTGCACAAGGTGGTGCGCCTCACGCCCACGATCGTGGAAGTGATCGTTCGGGCGCCGGCCGCAGCCCGTCGTTTCCAGCCGGGCCAGTTCTACCGGCTGCAAAACTACGAGTCCTATGCCAAACACATCGACGGCACCCGGCTCACCATGGAAGGCCTCGCATTGACCGGGGCTTGGGTCGACCGCGATCGCGGCCTCGTCTCGATGATCGTGCTCGAGATGGGCGGGTCCTCGGACCTGTGCGTGCTGCTCGAACCGGGAGAACCGGTCGTGCTCATGGGTCCCACCGGGACGCCGACCGAGATCGCATCCGGTGAGACCGTCGCCCTGGTCGGCGGAGGCTTGGGCAATGCCGTGCTGTTCTCCATCGGCTCGGCGTTCAAGCGGGCCGGGTCTCGCGTGCTGTACTTTGCCGGCTACAAGAAGATGCAGGACCGCTACAAAGTGGCCGAGATCGAAGCGGCTGCCGATGTAGTCGTGTGGTGCTGCGATGAAGCGCCAGGCTTCACCCCGACGCGTGCCGGGGATTTCGCGTTCGTCGGCAACATCGTGGAAAGCATGCTGGCATACGCACAGGGGCGGCTCGGCAGCCAACCGATCGACCTGCGCGATGCCGACCGGATCATCGCGATCGGCTCGGATCGGATGATGGAAGCGGTGGCGGCGGCCCGCCACGGCGTACTCGCGGCGTACGTGAAACCGCATCACTTCGGCATTGGTTCCATCAACTCGCCCATGCAGTGCATGATGAAAGAGATCTGCGCCCAGTGCCTGCAACCGCATGTCGACCCGCATAGCGGAAAGCGCAGCTATGTGTTCTCCTGCTTCAACCAGGATCAGCCGCTCGATCACGTCGACTTTCCCGGGCTTGCGGCGCGCCTGCGACAGAACTCCGTGCAAGAAAAGCTCACCGCCCGCTGGATCGACCGCTGCCTGGTCCACCTTCAGTGCCGCGTGGCCGCATGAGCGCCGAGGCCGCGCCCGAGATGCGCTCCGACTGCGGGGCCGGCCATCGAGGTTGGCTCCTGCGTGCTAGAGGGATTCCAGCCTGCCCGCGGGGCTGCTGGCGCGGGCCCGGTTCTCGCGAGCTGCTCTCTTCGCACTTGGACCGTGGAGCGGGGATGCCGACTCGAGGCCATCGCTAGCGATGGACGTGACCGAGTTGGCCGGCGCGATCGACGCGCTGCTGCCGCAGACGCAGTGCACGAAATGCGGCTTTCCAGGCTGCCGCCCCTATGCCGAAGCGATCGTGCATGGCGAAGCCGACATCAACCAATGCCCGCCTGGCGGCACGGCAACGATTCGCGGTCTGGCAGCGTTGCTGGGCCGCGAGTTCAAGCCGCTAAACCCCGCCCACGGAGTCGAGCAAGCGCGGACGATGGCGTTGATCGACGAGGGGTCGTGCATCGGCTGCACTCTGTGCATCCAGGCTTGCCCGGTGGACGCCATCGCGGGCGCACCCAAGCGGATGCACACGGTGCTGCTCGAGTATTGCACGGGCTGCGAGCTTTGCCTGCCTCCCTGCCCGGTGGACTGCATCGACATGGTGGAAGTGAGCGAGCTGCGGCGCCGCGGTGCGTCGCTTGCGGATCAGAGCCCGCGCGAGCTTGCCGAGCAGGCGCGCGCGCGCTACATGTTCCATCAACTGCGTTCGGCGCGGGAGAGCGCGCACCGCGCCGTCCTACCAAGCGCACTGGCCGGGAAGGTGCCGGAGCGCACCGCGTCGAAACAGCCCGTGCACGACCGGGAGCGGAAGCGGGCCGCGATCCAGGCCGCGTTCGAGCGGGCCCGCGCGCGTCGTGCGGCCGCGAAGGCGCAGTGAACCGACGCTGGCGCGATGACGAGACACGAGCCCATGATTGCGTGCACTGGCCTCACAGCGCCGCGGTGGCGGGATCGTCGGCCGGCGCAGGAGCTCGCCGCCGCTCCACGGTCCGCCTGAGCGAGCTCGGAAGCGCACGTCGCGCCGCCGAACAGACCGCGTTCCGCTCATGAACGCCTCCCGCCGGGAAGAAATCTTCCGCCGACTCCAGGCCCTGAATCCCTCGCCGCGAACGGAACTGGAATATCGCACGCCGTTCGAGCTGCTGGTGGCCGTGGTGCTTTCCGCCCAGGCGACGGATAAGAGCGTGAATCTCGCCACGCGCCGGCTGTTCGAGGTCGCTTCCACGCCCGAAACCATGCTGGCGCTGGGCCAGGCGGGGTTGGAAGAATACGTGCGCAGCATCGGACTGTACCGGACGAAAGCGAAGAACCTGCTGGCAACCTGCCGCTTGCTGGTCGACCGCTACGGCGGCGAGGTGCCGCGCGAGCGAACCGAGCTGGAGGCGTTGCCCGGCGTCGGCCGCAAGACCGCGAACGTCATCCTCAACACCGCATTCGGCGAGCCGACCATCGCAGTCGACACGCATATCTTCCGCGTCGCCAACCGCACGGGCATCGCGTCCGGGAAGAACGTCGCCGAAGTCGAGCGAAAGCTCCTTCGGAGCACCCCCGCGCCATATCGCAAGGATGCCCACCATTGGCTGATCCTCCATGGCCGCTATGTGTGCAAGGCGCGCAAGCCGGATTGTCCCGTCTGCCCCATCCGGGACCTGTGCGAGTACCGCCACAAGACCGTCGGCACCGCACGTCCGACTGCGTGATCCGCGCGCGCTAGACCGGCCCTGATTTCAGTCCAAGGCAAGGTGTTCACTCCAACCCGCGACGAGGCACGCCAGTTCTTCTTCGACACCTGGGCGAGGCACCGCCGCGGCGAGCCACTCGAGGGCCTGCAGCGCACCGCGCTCGCGATCGTGCTCATGCATCCGGAATACGAGCCGTGGCTCGACCACCCCGAGCGCTATCTGCGGCGCGATTTTCCGCCGGAAGCAGGCGATCCGAACCCGTTCCTGCACTTGGCGTTGCACCTTGCGGTGGCCGAACAGCTGTCGATAGACCAGCCTCCCGGGATCGCCCGCCGTTACCGGCGCCTGCTGCAGCGGACAAGCTCAGAGCATGATGCGCTGCACGCCCTTTTGGAGTGCCTGGCCGAGACGATCTGGCAGGCGCAGCGCTCCGCCGAGCCGCCCGATATGCAGGTCTACCTCGGTTGTCTCGACCGGCGCGTTGAGGAGTGAACCGGCCATCCGCCGGCGCGAGGGTGAAAGCCCGCGGCGGCGGCCCGGGCGGTCAGGTTGGCTGGTAGATCCGAAGCTTCCATCCGGGCGCAGATAGAAACACAAAGGGCCGGTGCGCGACCGGCCCTTCTCACAGCGGCAGGCGCTGTCTCAATACTTGGTCACCAGCCCGACCTGCCGCGAGAAGTACCAGGCGACATTCTTGATTTCCGCGTCGGTGAGCGGTTGGGCCATCGGGCTCATCAGCGGGTTTTGGCGCGCGCCCGAACGGTAGGCTTTCAGGGAATGGACCAGATACTCGTAGTACTGTCCGGCGAGCCGCGGCGTTTCCGGAGTCAAGGGCTTGTTGCCATCGGCACCATGGCACTGAGCACAGACCGTTTCCGCCTTCGTCTTCCCCGCGTCATAGTCCGCCGCGTGGGTGATGCCGGCGAGGCTCAACAGGGCGCAAAGGGCGCCGACCAGGATCAGCTTGCTCATGAAGGGTGCCCCATGCACGGTCGCGAGGTTCAGTTGGTGCCGCCGCTTGCGTAGTACGCAGCCAAGTCGGCCATGTCCTGGTCGCTTAGGCCGGCCGCAATTCCGTTCATGCTCGGATGCTTCCTGGCTCCGGACTTGTAGTCCTGCAACGCCTTGACGAGGTAGGCGGCGCCCTGGCCACCGAGCTTGGGCACGTTGTACACGTCGGGATAAGCGGTGCGGAAGTCGGCGATGCCGTGGCAGCCTTGGCACATCCTATTCTTCTCCCTTCCGGCCGCTGCACTCCCTTCGGCCCAGGCCGGCGCACAGACTACGGCGAACGCGACCGCGGAACAAGCGACCAGAAGACGGGATCGTTGGATCATGGCTCCCCTAACGGCGCACGGGATTGGATTTATCGGCGCGAAAAACAGCGCGAACTGTATCGGATCGCCCCCCAACGGTCAATCGCAGCGCAAGGGCTGCCGGCTCCTTCTCACCGGCGCAGGCTCGCCCGCGCCGGGCCCGGGTCCGTCAGTCCTCCCACTCCAGTTCGGCGAAGGCCGCCGTCACATTGCGGGGATGGAACTGCTCGAAGTCGACCCAGTTCGGCTGCTCCGACAGCCCGACCGTGTCGACGGCGTCTTGGATTGTCCGGTGGGCTCGCAGTGCGATACGAGTCCCTTCCAGAACGACGCGCAGGTAGCGCCGCTCGGGCTCCAGGATCTGCGGCCACGGCATGTCAGGCCGGCCGTGGCCGGGGACAGCGCGCACAGCCGGGAGCGCCTGCAGCCGCTCGAGCACCGAGGCAAATCCCACGATGCTGCCGTCGAGCACCGGCGTATGCTGGACGAATAGCAGATCCGAGGCCCACAGCGTCTGCGTGCGCTCGTCGAGGACCGTGATGTCGTTGTCGGTGTGAGCGACCGGCCATGCCTGGACGAGCAGCGTTCGCCCGCCCAGGTCGAGCCGCGTCTGGTCTGCGACCAGCAGCGTCGGCACGACGATCGTGCTGCCCTCAGCCAAGTCTGCGAGATCGCGCTGGAGGGTCTTGAGGTAAAAGCTCCCGCGCTGCTGAAGCGCACGCGGCAGATTCCGGTGCCCCACGAAGACCGGCCGGTCCTGCTGGAACGCCGCGGCGCCGAACACATGGTCGGGATGGACGTGAGTGAGGATCACGTAGCACACCGGAAGCGAGGTGCGCTGCCGGAGCGCGTCGCGCAGGCGCCGGCCCACCTGCGCCGACCCACCGGTGTCGATCACAGCCACGCAGCGCTCGCCGACTATGAACCCGATGTTCGCCTGATCGCCTAGGTTGGCGCGTGAGCGCTCTTCTAGGCGCCCGTAATGGACGAAGTCGCCCGACGCGACCTCCTCGATCGCAAACTCCAAGTCCTCGGCCGAGAACGCAGGGAATGCGCTCATGAGGCAAACCGCTGCGAGCCGAAGCAAGAGCCGCCGGCGCACGAGATACAAGGCGATCGTTCGCATCGTTCAAGCATGCCGCAACGGCCGCGCTCGCGCCAGCGCAGGCGCCGGCGCGTTGCCCGCACGCCGCGACTCGAGTACCGTAGCATCGGTCCCTTGCGTTGTGAGCCATCCCTGCGTGCTGCGCCATCCGATCTGTCTTCCGCTTGCCGCCGTCCTGAGCATGGCTTTGTTCATGTCCTGGGCCCGCGCCTTGGAGCCCGCGCCGGTGGCTCCGGGGGTGTACGCATTGATCGGGGAATGGTTCGAGCGCGCTTCGGACAACCCGGTGGAGGTCGGGAATTCCGGCTTCATCGTCGAGCGCGACGGAGTGATCGTGATCGACACCGGCATTTCTCTCCGCCACGGGCAGGCGATGATCGAAGCGATCCGGCGCGTCACCGACCGGCCGATCACGCTCGTCATCCTCACCCACGCTGCACAAGCATTCGTGTTCGGCAGCGCCGCTTTCGCCGATCTCCAGGTGCCGCTGCTCACTCACGCGCAGTCCGCGCAGCTCATGCGCCAGCGCTGTGAGCGCTGCCTGCATGACCTGCAGCGCATGCTGGGACCGGAGGCGATGGCGGGCACGCGGCTGGTGGTACCGGAACGCACCGTGGAGGCGTCCACATCCCTCGCACTCGGCGATCGGCATGTGGAGCTGCTCTACTCCGGCTGGGCCAGCACGCCAGGCGACCTCTCGGTCTACGACCCCGCGAGCGGCACCCTCTTCGCCGGCGGGCTGGTCACGAATCGGCGCATCCCCGAAGTGCGCGACGCGAAGCTCGACGGGTGGTTACGCGCCCTGGACGGGCTCTCGCAGCTCCACCCCAAGCGTATCGTGCCCGGGCATGGCGCAGTCGGCGGCCCCGAGCTCATCGACCAGACCGCGCGCTATCTGCGTGCGCTGGACGACCAGGTACACCGGCTATATCAAGAGGGAGCGAGCTTGCAAGACGCGGTGGACAACTCGGCGCTGCCGGATTTTGCAGGCTGGGCTCAGTACCCCCAGTTCCACCGCCGCAACGTCCAGCATCGGTATCTGGAGCTCGAGCTCGAGGAGCTGGGAGGCTGACACAGGGAGCACGCCGGCCTGCGCTGCAGTTCGCGCTGGCACGGCCGCATTCCGGCGCCCGTTCGTCGACCCTTCCACCAGCGCCTATAATGCCAGCGCTTCGCATTGGATCGGGATGGGCACAGTCATGGGCCATCGGCTGAGCAAGATCTACACGCGTACCGGCGACACCGGCGAGACCGGCCTAGGCGACGGCTCGCGAGTACCCAAGGACAACCCGCGCGTGGAGGCGATCGGAGCGGTCGACGAGCTCAACAGCTGCGTGGGGCTGCTGCTCGCCGAGCCACTCGCGCAGGATCTGCGCGAGCTGCTCACCGAGGCGCAGCACGATCTGTTCGAGCTGGGCGGGGAACTGTCGATCCCGGGACATAGCCGTATCCAGCCGCAAGACGTGGAGCGGCTCGAGCGAGCGCTCGACCGCTACAATCAGGAGCTGGCGCCGCTCAAGGAGTTCATCCTTCCCGGCGGCAGCCGCGGCGGCGCGCTCTGCCATTTCGCCCGCACGGTCTGCCGCCGGGCGGAGCGCAGAGTGGTGACACTGGCGTCGCAGCAGACGCTCTCCGAACACTGCGTGCGCTACCTGAACCGTCTCTCCGACCTGCTGTTCGTGCTCAGTCGAGTGATCAATCGACGCGACGGGCGCGACGACGTGCTGTGGCGCAAGGGCCGCAGCGCCGGCCCCGGACCGTGAGCCGCCGGCCGCCCCGCGATCTCCCGTCATGCCGGACCCGGATGCGATCGCGCAGCTGATGGCGCGCTGCGCGCTGCGCGATCGGCAAGCATTCGCCCAGCTCTACCGCCAGGCCGCGCCGAAACTGTACGCGGTGGCCATCCGTATCTTGAGAAGGGAGGATTGGGCCCAGGAAGTGCTGCAGGAGAGCTTTGTCAACATCTGGAACCATGTGGCGGAGTACAGCCCCTCGCGCAGCGCTCCGATGACTTGGATGACGGCCATCGTGCGCAACCGCGCGCTGGACTGGCTGCGCCGGCCCAAACTCGAGCAGGGCGATGCGGACTACGACTTGCTGGCCGAGTCCATTCCCGACGAAGCCCCCGGCCCGGAAGCCCTGCTGGCGGGAAGCCGCGACGCGCGCGCGCTCGCCGATTGCCTGAGGCTGCTGACCGGCGATCAGCGACAAAGCATCACCCTGGCCTATGTGCACGGGCTATCGCACGCAGAGCTGGCGCAGCACCTGAAACAGCCGCTCGGCACGGTAAAGACGTGGATCCGCCGCGGCCTCGCCAAGCTCAAGCAATGCCTGGAAGGCGACCGCAGTTGAGCGCGCGCAGAACGTGAGATACGGCAACCAACAGACGCGAGAAGCGCTCGCGGCAGAGTATGCGCTGGGCACGCTGCAAGGGCGCGCGCGGAGACGCTTCGAGCGCTCGCTCAAGGAGGATCCGGATCTGCGCAGGCTGGTCGCCGATTGGCAGGCGAGGCTCGCACCGCTGGACGCACTGATCGAGCCGGTGCAGCCGCCCGCACGCGTCTGGCAGGCGATCGAGTCCCGTCTGCGGCCCGCGAGGCGCCGTAGCGGCGGGATGCCAGGAATGGGACTCGCCGGACTCTGGAGCTCGCTTGGGTTCTGGCGTGCCGCGACCGCGGTGAGCAGCGCGCTCGCCGTGGCACTCGCGCTTGCCGTGGCGCTATTGACGCCGGCGTCCACTTCCCGCGAGATGATGGTGGCGGTGATGGCGGACACCAGCGGCTCACCCTTGATGACGGTGTCTTGGACCATGCGGCCGCAACGCGAGAAAATGCTGCGCATCCGTGTGGTCCGCCACGAGACGATGGCGCCCGGAACGGCGTGGGAGCTGTGGATGCTGCCGGGAGCCGGCGAGAGGCCCGTGTCTTTGGGCTTGATCGGCACTGAGCGGACGCAGCAGCTGCAGATCCCCGAGAAGTTGGCGCGCGTGATCGACGGCGCCTGGGGTCTGGCGATGAGCGTGGAGCCTCACGGGGGCTCGCCGACGGGTCTGCCGACCGGGCCGGTGATGTGCAAAGGCCCGTCAACGCAGCTGTGAGCCGACGCACGGGCGTGCGCCGGGGGAAGCTTTAGCGCTCCATGTAGTGCAGCAGGGTGGAGCTGGTCTGTCGCAGCCGCTGCGACAGCAGGGTGACGAGCTTGATGAGAAGCTTCGCGCCCAAGCTCGGCTGCTCCAGAATGATGCGGACCATCGCCTCCCGCGACAGGACTGCGAAGGTGGTCGGCTCGACCGCGATGCAGGTGGCGAAGCGCGGCTCACCGTCGATCATCGACATCTCGCCCAGCGTCATCCCCGGACCGACGCTGGTCATCGCCTGAGTGACGCCGCGCTTGTCGGTCTTCACGATGTCGACCTTGCCGTGGATGATGAGCAGCATGTAGTCGTCGACATCGCCCTCGCGGATGATCATGTGCCCCGGCTCCGCCCGGAAGATCTGCATGAACCCGCCCAGCATCCGCATGTCGTCGGAGCTGAAGTCCACGAAGAACCTGGAGTGGCCGATCATCTCGTGGATCTGCGGGGCGAGCACCGTGCCTTCGCCGAGCCGTTCGAGGCCGTCGAGCAGCGGGTTGGGATGCGGCGTATCCGTCATAGGCTGTCCCGGCCGGCGTGGCTGGCCGTGGAGCAACGGATGACGCAAGAACTATGCGTGGAGCTTCGGGGGGTGCGCAGCCGACCGCCGAACTCGCCGTCGTGCCGCCTCAGGCGCCGGCATGGCGGCGAGCGGCCGCCGTGCGCCGGAGGTAAGCCTCGCGGGCGATGGCAACGTCCCCCAGGAGGAGCGGCAGCTCCGACAGCAGCAATGCCTGGGCACCATCCACCAGCGCGGTGGGCGGATCGGGATGAAAGTCTACGAGGACCATGTTCGCCCCCGCCACGACGCCCTGCGCAACCGCGTGCATGATGTCGAGGATCCCGTCGGGCGCCCTGGCGCGCGAGCCCACCGAATGGGACGGGTCGATGCACACCGGCATGCGGGTCAGGCGCTTCACCACCGGAACATGCGCGAAATCGACGAGGTTGCGGTGCGGGTCGCCGGCGTTGGTCTTCATTCCGCGCAGGCCGAACACGACACGGCTGTTGCCCTCGCTGGCCAGGTACTCGGCAGCGTTCAGGGACTCGTCCAGCGTGATCCCGAAGCCGCGCTTCACCAGGACCGGGAACTCGTTCTGACGCCCCACCGCCTTGAGCAGCTCGAAGTTCTGCGTGTTGCGCGTGCCGATCTGGAGCATCACCCCGGTCGGACTGCCGGTCTCCCGAAGCGCTGCGCGGATCTCGTCCACGTGCGACTCATGCGTCACTTCCATCGCGATCACTTTGATCCCGTGCTTGCCCGCGATCTCGAACACGTAGTTGAGGCAGGCGCGGCCGTGGCCCTGGAACGCATAGGGACTGGTGCGCGGCTTGTAGGCGCCCATGCGGGTGCACACCTGGCCGTTGGCGCTGAGCGCGCGGCACATTTCCTCTACATGCTGGGGTGTGTCCACGGCGCACAGGCCGGCGAACACATGCAGCGTGTCCTGGCCAAAGCGCAACCCTTGGTATTCGAAGTGGCTGGGGCGGGTGTCGTCGCGGTGCCGCCCCAGGATGCGATACTCCTCCGAGACGCGCACCACGCGCTCGACGCAAGGCAACGCCTGCATCTCTTCGATCGAAAGCGATTTCGTATCGCCGATGAGGTAGACCTCGGTCACCGCGCGCAGCTCGCCTTCGATGCGGTGGACCTTGACCTGGATGCCGCTGCGCTGGCGCAGCGCGTCCATCAACCGGCCATACTCCGGCCCCTTGGGGTCCGCGTTCTCGTTCAGGATGAGGATCATCGGTTCAGTGGGGTTCGGTCATCGGCCACGCTCGACGCACGGCGTCCGAGCAACGGATCGGGCTGCGCGCCTGCTTGCGTCTAGCTCGCTGTACCGCCTACGGTCAGTCCGTCGATGCGCAGCGTAGGCTGGCCGACCCCCACGGGCACGCTCTGCCCTTCCTTCCCGCACGTGCCCACACCCGAGTCGAGCTCCAGATCGTTGCCGATCATGGTGACGCGGGTCAGCGCGTCGGGGCCGTTGCCGATCAGCGTGGCTCCCTTGATCGGATAGCTGATGCGGCCATTCTCGATCATGTACGCTTCCGAGGCGGAGAACACGAACTTGCCGCTGACGATATCCACCTGCCCGCCGCCGAAGTTCTTGGCGTAGATTCCGTTCTGGACCGAGGCGATGATCTCCTGCGGGTCTTTGTCGCCCGCCAGCATGTACGTGTTTGTCATGCGCGGCATCGGCACGTGGGCGAAGGATTCTCGGCGCCCGTTTCCGGTGGGCGCCGCACCCATCAAGCGGGCGTTGAGCGAATCCTGCATGTAGCATGCGAGCACCCCGTCCTCGATCAGGATGGTCGGGCGCGTCGCGTTGCCCTCGTCGTCGATGTTGAGCGAGCCGCGCCGCTGCTGCAAGGTACCGTCGTCCGCAACGGTCACGCCCCGCGCAGCGACTCGCTCACCGATGCGTCCCGTGAATGCCGAGCTGCCTTTGCGGTTGAAGTCGCCCTCCAGCCCGTGGCCCACGGCTTCGTGCAGCAACACGCCGGGCCATCCCGGTCCGAGCACTACGGTCATGGTGCCGGCCGGCGCCGGCCGCGCATTGAGGTTCACTACCGCCTGGTCTACGGCCTTCTCGGCGTAGCTCCGGAGCAGCTCATCGGTGAAGTAGCTGTAGTCGAAGCGTCCCCCGCCGCCCCAAGAGCCCTGCTCGCGCCGGCCGTTCTCCTCGGCGATGACCTGCAGCGACAAGCGCACCAAGGGCCTCACGTCGGCCGCCATCACCCCGTCGGAGCGCGCGACCAACACCACTTCGTATTCGCCCGCCAAACTGGCGATGACCTGTGTCACCCGCGGATCGCGGGCTCGCGCATAGCGCTCGACCGTCTCCAGCAGCGCGACTTTCTTGGGATCGTCCAGACTCGCGAGAGGATCCTCGGGCAAGTACAGGCTGTGTCCTGGCGCTCGGCGCGCGACCTGCGTGCGCGCTTCTGCGCCTTGGCGTGCGATCGCGCGCGTGGCCTCGGCTGCAGATTGCAGCGCTGGGAGGCTGATATCGTCGGAGTACGCGAAGGCGGTCTTCTCTCCGCTCACCGCACGCACACCGACGCCTTGATCGATGTTGAAGCTGCCGGCCTTGACGATGCCCTCCTCCAAGCTCCAGCTTTCGCTGCGGTTGTATTGGAAATACAGGTCGGCGTAGTCGACGCGATGCGTCAGGATGCTGCCGAACACCTGCGTGAGTCCGCGAGCGTCGAGGCCGTAGGGTGCGAGCAGCGTCCGGTCCGCGGTCGCGAACAGCAACTCGGTATCAGTCGAAATCGGCATGGATCCTCAGTGAGACAGGGCAAAGTTAAGCGACGGGCGTACCGCACCAGGAGCGCGGGACGAGGCTCGAGGCTGGAACGTACATGAGGGCCGCAGCGCCTTGTTCAACCCGTGGGACGACGCCATCGCTAGACCCGGTAGATCGTGCGATGCTTCAACGCCGGCAGGCTGCTGCGCAGATGCGCTTGATAATTGGGATTGACGCCAGCCATCACCACCCCTGACCCGCGCGGGAGCCGATCCAGCACTACGCCCCAGGGGTCGACGATCATGCTATGGCCGTGCGTCTCGCGGCCGCTCAGATGATACCCGCCCTGCGCAGGGGCCAGCACATAGGCCAGATTCTCGATCGCGCGGGCCCGAACCAAGGCCTCCCAGTGCGCGCGACCGGTGGTTTCGGTGAACGCGGAGGGCGCCAGGATGATGTCGACCCCTTTCATCGCACGATACAGCTCTGGGAACCGCAGGTCGTAGCACACGGAAAGCCCAAGCCGGCCAAAGGGAGAATCGACCACCCGCACCTGCTGGCCCGGATGAATCGTGCGCTCTTCGGAAAACTGCTCATGCCCCAGATCGAGACTGAACAGGTGGATCTTGTCGTACCGCGCGACCTGCGTGCCGGAGTCGTCGTAGACCAGCATGCTGTTGTGCACGCGGTGCAGGTCCGGTGATTCCAGCGGCACGGAGCAACCGACCACCCAGATGCGGTGACGGCGCGCGCTCTCGGCGAGGAATGCTTGGATCGGTCCGCTGCCTTCTGGTTCGCGTATGGCGATCTTGTCGGTGTCCTTCAATCCCATGCAGGCAAACCACTCGGGCAACGCGACCAGTTGGGCGCCTTGCTCCGCCGCCATCTGGATCAGCCGCTTGGCCTCGTTCAGATTGGCGGAGACGTTCGGGCCCGATGCCATCTGCACACCGGCGATCCGAAACACGCTCGCCTGCCCGTCAGCCTGGGCGGTCGTCTCGCCAGCCGGCTCCGCGCCCGCTCGCGGTCGGGCGCGCCCGAAGCCGGAGCCCGCTGCGGTCGGGAGTTTGGCGCTGCTGATGGTCTTCTTCATTCCCCGCCCGGTCTCGTTCAGCGGCGTCCGGCCGGCGCAGCCGGCGCTGGCTCGCGCTTTTTCTTGGTCACCGTCGGATCGGACCAGGTTCCCGTAACGCCGTAATCGAAGGACAAGATCTGCCCTAACGGATCTTTCAACGCTTTCTGTACGACCAGGGCCCCCAGCCCCACCATCGGATTGACCAACGCCGCGCCCAACGCGACGCTCTCGCTCAGGGAAGGGTGAACGCGCACATCGAGGCTCTGCGTCTCTGCGGCGAGATTCACATCGCCGCTCATCTCCACGCGTGCTGCCGGCCCTTCCATCTTGAAGTTCTGCGTGTGCGCAACGCCGTGGGCAATGTCCACGTTCGCGGAGATTTGATCGAAGGCGAACCCGTCGCTGAAGATCCCGCGCACATCCAGCGTGGCGACCTTGGGCAGGGTCTGCAGGCTCAACACAGCAAGCAGCTTTCCGATGCCGGGGTCGATCTTGACGAAGCGCCCATTGTTGGCGGACAGCACGAGGCCGCCGGAGAGCGTCGGCAGGTCGAGGGCGAAGGGCGGCCCGGCCCAGGACACCGTCCCTTCGAGCTTGGCCTTGCCCGCGTCCACGCCCTTGGGCAAGTTCATGCGCGCGAGGAACTGGCCGATGTTGTTGACCTCGAGCTTAACGTTGAGCTGCGTTCGTGGGTTCGGCGCCCACGCTCGATACAGCCCGTTGATGCTGAAGGTGCCATCGGGACTGGCGAGGCTCAGCCGCTCGATCTGCCAGTCCGCTCCGCTGGGCACGGCCTGCAGCGAGAGCTTGCCGAATTGGCGGGCTCCCAAGCGGAAGTCCTCGGCGGTAATGTCGAGCGACGGAAGATCCTTGGCACTCTGGACCTCGCCTTCGCTCGGCTCGAGCTCCGGTGTGGGCACCGGCAGCTGCAGCTTGCTGAACCGGCCCGTGATCGTGCCCTGCTCCTCTGGCTGCCAGCGCAATTCCCCGGACACGGGATCGCTGTCGAGCTGGATGGCCCACACGCCGTAACGTCGCGTTGCGGTGAGCTCCATCTCCGGGAAGTCGCGCGAGAACGCATGCACCCTGTGGGCCGAGACATGCAACCCGGACAGGATCGGGCCTCCCGACGCGCCCGCGTTCTCCTCCTCGATGAGTCGCCGCCATTGATCCACGTCCACGCGTTCGAGCTCACCCGAGACCCAAATCCCGTCGCGCTGCGGTGCCGACGCTGCGCTCCCGACCACGATCTCGCCTCGCGTGACGCGCCGCTTTCCGGAGCGCTCCGCCAACAATTGCCCAGACAAGACATTGTCGAGCGCGAACGCGATCAGGTCTTGCTCACGCGTGCGCTCGCGGCGTTCTACGCGCAGCGGCAGGCGGTCCTGCGGCCCCTTGGCGAATGGCGCCGGCAGCGTCGACGCGAGACCGACGAGGTCCGACTCGAGTACGAACGCGGAGCCGCGATCGCGCACCATGGCGTTGAGCCGAACATCGGCGGCACCGCTGAGCCGTCCGACGAACGGCCGGTTGAAAAGCCGGCGCAGCGCGGCGGCATCGAACTTTCCGGACGCTTGTACACGAATTCCACCCCCGGCGACGGTGGCAGCGGAGAAGGTCACCGGGGCTCCGGAGACTCGAGCGCGGGCACCCTTGATGGCGACCTCGTCCCCGGAGAAGCCCAGGCTCCCCGTCACGTCCTCGAGAAGAGGCCAGCCCTCCCCCAGATCCACAGTGTTGTTCGCCAGCTGGAACGCGCCGTTCACGCGCAGATCGGCCACGTCGTTCAACGGCAGTTCGACGCGCAGCGCGAGACGGCCCGCGCCCTTCGCTCGGACGCTCCCGGCGAAGGCGCCGGCGCGCTGCTGCAACGGGCTGTCCTTGATGAACTGCAGGAAGTCGTCGACGGCTCCCGTCGCGTCCGCGTTGACCTGCAATACCGGGTCCCGTTTGTCGAGGGCAGGAATGATCGCGCTCAGTCGCGACAGCTTCACCCCATCGACTTGGCCTTCGTCGACGTGGATCTCAACCCGGTCCCCGTGGACCGCGAGTTGAGCGCGCACCTTCTCCAGGTGCGGCCAGCCGGGAGCGTAAGCGAGCGGGCCGTCCTTCAGCGTTCCCACCGCTTCGAACCGTCCGTCCTCGCCGTGAGCCCAGGGAAACTGTTGCAGGTCGCCGCGCAGCGTGACCCGGAGGTCACGCGCGCTGCCCGACAGGATCGCCGTCTTGAACCAATCGCGAACCGGCTGCGCCACCACCAGCGGGATGTACTGCCATGCCTGCCGCCCCGAGAAGTACGCGACCCTGGCCTGCAGGTCGATCACGCCGGGACCGCCCGCGACCGCCTGGTAGCGTCCTGCGGCCTCGCCAACGAGGTCTGCAGACGCGGCCGAGAGTTGCTCGATCGACACCGTCGGCAAGCCTTCGTGCATGGTCCAGGATAGCTGCCCCTGCAGGCGGTCGAGCTTGATCGGGGCGGCGAGGACGCTCGGGAAATTCAGCGACAGGTCCGCGGTCTGGAGCGAGAGCGTGCCGCGCTTCTCGTCCGCGTCTAGCGTGCCGCTCAGGTGCGAGAACCCGGGGAGTGAACCAGAAGGCCTGATTGCAACTTCGCGGAACGAGCCGCGTGCCGAGTACGAGCCGGTGGAGCTCAACTGGTCTTGCCAGCCCAAGCGGAAGTCGTACAGGCGCCCGTGCGGATCGAGCGCGGCCAGGCGCTCCCGCCACGACGCGGCGACCGGCAAGCGGTCGGCCAGCTTGGCGACGGCGGCGAGGTCGAGCATGTTGAAGCGGACCTCGGATGCGCCTGGCCGCCCCTCCTGCGCTTCGGTATGGATATAGCTCAGGTCAACCGGAGGAAAATCGCTGCCGTCATCGGTGGCGAACGTCAGGCCGCGAGCCCAAATGTCCTGGCGTCCAGGGAGGTCGCGCCACCCGAGCAGCGTTCGCAAATTCACCACTTTGATCTCGGGTAGATCGTCCGCGAGCCGCGCGGCAACGCCCTGCAAGGCGACGTCCGCCGTGAGTTCCCTCACCTGGCCGCGCTCCCAGGTGAGCCACAGGCGCAGACTCCCGGATCCGCCGCTGGCGCGCGCGGGCAGCTCGATCCACTGCGCCAGGCCGGAGAAGTTGGCGTACGGAACACCGAGGTAGAGACGCCCCCACCATTCCGACGGCTCGGTGAAAGAGAACCCGCGGAGATCGCCTCGCAGGTCGATCGGGGCCGCCACATCCGCGGGCGGTGTGGCCCGAAGACCGAATCGATGTCGATAGAAACCCTGGTCGATCAACAGATTTACGTGGTCGAGCCGAAGCGGCGCCGCGCCTCGAGCCTGATCGATCCAGGTGAGCCTGGAGTCGGTGATTTCGATGCGGTGCTGTTTGAGCAGCCAATCGCCCAGCCCGCCCTCACCCGCCCCCCCTTGCTCGATCGGGATACCGGCCACCAGCACCTGGCCGTCGGCGTCTCGCCGAACTTCGATGCTCAGGTGCTGCAGCCGGATGGAATGGAACTGCAGCTGACCCACGAACAGCGACAGCCAGGCGAGCGTACTGTTGACTTCGCCCAGGCGCAGCTGCACCCGCCCCTGGTCGTCGAGCAAAGCGAGGTCGCGCAGAATGAGGCGCGGACGCAGTCCGTCCCACTCGCCTTCGATCCGTCCGATCTGCACGCGCACCTTCGCGGCACGGCTCAAGCCCTCGACGATGTAGCCGCGGTAATCGTCGATCTCCGGCAGCAGCCAGTAGCGCAGCAGCAGCACTGCGATGGCGAGCAGCAGGCCGACCGTGACCACGCCGAAGGTCACCAGACGGTACGTCCAACGCGAGCCGTGTTTGAGGATTCGGAAGGCGAAACGCAGCGGCATTCAATCAACCCGCAGCTCAACGATGTAGGAGTGGAGCGAACTCCGCGAGCAGGTGCGGGAGCGCTGCCCAGTCGGCGGGTGCCTCTCGAAGCTGGCCGGGACCGCCCGTGACCGATCGCGTGTCAACACCCGGCGAGGCACCGTAACGGCGCAGAAGCACAACAACGACGCACATCCGGCGCGGTGGGAAACCCACCGCCGGGCCGCCAACTTTCCGACCCCTGCCACACCCACGCGACCAAGTCGTCGCTCTCGCCGCAATGAGGTTCGAGGCGGCCCCCGACGTTGCCATGCGGGACCGACAGGAAGGGACTGTGGACACGCCACTCGGCCGCTCTCCTCGCCGCGATCCCGGTGGCCTGCTCGGCACCGACCGCTACCAGAAGAGCAAAACAGCATATTCTATCGCCTCTTGTGCTGGTCGCGCGAGAAAAAGATCCGACCGGCTCACCCGGAGGCCCGCAAGCCGTGTTCCATGCACTCAACTGAACGCCTTCTCGAGCACGCCGCACAGCTGAGCCGCTTCGTTCGGCGCCTGATGGGGCGCCCTCCTGTTGCGTTCGACGCAGCCCAGCTGGCCGGCCCATGCGACCGAGCGCGGATCCGCGCTCTGCTTATGGACCGCTCTGTTCAGAGTCCAGAGTCGCTGCGCGAGCGCCTGCGCCACGTGCGGCAGGCGGTGCTGCTGCACACGATCATCCGCGACCTGAACGGACTGGCCGATCTCACCGAGGTCATCGCCACGATGACTGCGCTCGCGGAGGAGTGCGTGGGCTTCGCGCTGGGGCACCTCCATGCGTGGCAGCAGCAGGCTTTTGGCGAGCCGCGAGGAGCGGCGTCGGGCGCGGTGCAATCGCTGGTCGTGGTAGGCATGGGCAAGCTGGGCGGCGAGGAGCTGAATGTCTCCTCGGATATCGACCTCGTGTTCCTGTATCCCGAGGACGGCCAAACCGGGGGACCGCGCCGGATCGACAACCAGGAATACTTCACCCGCCTGGGCCGACAGCTGATCGGCATGCTCGCCGAGTACACCGAAGACGGCCAGGTCTTCCGCGTCGACATGCGCTTGCGCCCCTACGGCGACAGCGGGCCGCTGACGATGAGCTACGACATGCTCGAGAACTACTTCCAGACGCAAGGACGCGAATGGGAGCGCTACGCCTGGGTCAAGGCGCGGGTGATCGGTGGCGAGCCGGATCCGCAGCTCGACCTGCTCATCGCCCCGTTCGTCTACCGCCGGCACCTGGACTTCAGTGCCATCGCCTCGCTGCGCGCACTGCACGCGCAGATCCGCGCCGAGGTAGCGCGCCGCGACCTCTATGACAACGTCAAGCTCGGGCCGGGAGGGATCCGCGAGGTCGAGTTCGTGACTCAAGTCTTCCAGCTGGTGCGCGGGGGGCAGGATGCGGGGCTGCGTGTGCGGCCCACTCTGGCGGCGTTGCGGCAGCTCGCAGCGCGCCGCCTTCTGCCGCCGGATGCCGTGGACGAGCTGACCGCGGCCTATGTTTTCCTGCGCAACGTGGAGCACCGGCTGCAGTACCTGGACGACCAGCAGACGCAGCGCTTGCCCCCCGCAGCCGGCGATCAGGCTTTGATCGCCGAGGCCATGGACTGCCCCGATTACAGCGCGCTCCTGAGGCGACTCGAAGGACACCGCGCGCAGGTTTCGCGCCAGTTCGAATCGGTGTTTGCGGATCGGGACGTGGCCGAGCAGGTCCATCCGCTGTCCGCGGTCTGGGACGGAACGGTGAGCGGACAGCAGGCGGAGGCCGCGCTGGCGCAGCTTGGCTTTGCCCAACCCGCAGCGAGCCTCGAGCGGCTGACACAGCTCCATCAGAGCCAGCTGTATCGGCGTATGGCGGCCGCGACTCAGGCCCGCGTCGACCGCCTGATCCCCAGGCTCCTGGAAGCGGCAGCCGGCTTCGAGCAACCGGATCAGACGCTGCCGCGGTTGTTGCGCGTGCTGGAAAGCATCGGGCGGCGCGAGGCCTACTACGCGCTGCTGCTGGAGTTTCCGGATGCGCTGCGGCGCCTGGCGGGACTGGCCGCAGCGAGCCCCTGGGCGGCCGAATATCTCGCGTGCTTCCCGATGTTGCTCGACGAGCTGATCTCGCCGCAGGCGCTGGAAGCTCCGGACTGGGCGGGCCTGCGCGCGCAACTGCGACAGCAGCTCGATGCGCACTCGGGCAACACCGAGCGTCAGATGGACGAGTTGCGCCATTTCAAGCAGGTCCAGACCATGCGCCTGCTGGTGCAAGACCTGGCGGGCGCACTGCCGCTGGAGCGCCTGTCGGACCACCTGAGCGAACTGGCGGACGTGATTCTTGCCGAGGTGCTGCGACTGACGTGGGCCGGACTGCGCGCGCGCCATCGCGACGAGCCGCGATTCGCGGTGATCGGCTACGGCAAGCTGGGCGGGAAAGAGCTCGGCTACGCTTCCGATCTCGACCTCATCTTCCTGTACGACGACGAACATGCGGATGCGCCGGAGAACTATGCGCGTCTGGCGCAGCGCATGAATACCTGGCTCACGAGTATGACCGGGGCAGGGCTGCTGTACGAGACCGACCTGCGGCTGCGCCCGGACGGGAGCAGCGGCCTGCTCGTGAGCCGGCTGGACGCCTTTTCCCAATACCAGCATGCCAAGGCGTGGACCTTCGAGCATCAGGCGCTCACGCGCGCCCGCTTCGTGGCCGGCGCCGCCGAACTGGGCGCCCGATTCGAGCAGGTCCGCGTCGAGGTGCTGCGCATGCCGCGGGAGCGGGCCCGTCTTGCCGAGGACGTACGCTCGATGCGCGAGAAGATGCTCGCCGGCCATCCCAATCGCAGCGGCCTGTTCGACATCAAGCACGATCGCGGCGGTCTCGTGGACGTGGAGTTCGCGGTGCAGTTCTTAGTCCTCGCGCATGCGCACGCGTTGCCCGATCTGACCGCGAACATCGGCAACCTGGCGCTGCTCCGGCTCGCCGCGTCGCTGGGCCTGCTCCCGCAGGAAGTCGCCGAGGATGCCCATCACAGCTATCGGGAGCTGCGCCGGCAGCAGCATCGGCTGCGGCTGCAGGGCGAGGCCTACGCGAGGCTGCCGAGGCAACGCGTGGACGCGTTGATTGGCCCGGTGCTGCGTCTGTGGGAAGCCGTGTTTGGTGGCGCGGGATGAATCGGCCGCCACCGAGGCACGACAGCCGTGCGCTGTCAGGCTGTTGGCCTCTTGCCCAGGAGCTCGTACACCGTCATCTTGCCCTTCCCCTTGAGGACCAGCTCCTGCGGCGCGGCGAATTCGTAGCGTGGGTTCAGGCGGCGAAAGGTGGTCTGGTCGACCATGATGCGGTTGGACGGGGCATCCGCCGTAATCCGGCTCGCGACGTTGACCGTATCGCCCCACAGATCGTAGATGAACCGCTTGGCGCCGATCACCCCCGCGATCACCGGGCCCGTGGCCACTCCCACATGGAAAGCGACTCCGTGACGCTGCATCGCTTCGTCGGAGCGCGCGAGCTCGAGCATCTCCAGCGCAACGTCGGCCACGGCCCCCACGTACCCGGAGCCACGGCCCGACAGGCCGCCCGCCACCATGTATGCATCGCCGATGGTCTTGATCTTGTCGACGCGGTATTTCTCCGCCAACCGGTCCAAGCGCGTGAAGACATTGTCGAGCAGGCTCACCACGTCCTTGGGCGTCAGCTCCTCGGCGAGGCGCGTGAAATTCACGATGTCCGCGAACATCACCGCCACGTCGGGGAAGCCGTCCGCGATCGTGACTTGCCCGCGCTTGAGGCGCTGCGCGATATGCGCGGGCAGGATGGTAGTCAGCAGCTGCTCGGACTTCTTCTGCTCTTCGCGCACCAGCGCATGCTGCCGGGTCAGCTCGGCCTGGAACCTGTCCTTTTGCTGCACGAAGTAGCGTAGCAGCAGGTAGACGATGCTGGAGAGGATCGTGAAGTTGAGCACGAAGAACACGGCCACCGTGCGCATCGGCACGCCGGACAGGTCGGTGCTCGCCAGAAAGTAGTCGAACACGCCGGACATCATGGTGAGCACTACGTACGCCACGAACCAGGGGATCGACTCGCGCGGGCCGTAGACCACCATCGCGCCCACCGGCGCCAGCAAGGCGAGCAGCACGATGCCGCTGGAGGTTACGAAGCTGCCGATGCTCCACTGGATGACGAAAGGCGCGAACAGGAACAGCGACAGCTGGGCGAAGCGGTAGAAGTCGAAGTTGCGTGTCTTGAGAAAGATCACCAGGATCACGGCCGACAGCATCTGGTACAGCAGCGGGATCGTGGTGGGCAGCTGCAAGCCCATGAGCCAGTAGATCCCGAGCCAGACCACCGAGGCCACGTTCATCAGGCCGCTGGCGAAGATCAACAGCGTCTTGCGCAGCCGCATCTCCTCGCTGTCGTTGGCGTCGACCGCGGCGCGTCCGATGCGTTCGAGCCAGGAGGTGCGTGTGTCCACGGGCGCTGGGGCTTTGGTCTGCGCGGGAGCTGGCAGTGCCCCCTGGACGTGATCCATGGCCGGCGAGCTGGGGGCGACCCGGGTCGGTTTGCCCAGTGCCTGCGCTTCTGCCATCAGGAGAGTTGTTCTGCTCGGGAAGGAAGCAGAAAGCGTAAAGCACGACTTGTGCCTGAGCGGTAAAACCCGCCGGCCGTGAGCTCGCGAGCGCAGGCAGCCCGCGATTGTGTCAAGTGTGCGCTTGGACTTCAGTCGCGGCCTGCCGCATCGCCCGCAACAGGGTCTGCGGCTGCTGCGCGCCCGAGACGGCGAGGCGCTGCGCGAAGACAAAACACGGTACGCCATCGACCCCGAGCTCGCGCGCCTGCGCGTCCTCGGCCAATACGTGCCGCCGTTCGGCGTCATCGTCCAGGCGATCCCGCGCGAGCTCGGGAGCGAGGCCGGCCCGCTCGGCGAGGGAGATCAGATCGTCGGCGCGGGTCAAGTCCGCGCCCTCTAGGAAATAGCCGCGGAACAGGCTCTCCACCGTCTCGTCCTGCCGGCCCTGCGTCCTTGCCAGCGCGATCAACTGGTGGGCGCGGAGCGTGTTCGGCTGGCGCGGAATGCGGTCGAAAGCGAACTCGATCCCCACCTCGCGCCCCACCGCCGCGACGCGCTCGTACACCTCGGCGGCACGCGGCCCGAACTTGCGCGATACATACTCATGTCGGTCCATGCCCGCGGCGGGCAGATCCGGGTTGAGCTGAAACGGATGCCAGACCACCTCGATCGCTTCGGGTCCGCTCCCCTCGGCCTGCAGCAACTCGAGGGCGCGTGTGAGCCGCCGCTTGCCGATGAAGCACCAAGGACACACCACATCGGAGATGACGTCGATGCGCATGATCATTGCTCCTCACTCCCGCCGACGTCGGCAGCGTAGCGCACAAGCTGCGGCTAGTCTCGGCGAACGATAGGCTAGAATACCCGCTTTTACGACGGAGAACGCGACATGTCGATGGCAGACCGCGATGGCCTCATCTGGTATGACGGCAGACTCGTCCCGTGGCGTGAGGCCACCACCCATGTGCTTACGCACTCGCTGCATTACGGTCTGGCCGTGTTCGAGGGACTGCGCGCGTACAAGACGCCGGCAGGCACCGCGATCTTCCGTCTGCGGGAGCACACCGACCGTCTGTTCAACTCCGCCCACATCTTCATGATGAAGATGCCCTACGACAAGCAGACCTTGATCGACGCGCAACGCGAGGTGGTGCGCACCAATCAGCTCGAGGCCTGCTACGTGCGGCCGATCGCGTTCTACGGCTCGGAGAAGATGGGAGTGTCGCCGAAGGGCGCGCAGGTGCACGTGGCGATCGCCGCGTGGCCGTGGGGCGCCTACCTGGGCGCGGACGGCCTGGAGCAAGGCATCCGAGTGAAGACCTCATCCTACGCGCGACATCACATCAACGTGACGATGTGCCGGGCGAAGTTCTCGGGCACCTACGCCAATTCGATCCTGGCCAACCAGGAAGCGCTCCAGCACGGCTACGACGAGGCCCTGCTGCTCGACGTGGACGGGTACGTCGCGGAGGGCTCGGGAGAGAACCTGTTCATCGTCAAGAACGGCAAGCTGTACGAGCCGGAGCTCACCTCCGCGCTGATCGGCATCACCCGCGACGCCGTAATCAGCCTGGCGCGCGACATCGGCCTGGAGGTGCACACCAAGCGCATCACGCGCGACGACGTGTACATCGCGGACGAAGCCTTCTTTACGGGCACGGCTGCGGAGGTGACGCCTATTCGCGAGCTCGACAGCCGCACCATCGGTGCCGGGCGGCGCGGGCCGATCACCGAGAGACTGCAATCCATGTTCTTCGACGTCGTGAGCGGTCGCGCGGAGAAATACCGGCATTGGCTGAGCTATGTCTGATCAGCATCGCGCGCGGGCTCGCTCCGGTGGACGAGACAGCACAGCCACTTGATCATGGAACAAGACAAGACAGTAAACCGGCAGCGTCATGTCGAAGTGACAGCCGCCGACCTGCCCTTGCATTGTCCTCTGGCGTCGCAGGCATTGTGGAACGCTCATCCACGTGTCTTCCTGCCGATCGAGGACACCGGCGAGGCGCTCTGCCCGTACTGCGGCACCCGCTATACACTGAAGGCAAGTGGTCGCTCTGCGCCTCGGTGAAAGCGAGGTCTCCCGAGGCGGTGAACGCCTCGCGACAACGCGAAGTCGACGACGGGCCCAGTCGGCGCCGAAATCCGAAGGTTGCGGCGGGTTTGCCGCGCCGGGTGCTGGAGGAGTCCGCCTCGAGCGTCGTCGCTAGCGTGCCCCCAGCTCAACTCGATTGTTCAAGATCCTCGTAGTAGGTCCGTCCTGGGTCGGCGACACCGTCCTGGCGCAACCGCTTTTCCGCCGGCTTCGCCAGCGCCACGCGGAGCTGCAGCTCGACGTGCTGGCCCCGTCATGGACGCTGCCGCTGTTGCGCCGCATGCCCGAAGTGTCGCATGCGCTGGCGAGCCCGTTCGGGCATGGCGAACTGCGACTGCGCGAGCGACTGCGCCTCGCGCGAGAGATCGCCGCCCCGGGCTACGACCAGGCAGTCGTCCTGCCCAACTCCTTCAAGTCCGCGCTGGTGCCGTGGTTCGCTCGGATACCGATCCGCACCGGTTATGTCGGCGAGATGCGCCAGCTCCTGCTGAACGATGCCCGGCGCCTCGATGCACGCGCGCTGCCGCTCATGGCGGAGCGCTACGCTGCGCTGGCCGACCTGCCGGGCACAGGACTCGCCCGCCCTCTGCCGCCGCTTGAGCTGACCGTGTCGGAAACGGCGCGTGCCGCGCTGCTGCAGCAGCTCGGGCTCGCGCTGGACCGGCCGGCGGCCGCGCTCTGCCCCGGGGCGGAATTCGGCCCTGCCAAGCGCTGGCCAGCAGCCTATTTCGCGGAGCTCGCACGCAAACTCGCCGGCAGCGGATTCCAGATCTGGGTGATCGGATCGGCGAAGGACCACGACATCGGCCAGCAGATCGCGCAAGCGAGCGGTGACAGCGCACTAAACCTGTGCGGTCGTACCAGCTTGGAGCAAGTCGTCGACCTGCTGTCCTGCGCGCGGATCGTGGTCTCGAATGACTCCGGACTCATGCACGTCGCGGCGGGTGTCGCAGCGCCGCTGGTGGCGCTGTACGGATCGAGCAGCCCCGCGTTCACACCGCCAATGTCGCGCTCGGCCCGCGTGCTCAAGCTCGACCTGTCATGTAGCCCATGCTATAAGAGGCAGTGTCCGCTGGGTCATTTCAACTGCATGCTGCAACTGACTCCCGAGCGAGTGTATGACGCGGCCAGGGCGGCGGCCGGAATGGCAAGATCATGAGATTCCGCCTCTGCGAGCAGGGGCACGCGCGGGAGCCGGAAGATCACCTTGGGCCCACGCGGCCATGCGCCCGGCACAAAATCGCCGTGCACGTGTACCCGAGTGCCGCTCGCACCACTGGCACCGCTTCCTGACGCTCGGATCCAGCGATGGAGGCGGCGGCTCTCGATGCGGGGCAGAAGCGCGGCTACCGTGCCCCCTGGTGGTTGCCCGGGGGCCATGCACAAACGCTGTATGCCGCTCTGCTCGCGCCGCGTCCGCGCATCCGCTACCGCAGCGAGCAATGGGAGACTCCGGACGGCGACTTCATCGAGCTAGACTGGGTGGACGGCCCGCCCGACTCACCGCTCGTCATCCTGTTCCACGGACTCGAGGGCGGCTCGCGCAGCCATTACGCCTTGAGCCTCATGCAGCACGTGCTGCTACGCGGGTGGCGGGGCGTCGTGCCGCACTTTCGCGGTTGCGGGCGCCAGGCCAATCGCCTCCCCCGTGCGTATCACTCCGGCGATCTGCAGGAGGTCGACTGGATCCTGCGGCGGTTCAGAAGCTCGCTCGGCGCAGCTCCCCATTTCGCGGCCGGCGTATCGCTGGGAGGCAACGCACTGCTCAAATGGCTCGCCGCGCGGGGCGCCGAGGCGAGGCAACTGGTGCACGCGGCCGCGGTCGTGTCGGCGCCAGTGGATCTGCCCGCGGCGGGGTTTGAGCTCGGGCGCGGGTTCAACCTGGTCTACACCTGGAATTTTCTCAGCACGCTCAAGCGCAAGAGCCTGGAGAAGCTGGAGCGCTTCCCCGGTCTGTACGACGCCGAGCGAGTCAAGCGGGCGCGAGACCTGCACGAGTTCGACGATGTCGTCACCGCTCCGCTGCATGGGTTCAAGGACGCCGACGAATATTGGTCGCGCGCCAGCAGCAAACCCGAGCTCAATCGGATCGGCCTTGCGACGCTGTTGGTGCATGCCCGCAACGACCCGTTCCTGCCTGGACGCTACCTGCCCCACGCCGAGGAGGTCTCGCCTTGTGTCACCCTGGACATCGAGGATGACGGCGGACACGCTGGGTTCGTCACCAGCCCCTTCCCTGGACGGCTGGAATGGCTGCCGCGCCGGCTATTGGACTTTTTCGAAAGCCACCGGGCGAGCTGACACCGTGACCGCGCCGCTCGCCGCGGGCCTGGCATTGTCCCTCCGCGACGACAGGGCGCCACCGCTCCGAACTGTGCGCCACGTCGAGCAAACATGGGATAATCGGGCCCGCATAAAAACCGAGCCATGCATGGCCAGCCTCTCCCCGGAGATCTTCAAGTCCTACGATATCCGCGGCATCGTAGGCAAGACGCTCACTCCCCATGCTTGCGAGCTGATCGGACGTGCGATCGCCACCGAAGCGCGCGTGCTGAAGCAGCCGCGCCTGGTCATCGGCCGCGACGGCAGGCTCTCCGGCCCGCCGTTGGCCGAGGCCTTGGCGCGCGGCCTGCAGGCGGGCGGCGTCGATGTCATCGACATCGGCCAGGTCGCAACGCCCATGTTGTACTTCGCGACCCATCACCTGCAGACCGGCTCGGGCGTGATGATCACCGGCAGCCACAACCCGCCGGACTACAACGGGCTCAAGATCATGCTCGGCGGCGACACGCTGTCCGGCGACGCGATCCAGAAGCTGCGGCGCCGGATCGAGGTGGAGGACTTCGCTTCGGGAGCGGGGGCCTACCAGCAGACCGGCATCGCCGAGGCCTACTTCACGCGGATCGCCTCTGACGTCAAGCTGAAGCGAACGCTGCGGATCGTGGTCGATTGCGGCAACGGCATCGCCGGTGCCTTCGCACCCATACTGTACAGACGTCTAGGCTGCACGGTACGCGAGCTGTTCTGCGAAGTGGACGGCACGTTCCCGAATCATCACCCCGATCCCTCGCAGCCGGAGAACTTGAAGCAACTGATCCGCGCCCTCGCCGAGGGCGAAGAGGACCTGGGCCTGGCCTTCGACGGCGATGGCGACCGGCTCGGAGTGGTGAGCCGATCCGGACAAATCATCTATCCCGACCGGCAGCTCATGCTGTTTGCAGCCGATGTACTATCGCGCAACCCCGGCGCCCGCATCATCTTCGATGTGAAATCCACTCGCAACCTGTTCGACTGGATCCGCAGCCACGGCGGCGAGCCGTTGCTCTGGAGGACCGGGCACTCGCTGATCAAGGCCAAGATGAAGGAAAGCGGTGCCATCCTCGCAGGGGAAATGAGCGGCCACATGTTCTTCAAGGAACGCTGGTTCGGCTTCGATGACGGACTCTACGCGGGCGCGAGGCTGCTCGAGTACCTGAGCGGGCAGCCCGACATCGCCGCCGAGTTCGCTCGCCTGCCAGACTCGGTCAATACACCGGAGCTGCACCTCGAGCTCCAAGAAGGGGAGAACTACGCGTTGATCGACAAGCTCCAACGTACTGCCCGGTTCGAGGGAGCGAACGAGGTGATCACCATCGATGGGTTGCGGGTCGAGTATCCGGATGGCTTCGGTCTGGCGCGCGCTTCCAACACCACTCCCGTGATCGTGCTGCGCTTCGAGGGCGACACCCTGGCCGCCCTCAAGCGCATCCAGGATGATTTTCGCCGGGTGCTGCATGCGGCCGCGCCGGAAGCCGCCCTTCCTTTCTGAGGGCTGCCGTCGTGTGCAAATCCACGGGACGCCGGCGAAGACATTGAAATGCCCCCGGCCGACGCCATCTTCAAAACGTGCCAAGTCGCATCCCCTCGACCGATGCGAAAGCGAGGCCTGCGGACGCAAAGAACGGGCGCCTGCGTATTATTCGCCGTCGGCCAGGCACCCCCAGGCGCGTGTCGACGCCACTCAGAGTCGGCGCCGCAGCGCGTAGAGCGCTCTATTCCTCGCGCATGCA
>Ga0335083_10001493_pt1 | contig 32034 bp, 33 predicted proteins | sample Lox_Sample_42_FD_206716 | JGI IMG/M metagenome (GOLD analysis project Ga0335083, IMG submission 206716) | Soil microbial communities from Loxahatchee National Wildlife Refuge, Florida, United States - Lox_Sample_4.2 | ecosystem: Environmental > Terrestrial > Soil > Wetlands | place: USA...
TCAATTTTCGCGGTGCCGTCGCTGAGATTGGCGCAGGACAAGAGGTCGCGGGCCTTTTCTTTGAGGCGTTTGGTTCCTCCAGGACTATCGTAAAAACCATGTCCGCCTACGGTATGGGTTGCAGCAATGCCATTTATCGCGTGACGGACAAGTTCATCAGCGAAGAGCGACTGAAACGGATGTTTAAGCACGATTATGACTTGCTTCTTACGCGTTCCCTAGCCGAAGAGGAGAAGCCAAAGAACCGGCAACTGCGGTACTTCACGTTCGCAAATACGGTTGACACTGACAAAGGCAGACAGGGCTGGGTTGGGGTGCGCGTTCAAGCAAATGGCTGTTCACTTTCCGAAAACACTCACACGGCCTTTGAATATCGCCTCCACTTTGAATTGTTTGCAAACGACAAGCCTACGAAAATGAGAATAGTTGGAGATCTCGGGATAAACTTGATTTATGGGGCGCTGCTCAACTGTTCTGAAGGGATGTCGTTTGTAGGCACACTATCTGATGAAGATTTTGTGGCTGCGCTGATGGATAATATTGACCTCGCAAACATCCGAATCGATCGAATCACTGTTGAGAAATATCAGATTACCGTAGCTAAGTCGAGCAGAGGCAAGCTGAGTGTCGTCCGCAAGACTTTGGAATCGAGTGAGCAGGCGAGTCGTTCTCGCGCGATGTGTATTGAGCTGATTAAAAACTCCACAGTTCATTGTGCAACATTTGCACCGTCCCAAGTACCGGCTGTTCCTTCCTATTCTGAGGAGATGCTCGCCGATGATAATTATTTACTGTGGACAAGATCCGCGTGTGATGTAGATGCGCTGCATTTGGAGAACGAGATGCTTAAGTGTGCTGCGGTCGCCTTTGCTCGGGACCTTGGACATGATCCTGCTCGGAACATTGATAGAGCAAAGATTCGCACAGCCATTCACCTCCCGATTCTTGGCATAGTGCCCGAAGAAAGGGATCAATCCGGCTTGTATATATACGTCTCTCGTGAGCTAGAACCACAGGCGAACCGGGGTCTCCGCGCAGAACTTATACGGAGCGCTCGCACGGAGGAAATTGCCACCCGGATTGATCGCATTGTCAAGTCGAAGCACATCGCGCTGATTTCGGAATTCAGTGCTTCTACGGAACTCATTAAATTTCTGAGATCGAGAACTCGTTTGCGGAAGGGGAACGCAAATGGCTGGAATAGAGAGATCGCCTTCGTATTGCGTGCAGACCAGCTTGTGGAACTACTGATTAACATCGCAACTCGCGTTAAAGATAGACATCCGTTGGAAATGATTGGAAGTATCATTCGTCGGGGAACGAGGCTGTACGTGTACCCATGCACATATACGCGGATTCTCGCCGGGAAAACGCGCTACGGGACGGAGATACGTAATGCGCTTAAACCCGCTACATTGAGGAAGCATGGGAATAACGACCGTGTTGGGTTTGCGCATCTGAAGGACGATTTATTGGAAGATTACTCCTCGCTAATCAAGTGTATGATAACCCCCGATTGCATTCGGGATTTACATCCACGAACGTCCAAATTCTTGGACACTCCGCTTCGGTCGCAAATAGAGTTCTGAACTTCTCGCCTTGTCGTTCTGACGTATGGACGGCGGCGCGTAGCGGGAAGCCGTAGCTTGGGGTTAAAGGGGAACAAGCTCAAAGGCTTAACGCGAAGCAGAGACGGCCAAAGGTCAGTCCGTATGAGTACGGCCAAGGGGCGCGAGTTCGCGAGTGCCGCTTGGACGGCTACTTCGTTTTCTCAAACACCATGCACACGTCATGCAGTCCGGGAATGAAGCTGCTGCGGTAGACTTTCCGGCTGCTGGACGCTCCGTGACTGAATCGGATGATGTCGGTGCAGTGCTGGCGAAGGCCAGCATCGAAAGCGAGTTGCTTGGTGTGGTAGGTGAGAGAAACGAATCCTGCTTCGCGGTCGGAATAGTCCCCCATGAGGATTGCGAACTTGCCGCCCGTGGCAAGGATGCTGGCGCAATTCCGAATGAACGCTGCGTAACGCTCCAAGAATATTTCCAGCGTTGGCGTGCGGGACAAGTCTCGCGGGTCGTCTGCGTAAAGCTTCTGACGCCAGTATGGGGGATGCGCCCAAATGAAATCGAATGTCGTGGGCAAAGTGCGGTAGCAATCAGCGTCGGCTGCATCAAAGCCTTGGTGAACGTCTTGCGACAGGCACGGGATGTTAAGCTCGCGGCATACGTCCGCGCACGTGCCGCTGCCGGTCATGGGGTCGAAGACGTTTTGCGGTTGGAAGTAGAGGAGCAAGTCGCGAATGAGCGTGCCGCCGCAATTACCGGGATAGCTGCGGCCGCCGTATTCACCCGCCCTGCTGAAGTGATACAGGCTGGTAAGGTGTGGCACGGGGCTGGCGTTGACGGGTGCCAGCGGGAGGCGGGCATATACCGGCTTGTTGTCTCGGATGGGCTGAGAGAACAAGGCGCGGGAGCGCGCTTTGGCATAGTACGGATTGATGAGGGAATTGGTCTGCATGAGTGAAGCTCCTTTGAGATGAAGGGCGGGCCGTGAAGCCCGCCCTGTTGATCGGTTACTCCGATTTGTCGGAAGCGACGCGGAGCGTGATGCGTCCGTCGAGTGGCACTGATTCAAGCTGGATGTTGAAGCCGTTGCTGTCCGCGTGTGCCCAAGCACTGCCAATGCGCGTCCAGAAGCTTTTGCCGTGTTCGCGGTCACGAACCTGATAGGCGATGTGGCTCGGTGAATTGGAAGCGGCGGGCTGTTTTTTGGTTGAAGTCGTCATGATGTAGTCTCCTCTTTTAAGTTTTCGGGCTGCGCCAATCGCGGCCTGATGGCAGGAGATAGAAGTCCCTTCCAGCCGTGGCGAAGCGCTACGGGCAATGCGGAAAAATTGGGGGAGACCTCTGGGGGAACCGATTTTCTGCTTGCGCGGCACGGCAGGGACTTCACCGTGCCATCAGAAAGGCCCGCGAGGCGTGGACAGAGACTTCCTTTAGGAGACGGCCAGAATGATCGGCAACAAACGGCCTGCGTTCTGTTCCTCAGACGCCGCGTGTACAACGAGGCCGAGAGCGGTACAGCAAAGCCATCGCCATCGCTCCTACAATCACCAGCGCGAAGGAAGTCGGTTCAGGCACTACGGCAACGTCGTCGATAAAGGACGTGACATCCAAATTGCCGCCGTTTCCGTAGTCAGTTCCGTAAATCGACAGAAGATTCGAGCCTGCTGTCACGGTAAACGGATCGCTCACATAGTATGTGAAGTTTGTCGCCACTGGCGGGGTAATGGTGTTGCCATAAGAGCCGAACGTTAGCAGCGTATTGTTGATCTCGACTTGTAGCGGATTGGCCCCTCCGAAGTTGCGCCCTTCGGCGTAGAAGCTCACCGTGTACTCCGAGCCAATGGAGAAACCAGACAGGGATTGCTGAACCATGCCTATTTTCTGAAGAACCCCGGCTTGAGTGCCGTCCGGTGCGTTTACTACACCGGTAGAAGGGCCCGCCGCCGCAGCGAATCCACCGTTGGCCGCGATCCCGCAGCCGCCATTGAAGAAGAGCCAGCCTGAGCCGCCCTGTTCCGCGAGCGACGGCGCGTCTTCATATTTATTGGGCGCGTTACTCTCACTCGGATTCTCAAAACTGGCGTTGGCCACGGAAATCTGCGCGTACGATGATGTCGCCACGGTCATCAACGCGAACGCCGCCATCACACCAAAAATCCCCCGCTTCATTGTCAGCTTGTTTTGCATGTTGTCCCTTTGTTCCTGTGTTTGTTGTTACCTCGCTTCTGCGACCGTGTTGACGGTCTCAAAAGCACGGCCTGGATGCAAGACAAAATGTGCAGTAAAGCGCACATTTTACAAGGCATTGCCTGTTACGTTTATCTGCATCAAAAACACCTCACAATTAAACGTCGTTGGACCACAAGTGCGTAAACTCCGCGAGGAAAAGGGGTGGACGCAGGGCGAATTCGCGGCAAAACTTCAACTGGCAGGATGGGATACGAGTCGGGAGTCGGTAACCCGTCTGGAAACGCAGGATCGGCGCGTTCCTGATTTGGAGCTTTTCGTCCTCGCCAGAATCTTGGGCGTCAGGACGGATGATTTGTTCCCGCGCAACTTGCGGGGGAAGATCAAGGCTCTCTGGCCGCATTACCGGGTCAAGCTCTCGCGGGGCCAGGTTCCGCCCGCGCCGTAACAGGTAGTCTGCGGACATGGACGGAGAGGGCCGACGTTATTAGGAGAACTTCGGATCGAAAAGTCTTGCAATGCGCGGGCGACGAGCGTACAGGCTGCGTTTGGAGAATGCGACGTACCGCAAAAAGCGTGTAGATAAAACATCACATAGATTTCGTGTAGCTTCGGCTACGGTCTTACTAGAAAACCGCGAATTTTCGTACACAGGACCGTCCGAGCGCGCGCCCCGCAAGGGCGCGGCTTGGCGTGCTCTTGTGGCAGGCGCTTCGCGGTGCCTCTAGTAGGGGTGCGTTGAGTACGCGCCCCTTTGGTCTGTGGCTCGAAGCGGTGAGGAGAGGCGAGCATGACAAGACGAACGTCAGTGATTCCTCTGATTTGGTTGTTGGCGTCCTCGGTCGTGACGTATGGGCAGACCTGTGGCATCACCAATCCAGCGCAGCCCTTCAGCGTCCTCAGTATTACTCGCGCCACCAATAGCGTGACCCTCGCATGGAAACCGACGTGCACGAATTACGCCTTTGGCGTTTTTAGTACCGACCAGCCTCTTACCACCAATAGCCAATACCAGTCTCGCGCGGGCATGTGGGGCAGTCTCTCAGGAACCAGCGCGTGGACAGATTTCGGCGTCACGAACCGCCAGCGGTTCTACAAGATTCTGAGAATCGAGCCAACACCGACAAGTGACTGGAACGGCGACGGGTTGCCAGATGAGTGGGACTTGCAGTACGGCCTCAATCCGTTCGACCCCAGCGTTGCCACCAATGACTTTGACGGCGATGGGTACAGCAATTACGACGAATTCCTGATGGGGACCGACCCGACCAGTACCAACGACCCGATCACGGTGTACGTCGATGCCGCCAACACCAATGGTGTTTACGACGGCTCGCAGGCGAATCCGTTCAACTCGATTCAGGACGCCATCGAGAGTTCCGTGGATGTCAATTCAAACTTGGCGATTCGTGTGCGTCCCGGCAGCTACTACGAACCTGTGAGCAATTTGCAGTACGACCCGTATTCGGGTGATCTGGTGAGCACCCGACTGTTCCTGTTCATCTACGCAGCCAATCAGGATTGGTCGCTCTCTACTGATCCCGGAAGCCACGTTATTGACTCTCTGGGTTTCCAACACAGAGACCTGCTGTTGTTTTCCAGCGCGCCGCCTGCTCCCGCAGTAGAGTTCAACGGTGTGACACGCGCCCGCATTAACGGATTCACGATTCGTGGCGGCCAAGGAGTTTACGGCGGCGGGGTTTACGCATCTCCGACAAACAACGGGCCGATCTACATTTCCAACTGCATCATCGAAAAGAACGGTGGCTCTGACACGGAAGCCGGTGGCATTTATATTCAGGCGGGAACGAATTCGATGATTTACAACACGGCAGTAGCGAGGAATGTCGGCGAAGTCGGCGGAATCTACGACGTGAATGGGATACGGATTTGGAATTGCACCATCGTCAGCAACACGACACTGGACGCAACCTTCGGGGCGGTCACCGGAGGTTCGGGTGCTCCGAACATCCGCAACTCCATCATCTGGAGCAACGGATTTGACGCGATTGACCTCTACTTCGCTAACGCGGATTATTCGACCTTTGGCAGCAATGAATTTGTCACGGCGGGCTTGCACAATCTGTCCATCGACCCGATGTTGGTAAACATACTCTTCGGGAATTACCGCCTGCAAGCGAACTCGCCGGTCATTGGTGAGGGTGTGTCGCTCCCGATTGAGCAACGGGACTTGTACGGCAACCCGCGTCCCGTGACTGGGCGCTTTGACATCGGGGCAAATGAATATACGGATTCCCTAGGCGACGGGATTCAGGACGATTGGAAAATCAAGTATGGTCTGAGTCTGACCGTAAGCCAAGCAACGCAGGATCCGGACGGAGATGGACTTAACAATCTTCAGGAGTACAACAACAATTCCAATCCGAACAATCCCGACACGGATGGCGACGGCATCAGCGACGGGCCACTCGTACCTACGGGAAGCGGGCTGCAACCCGGTCCCGACCCTGACCCGACTACACCTGATCTGGTTTTGAACACTGTGTTTTGGGATTATTTCTTCGAGGATACTTTCTTGATGTACGTGGATGGCAACCCACAATGGATCAACCTGCCGCCGACCTCGCCTCGGCCCGTCGTTTTGAATGGATATCACATCGGCAATCATGTCACGTTTCAATGGCAGGTTCTGGACGACCCCAGCGGCGAGCCATATCTAGTGTTTTATGTGCCGCAGACTACTTCCGGCAACATCATCCCTGACGTGGATGCCACGCCAATCAATGAGATTCAGTTTGGGTTTGGCGACTATGCCCCACCGGACGGGCCTTGGGGCTTCACACTCGCGCAGACCACTCCTATGAACGCCGAAGTCTGCGCGGGGTTCGATAGTGAGACACCGCTTTTGACGCGTGGAGCCCTGCCCGCGCTCTCGGTTCCTCAGGGGGGCACGAACACGCTCACGGTCGCTATCAACCCGGCCAGCGTCGTCGGCCAGATTCTATTTCAAACCACTAACTCAACCACTGCCACCGCTTCACCATCCAGTGCGTCAAGTGCGACGCAGTTGGTTACGGTCGCAGGACTGGCGACTGGCAACTCTATCACGACCAACCAGCTTATCGTGCTCGGCTACGGAGCACAGAATACGTTCACCACTACATGCTCGAAGGTAAACATCGACATCCTGCCACAGCGCACCAATATCACCGTCGCCCTGTACAGCGTGAGTATTAAGTCGTCCACGGGTTTCGTTTATCCGGGGCCTACCAACGTGCCATCGAACACGGAATTACAATCTTACCTCGCTTCGCTTTATGGTACGCAGGCCAACGTGTCGTTTACCGTGTTGCCGGTGACAAACGTCGCCGTCATGTATGACACGAACGAGAATTTCAAACTGGATTGGAACCTCAATTCGTTTGCCGGTGAAACGGAGACCATTTACGACGCGGCGCATACCAGCGGGACCAATGTGCTCAACGTGTATTACGTCAATGCCTTGACCAACGCAAACGTGATCCAGCAGGCTGAGGGAGTTACATATTACCTCACTTTCCATGCGTCGTTTATTCAAGACACACATCCGAGCAGTAGCGTCAACTTGACGGCACACGAATTGGGCCACTCCCTGGCAAATCTTCCGAATACAGGCGGCCTCGGCACTTCAGCCGGCGGCGTGCCGGGCTTTCCGGACCAGCTCATGTGGTATCAAGATGAAACCAACAACCCATGTCGGCTGATTCAAAGGGAGTGGGAAGGACTTAACAGCGCAGCACAGCGGCCGCTGCCATAGAGTTGGAGGACCCTGAATATGAAATTATCACTGAGGATTCTTTTCAATGTAGCTGGCACGATGATCCTTTTGACCACACTATCGCCAGTTTGCGAAAACAGCTACGCCCAAGCGGAAACGCTCGATCACAGAGTGGCGCGCGGAGATGGGGACGCCTTCATCGAGGCGGCGAATCACAACAGGTACGACCTGATTCCGGCATTGGAGAAATTTCCTGACGATAGTACAGCCCAGTTGGCGTTGGCTAGGTTAGGGGTGAAACAATATGTGGGTTTATTTGTAAAACAATTGACCGATACCACCAACTCCGACCTATACGCCTATTACAGAAATCGAGAGCAGCGCGACCCGAAGACGGCGGAATATATGACCAAGGTCAACGCGCTGCGGAGCCTTCTCTTCATCAACGACAAATCCACGGTGCGAGTGATTGTGTCGGAATTGGATGATACGAACCGGCCCCCCGTGCTCGCGCAAGACATGGTTTGTGAGGCTCCCTCTGCTGGGGCATATCGGACGTTGGAGCGGATGAACTTGGAAAATGCCCCTGTCGTAGACAAGGTGAAAACCGGCGATACCAGAGCAGAGCAAGAAGCATTTGAGAAGTGGATGGAGCAACATCCTGGACAGGCACCCACCGCCAGTCCTGAAGAGCATATTGCGGCTTGGAAAAAGTGGTGGCAGCAGAACAAAGACAAGTATCCGTAATTTGGCTCACCACGGAATTCAGAAGGCCTCATTTTTCCCTCGAAAGTCTTAGTTACGGAGTGGGTGGGGACTGAACTGGAGACATGGCCTCAGACTCTTTAGCGATGAGGCTGTGGAGACGGTATACGTGACGGCCAACGAGAAGAAAAATAATCCCCAACAAACCCCACGAAACCAATGCACAACAGTTGGCCCAAAGTTGAAACAGGCAGCCTGTGGCGAAGTAAAGGAACACGATGTAGAAGATCGAGAAAAAACTGGAAATGCGGATGTACTTCAGGGAAGGGTGCGTCTTGCGTCGTCTTAAGTCCTCATACGGTTTCTCAAACGCCTCGGCTGCCTGTTTATTCGCCTCGAAGACGCCGTGAAACTTAAGAGAGGTCAAAAGACCCAGCAGACTTAAGATCGCAGTGAAAATCAGGAACAGGCTTAAGAGTCGAGGGTCTATTTCGGAAGGGTTTTTTCGCTGTATATAAGCGATCGATGCACCGGTGATTGCGACGTATACAGTCATGTAGGCCTGGCGCAGGGTTTCAGCGTGACGCGCATGTTCCCAGCGTTGATTGTAAATCGCAATACGTTCGGAAGTTTTATTGTCTTCCATGATTAGCTCCTTCTAAAGAGCGGTTAGCGCTAGCTTCGCCCCAGCGCCTGAACCTGAGGCGTTTCCGTCGCCAGATTATCTGGCGCGACGGCGCGTTTTGCCTTCCTCAGTTCCACCTGCCTGTGAATATCGGGGGCAACGCCTGTGGGGATGCCCGCCGTTTCCTGCAACTGCATTTGCTTCTGGTCTGCCTGCGGGCCGTCGTAATGTTTTGCCACTTCACCTTGGATTTCAGCGGCGACCAGTCCGTCGAGAATATCCAAGTCCTGCTCAAGCATTCTCTCATACAGGGCCTGCTCGTAAATGTAGAGAGCAAGCGCGGAGAACAAAACCCATGCGCCTAGCGCCCGCGACAGCAGCGCGAGAAGCAGACCTGCGATAGCGCAAGCGAGCGGATCAAGGAAGCGATAGATTCTGCGTTTGGCGTGAAAAAACGGCGGGATGGGAAGCATTTCAAGGTATGAGAGACCGGGACTGTAGGTGTGCCAGCGCACACCCTTGGCGAGATCGCCCCAGCGGAGATAGCGCTGGTAAAGTCCAAGGCCGAGCATGGCGAGTGCGTAAATCACGAAGAGGGAAGCAAATGGCTTGGCGACTCCGCCCGCGACCGCTGAGACCACCAGAATGATGACCGTCATTATGACAAGCCAAATGGGTTTCATCATGCGGAAGCCCAATTTGTGGCGGATGAAAACCATTACCGTTATGGCGGGAAACAAAGAGAGCGCCTGAATGAGTTTCGCTTTCTCGAAGATCGTCATGTCTTCATATTTCTGTTGGGGCATGGTTCCTCACTTTTGGTTGAATGTTAGTATTCTGTAAGGCAGGTATTCCTCCCTGCCGCCGACATTGTTGGGAAATCGGGCGCCGCCGTTGTAAACGACGGCCTCGACCTGAAAATTATGCAGCGCCCCGCCGCGCTTCAAGGTGGTGAAGCGGGACGGCTCAATGTAGTAGCGGCGCTGCTCGCTGCTGGTGACACCCGAACTCGCCCGCGACTCTTCGTCGCCCGACCGCCCTACGTTCGTGCTGGTGACACCCATCCATCGTTCGCCCAGGAGTTTTGCCGCCCACTCGTTTGTCTCGCCGCTGTTCTGGCAAAAGAATTTGGCCTGCAAGTTGCCAAGCAAGGAATCCACGGCGTCGCTGTTGCCCAAAACGCGCCTGTAGCTCTCGCGGTTTTGGGTCAGGTACACGGTGCATCCGCCTGCGGACCTGGCGACGGCCTGATACTCTGCATCGAAGTCGCTCACGAAATTCTGCGCCTCGTCCGCCCACAGGAACACGGGACGCAAGTAGTGGTCTCTCTCGGTGGGCTGTGTCCGTCGTAAGACGGCTACTTGGAAGCAGTATTTCCAGACGAGATTGGCAACCCTTCCCGCCAGGCGAAACTCCTGCACTGGCAAATCGACGATGATGATCTTGCCGCCAAAGGCGTCTTCGGGTTTGACGTTCGTATCGGACGAAAAGAGCTTCCTCAAGGGTCGGGTAATGAGCGGACGCACCAGAATGGAAAACGTGAGACTAATGATGCTACGGGTTCGCTCCGACAGGGTGGGGTATTCCTGTAGCCAGTAGTTTTTGCACTGCTCAAAATCCACCCTCGTTTCGTCCCCTGCCTTGGCCGTGGCTTTGTCCGCCTCTTTGATGATGGCGGCACAGGTACTTGACTCCTGCCACTTGGGGTCGCTTATTTGAGCAAGGCTCAAGGGGGCACTGCTTACGATCGAGCGCAGCAGAGTGAGGGACAGACGCAACCCCGCGAAAACGGGAAGATCCACCAGATTGCTATTCAGGTGGTGGAGCGCATCCTCCCAAAACTTATTTTCGCCCGACCCGCCTTGCGCCTTCCCAGCAGAACGGGCGATGGCCCCTGCGATTTCGTCGAGCAAGGCGACAATGTTGATGGTCAGGCCACCGCCTTCTTCGGGGCGGCTGGCCTCCCATTCGAGGAAATTGAACCGCCATTTGCCGCTGCTGTCGATGATGATGAGGTCGCCAGTGCGCCCCGTATCGGCAGCCCATTTCTCCCACTGGCGGCGCTCGTCCTTCTTCGCGCAAAGCACCAGTCCGCCGAAATCGGCGGCAAGGTAGCCGTAGGCAAGGTGCTTGGCGGGGCCGCTGGTCTTGCCACTGCCAGTTGCACCAAAGACGCAGACTCCCGTTTGCGCGTCGGCCAGCCGAAAGGCTTGGCCGTTGCCCCAGTCGCGCAATACGGTCTGCGGATGGAAATCCGGCAGGTCTGCGTCGTCCTCGCCCACGGGCGGGATGCTGCCAAATGTGTCCCCCGCCCGCAATCCCAAAAGGGGCGCAGAATGGCCGTAGGATTGGCTCTGCGAGGGGCAACTGGCGGTGGTGGGTGGGGTAGTAGCAGGGTGCCAAGGGAACGCAGTCCCTTGGGCAGGGTAGAAGGGCGGCACGCCCTGACTGACGGGGTATCGGGGGTGGCAACTCCTGATTGCCAGTCCAGAGCGGCAAGGCTCTGGCGCGCATCCAATCGGCGCACGGTTGGGCAGGGATGTGAAGGGCGGCACGCCCTTGCAGGCAGGGCAGCCACGGCTGTCCGATGCAAGCAGGGATTCTAAGGGACGGCTTCGGAGTCCCTTCAGCGCGGAACATCGCTTGCGATGTATAACCGCGCTGTTCGTCGCAATTTCGCTCCGGCCACTGTCGTGGCCGTCGCGGCTCCTCAACGCTCGCCCTCAGCTCGCCTTTGGCTTGCTTTCTGGCTCGCGGACGGTAACGGACAAACACTCGCAAAATGGCTCTGACAGCCACTTTCAGAGGGACAGGACTCGCGATTTCTGATATACTGTTCGGAAGTGAAGGAGGTAGGCGACTGGTAAGCTGTATGGCAATATACCGGTTGGAAGCAAAGATCGTAAGTCGAGGAAAAGGACACTCTGCTGTTGCTGCCGCCGCCTATCGCACTGCCGCAAAAATTCTAGATGAGCGTGCGGACAAAACTCACGACTATTCCAGTCGCACAAAAGGCGTCGTTGCGTCGGTCATTCTGAGGCCAGAGAATTCGCCCGAATGGACGGCCAAAACAGCCTCGCTTTGGAACACCGTCGAACTCTCCGAAAAGCGCAAGGACGCTCAACTCTGTCGTGAGTTCATTTTGGCCGTTCCAAGGGAGCTTTCCTCCGAGCAACAATTTCAACTTTCGGTGGAGTGGGCACAGGCCGAACTGGTGAGCCGTGGCATGGTCGCCGAAGTGTCGCTTCACAATCCCAAGAACGCGAAAAACCCGCACGTTCACATTCTCGCCACACTGCGGACATTGGACGGCGACAAATTCAGCGCCAAAAAATCCCGTGAGTGGAACGAAAAAACGCAGTTACATGATTGGCGCGAATCATGGTGCAAGGCGGAAAATGCCGCTCTGGAAAAAGCCGGTCGCCCTGAGCGTGTGGATCACCGCTCGCTCAAAGACCAAGGCATAGACCGCATCCCAGAGCCGAAAATCGGCAAAGAGGCGATGGGGTTGAAAAAACGCGGCGTGGTCGAAGATCCGGTACGGTTTCAACTGGTGCGGTACGTCAAATCCCTTAACTTCGCCCGCCCGTGGCTCCGTGCCATTGAAAAGGCCGGGGAGATTTACCAGCAAGGGGCGGGCACTTCATGGTGGGAGCGTTCGCTGCTGCTGGCTTCCGAGACGGGCAAGGCGGTCAGGAACAAGGTGCTGGACGCATGGCAGGCAATGAGCCGCGCCCGCATACCTGATCACGGCATACCGAATTCGTCCAGGGGACCAGAGCAAGACATGGACAGGTCAAGGTGACGTATGGCGGATGACATTCTAGCTCAATTTCGCAAGACACCCTCCGCGGCGTCGCTCAGCGCGACGCCGCCAAAGGACACGGATGAGTATGTCGCCTTCGGCACGAAGGACAAAGTCAGCCGCCTGCGGATACGCAGCGCGGGGGACCTCACGAACGCGCCCGGTTACAACGTCCTGCTCAACGTCGTCTATGACGGACGGCAGGGTACGCACTTCATGTTGGTTTACACCGTGCTCATGGTGCTCGTTCGCGGAAGGAATTTGCAGAGACTGGTTTTTGCCATCGAAAACGGGATGGCGGACTACATTCAGGAATTCGACGCAGCGCGTTGGCAAAAACCAGCGGACGCGAGCGCACCGTTTATCGAGTCCATCGAGGTCAAGGTGGTGGAAAAAGGGTCAGAGGCGTCGGAAGTCGAAGCCGCCCGTGAGTCTGGTCAGCAGTTACAGCGTTAGGGGAGTATCGCAGTGTTCATTTTGTTCGTCGTTCCGTCCGCACCGAGTGTGATATAGCTTGCGCGTGAGGGGCGTCTGCGTATTCTTTCTGTTTGGCGTTCGATAGCGCAAACTAAACCAAATCTAAAGGAGACCTATGGCACCAACTGATAAAGAGCTAGACGGCATCTCTCTTCGGGATGCATATTCAGCTATCCGCATCTGGTATCAAGCTCATATTGATGAGCCTCTAAAGAATGGAGACGTTTACCGCAAGAATTCTGCACCGCTAGTTCGAGCACTTCCAGCCGCCTCAGAAATGTCTGACATAGAGATTGTCGCTGTATTTGCCGAGGTCATCGCTGGTCGTCTTGAATGGGCGTATGAAAAGTGCGGAGATAAGATGGCCGCGTACGCGAAAGCTGCCTTGGAAACGAAAGGCCGTTCGTATTCTCTCACGCCCGATGAGACGAAAGAGTTGCAGACAAGTGATCTCTGGCGCTTTCTTAAACGATGAGTCGCACAGAACGCGCTCATTTCAGCCGTCGGATTTTGTCGTGACAATTGTATCTGATTTCATAGAATCCTTTCAAAGAAAGGCGATCCATGAAAAGAACCCTTCTTCGTGTGATGTTTTCGCTGTTCGTCTGTTGCCAAGGTTATTCTCAACATGCTCAAGCAGCCGCTACCAATCCCGTAGACCCTGCCATCATTACGCAACTCACGGGTACATGGACGAATCAGTTGCGATCAACACTGACTATCACCAAAATTGATCCAACGACGGGGCAGATTTCTGGCAACTACACAACGCCATCTGCGGGTTCGACGCAGTATCCGTTAATTGGGTGGGTTAATACACAACCACCTTCAACCAATCATCCCGATAATGCCGTTGTTATCTCGTTTTCGGTTCGGTGGGGCGATATAGGTAGCGTTGCCGCTTGGAATGGCATTTATACCACGAACAACAAGCAGTCCACTATTACCGGACAGTGGTTGCTTTCCAGGCCAAACAGCGATTTCTCGTGGGACCATGTCTTGGTCGGTCAAGACCAGTTTCATCGAGTGCAATAAGTATACGTGCCGTTTGGTGCGGGTGATCGGAATCGAACCGATACTCCTTGTGGGAACGGGTTTTTGAGACCCGCGCGTCTACCTGTTCCGCCACACCCGCTTGAGGGTATCTCTATAGCGGCGAAGAAAGATTCCGCCAATAGATATTGCAGCCCGCCAGTCTCGCTCAGTCCTCGTCGTTCGGCGTGGGCTTGTCTTTGTTCCTTTTTGGTTTTGGCTTGCGCACGTTGATGGCTGCGGCATCTAGCGTGTTTTTGATATGTGATGCGTAGAACTTCTCAATCATCTCAACACTGGTGCGACAGTTTTTTGCGACCTGATAGATGTCCGCTCCTTCCATCAAGCGCAAACAAATGTAGGTATGTCTGAGGCTGTACGCTGTGCGGCGATTGCCGTCGCGATCAAACTTCAGATTTAGCTCTTTCAAAATGGCGTTCAATAGCTCGCGCTGGGTCTTGCCAAAAATCCGATCCGTCTGCTGCGGGTTTTTGCGCTTCCGTAATCTCTGAAAGGGCATGACCGCGCCCGTCATGCCCTTGCAGTAGCCAACACCGCGCTTGCCGCGTACTTCGATTTCGAGGATGCGTTCGCCCGTTGCTTCATCGGTGACGATGGCAACGTCTCGAAATTCGAGGCGGGCGGCCTCGTCTGGCCTCAAGCCAGTGTTGGCCATGAAGAGAACGTAGTCGTGCAAGTCCTCGCACGCCTTCCTCCAACGTGGTTTCTTCGGGTTTTTCGCCCTCGCGCGTGTCGCTTCGTATAACCGCTTATACTCCTGCGGCGAAAACCATGCCCTGTGAGAAATCTTGCTCGAACTTTTGTACGGTGCGGAGAGGTCGGGCAGATAGGGCAGCCAACCGTGGCGGTTGGCTGTTTTTAGAACGTGCCGCAACGTCACAATCTCTTGGTGAAGGGTGCTGCGGGCTGGTCGGAGCGGCTCTCCCGTCCTCTTGTCTCGGAGAGGTTCGCCTGTTTTCGGGTCTTTGCGCGGCGTGGCTCGATGGATGCGATATTCCTGAACTAAACCGGGGGTGATTTCTGACAGAACCTTGTCGCCGAAAAAGGGGAGCAAGTGGACACGAAGTTTTAATTCAAACTGTTTCACATACGCGGGACTGCGTTCGCCAGCGGTGATGACTTCGTACTCATGTAGGAACTTCTCAGCGGCATCCTTGAACGTCTTGCCGATCTTAAGCTCACCCGCACGGCGTTTGCCTTTCAGTTCAAGATACCAGTCCTCAGCGAAGTCCTTCGCATGGGCAAGGCTTTCCTCTTTCGTGGAGATCCGCCAATTTTTTCCTGCAAGGTAAGTTGAGCATTGCCAATGGCTGCTGTTTTCCCTGCGGTAGACATGCAGCTTACCTCCCATCAACTCGTGGTGCTCTGGCATGTCCACCTCCCGAAAGGCCAGCAATCGAATATTTGCCCGAGAATGGGCGAAATTTGTGTAAGGTATGTGTAAGACTTTTTCCGGCTTCGGTCAACGGAAAGATGACTGATTTTACTGGTGATTTCGCGGTTGTTTTGTTTTCGCGATTCGCTTTTGAGTCTACTTTGGTCTCAGATAAGATACTGATAAAACGTATCAATTTGGCGCGATTACTGTGTATGTGTAAGAGAGTGTGGAAGAAAATGCCGCTTTTGGCACTTTCGTAGTATGCATTGCTGGCTTCTACCCACAAACTGTAGTGGGCGGTGAGATTCTAGTTGTTTTCTCGCTTGCTCAGGACAGGCACTCTCAATGCCCACCATGATATAGCAAGCGAAACAACGAATGAAAGCGTCCAGGCCAGAATCGCCAGCACAAAATCAATTCTGTCTATCTCATAATGATCGAGCTTGTAGTGCTCCCATCCAGGCAGAATACCACGCTGTGCTAAAACAATTTCTTCGATCCGCATCAGATAATTACCAATGCCGGAAATCCGAAGTGCGAGAATCAAGCAATGAACGCCGCTCACGAGTATCAAAAGAGGAGGGATAAACCAGATTGAACGTGTTCCTAAACGATGCATATTCACGAGAAGCCACACGTAAAGAGCAACTACTGCAATGGCTGCATAAGTCTCCGTGCTGTACAATTGACCCATACTGAACAGGATTTCTTCTCGCAGCATTTTATACTGTTCAAAGTAAAATGCGTTTATGTCCATGAGAGCCTTATTTGATCAACAAGACGGCTGTCCATGCTATGATGAATAGAACAGGTATTAGGCTCCACGGACCCATGAAGCGAGCGAGAGCGTTGGGCGGAGGAAAACCCATTACGTCTGGCCCTGTATAAGACTTTGGTTTGTGCTTCTCCCACCAATCATATTGCCGCCACATCGCCCTTGTGGCGTAGGTGACAACAATCAACACGATGACGGACATAAAAAAACCGAGAAAGCAAAAAACAAAGACCAATCGGTGGGAATTCGGTTTGTCCCATATGAAACCAAGAACGGCGAACAAGATTCCCTGAACCGTCGTCAGCCATGATAGGCGCTGATTGATGAGTTCATCTTCTCTCTGAATCATGGATCGGATGATTTCATCTTCATGACGCGGAGGTAGTTGGTCGGGAGGGTGATTCATTTGTGTTCGCGCATCTTGCGGCCTTGGTCGGATTCCTTCGGCTCTTTGCGAGGGCCCTTCGGACCACCTGACTCTACCTTCTTCCCGCGCTCAAGGCTCTGGCTCTGACGGCTCTGGCTGCTTCGTGGGACTTTCAGGCTCAACGGTCGGGGTCTGTTTGGTTTGCTGTTCCTGCTCGTACTGATCCCGCACCGCGTCTTTCACCGTGTCGAGACTTTGTTCCGGTGTGCGTTGCTTGGCGAGGGCAGCACGATACGCCACACTGAATTCGTGCAAGACCAACTGTTCTCTTTGTGATATTGCGGCCATGTCAGGCAACGAGCGACTTGGCTTCCTCCAAGCATCGCCCGATCTTCATACGAACATTATCATACTTCAGGTCTTGTTCTTCCGCAATTTCTGCGTAGTCCAGACCGATCACAAAGTGTCGCCACAGCAGGTCGCAGCATTCTGGCTTGGATGCGGTGAGTAGTTTCATCGCGTATTCGAGATCAAGCCGTGTCTGCGGCGAGAGCGGCGTGTCCTGCGCGGCCTCAATCAGCCGCAACATTTCTTCTGGTGGCATGGGCAGGGTTCGCTCGGCTGCCTTCTGGCGGTAGTGGTCGCTCAACTTGTTTCGGGCAATGCGGTAGCACCATGCCCAAAACTCTTTCGGTGTGTCGCCCTCAAACTTCTTCAGGCTCTTGGCGACCGCCGCCAAAGTTTCCTGCAAGGCGTCCTCGGCGACATCGCGGGAAACGCTGCTGTATACGAACAAGCGCAAATCAGGCTCAATACGGCGGAAGATTTCTTCTGCGAGCCGAATGCGCTCGTCGATTGCATCGGCAAATCGGTATGTTCGGACAAGTTTAATAATCTCGTCCATGCCCTGCAATTAAAGGATTTTCGCGCGGGGGATGCAAGCCAGAACCAGCGAAAATCGCTGTTCGGTTTCGAGCGCGAGGTGCGACTGTTCTTGTGATGATAACGCTGACTTGCAAATCGTACCGAGCGCGAACGGAAGGCGAAGGCATCGTTCTGGATATTGACGATGCACAGCCAACGAATTTCGTGCCTCAACTGATGAGCCGGACGGATGTGGCAAGCCGTCTGCATATCAGCGTCCGCAAGGTTGCGGAGATCGCTTCATCGGGTCGCCTGCCTATTTTGCGCGTCGATGGCGCTGTCAGATTCAAGGAAGAGGATGTTCTACGCCTGCTCACCGAGAATCAGGGTCCGAAGCCGCGTTTGCTCTCCTTGTCGTCCTCCCGCATGAGGTCGTAAGTCCTGCGTCGGTATTCAACTCCGCTTCCATTTCTAATCGTCAGGTTTTTTCCTCGGTTGGCCCACTCAGCGCTGACCGTGACTGTCTTAGCCGGTGGCGCGCAACGTTCAAGGCTGCTCACTTCCGCGCTGGCGCTTGTGCAGTGTTGCCCCGCGACTGCGGCGCTTCGCGGCCCCTCCCGTCGCACTTGTCACCGGCTCTTACGCCTCGTTCACGTCAGGCCAATTAAGGCCAACGAGTACGAGGAGAAAACAATGACCATTATCAGTTTCGCTTTGCTTGTCACCGCCTTCTCGCAGTTCATTTCTGCGATTGCGGCTTTCGTCACGGCGATCCGCCGTCGCCGATAACCACGGCGGCTATGCCGCCGCGATTTTTTTGGGCTGCCTCCGTCTATGCCAGCAAGCGGCGTCGCTATTTTGAAGGTCGTGAGGGGGGCGCATTTCCTCTGCCCCCTCCCGATGGATTGCCCGTTGTGCTCGGCCAGTTCCCTCCGTTGCCCTTGCCTCCACTGCTACTCTTGCCACCACTGCCTTTGCCTCCGCCGTGTGAACCACCTTTGCTCATAACGTGTCCTTTCTCTGCTCCTGTTTGGTTGTCCTTGGCTGTGGGGAACCTGTCGTCCAAAACACATTCTATGTCAATCAGACCGCTACGAATTATCACGCCACGCCTCGGCGGCTGCTTATCGGCACGACGTTCGCCGCCTGTGTGGGGATGATGCTCCACCACACTGCCGCTTCTTTCGGTGTAACAAGTTCCCTGTAGTGTCTAAACACCATGTTCGGGGTGTTTCCCATTTCGAGCGCGACCTTGGCCGCGTCCTGGCACTGCGCCAAGCGATACGTCGCGTATGAGTGGCGCAATCCGTTCTTCGGCCAGCGGATGCCAAGTTCTTTCGCCAGCGTGGACGCCGTGCGCCCTATGCGAATCCACGGACAGACCTTGCCTGTTTTCTCGTGGTAGGGCGCAAGCCACGCCTGCAAGTTCGGCTGGATCGGCACAAGGCGGCGCTGCGCAGTCTTGGCCTTCCTCGCCTTCACTTCAACGAATCCCTGCTCAAAGCGAATGTCCTCCCATTCCAAGCGCAGAAGCTCCGCGTGGCGGAGTCCTGTAAAGGCTCCGAGCGCGAGGAATGGCACTAGGTCGGCATCCGCTTTGGCGATCACTTTCGCCAGTTCTTGCGGGCTGAATATCTCAATCTCCGTGCCGTTGTCCTTGGCGCGGGATAACTGGTCGGCTTCCGTGGCACGGTCGCGCAGGAGATAGCCGCGCTGTCGTGCGAAACGCCAGAGCGTCACGACAAGGCTTCTGTAATTATTCCGTGAGCGTATCGAACCCGGTAGCGACCGCAACCAGTCCTCAAGCTGGCTTTGGGTCACTTGGCCTATTGAACCTGAAAACGCAGCGGCGATATGGGGCAAGCGAGTTTTCAGGTCTCTGAGATAGGCGGCGCTGACACCATCCCGCTTCTTTGCCTCTACGAATTCGTTGCCAATCTCGCTAGCTGTCTTGGCGGGCAGGTTCGTTGGATTGTGTCTGAGGTAGAAGTCCACCGCATCGTTCAATGACGCTTTCTGCAGCCTGTTTCTGGCCTTGGCGTAGGCTTCCACGGCGTCATGCAACGTCACGGCAAACGGTTTGAGCACCTCAAGGGAGCGTGCGTAGGAGTCGCGGTCTGCGCCCGTCAGGGTGAGGCCAGCGGCTTTCTGGCAGTCGATGGCGGTCGCAACTTCTTCCGCCCGCTTGATTGCTTCCTCGCGCGTTGCGCGGGTCTCGCGCTTGCGCTGTCCGTCTTGGTAGTAGCTGAGACACCAGCGGCCAGAGGACAGTCCGTAGACTGGAATCTTGACCGAGCCAACGCTGACAAGAAACGAGCGTTTCATATCTCGGCGTGAAGGTAGCAAGGTTGTCACGGTTTTGTCACGCCAAAAGCAAAACTTTCGTTTTGCTTAGGAAAAGTGGTGGAGGCGGTGGGAGTTGAACCCACGTCCTCTGCAAAGCAACCGTGAATGACTACATGCTTGTTCCATCTTTGGGTCTCGCCCGGCGCGCTGCCGATGGACAGGCCACGCGACGCGCCAGCCTCCAGTTGAATTTTCGCCCGGGGCCCTGAAGACAACAACCACGAGCTAACCTGCTATCATCGTCTCAGCCCACCAGCAGGTGTCGCGGGTGAGACGTCGCGGTCAATTAAGCCGCGAGTGCGAGTTCTTGGTTCGCAGTTATGTGTTTGTCCGGTGTTTAACGAGGCCTCCGAACCACCTCGGCATGCCGCTCACGCTTTCTTCACAAAGTCGAATCCGTTTCGCCCCCATGAAAATGCAGCGTTGTGTGACGCGGGCAATATAGCGGACGACCCGGGGGAAAGCAAGCAGGCAGGGCCAGGCGCGGGCAAAAAAAAATGCGCGCGCAGTGGCGTGAACCACCGCGCGCGCGGGTTGAGAGATCAGCCTGTTCTTCGGTCGGAGGAGGCGCCGACCTTGATGGCGTTGGGGGGATTCGAACAGTTGACTCTCAACCCGTGACGCGCGGAAGGGCCGGGTCCCCGGGGGACCCGGTTGCTTCCGCTATAAAGCAGGCGCTGGCCCGCCATGAACGGTATATCCTGCGCACCCCGCGCAGCCTGCTTCACGGCCAACCCTAGAGCCAGCGCCAAAAACGGGTTAGTGTTTATTCGGTTGTGCATGAATCGGCGAGCTGGAGAGCTTCGCCAAAATGAAATGGTTGTTTGAGGGCTTTTTCGCCCTTCTTCGAACGTCCGGCGCCGTCCCACGGCTGGGACATGCGGCCGGCGCAGACGACGACGTGCGCATGCGGGCAGCGCTTTTTGATGGCATCGGCAAGATGCTGGGCGGACGCGTTGGTGAGCGCGGCGTCGATGAACGCCACGTCGATGGGGTTGTGCTGGACGAACTCCAGCGCGGCACGAGCGCCATCACGCACTTCCACGCTGCGATTCGGCGCGCGGAGGAGCCCGGCCAACATTTCGCGCATCGCGGCGTTTTCGTCGACGATGAGCACCCGGTAGATTTCCTGTTTGTTGGCTTCGATCATTCCCTTGTCCCTGCCTGTGCCTGAACGCCTGTTTCCTTTAACGCCTTATCTGCCTAACGCCTGCAAACGCCTTACACTGTCCGTGGATAGCAGTGGGTATGCCAACACCCTTGAAGGGGCCTAAAATGCAGGAATCGCGAGGAATGGCGCACCGGGCAAATCTCAAAAAAGAGGAAGGCAGTAGGGGAAGTCCTGCGACAGAATCATCAATGCGGCAAACCGAAGAGGTAATAAATCAGGCACAAGAAACCAAGCGAAACGGCGCCCCAACTCAGTTCGCGATAGCGCCCGGAGGCCAGTTTCATGATGGGATAGACGACCAGACCCGCGGTCAGACCGTTCGCAATATTGTAGGTGAACAGCATCATTGTAATTGTGACGAACGCCGGCACCAGCTCGGTCATGTCGTCAAATCGAATCTTCCTCACAGAGCCGAGCATGAGCACGCCAACGGCAATGAGGGCTGGGCCGTAAGCGAAGCGGAGGTTTTGCAGCGGCTCAACGAGGGGAATAAAGAACAGGGTTGCGGCAAATAGCGCCGCGGTGGTTACGGCTGCGAGCCCGGTGCGCGCGCCCTCGCGAACTCCCGTTGCCGATTCGATATACGCGCCGCTGGTGGAGGTGCCGACAAGCCCACTGAACATGCAGGTCAACGCATCGACCATCATTGGCCGCTCAATTTTGTCGAAATTGCCCTTTTCGTCGACCAGTCCTGCGGCGGCACCCACGCCCACGAGTGTCCCGAGCGTATCCAGGAAGCCCATGAGAAAAAGCGTCAACAGAATTGGCAAAAAGCTCAGCCGAAGCACGCCGGCGATATCCAGTTTAAAGGCGATCGCGCGGAGATCATATTCTCCAACGAACGGCATGGCCGCGATTGTCTGTGGCGCGCGGCCGAAACCCAGAGCGAATCCGGCAATGGCGGTAACAATCATGCCGAGGAGGATGGCCCCCCGGATGCGTCGATGCAGCAACACAGCGATGACAAAAAAGCCGAAGATCGCGAGCAAGACCTGCGGATCACGGAAATTGCCGATTTTCACGGGGACGTCTGGCGTCCGTAGCAATTGAGTATGTGACGTGAGAAGCGCCGATGCGGGCATCCCGGTGACCGAGCTGGTAACAATGCCGGTTTCGTACAGGCCGATGAAGGCGAGAAAAAGTCCGATCCCCACGGCGAAACTATGCTTCATGCTCGCCGAGATCGAGTTGGCCAGCCAGGAGCGGATGCCGACCAGGGTGATCGCGACAAAACCAACCCCACTGACAAAGACGGCGCCCAGCCGTTGCTGCCAACTGATGCCCATGGCCGCCAAGCCAAAGGCGATAAACGCATTTTCGCCCATGTAGGGCGCAACTGCAATCGGGCGATTCGCGTAGAATCCCATGAGCAGACTGCCAAACACGGCAGACAGGATCGTGGCCACTGTGCTCGGACCTGAGGGTATCCCGGCAAAACTGAGAATGGCCGGGTTCACGACAATAATGTATGCCATCGTGATAAAGGTGGTCACCCCGCCGAGGATTTCCGTGCGGACGTTTGTCCCGTGCTCGCGCAGTTTGAAGATCTTCTCCACCGTGGGAATAAGAATACCGTATTGCGAGGCCAGCGAAAAGATCAGATCGATTAGTTAGCGTGGTCTGCGGTTGGCTGTTTTTGCCCGGCAGGTGTCACCAGCAGTGTCGCCAAATTGCTTTGCGCCTCTGCCAAATTCGGATTGATCTGAAACGCTTGTTGTAATTGCTCGATGGCCTCACGACGCTTTCCAATCGCCATAAAGACCTCGCCCAACTTGTTGTGGCTGTCGGCGTCCCCGGGTTCAATCCGCAACGCGTCCTGGTATTGCTGGATTGCGTTAGGGATATCGCCGGTTTGCCGGAGGGCATTGGCAAGATTGTAGTGGGCGTCAGCCTGGTGGGGATCGATCCGCAGGGCCCGTTCATAATGTGTGATTGCCTCCGGAAATTTGCCCAGACGGGTCAACGCCAGGCCGAGATTGCTTTCTGTGGAAGCCGAATCGGGATCGATTCGCAGCGCCTGCTCGTATTGCGCAACGGCTTCCTCGGTGCGGCCTTCTTGCAAGAGGGCATTACCCAAGTTGTTTCGCGCTTCAATCAAATCGGGCTCGATTGCCAATGCCTGCTCGAAATGCCCAATTGCTTCCGCGAGGCGATTCAATCTGGCCAACACCAAGCCCAGGTTATTGTGCGCCTCGGCGAAATTCGGATCGAGCTGCAACGCGCGAGTGTACTCCTCGATTCCTTCCTGAAGTCTGCCAGAACGGACCAATGCCACGCCCAGATTGTCATGCGCCTCGGCTGAATCCGGCCTGATGCTCAATGCTTGCTCGAAATGCCGAATGGCCTCCGGCACACGATCCAATTTCATCAAGGCCAGACCCAAATTGTCATGCGCCTCCGCGTAATCAGGGTTAAGCTGCAACGCGCGCTCGTATTGTGCGATTCCTTGCCGGATCCTGCCCGAGCGGACCAATGCCGCTCCGAGATTGCCCCGCGCCTCGGAGTAAAACTCGACGCTCGCCAGCAAACTAAACGCCAGTGAAAAGACGAGCAGGAGATTCCAGCCCCAACGCACCGCACACCGCCAGACCGGGCGCCAAGCCTGCCCCGACCCCGAGGCCAGGGAGCGCTCCAAAATCAAGATCCCGATTGCCGCCAGCAGCATCAGTGGTGAAAGGAATTCCACCTCATAGCGGGTACACGCGCCGAAGTAGAGGCTCAAGGTCAAGGTGACAATCCCGAACAGGGCAGCTACTGCCGCCAAAAAGCCGCGCAAGGTGGAACGTGCGTCCGGGGAGCGGTCCCGCCATGCCAGCGGCACAGCCAGCGCGAACCACACCAGCGGAATGCCAGTCAGGACGCCAACGGGATGCTCCACAAGCCCATGGCCCGCCGGGATGGGTGGCACGACACTGTCATGGACGAAGGGAAATTGATGGTTCCACTTTGCCGGCTCTAAGAAAAAGACTCGAAAATTGAACCAGAGGTAATGCAGACCAAAGAACCGCATCGTAACCTGTCGCTGTCCAGACAGCTGGTAATGTTGCCCGAATTCGAATGGATTATTGAATCGCAGGGCGTTGTACAACATCAACCCCAACCCGACGAGCACGATCGGCCCGATCGCTGCCAACGGCAGGACCCAGCTTTTCCGCCGCTCTCGCAACCCTTGGATCACCGGTGCCAGCAGGATGACTGCCCCGAACAGCAAAGAAGGACGGGCTCCCACCGCCAGCCCGTACGCCAGGCTCGCGATCGCCAGCCATAATCCCCTCCGCTTAGCCTCGTGCAACGCCCTCCAAAGCGCCGCTAGAGCCGCTATCGTCAAGGCATATCCGCAACTGAGGGCTACCTCGTGAACATCACACCGCGCCAACAGCAGCGGTATGAATGTGGCCAGACCCAGTGCCAGCGCAGCAGCGGCTACCACGGCCACGCTGACTTCGGCAAAGTACCGCCGCCAGACCGCGCCCAACAGACCCACGCTGGCCAGAAAACCGACCATGCTGAAAATCACCCCGGCGTCTTTTTGAGACAGATAATGACCGGTCAGCGACGCGTAGGGCCAGAACAACAGGATGGCCGGGGTAACTCCGAAATAAAGGTAGAGCTTCCCCCTGTAGTAACTCAGGTCAAGCAGTCCATAGCGGGCATTGGCCGTTCGATCATAGGGATCAGGGAGTCCAGCGAATCCGGGCGGTACTTCTCGCTTGAGGCTGAGCTGACCAGCGCGAAAACCGCGTGCCAACAGATTGTAGTACTCATCGGCAGCGTTCAGGCTCGTCGAATACAAAAAGCCCGACTGGGCAACGTACGCGTAAATCCCGCAGACCAAAGCGCACACTGCGGCCAATGACACCCACGCTTTATTCATGACGTTTGGGGCAAGGGCAAGCCATCACGAGCGTCCTGCCATTGCACGAACAAACTCTTGTCGAATCGCAGCCCGGCGGTCCGATTACTTCTGAAAGACAGCGCGAATAAACTCATCGCCGTGAACCGTACCGAACCCGCCTGCCGCACAGCTCTGTTCATCGTAGCATTCGACTTTGTCGGGCGCCCGCCGCGGGTCGCGAATCGCGAACGGGACGGCGTCACGAACATGGACGCGTTTTTCGACCGGGGTCGGGTGGTCCGGCAAGACCGCTACAACGGCTTCCGTCTTCCGTTTCTCCAGCCCTGCGAGTATACGTCCGATCAATCGGGCATCGAGGTCTTCAATGGTCCGGATCTTTAGCTCAAGATTCCCCTCGTGGCCGGCTTCGTCGGGCGCTTCGACGTGGACGTAACAGAAATCGCAATGCTCCATCGCGGCCAGGCAGGCGTCGGCCTTGCCTTCGTAATTCGTGTCGAAAAGACCGGTTGCGCCGGGGACTTTGAGAACTTCAAGCCCGGCATACACCCCGATGCCGCGAATCAAGTCCACGGCTGAGATCACCGCACCCTTCACCCCAAACCGCTCCTGGAAAGTCCACATCTTTGGTCGTTTGCCGGGCGACCACAACCAGATCGAGTTGCCGGGATCCTTGCCTGCGGCGCGTCGACTCCGATTGACCGGGTGATCCTTCAAAATGGGCCAGGAACGACGAATCAAGCCATTGAGCAAATTGGCCGTTGCTTGGGCCGCGGGAACCCTGGCACGGATGAGCAGCCCTTCCGCCGGTTCGTTTGGATGATCATGCGGCGGGGCGCAGTCGAGCCGCGGATCGAGCCCTTTGCCGACGAACAGATGTCGATAGCTGACGCCGGTGTAGAAATTGAGGCCGGGGCCGCCGATCTCTTTTTGCAGAGTCTTGAGAATCTCGTCGGATTCCGCTGAGGAGATGTGGCCGGCCGAGTGGTTCTTGATACGGCCGTCGTCAAACAGGCAAATCAGGTTGCAGCGCATGCCCATGTCGTCGTCACCGATGTCGACGCCCATGCTCGCGGCCTCGAGCACGCCACGCCCCTGCAAGACCTTGCGGGGATCGTAGCCCATCACAGACAAGTTGGCAGCCTCGCTCCCTGTGGGCATGTCCTCTTCAATTGTCTTGAACAAACCGCAGCGGCCCTCGCGGGCGATGCGATCCATGTTGGGTTTGCGGGCCACCTGCAGGGGGGTCTTGCCGCCCAGACGCGCGACGGGGTAGTCCGACATGCCGTCGCCCAGAATGATGATGTATTTCATACGCTTGCGTTGCTCTTGGAACCGGCGTCATTTACGGGCATTCCGGTTACGGCCGGCATGATGCCTCATCGCCGACCAACCATCAATCACGAAGCGGTGCCAACTATTGACTTACCCCGACCGGCGATGCAATATCGCGCGCCGTGAGAAAACCATCCGTTACCGTTCGCGTACCGGCCACGACGAGCAATCTCGGACCCGGTTTCGACACGCTCGGCGTGGCTCTCAAGCTGCACAATCACATTTCCATTCGCGAGTCCGACGGTCTGAATGTCGAACGCGTTGACGATCAAAAGGGCTCGCCATCCGCCAATGCCATGGCCAAGGAAGCGGCGGACGCCTTTTTCCGTCGCAGCAAGGTCAAACCCCACGGCCTGCAAATCGAGGTGAAGGGTGACGTCCCTGTGGCGGGCGGACTTGGCTCCAGCGTGACGGTCCGTCTCGGCATTGTCTTTGCCCTCAACGAACTCGATGGTCGCCCGCTCTCAGACACGGCGTTGCTCGAAGTGGTAACGGAACTCGAAGACCATCCTGACAACGCAGCACCGGCTTTGTTTGGCGGGTTCGTCGTGTCGGGCGTGATCGACAGCACGATTCGGTACCGGCGGTTCAATATTCCTCCGGCGCTGAAGTTCGTTGCGTGCGTGCCTGGTTTTCCGATCTCCACCGAGAAAGCGCGGCTTCTGCTGCCGAGGCAGGTGTCCCTCGGCGATGCCCTCGAGAACACGAAGCGGGTGGCGTTGATTGCCTCGGTATTCGCCACGGGAGATTACTCGCTGCTCCGTGGATTATTCACCGACAAGCTTCATCAACCGTATCGCAAGAAGCTCATCCCGATGTTGGATGACGTTATCACGGCCGGCACCGAAGCCGGTGCGCTGGGCGGGTGGTTGAGCGGATCGGGCGCGACGGTTATTTGTGTCACAGAACAAAAGGATAAAGCCGTTGCCGAGGCCATGGCCAGTGTGTTTGCGCACCAGCAGGTCCAATGCGAAGCACACATCCTCGTCGCCGACAACGATGGCACACGGGTGAAGCGGGCGTAATCGCCAATTCGATCGATCACGGGGACGGCGTTGAACTGGCACCAGTGCCGTCTCTGGATGCTGCCGTCTCCCGTCGTTCCGCCTCGGCGAACTCGCGTTGTGCTTCATCGTGGAGTCCTTGTTTTTCCAGCACCCTGGCCAGTGCGTTGTGAACATCGGGCAGGTCCGGATTCAGTCTTGCCGCCTCCCGAAACTGTTCGACCGCCTGTTCGAATTCGCCCGTGTTCGCCAGGGCGATCGCCAGGGCGTAGTGGTCGCCAGGGTTCTTTGGATCAAGCCGCACCGCTTCCACATAGTGCTGGATGGCCTCGGCAAACTGGTTCTGATTCGCCAAGGCGTGTCCCAGATTGGCCTGTGCTTCGGCAAAATCCGGCTCTATTTCGATGGCCTTGTGAAATTCTACGATCGCCTCATTGCCCCTTCCCAACGAAGCGAGCGCGGTTCCCAAATTGTTTCGCGCCTCGACGTCATCGGGTTCCTGGCGCAAGATGGACTGGTATTGGTCGATGGCGGCGGCGAACTTACCCTGCGATGCCAACAAACAGCCAAGATTGTAGCGCACCGCAATCGCATGCGGTTGCCATCGGAGAGCTTCCTGATACTCTCGAGTGGCCTCATCAAGGCGGCCTTGTTCCTGCAACACGGCGCCCAGATCATAATGCGCGAGGACATATTTCGGATTGCCTAGCAATGCCTTGTGGAATTCGCTCATGGCCTCTGGCCACTTCTTTTGGGATGCGAGGACAACACCCAGATCGTCGTGCGCGGCCCAATTGTCGGGATACTTTGCGAGAATTGTCTGAGCAAACGACCCGAAATCTGTAAATGCGCGACTGTGTTGCCAGGTAAGGACCGCCAGGGTGCTCAGCGCCACATAGCAAACAACGCGGGCCGCGGCGCGAGCCAACAACGACCACCGTCTCTGAAGCCACACGCTGCCGCCACCCACCAATGTAATGATCCCCAGACTCGCCAGGTACTGAAAGTGATCGGCCACAAACGAATAGCGCTGATACGAAAACGAAAACATGCCGATGAGAGGTGAAAGGGCGACAACAAAAAAGAGCAACGCGGCCAGTGGCGCGATGCTCCGTCTCCGCAGAAGCCATACTCCGACGAACAATATAAGAATGCTGATGGGATACAGGTAATCGATGGTCGCCAGGGGAGTAATCTGCCATCGCAGATAAATCGGGTACAGCCCAATGGGCCAAAACAGCTTGCTCAGGTAAAACCAGACGGCATGACCGGCAATCGCCAACCGCTGCACCAATGAGAAATTCACATCTCCCACCGCATCTGCCATTATTCCACGTTCGATTCCAAGCGCTACCCATCCGTCGAGAAACGCAATCACGGCAAAGGGAATGAGAGGCAGCACATCGCGCTTCCACGAGAGGACTCGATGTCTCCACCACAGGACTATCAGCATCCCGATGGGCCAGACAACGGTCGTCGTCTTGCTGAGCAATGCACATAGGAATAGCCCCAAGCTAAAGGCATATGAAGATGGCGTCCGTGCCTTATCAAAGTTCAGATAGATGAGGGTTGCTCCAAGAAAGAAAACACCTGAGAGGGTGTTCTTGAGTTCACTGATCCACGCCACGGACTCGGCGTGGACCGGATGCAGTGCGAAGATCGCTGCCGCAAGCCAGGCACCTTTGATGTCCAACCGCCGAAGCACCGGCACGAGCAGCAAGGCACTCGTCGCATGGCACCCGATGCTGATCAGGTGATATCCCAAGGTTGAGGAGCCCCAGCATCGTTTCTCAATCCAGAATACGGTGTCGACGAGCGGGTCAAATCGACGAGTGGCGACGGGATCCAACCAAACCCGTTTCAGGCCTTTCCACGTGGCCAGAGCCGTCGGGGTCATGTGCCGCCAATCATCCCAGATTGGCAGCCCATACCAAACGGGGTGATATGCAAGGAACGTGGCCGTCACCAGTAGAATTGCCAGCAACCAATCAGGCGGGCGAACAAAGGGGTTGGCTTCGTCGGACCGGATCTCAGCGGGATGAGATTCCTCCTGATGCATGATCACAGCCATTGAACCAGCAAATCTCAAAGAGTCAAGGGGTGCAGAAACTACAAGACGATGCGTCTGGTTCCTCAACTCTCAGCCAGGGACCGAAAATAGCTGAGGTTTTCCAGTTCGATGGCCAGATTGACGTTGCTCACGACGACATTGCTGGGTACGCGCAGTACGTTCGGCGCAAAATTGAGGATCGCGTTGACCCCTGCGGCAACGAGACGGTTCGCCACGTCCTGGGCGACGCTGCTCGGCACCGTGACGATGCCCATGCGAATCTTCCGGCTGCGGACAAAACTCTCGAGTTTGTCGAGCGGTAGGATCGGCTGGCTGTAAGTCTTGCGGCGCTTGCGCTTCACGTCGACATCGAAGCCGGCGACGATCTCGAAGCTCTCCTTCTCGAAGCCCTTGTAGGCGAGCAATGCCGAGCCAAGGTGGCCGACGCCAACGAGAACGACGGGTTGCATTTGCTTGCGGCCCAGAACCTCGGCGATCCCGTCCCGCAACTTTCGGACCTCATACCCCAGCCCGCGGGTACCGAAATGGCCAAAGCTGGTCAAATCCTTGCGCAATTGTGTGGGTTTTACGCCTGCAGCGAGCGCGAGAGCCTGACTTGATGCGGTTTGGACACCATCCTCGGCGAATCGATCCAGACAACGCAAGTATACGCTTAAACGATAGACGGTCCTCTTGGGAATGCCAGCCCTCATAGTGTTCCTCGGAGGCTCAGTCTAGCTACCAGCCCGCACAAAGTCAAAATGTTGACGCGGGCTGCTCAGGGCTAGGGATTTCCTTGGATATCTCGCCGAATGGCGCGAATGGCCTCGTTTCCCGGCTGGAGCTTCTCCGCCAAGTCCAATTGCGTGATGGCCTCTTCGTTGCGCCCGGTGCTGCGCAAGGCGACTGCCAGTGCAAGGTGTCGATCCGCCCTGTATGGGTTGATTTCCACCGCACGACGCAAATACGGAATGGCGTTCGTGACCTGATTGGCCGCCATGTAAAGTTCGCCTAGATTATACGTCACATCAGCATAATCGGGCGCGAATTCCTCAATGTGAAGACACTGGTCAATAGCCAACTGGCGTGTTGACGGGTTTGGTGAACGGGCCAGCACTCCGGCCAGCAAGTATCGTGTGCTCAGTCGAAATGGCTCCAAGCTCAGCGCCCGGAAGGCGTATTCAGCCGTCGCGCTCATCTCTCCCTGCTCCCGAGCCAGACGTGCCTTCCGATCCAGCCAATCCGCCTCCATCGGACGAATGATCGCGGACACGACAATCCAACAGCCCAAAGCGAGACATACCGCCACGAGCATCCATTGGGCCGTTCGCGACACAGACGAGCCATATGTGCCACCGGGCGGGGTCGCTGTCCTTCCGACAAGCAGTCCCATAAGTAACCACAGCAAACTTTGATTCGGGAGATATCGCAAGTCGACGTCCACCAATCCGTGCAGCATGAACACCAGTGCGGCTCCCAGTAGCCCGAGCACCGCGCGTCGCTCAAGTCCGCTGGACTGCCGAACAGCGCTGACACCACACCACACCGCGGTCGCCCAAAGCCAGAGCGTGGCGAGGAAACCAACCAAGCCCTGTTCTGCGGCGATTTCCAGCAATTCGTCGTGCGCGTGGTCGGTAACATTGGTCGATTTCGGCCGCAGGAAATACTGAGGCAATCGGTAGCGGGGATACACGGCTACGTACGTTCCCAAACCATGCCCCAAAACCGGACGGTCGATGATCATGGCGATTGTGGCCTTCCAGATGACGGGTCTTACATCGAGCTGCCACTGCTTGCGGATATATGGCCATGCGAGCAAGCTCGCGATTATCGGCGCCAGCACAACGGTGATTGCGCGAGCCTGCCAACGCCGCAGAATCTTCCCCCCGAAAAAAACAAACCATAGCAGCGCGACTGCTCCAAGGGCAAGCCACGCTCCACGCGAACGGCAGAACAGCATCGCTACGATCGAAACCCCGTTGCCGACAAAGGACAATACTCCGCCGGCGAAACTGCCGACCACCAACGAGGCCGCCAGATATGCTCCCAGAAAGTCCCAGTTTCCAAACGTGGATAGAAACTCTGGTTCGAACTTCAGTCGCACCAGGCCATTCATCGCCACCAAGAAGGCCACCGGTATCCACAGCTGGCGGCTGGAGAAGGCCCATTTGCGCGATAGGCTCGCAGCAAAAAGGAAGATCACACCGCTACCGAAAAGACGGGGAAGGAGCCCGATTCCCAAGTACGAATGTTCACTGAACCGCGTGGAGACGACAGCGCTTACGAACACTGCCGCAACCGGCATGATTGCTCTGTTAGCAACAAAGAGAACACCGGGGAAATTGGTTGTCCGATCGCGACGGATCGCCTTTCTCAGAAGCGTGCCTCCGCCAAGAATCAAGCTGGCGGCCAGAACAATCTCGGGCAATGGAACCGTCACATCATAACGAAAATGCGCCCATGACCTGGGTAGCCAGCTCAGGGGGAAAACAAACAATGGCGAAGCAAGAACGAGCGCCAACGCCGTTCCCAACCATCTGCCTTTGCACATGAAGCAAAGCCCTGCTGTCTGCGGTTTGTCGATGGTTGAATTTAACAGATCAGACTGGCAACGAAACGGAAAAGATGAGCCCCGACGCTGTAGCGTCGGGGCTCATTCACGATCGTCAATACCTAAGGACGGCTAGGAGCAGGGGGACTCGCCGCGCAGCACGTTGCCGGTGGTCGGCGTATCGTTGGTGCCGCAGGTCGACGGC